>Ga0187779_10000633_pt1 | contig 23503 bp, 20 predicted proteins | sample 1015_Q2_SP10_10__FD_132435 | JGI IMG/M metagenome (GOLD analysis project Ga0187779, IMG submission 132435) | Tropical peat soil microbial communities from peatlands in Department of Meta, Colombia - 1015_Q2_SP10_10_MG | ecosystem: Environmental > Terrestrial > Soil > Wetlands > Peat | place... | reverse complement strand
TCCACCTCGAACCGCACGTCGAGGGCGTAGCGCTCGCCCGGGTAGCGCGACTCGGTGGCCTCGATGGGACGGCCGTGGACGTCCATGATCACGCGCCGCTCGACCAGCAGGGCGTCGCCTTCGGCCACGCCGAGCAACCGCGCGTCGTCGGCCGTGGCCGCCTCCGCGGTGATCGTCGCGTGACCGCGCCGCAGATGCAGGCCTGCGCCGGCAAGGGCCTCGTGGAGGGATCCCGTCTCGAGGTCGGCGGCCATGACGATGTCGCCTGTCCGTCGCACCAGGACCGCCAACTCGACGGCCGTGGCCACGCCGTCCACCTTGCGGATGCGGCGGATCGAGACCACCGGCTCGGCGGGCCGGATCTGCAGCGCACCCGCCTCCGCGTCGGTAGCCGGCCTGATCTCGCGGGCCAGCAGCCTGGAGCTCGGGACCCGACCGAGCCGCCGCATCTCGTGGGTGAACGCCAGCAGGCGGTCGGCATAGCGGTGGGTGGGCGGTTCGACCACGAACGAGCCGAGGCCCGGGATGCGCTGCACGAGGCCGGCCTCGGCCAGCCGCTGCATCGCGTTGCGGGCGGTCATCCGGCTGACCCCGAATTCGCGGCACAACTCGCTGTCCGACGGCAGGCGGTCGCCGGGGTGCATCGTGCGCAGCCGCGCCCGCAGGTCCAGCTCGATGGAGCGGTACGTCGGGGTCCAGGCCAGGCGCGTCATGCCGCGGCCGCCCGCAGGGCCCCGTGCACCGCTGCGCCGATCGCCCCGGCCCACACGCCAAGCTCGGCGTGCATGAGGGTCACATCGGCGATCGCCGTGGTCCGGACGCGCCTCGCGATCTCGGCGCGGATCGGAGCGAAGAGCAGCTCGCCGGCCGCGGCCACGCCACCACCCACGATGACGCGATCCGGCGAGATGACCGTGATCATGTTGGCGATGCCGATGCCCAGGTAGCGGCCCACGTCGGCCAGGCCCGCCCGGGCCTGCTCGTCGCCGGCCTCCGCCGCGCGGACCGCTTCCTCGGCGGTCACCGTGCCGCAGGCCGCGGCGATCTGGTCGGCGCGGGCGAAGGCCTCCAGACAGCCGCGGTTGCCGCAATGGCACCACGGACCATCCGGGTCGATCGTCTGGTGGCCGATCTCGCCGGCCGTGCCGTCGTGCCCTTCGTGGACGCGCCCGTCGACGGCGAAGACGCCGCCCACGCCGGTCCCCAGGGTCAGGCCGACCATCGAGGAGGCGCCGCGACCGGCGCCCAGGTTGAGCTCGGCCAGCCCGAACGCCCGTGCGTCGTTGATCAGGAACGCCGGCAGTCCTACGGTCGCGCCCACCGGGCCGGCGACCGGATGGCCGGCCCAGGGGCCTGGCATGTTGACCAGGAAGCGCGTGCACCCGCTGGCCGGGTCGTAGAGACCGGGCACGCCGATACCGACGCTCAGGACCGGGCCGTGCGCGGCGATGGCGGAGGCCGCGACCTCGCTCAGCTGGGCCACGACGGAGGCGGGCACCGCGTCGGCGTCGGCCACCAACCGCGTCGCCACCTGGCCGGTCGCGACCGTGGTCCACCCGTCCGGCCCGTGGGCCACGACGGCCCACTTCAGGTTCGTGGCGCCGAGGTCCAGGCCCATGTGCCGGGTCGCGACCTCCTGGATCATCGCTTCGAGAACCCTCCCCTGTGCGCCCTCGCTACGCCTCGGCCGTGACGCGCGTGTAGGCGGCGGCCACGAGCACCACGATCGAGCCGAAGACGATCTCGCGCCACGGCTCGGGCAGGATGATGCTCAGATAGCCGGTCAGCACGGTCAGGATGAGGGCGCCCACGATCGTGCCCGCATAGCCGCCCCGGCCGCCCACGATCGACGTGCCGCCGATGACCGCGGCCGCCACCGATGGCAGCAGGTACGGCACGACGAGGGTGACGCTGGAGATGTTGGACAGACCGGACTGGAGCAGGCCGGCGATCGCCGCCAGGAGCGCCGAGATCACGTAGAGCAGGACCACGACCTGCCACGACCGGACGCCGGACAGGCGCGCGGCGACCGGGTTGTCGCCGACGGCGTACAGCATCCGCCCGAAGCCGGTCCGTCTTAGCAGCAGGATCAACAGGATCGCGATGGGCACGAAGACGACCAGGTTGTAGGGCACGAGGTCCCCGGCCAGGCCGGTGCCCAGGGTGCGCAGCTCGCTGGGCACGCCCGTCCCGGTCTGGACGTTCTGCAGCTGCCAGACGTTGGAGAAGCCGAACACGATCAGGCCCATGCCCAGGGTCATGATCAGGGGATGGACCCGGAACACGCCGATGCCGATGCCGTTGACCAGCCCGGCCAGGGCGGCCGCGGCGAGGGCGACGCCGATCCCCAGCACCCAGCCGCCCGGCTGGTGGACGAACGTGGCGGTCACGAAGCCGGACATCGAGGCGACATAGGCGACCGACAGGTCGATGCCGCCGGTGAGCATCGTGAGGGTCTGGCAGCCGGCCAGGATGGCCAGCACGGCGGCCTGGCGGACGTTGACCGCCGCCCAGCCCGCGTTCACGGTGCCCGGCTGCGTGATCTGGATGACGATGACCAGCAGGACCAGCAGGATCGTCAGGGGGATGAGCGGGTAGTCCCGCAGCAGGTTGCGCCAGGCCGCGGGCCGGAGCCACGCCCGCTCGTTGACGGTGCCGGTGGCGGCGGTCATGCCCGGCTCCTCCGCATCTGGATGAGGCTGCCGGCCATCAACACCCCGATCAGGATGAAGCCCTGGGCGACCAACCCGTAGTTGGAGTCGACCTGCATGAACGTCATGTCGTCGCGGATCAACTGGAGGACGACCACGGCGACGAGCGGGCCGAACACGCCACCGGTGCCGCCGGCCAGGCTCACCCCGCCCAGCACCACCGCGCCGATACTGATGAGCACGTAGGTCGGTTCCGGGACGGGCGTCCCGATGCCGGTGCTGGCGGTCAGCGACAGCCCGGCGAACGCCGCAAGCAGGCCGGTGATGACATAGGACATGAACTTCGTGCGGTTGACCGCCACGCCGCTGCGGAAGGCGGCCAGCCGGTTACTGCCCACGGCATAGAGCGACAGGCCCAGGCGGGAGCGCGACAACGGGATCCAGATGACGGCCACGATGACGACCAGCACCACGGCGGCCTTGGGCACCACGTCGATGCCGAGCGAACCGACCACCAGGTCCTTCAGCCATTTCGCAGCGCTGCCTCCCGGGGCGGCGCGCACCAGCAGGGCGAAGCCGGCCCACACGAAGTACGTCGCCAGGGTGACGATGATGTCAGGCACCCGCGTCATCACCACGAGAGCGCCATTGACGGCACCCAGGACCATCCCCAGCATGAGCACGCCGATGACGATCGCCACGGCCGTCACCTCGCCGGGATAGGCAGCCATCATCGTCGCCGCGACGCAGCTCGTGAGGGCCATCTGCGAGCTGATCGACAGGTCGATGCCGCCGGAGATGACGACCACCGCCTGCGCCACGGCGGCCAGGGCGAGGGGCACCACTGCGGTGGCCGTGTTGGCCAGACTGACCAGGCTGTAGTTGTGGTTGACGTACTTGGTGAACAGGAGCAGCACGACCAGGAAGCCCAGCAGGCCCAGCGTCCACGCGTTGTTGCGGGCCCAGGTGCCGAGCGAGTCCGCCACGCCTGCGCGCGGCCGGCCGATGCTGGCGGCAGGGGCGCTCATGGTTGCGGCGCCGGGGCTGCCGGCGCCTCGCCGATGGCGCCTTCGACGGCCGTCTTCTCGCCGGCCGACGCGGCTACGACCTCCTCCGGCAGCGCGGCTCCCGGCTTGAGGTTGTGGGCGGCGCGCAGGAGGGCCGCCTCGTCGGCGCCCGCGGCCGCCATCTCGGCCACGACCTGGCCGCCGAAGATGACGACCACCCGGTCGCAGGCCAACTGGATCTCCTTGAGCTCCGAGGTGTACAGGAGGATGGCCGTGCCGGCTGCCGCAAGGTCCCGCAGCAGGACGTAGATCTGGTTCTTGGTGCCGATGTCGATGCCGCGGGTGGGATCGAAGCAGAGCATCGTCTTGACGCCGCTGGCGACCCACCGGGCGATGGTGACCTTCTGCTGGTTGCCGCCGGACAGGCGGCGGACCTCGCTGCCGGCGCGGGCATCGATCTGCAGGGTCGCCACGGCCTGGTCGACCTTCTGACCCTCGCGCCGCAGGTTGATCCAGCCCCAGTGCGTGATCCGCGCCGAGGAGGGCAGGGCGATGTTCTCCCGGACCGACCGCTGCATCAGCAGCGCCTCGGCCCGGTCGGCGGCGATGAAGACGATGCCGTTGCGGATCGCATCCGCAGGGTGCCGCCAGGTGACGGCCCGGCCATCCACCTGGAGCGTCCCGGCGGCGGGCCGCGCGGCGCCCGACAGCAGGCCGAACAACTCATCCTGGCCCTGGCCCTCGAGGGCCACCACGCCCAGGACTTCGCCCGCGTACAGGTCGAACGTGGCGTCCCGCAGGCGCCGTCCATCGCTGAGGGCCCGGGCGCTGACGCGCGGGACCTGTGCCGAACGGTCGACGGTGCTCGTGCCCGACGGGGCATGCTCGCCGAGCGCGGCCGCGCCTTCCCCGAGCATGAGGTCGACGATCTTGTCTTCCGAGCCGGCGGTGACCTCGACCACGCCGACCGTCTCGCCGTTGCGCAGGACCGTGGCGCGATCGCAGACCGCGGCGATCTCGATCAGGCGATGGGAGATGAAGATGACCGAGCGGTCGGCGCCCTGCTGCTGCACCGCTTGGAGCACGCGTTCGGTCAGGTTGGCCGGCAGGGCGGCGGTGATCTCATCGAGCAGCAGCACGTCGGGCTGGAGGGCCAGGGCGCGAGCCAGGTCGATGATGCGCAGCGACGCCAGGGGCAGGCGGCGCGCCAGGCTCGACAGGTTCAGCTTCTCCAGGCCCAGCTCGCTCAGCCAGTGGCGGAACGGCTCGACCGGCGTCGCCGTGAGCCGCAGGTTGTCGCGGATGTCGAGATCCGGGATCACCGCCGGCTCCTGGTAGACCGATACCAGCCCGTTCCGGCGGGCGTCCGCGGGCGAGTGCGAGATGCGCTCGCGGCCGCGCACCACGATGCGGCCCGTGTCCGGGGAGACCGCCCCGGTCAGGATCTTGACGAGGGTGCTCTTGCCGGCACCGTTGGCGCCCATGAGGGCATGGACTTCGCCGGGCCGGACCGACAGCGAGGCGTGATGGAGCGCGACCACGGCGCCGTACGTCTTGGAGACGTCGGTCGCCTCGAGCAGCAGATCCGTCGCCGTCAGGGTCATCGGGTCACCGGTACGGAGGGATGTGTGGCGATGGGGCCGGCCCAGCCGGCCCCATCGCCACGAGGTTCCTGTGGCTTATGCGCCCTTGCAGGATGCGGGGACCGTGGCCGGGTCGTAATCGGCCCAGCCAGGGATCGCGAGGCTGAGAGGCCAGCTCGGATCCATGCCCTGGACCGAGATCCACTTCTGGAGGTCGGCCTTGCCCTGGTCCGTCGTGTTGTCCAGGATCACCGGGTCGAGCAGGATCGTGTTCGGCCTGCCGGCGCCCGGGGTCTGGGTGACCGTCTGGCCGGTGAGCAGCTCGTACGCGAGCTTGACGCCCGCGCCACCGACGGACGCCGTGTTGGTCACGGCCGCGCCGATGAGCCCCGGATAGTCGGTCGGATCAAGGAGCTTCTGGACGAAGCCGCCGACGTCGGCGTCCGCGATCGGGACGTACTTCTTGTTGGCGGCCTTGATCGCATCGACGATCTGGTTGCCCATGCCGGACGCCCAGATGCCCTGGATCTTGTCGTACTTGCCGCTGGCGATCTCGTCATTGGTGATCTGGGTGGCCGTCGCCGGATCCCAGCCCGTGAACGTACCGCCAGGGTTCTGGACCTTGATGTTGGGGAAGTCCTTGAGGGCCTGGTTGAAGCCGATGTCGCGGTCGGAGTCGGCCGGGTGTCCAGCGAGGCCGCGGGTGTACCACACGGTGCCCGTGCCGCCCATCTGCTTGAACAGCCACTCGGCACCAAGGTAGGCGTACTTGATCTGGTTGTTGTAGAGGTTCCAGGTGTTCGGGTCGGTGACGTAGGCGTCGACCGACACGGTCACGATCCCGGCCGCGTGCGCTTCGGCGAGGGCCGGGTTCAGGGCGTCAGGGTCGTTCGGGTTGAAGACCAGCGCGTTGACGTTCTTGGAGATCAGGGTCCGCAGGTCGGACAGCTGCCCGGCGGCATCCGTGTTGCGATGGATCACCGTGATGCCGGAGATCTTGCTCGTCCCGAGCGCCGCGACCTCGGCCTTGGCGGTGCAGACCTGCTCCTCGCGGAAGCCGTTGCCGACGCCGCCGCCGTTGGAATAGCCGATCGAGAAGGGGCCGGTGGCCGCCGTCGATCCCGCCGGCGTGGGTGTCGCCGCAGCGGGCGTCGGCGTGCCGCCGGCCGCGGTCGGTGGCGCCGTGGTGGCGCCGCTGGAGCACGCCGTCGCGATGACCATCACCGTGGCCAGCGCGAACGCGCGTCCCATCCTGGAATGCGTCATGGAGTAGAACCTCCGCTCTGCGGCCGGCGATCCGATTCTGCTACCGCCGGCGCGGGCCTAAGTCGTGGACACGAAGAGCGCGTCGCTTCCTCCTCCACCTCCTTGCTGGTCGATCGCGCGGGCTAGCCGGCGCGCATGCTCGCGATATGCCGCATCGAACAGGGCCCTGGACCGCTCGGCTCCCACGACGCTGGCGCGCGTGATGACCGGTGGCATCACCCCCCGGGCCACGAGGAGTTCGGCGGTCCGGACCTTGATCGCGTTGACGATGGCGACCGCCCCGATCGTGGACCCGGGCCCAATGGGGGTTTCTAATGAGTCGATGGTCACCATCGCATCGGCCGGCGGCGAACAGATATCGAGCACCAGGTCGGCCACCTCGAGGAGCCGCGCTCCGGCCGCCGGCTCGGGTTCGCCCGACATCGACTGGGCCACCGACGTGACGGCGATCACGCGCAGGCCGCGCCGCTTCGCCACCCGTGCCATCTCCACCGGCAGGGCCGTCAGGCCGCTCGCCGAGAAGACGATCATCACATCACGCGGGCCGAAGCGGAAGTTGGAGAGGATCACCTCCGCCAGCCCGGGGACACGCTCGATGAACATGGCCTGGCGCTGTCCGTTGGAGCCCACCACCTGGGTGTGGAAGGTGACCGACAGCTCGACCATCGGGTTGAAGCCGGGATAGGAACCGTAGCGCGGGAACATCTCCTCGACGGGGATGCGCGAGTGGCCCGCCCCGAACAGGTGGACCAGCCCGTCGCTGCCGATCGCCTCGGCGCACCAGCGGCTGGCCGTCTCGAGCCCGTCGGCCTGGGTCGCGGTCAGGCGCTCGAGGAGCGCCGTGGCCTCGCGAAGCCACGCCGTAGCCCCGGTCACCGGTGCTGGGACGCTCATGTGGGCACCGCCGGGCGGCGCATCAGTACCCGCCATCGGCGGCCGTGGCGACCGCCGTGCGACCCGCCTTGCGGGCGCGGAAGTCCTCGATGATGGTGGCCGTGGCGGTGGCCCCCACGCGCGTCACACCCAGGTCCATCACCGCCAGCAGCGCGTCGAGGGTGCGAACGCCCCCGGCGGCCTTGACGCCGATGGCCGGCGAGGTGTTGGCCCGCATGAGGCGCAGGTCGTCGTGGGTCGCCCCGCTCGGGGCGAAGCCGGTACTGGTCTTGACGAAGTCGCCCCCGGCGGCCTCGGTCAGGTGGCAGGCGCGGACCTTCTCCTCGTCCGTCAGATAGGCGTTCTCGAAGATGACCTTGAGGATCGCGCCGCCCGCGTGGGCGACTTCCGCGACGGCGCGGATGTCGGCCTCCACATCGGCGTCGCGCCCGGACTTCAGGGCCCCGATCTGGAGGACCATGTCAAGCTCGGTGGCCCCGTCGGCGAGGGCCTGGCGCGCCTCGAAGACCTTGACCGCGGTGGCGTGGTTGCCGTGGGGGAAGCCGATCGTCGTGCCGACCGCGACATCGGTCCCCTTGAGGATCCCCACGGCGCGCCGCACATCGGCCGGCCGGACGCAGACGGAGGCCACGTCGTAGCGCGCCGCGAGCCGGCAGCCGTCCTCCACGAAGGCGTCGTCCAGCTCCGGTCGCAGCAGCGAGTGGTCGATGGTCTTGGCGATGTCGCGTTCGGTCAGCTCGTCGACGGTGAGTGCCATGGCTGGCTCCTGCAGCGGCCGGGCCGCTACTTGCAGTACGGGCGCAGGACGTCCCGCGCGATAAGGAACCCCTGCTTGACCTTCTCGTCGGTGCCCTCGAAGCGCCGATCCTCGTGCTCGATGATGCAGTCGCCTTCGTACCCCTGGCGGTACAGCTCGGAGAAGACGACCGACCAGTCGACCTCGCCGAGGCCGGGGATGCGCGGGATCTGCCAGCCCATGCCCATGGAGAACACGCCCCGCTCGTAGAGCCCGTCGCGGTCGATCATCAGGTCCTTCGCCTGGTAGTGAAGGACGTGCGGCCCGAACTCCTTGAGGAAGCGCCGCATGTCGATCATCTGCAGGATCAGGTGGCTGGGATCGAAGTTGAGGCCGATCGTGTCGCCCCACTGCTCCAGGATCCGGCGCCACATGCGGGGCGTGGTGGCGATGTTGTGCCCGCCCGGCCACTCGTCGTACGAGAAGAGCATGGGGCAGTTCTCGAGGGTGATCTTTCGCCCGTGGTCCCTGGCGAAGGCCACGATGGCCGGCCAGACGCGCAGCGCCTCCTCCCAGTTCTGGTCCTGGTTGCGCGCCGCGTCGCCGCCCATGAACGTGTTGACGAGGGGCACGTCCATCTTCTCGGCGGCCGTGATGACGTGCTGCAGGTGGGCGATGACCTGCTCGCGGTGGGCCGGGTCGGGGTGCAGCGGGTTGGGGTAGTAACCCAGGCCGGAGATGGCGAGACCCCTGGCCCGCAGCTCGCCGACCAGGTCGGAAGCCTGGCCGGCCGACAGGTTGGCGACGTCGATGTGGCTCGTGCCGGCATAACGGCGAGTGGGCCCGCTGCTGCGCGGCCAGCAGGCGATCTCCAGGACCTCGAAACCGGCCGAGGCACCCCAATCGGCGACCTCCAGCAGCGGGGTGGCGGGGAAGGGGGCGGTGAGGAATCCCAGCTTCATGGCGCTTCGACCTCCTGGCGCGCGCGAGCGACCGGCACCCAGCGGCCCTGGCGGGAGCTTTCGAGCACGGCGTCCCCGACGAGCATCTCGTCGTGGCCGTCGGCGAAGTTCGCGTAGGTCCGCGTCGCGGACGGGGCGCCGGCGATGACGTCGGCGTAGATCGCGCGGAACACCGCGCCGAACGTGTCGGCGAAGCCCTCGACGTGCCCGCCGGGCAGGCGGGCGGCCGCGCCCCCGAGCGCGTTCATGAGGGCCGGGTTGCGCAGCAGCAGCTCGTTGGGCCGGTCGCGATGCCCGATCCACAGCTCCTCGGGCCGCTCGGACTCCCATGCCGCCGCGGCGGTCGCGCCGTCGATCTGGTAGGCGATGCTGTTCTTCCGCCCAGGGCTCAACTGGGAGATGGCGCAGCTGCCGCGGGCGCCGCCCTCGAAACGCAGCATGATCGTGGCCACGTCCTCGGTCTCGATGACCACCGGCTCCGTCTCAGCGGCCACCTCGGTGGAGAACGTCACGACCCGTCCGGCCGGTCGCCGTCGCACCGGGATGAAGGTCGTCAGGTCGGCCATGACCGCGTCCACCCGGCGGCCGATGAGGAAGCTGGTCAGGTCCAGCCAGTGCGAGCCGATGTCGCCGACCGCGCGCAGGGCGCCGCCCTTGTCCTTCTCCAGGCGCCAGTTCCAGTCCGTGTCCAGCAGGAGCCAGTCCTGGAAGTAGTGGCCGGTCACCAGGCGCACCTCGCCCAGGCCGCCCTGCCTGATCAGGCCGGCCAGGTGCTGGTTGAGGGGGTAGAACCGCAGGTTGAAGTTGACCGCATTGACGAGGCCGCTCGCGGCGGCCAGGTCGACGAGCTCCCCCGACTGCGCCGACGTCATGGCCAGCGGCTTCTCGCAGATGACGTGCCGGCCGGCCGCCAGGATCTGCTTGACCTGGGCGTGGTGCAGCTCGTTGGGCGACGTGACGTGGACCACCTGCACCGCGTCGTCGGCCAGTAGTTCGGCGAGGCTCGCATACGAGCGCGGCAGGCCCAGCTCGGCCGTCCGCGTGACGCCCAGCTCGGGTGACGCCTCCACGAGGCCCCGGACCGGGACGCCGATGCGCCGGAGCGCCTCGATGTGGACCGTGCCGATGAATCCGGACCCGATGACCGCGGCACCGACATCCGCGAGGCGCGTCATCCCCGGCTCCTCCTCCCGCCCGCCGGCTCGAGCACCCGGACCGACTGGCGGAACCAGTCTATACGACTAGATGGGTGTTGCACGACAGCATCGCGCTCCGTTCGCTCCTCCGACTCAGGACCCGCCGACGATGCGGTCGGTGAAGTCGCCGCTGGCGGGGTCCTTCAGGATGAGCTTCTGGCGGCCGTCGGGGAGGACCTCGCGCTTGATGACCACCTGGCCCTCGAAGGTCTCGGGCGAGGTGGCGATCCGCGGCGTCGTCCCGCCGCGCCAGGCGAAGAGGTCCACGGCTTCCCACGAGCCGCTGCGTGCCGAGCGGTAGGCCGCGTCCATCACGGCGTTGACGACATAGCCGTCGTACAGCGTCTCGCGGGGGCTCCGACCGCCGTCCAGGGCATCGAACATGTCACTGAACATGTCGACGTAGCCCAGCTCGGAGACTTCGTCGCCGACGGGGAAGAGCCAGCCCGCGGCGGTCTCGGCCTTCTCCGCCACGTAGCCGCCCGTGCCGCCCGCGGTGAAGACCTCGTAGCCGGTACGCAGGAAGTGGTTGAGCCAGATCGTGCCGTTCGTGCCGGCCACCTCGTCGCGCAGGTCCATGCCGCCCCGGAAGGTCCAGCTGACCTCGAACTGGCCGATCGCTCCCGACTCGAAGCGGATGAAGGCGACCGCGTTGTCCTCGTCGGCGATCGGATGGACCAGGGTGTCGGTGTGGCACATCACCTCGATCGGCCGGTTGCCCTTGCCCACGAAGCTGCGGATGATCTCGATGCAGTGGCAGCCCAGGTCGATGATGGCGCCGCCGCCCGTCAGCCGGCCGTCCCAGAACCACGCGCTGTGGGGCCCCGGATGGGCCTCCCGGGAGCGGACCCAGGTCACGTCGCCGACCACGCCATCCTGCACCGAGCGCACCGACTTGAGCGTCTTGGGCGTGTAGCAGAGGTCCTCCAGATAGCCGCCGAAGACGCCCGCCGCCTCGACCGCCTCCAGCATCCGCTGTGCCTCGGCGGCGGTGCGGCCCAGCGGTTTCGTCACCAGCACCGCCTTGCCGGCCGCGGCCACGGCCTTGACCGCCTCCTCGTGGAGGTGATTGGGCAGGGCCACCACCACGACGTCGGTGTCCGGATGGCGGATCGCCGCCAGCATGTCGGTCGTGCTCTCGGGGATGTCCCACTGCCGGCCGAACCCGGTCGCCCGGGCCGCCGTCCGCGACTGGACGACGCGCACCCGGTCGCGGCCGCGCTGCCCGTGCAGCGTCATGGTGTAGAAGCCGGCGATGAGCCCCGTCCCGAGCAGCGTGATCGAGTGGGCCTTCATGCGATCGGCACCTCCGTGCGGGCCGCCGCCAGCGCCGCCATCTGCCGCGCGGTGTAGGACGGTCCCGTCTCGCGGGTCAGCTGCGCCCGCACGTCCAGCGGCAGGTCGTTGAGGATCGCGCCGTTCGAGTTGAACAGCAGGTCCTCGTCGATCTCGTAGCCGAACGCCGAACCCTCCTTCACCGCGTGGTACAGGTTACGAGGTCGGACGGAGTCGCCGACGTTGAGCACCGTCACGCCGGCCTCGCGGAGCTGGCCCAGGAGCGCCACCTCCGGCCGTGTGTGGCACGTCACGACGTCGTCCACGGCGATGGTGGTGCGCCGGAAGTCCTTGTCCTGCAGGACGACCTCGCCGGGCCGGATCTCGGCCACGGTCGTGCTGGTGAGCACGGTCACCGGATGCGGGTAGGGGCGTGACTCCAGCACTTCGGCGTCGCCCTGCGCGAAGCGCTTGCGCAGGACGTACATGTGGATGACCTCGCAGTCGGCGGCGAACTCGGGGTTCTCCGTCACGATCGTGACCTGCTTGCCGATGTGGGCCAGGAACGCCGCCGTGTCGGTGGCGGCGTAGCTGTCGCCCCACAGCAGCACGCGCGCGCCCAGCTTGCGCAGCTTCCGCCCGCCCGGGAAGCACTCGCAGGCGACCTTGGGGCAGCCCATGGCGTCCTCGAAGGGCACCACCCGCGAGGCATCGCCGGCCACCTCCGGAACGTAGGAGCGGGCGCCCGTGGCATTGAGGACGACGTCGAACTCGGCCAGCTCCGCGACCTCCGGGGCGTGGTTCAGGCGGATGTCCACGTTGAGTTCGACCAGCTGGTCGCGGACCCAGTCCAGGTACCAGCGCATCTTCTCCTTGCCCGGGACCAGGCAGACGTACTTCATGGCCCCGCCCAGCTCACCGGCCTTCTCGAACAGCGTCACGAGGTGGCCGCGTTCGGTGGCGATGCGGGCGGCCTCCATGCCCGCCGGTCCACCGCCGACCACGGCGACCTGGAGCGGCTTGGTGGTCCGCTTCATCTGCGCGTACGCCGGGTTGCCGCACGCGGCGTTGATGGAGCAGGCGATCTCCTTCTTGGCCATCAGCGATTCCTGCCAGCAGCCGCCGAGGCAGGAGATGCAGCGGCGGATGGACTTGACCTTGCCGTAGCGCGCCTTGACCGGCCAGTAGGGGTCGGCCAGCAGCTGGCGGGCGAGTCCCACCAGGTCCGTCTGGCCTGCGGCGAGGATCTGCTCGCAGTACTCCGGGTCGCGCAGCGAGTGGCTGGTGATGACGGGGATGCGGACGACCTTCTTGACGGCGGCCGCGGCATAGGTCGCCCAGCCCTGCGGGTAGGGCATCGGGTCGAAGCCCGCCCCGGCACTCTCCTGCATGCCCATGGAGAGGTCCACCGCCGCACAGCCGGCTCGCTCGAGCTGGCGCGCGATCTCGAGGCCCTCCTCCGTCGTCCGACCGCCCTCGCACCACTCATCGAAGGAGTAGCGGACCAGGAGGGGGAAGCTCCGGCCGCACTTCTTCTGGATGGAGTCGACGACCGCGAGGGGAAACCGCATGCGGTTCTCCAGGCTGCCGCCGAACCGGTCGGTGCGCATGTTGAGGAAGGGGCTCATGAACTCGGACAGCAGGTAGCCATGCGCGGCGTGCAGTTCGACGGCATCGAAGCCGGCCTGCTTGACCCGCCAGGCGGCCTCGCTGAAGAGGTCGACCAGCTCCAGGATCTCGGCGATCGAGGCCTCGCGGATCTCCTTGCCCTTCTCGTCGGCGTTCTCGTAGATGATCTCGTGGCCGGCCGACCAGGGCAGCTTGAGGACACGATCCGTGGCGCCGAGCGTGTTGTAGCGCGGGATGGCGCATTGCCGGCCGGGGTGCTGCAGCTGGACCGCGCACCTGGCGCCGTAGCGGTGCATGGCCTCGGCCAGACGGGCCAGGCCGGGGATGTAGTTGTCGCCGTCGGCCACGAGGCACGTCACGGTGGGGCGGCCGGTCTTCATGTCCGGCGTCGTGGCGCCCACGATGATGAAGCCGGTGCCGCCGCGCGCGATGTCGCCGTGGTGGGCGATGTCCCGCTCGCTGACCTCGCCGTCGGCGTGCGAGGAGCTGATGTCGGTAGGCACGTGGACGATGCGGTTGGGGAGTTCGAGGCTGCCCATCCGGAGGGGGCTGAACAGGTGGGGGAAGTCCATGGCCCGATCTCTCCTGCGTGACGAGGCAAGCGCCGTGGCTGGAGGGTGCCAGCGCCCCATCCGACCCGACAGGGCCGTTCGGACCGTTTCACAGGGACCCAGCGGACCCGTCCCGAGCGACGCGGCGGGCGGCCGAACGGCCCCCGCGAAGGCACCCTTCGGCCCTCCCCGAATGCCCGCCCCGACCCTACGTTCTGCTCGGAGGTGGTCGGTGGTCATCGCCGTCAACTCGACTCGCTCGCGGGCCCACGGACACCAGGCGTTCCAACCCCTCGACATCGATGCCGCCCACTGCAAGGGCTGCGGCCTCTGCGTCGACGTGTGCCCCCATCACCTGCTCGAGCTCGACACGTCCGTCGTCAACGAGCTCGGCTATCACCCCACCCGCCTGAACGACGCGGCGGCCTGCACGAGTTGCGTCCTCTGCGCCCGCGTCTGTCCCGACGCGGTGTTCACCGTCTACGCTCGCCCGAAGGGGTCGTGAGATGGTCCTCCTGACGACCGCCCCCGTGGATGCCACCGCTCAGCACGACGAGGCCATGCGCCCGGTCCTCATGAAGGGCAACGTGGCGATGGCGGAGGCCGCCATCCAGGCCGGCTGCGACGCCTACTTCGGCTATCCCATCACGCCCCAGGCGGAGCTCCTCGAGTGGATGGCCCGCCGCATGCCGGAGCTTGGCCGCGTCTTCGTCCAGGCCGAGAGCGAACTCGGCGCGATCAACATGGCCCTGGGCGCCGCGGCGACCGGGGCCCGCGTCCTGGTCTCGTCGTCGAGCCCCGGCATCAGCCTGATGGCCGAAGGGATGAGCTACATGGCCGGCTCGGAAGTGCCGATCGTGCTCATCAACGTCATGCGTGGCGGCCCCGGGCTGGGCAGCATCGGCGCGTCACAGGCCGATTACTTCCAGGCCACGAAAGGCCACGGCCACGGCGACTACCGCGTGCCGGTGCTGGCCCCGTCCTCGATCGCCGAGGCCGTCGCGCTGATGGCCGACGCCTTTGAGATCGCCGAGCGCTACCGCACGCCGGTCATGATCCTCGCCGACGGCGTGATGGGCCAGGCCATGGAGCCGGTCGTGCCCGTCTACCGCACGCCGGACCGCAGGCAGGCTGGCTGGGAGCTCACCGGCGCGGTCGAGCGAGATCCGCGTGTCGTCCGCTCGCTGCACCTTCACCCGGAGGAGCTGGAGGCGCACAACCACCACCTGCAGGACAAGTTCGCCGCGATCCGCGAGCACGAGGTCCGCTGGGCGGGCGAGGACCTGGACGACGCCGACGTGGTCATCGTCGCCTACGGCACGTCGGCGCGGGTCGCGCGCACGGCCGTGGAGCGGGCCCGTGAACAGGGGCTCAAGGTCGGCATCTTCCGGCCCATCAGCCTGTGGCCGTTCCCCTCGGCCGAGCTCGCCGCCGTGGCGCTGGGGGCGCGGGCCGTGGTGGTCGTCGAGATGTCGGCGGGGCAGATGGTCGAGGACGTGCGCCTGGCCCTCGGTGGACGCACGCCGATCTTCTTCCAGGGACGCCTCGGGGGCATGGTCCCCACCCCGGGCGAAGTCGTCGACGAGGTGACCCGTGCCGCGGCCCTGACCGCCCCCCACCTCGCGGGCCATCCCGTGGCACATGGCGAGAGGCGGTGAGCCGGTGAGCACGATGACCCCAGACACCCGCCGCGTCATCTACGAGCGCCCCGCGGCGCTCGTCGACAAGTCGACGCACTACTGCCCCGGCTGCGGCCACGGCATCATCCATCGCCTCATCGCCGAGCTGCTCGACGAGATGCACCTGGCCTCCAGGACGATCGGCGTGGGCTCGGTCGGCTGCAGCGTGTTCGCCTACGACTACCTGGCCGTGGACTTCGTGGAGTCGCCCCACGGCCGTGCCCCGGCCGTGGCCACCGGCGTCCGACGCGTGCGTCCGGACGCCTTCGTCTTCACCTACCAGGGTGACGGCGACCTGGCGGCCATCGGGACCGCGGAGATCGTCCATGCCGCGGCGCGCGGCGAGCGCATCAGCGTCATCTTCGTCAACAACGGCATCTACGGCATGACCGGCGGCCAGATGGCGCCGACCACCCTCCTCGGCCAGCGCACCACGTCCAGCCCCGCCGGACGGGACGCCGGCCTGGCCGGCTACCCCATCCCGATCACCGAGATGCTGGCGCTCCTGCCGGGCGTCGCCTACGCGGCACGCGGCTCGATCGCCGACCCGCCCCTCATCGGCCGGGCCAAGTCGATGCTGCGGCGGGCCTTCGAGGTCCAGCTCGCGGGCGCCGGGCTGTCGATCGTGGAGATCCTGTCCACCTGCCCCGTCGGCTGGGGCATGACCCCGACCGAGGCCATGGATCATGTCGCGCACGACGTCGTCCAGACCTACCCGCTGGGCGTGATGGTGGACCGCCTCAAGGGCCCCGCCAAGGGCACGCCGGAGGTCTGACGATGCAGCATGCGACGGTCTTCAGCGGATTCGGCGGCCAGGGACTGCTGTTCGCCGGGCACATCCTGGCGGAGGCGGCCGTCATCGAGGGCCGCACGGTGTCGTGGATGCCTTCCTACGGCCCGGAGATGCGCGGCGGCACGGCCTCCTGCACGGTCATCGTGGCCGACAGGCCCATCGGCTCGCCGATCGTGGATGCGGCCGACAGCGTCGTGGCCCTGAACCCGCCCTCGCTCGCCAAGTTCGAACCGCTGCTCGTGCCCGACGGGCTGCTCATCCTCAACGCCTCGCTGATCGAGGCCGAACCGCGGCGCCGGGACCTGGAGGTGGTGGCGATCCCGTGCACGGCCCTCGCGCGGGAGGCGGGGGACGACCGCTTCGTCAGCATCGTCGCGCTCGGCGGTCTCCTCGCGCGGCGACCGATCGTCAGCCCGGATGCGGTCCGGGAGGCCCTCCGCATCGTGGTCGGCGATCGCCCCGCGATCGTCGCGGCCGACATCGCGGCCTTCGAGCGCGGCTACGAGGCGGCTTCCGACAAGCTGCCGGTGCCGGCCTAGCCTTCACGCTCGGGCGCTCTCGTCAAGGGCCGCCAGCACCTCCTCGTCCGTCGCCGCGCTGAAGTCGCCGTAGGCGCTGCCGACCGCCAGGAACGGCCTCGGCACGTCGAGGACGACCACCTCGTCGGCGATGGCCTCGAAGGCGCGCACCGTGTCGGCGGGCGCGACCGGCACGGCCAGCACGATGCGTTGCGCGCCGCGTCCCCGCAGCGCCTGGCTGGCGGCGCGGGCGGTGGCCCCGGTGGCCAGGCCGTCATCGACGACGACCACGACACGGTCCGCCACCTCCAGGGGCGGACGCCCGCGGCGGTAGCGCGTGACCTCGTCGGCGAGTGCGGCCTGCTCGCGGGCCGTGAGGCGGGCGAGCTCGGCCTCACCGATCCAGGTAGCCTCCACGACATCCGCGTTGAGCACCCGCGAGCCACCTTCGGCGATGGCCCCCAGGGCCAGCTCAGGCTGCTGCGGCGCGCCCAGCTTGCGCACCACGAGCAGGTCCAGCGGCGCGCCGAGGCCGGCCGCCACCTGAGCCGCCACGATCACGCCGCCGCGCGGCAGGCCGACCACGATCGGGCGCAGCAGCGCGAGGTGGGCCAGGCGCTTCCCGAGGCGCCACCCGGCATCACGCCGATCGGCGAACCACGGGCCGTCCTGGATGCCGAAGCGCGCCATGCGGACCCTCCCTCGCAGCGAGTGTACGCAGCGACGGCCGGGGCCATCGGCGACGATGCCTGCCTGATGCACTCGCTCGTGCTCGGCGCGACGCCGTCGGCGGGCTGCGCTGGACCGACTGGGCCTGAGCCTCACGGTCCAGACCGTCGGCCAGCCCGGACCCCGCGCCTGTGCCCCTCCGCGGGCCATGCACCAAGCGACTGGTACGACCGCGGGAGGCCACGGATCGGCGCGTCGGGGCGCCGATCGTTGCGCCACACGCATCAGGCGACCGCTGAGCCGGGCGCGGCCACCCCGATCCGACACGCCGGCGGTCAGTCCAGTCGCTGTGCGCATGACGTGGCAGATCGCCGCCTCCCGAATGGTCCGGACAGGCGCTGCGTGCCTGAAGCGCCGCCCGGGTGGCGGGGTCGCGATCGCGACCACCCGGTGGCCGGCGCCCGACGAGGTGCCAGCGGCTAGCGCCGCTCCGCGCCGCGACTCTGCACGAACTGGAAGCCGAAGCGTCCCTTGACGCAGAGGTGGCCACCGGTGACCGACGAATCGAGCGGCGAGGTGACCTTGACGATCGCGCCGTCCTGGACATGCAGGTCCAGGGCACAGCCGACCCCGCAGTACGGGCAGATCGTCTCGGTCTCCGTCTGCCGCCCCGGATCCCACGTGCCGGCGGCCCGCATCTCGTGCTCCGAGCGGAACATCAGCGCCCCGGTCGGGCACACGCCGATGCAGTTGCCGCAGTAGACGCACGCCGAGTCGGGCAGGTCCACGTTCCACTCGGTGGAGATGCGGGCGTCGAAGCCGCGCCCGGCCACGGCGATGGCGAACGTGTTCTGAGCGTCCACGCCGCACGCCTCGACGCACTTGTAGCAGAGGATGCACTTCGCGTAGTCGCGGACGTACAGCTCGTTGTCCACCTTGACCGGCTGCGCCACCGTCTCCGCCGTCGCTCCCCCCTGCGCCTCGTGGTGGTGACCGGCCTCCCGCGCGTCGCGCTCGCCGGCCGCCGCGGGTGCGGCAGGCGGGCCGAAGCGGGCAGGTTCGGCGGCGTAGCGCTCCCGGTAGTCGGCCAGGGTGCCGTCAGGCCCGGCCGGCCCGGCCAGGCCCAGGTCCACCGACGACCCCAAAAGTTCCAGCACGAGCTTGCGGGAGTGGCGCACGCGCTCGGAGTCGGTCTGCACGACCATGCCCGGCTCGACGCGCCGCGAGCATGCAGGCGCGAGCGCCCGCGAGCCGGCGACCTCCACCACGCAGACCCGGCAGACGTTGACCGGCGTGAGGTTCTCCAGGTAGCACAGGGTCGGGGTGTCGATGCCCTGCGAGCGGCAGGCCTCCAGGATGGTGGACCCAGCCGGCACGCTCACGGCCTGGCCGTCGATCGTCAGGTCTACGGGGGGCGGTGCGGCTTGGGGCGGCGCAGCCGGCACGCGCGTCGGGCGCGCGGGTGGGTTGAGGATGATCGGGTCGACCGTCATGGCGCCATGAGCTCCGGGCGCCGCAGGGCCGACTCGATGGCCGACGACGCCGTCTGACCCAGCCCGCAGATGGACGCGTCGCGCATCGCCTGGCCCAGCTCGCGCAGGAGGCCCAGCTCGTGGGCGGCGCCAAGGGTGGCGCCGGCCGGTCGCGCCGCGAGGCGGGCGAGCAGCTCCTCCTGGCGGACCGTGCCGACGCGGCAGGGCACGCATTGCCCGCACGACTCGTCGCGGAAGAAGGCGGCGATGCGCCGCAGGGTCCCGGCCAGGTCGACGGTGTGGTCGAACACCATCACCACGCCCGAGCCCAGCGTCGCCCCGATGGCCCGGGTGCCCTCGAAGGTCAGGGGCGTGTCCAGCGCCTCCGGGCCCACGAAGATACCCGCCGCGCCGCCCAGCAGGACGGCCCGGATGGCTTCCTCGGGCCGGGCGGCACCCGGCACGCCGCCGGCGAGGTCGAGCAGCGCGCGCAGGGTCGTCCCGAACGGCACCTCGTAGAGGCCCGGGCGGGTGACATGACCGGACAGGCAGAAGAGTTTCGTGCCGGTCGAGCCTTCCGTGCCGGTCGTCGCGAAGGCCGCGCCGCCAACCAGCATGATCGGCAGCACGTTGGCCAGCGTCTCCACGTTGTTGACGGTCGTGGGCTTGCCGAACAGGCCGATATCGACGGGGAAGGGCGGCTTGTTGCGCGGCTCGCCACGCTTGCCCTCGATCGACTCGAAGAGCGCCGTCTCCTCGCCGCAGATGTAGGCCCCGGCCCCGCGGCGGACCTCGATGTCGAAGGCGAACGGGCTGCCCATGACGCTCGCCCCCAGGAGCCCCGCCGCGCGCGCCTGCCCGATGGCCTGGCTCACGCGGACCAGGGCCAGGGGGTACTCACCGCGGATGTACAGGTAGCCCCTGGCGGCGCCCGAGGCGAACGCGGCGATCGTCATGGCCTCGATCACGGCGAACGGGTCCTCCTCCAGCAGGAGGCGATCCTTGAAGGTGCCGGGCTCGGACTCGTCGGCGTTGCACACGAGGTAGTGGGGCTGGGCCGGGGCCGCCGCGACCGCCGCCCACTTGCGCCCGGTGGGGAACGCCGCGCCGCCGCGGCCGACCAGGCGCGACGCCATCAGCTCCTCGATGACCCGCGCCGGGCCGATCTCCAGCGCCCGGGCCAGGGCCTGGTAGCCCGCGGCCCTGCGGTATGCGGCAAGGTCACCGGGGTCCACCGTCCCGATCCGGGCGAGCAGCGTGAGGTCCGGCGCCCCCGCCTGCGGCACGGAGGCGTGGATGACGACCTGCCGGGCGGGCCCCTGGGTCTCGGGGCCCAGGCCCGGGGTTGCCAGGCGTTGCATGAGGTCCGAGGCGTCCGCCGGAGCGATGGCCACCGCCCGAGGCTCATCACCGGCCATCGTCAGCAGCGCGGCCGGTCCGCGCTCGCACTGGCCCAGGCACGGGCTGCGCAGCCAGGTGGCTCGACCCTCCGGGCCCGTGGCGCCGGGCGGGCCCAGCCGCTCCTCCATGGCCGCGCAGAGGTCCTCCGCTCCAGCCAGGCGGCAGGCGATGTCGTCGCAGACGTGGGCCACGACGGGCGGCCGCGGAGTGGTCGAGAGCAGCGAATAGAACGTGGCCACGCCGTAGGCCTCGGCCGGCGGCACCGCCAGACGGCGGCTGACGTACCCCAGCGCGGGCTGGCTGATGTAGCCGATGCGGTCCTGGAGGGCGTGCAGCGCCGGGAGCAGGAGGTCGCGATGCTCGCGCGCGCCATGGCCGCCGTGGGCGACATGACCCTCCAGGGCCGTTTCGCGAGCCCCGCCGTGCCAGGTCGTCGGAGGGCCGACCCGCTCGCTGATGACCGCGTCGACCGCCGCACGCTCGGCGGGACCGGCCGGCGGCGCGATGACGTGGAGGTCCATCGCCGTGAGTGTACGGGCGCACGCCGGCAAGCGGGACGCCAGGAGGCGGCCCGGCTTGCCACCGCCCACCCCGTCACCGAGACTTGGCCCATGGACACGCCCAGCCGGCCGACCATCCGACGGGCGTCCTCGGCCGACATGGACGCCCTCGACGCCGCCTTCCGCCGGGCCATCGGGCGGGGCGATGTGGCCGGCTCGTCCGATCCGCAGGGCACGTTCATGATGGACGTGATCCGGCTCCAGCCGCCCGAGACGGCGGTGGCCACGGCCGCGGACGAGCTGATCGGCTTCGTCCAGCCCGAGTTCAAGGCGCTCGTCGTCGAGCCGGCCTGGCGCCGGCGCGGGATCGCCCGCGAGCTGGTTGCGGTCGGTGTCGCCATCGAGCGGGAGCGCGGCCGGCCGAACCTCCTGCTGGGCCCGCCGCCCGGCGCCGCCGACGCGGTGGCGTTCCTGCGGGCGACCGGGTTCCACCGCCACTCGACGGTGTGGGACATGCGCCTCCAGCCGGGCGTCACGGTCGCCGAGCCGCGCTGGCCGGATGGCGTCACCGCGCGGGTATTCGACCGGACCCGCGACGCCGCCCCCTTGGTGGCCGTCTCGAATGCGGCGTTCGCCGAGCATCCGACCCCCATGGTGCTCACCGAGACCGTCATGCAGGCGGCCCTCGAAGACCCCCGCTTCTCGGACGCCGATACGCTCGTCCTCGAGGCGGAGGACGGGTCGCTCGTGGGGTTCTGCATGACCGCGCCGGATCGCGTCGACGGGGTCCTCACGGGCGCCGAGATCGCCGAGATCGGCGTCGCCCCCGGGCGGCGCGGCGAGGGGCTGGGTCGCGCGCTGCTGGCCTGGGGCGTCGAGCATCTTCGGTCGCTGGGCGCGACCGCGGTCACCCTCGCGGTCAACGGACGCAACGAGGGCGCGCTGCGCCTCTACGAGCGCGAGGGGTTCACCCGAGTCCTGGCGCGCGAGCGATGGGCGCTGCCCGTGGAGCCCGGCGCGGCCTGATCAGGCCGCCGGCGCGGCAAGCTTCTCGATGCGGATGGCGGTGGCCTTGAACTCGGCCGTGCCGGACTTGGGGTCGGTGGCGTCGATGGTGAGGAGGTTCGTCGCGACCTCGTCCTGGAAGTGGAGGGTCATGAACGTCAGGCCCGGCCGCAGCGACTCGTCCACCCGCACGGGGACCTCCAGCTGGCCGCGCCGCGAGACGACCCGCACGCGCTCGCCGTCCACCAAGGCGAGCGACGCCGCGTCCTCCGGCGAGATGTCCAGCGACTCGCCGCGTCGCAGCGGCGAGCGGTAGCCGCCCGACTGGACGCCCGTGTTGTAGGAGTCCAGGCGGCGCCCGGTGGTCAGACGGATGGGGAAGTCGGGCGCCAGGCGGTCGACCGGCGGGTCATGGTCGACCGGCACGAAGGGCGCGCGCGCCCCGGGCACGGGGTCCTCCCACAAGCGCGAATGCAGGAACAGCTCGCCCGGGTGGTTCTCGTCGTAGCAAGGCCACTGGATGCCGCCCAGCTCCTCGAGCCGCCGGTAGCTCATCCCCGCGAACACCGGAGCCAGGCTGCGGACCTCGTCCCACACGCGCTCCGGATCAGCGTCGCCCCAGTCGTGGCCCATGGCCCGGGCGATGTCGAAGATGATGGCCAGGTCCTCGCGCGCCTCGCCCGGCGGGTCCAGGGCCTTGCGCACTCGCTGCACCCGGCGCTCGGAGTTGGTGACCGTGCCGTCCGACTCCGCCCATGAGGCGCCGGCGGGAAGGACCACGTCCGCCAGCTCGGCGGTGGCGGTCAGGAAGATGTCCTGGACGACCATGAAGTCACGGGTGGAGAGCAGGTGCTTCGCCCGCTGCTGGTCGGCCTCCGACTGGACGGGGTTCTCCCCGATGACGTAGACGGCCTGGAGCTCGCCACGCTCCATCGCGTCGAACATGCCCGAAAGGTGCCAGCCGCGCCTGGGCGGCACGGTGACGCCCCACGCCGCATCGAACTTGTCCCGCAGGGCGTCGTTCTCCACGTGCTGGAAGCCCGGCAGGCGGTCGGGCAGGGCCCCCATGTCGCCGCCGCCCTGGACGTTGTTCTGGCCGCGCAGCGGGTTGATACCGCTGCCGTACTTGCCGACGTGGCCGGTCAGGAGGGCCAGCGAGATGAGGGCCAGGACGTTGTCGACCGCGTTGTGGTGCTCGGTGATGCCCAGCGTCCAGCAGATCATCGCCCGGTCAGCCTTCGCGTAGGCGTGGGCCGCCTCGCGGATCGCGTCCGCCGGCACGCCCGTCTCGCGCTCGGCGTATTCGAGCGTGTACGGCTCCACCTTGGCCCGATAGGCCTCGAAGCCACTCGTGGCCCGCTCGATGAACTCGCGCGCCTGCAGCCCGGCGGCGATGATCTCGCGGCCCATGGCGTTGGCCAGGGCGATGTCCGACCCTACGTCCAGGCCGAGCCAAAGGTCCGCCCACTGGGCACTGCTCGTGCGGCGCGGGTCGACCGCGATCAGCCGCGCGCCGCGGTTGACGCCCTTGAGGAGGTGGTGGAAGAAGATCGGATGGGTCTCCCGGGCGTTGCTGCCCCACAGGAGCACGAGATCCGTCTCCTCGGCCTCACGGTATGAGCTTGTGCCGCCCCCGGCACCGAAGACGGTCGCCAGACCGGCGACGCTCGGAGCGTGTCAGGTACGGTTGCAGCTGTCGATGTTGTTGCTGCCCAG
>Ga0187779_10000632_pt1 | contig 23511 bp, 19 predicted proteins | sample 1015_Q2_SP10_10__FD_132435 | JGI IMG/M metagenome (GOLD analysis project Ga0187779, IMG submission 132435) | Tropical peat soil microbial communities from peatlands in Department of Meta, Colombia - 1015_Q2_SP10_10_MG | ecosystem: Environmental > Terrestrial > Soil > Wetlands > Peat | place... | reverse complement strand
TCGCAGCGCGCCGAGAGCGCCGTACAGGCCTTCAACGAGGCATCGGCCAACGTTGAAACCGCAGCCGTCGCCGCCGATGAACTGTCGGGATCCATCGGCGAGATCAGCCGCCAGCTTACCCACACCAAAGATATTGTCGACCTCGCCACCGGTGAGGCACGCGCCACCGATGGAGAGATCGCGGGCCTGGCGGAAGGCGCGCAGAAGATCGGCGACGTGGTCAAGCTTATCCGCAATATCGCGGGACAGACCAATCTGTTGGCCCTCAACGCCACCATCGAGGCCGCGCGTGCTGGCGAGGCCGGCAAGGGCTTCGCGGTGGTCGCCTCCGAAGTCAAATCATTGGCGGTGCAGACCGCGAAAGCGACTGAAGACATTGCCAATCATATTCTCGCCGTACAGGATTCAACTTCCGGCGCGGTAGAGGCTATCCGGCAGATAGCGGGGCGCATGCAGGAAATCAATGAAAACACCGCCGCGGTGGCGGCTTCGGTCGAGCAACAGAACGCGGCAACCAGCGAGATTTCCCGCAACGTGGCAAGCGCCGCCGAAGGCACTGCTCATGTGGTGGGAGTGCTGGGCGATGTAGCCGGTGCGGCGACGCAGACGCGCACTTCGGCCGAGGTTGTGCGCGATACCTCCGAGGCGACCGAACACGCGGTCGCCGACCTGCGGCTCGAGGTCGAGGACTTCCTCAGCAAGGTAGCCGTTTAGTCTTCCGGACTAGGCCTGGCTTGCGGCCGCTTTCCCAAGCGCGGCCTGCGCTGCAGCGAGGCGGGCAATCGGCACTCGGAACGGCGAACAGGATACATAGTCGAGCCTGGCTTCGTGACAGAACGCGACCGACGCTGGATCGCCGCCGTGTTCGCCACAGATTCCGACCTTCAACTTGGGACGAACCTTGCGGCCGCGTTCGACGCCGATCTTGACCAATTCGCCGACGCCCTGTTGATCGATCGACACAAAGGGGTCAGCCGGTAGAATACCGCGCGCGGTGTAGATGCTGAGGAAGCTTGCAGCATCGTCGCGCGAGATACCGAAGGTGGTTTGCGTCAGATCGTTGGTGCCGAATGAAAAGAATTCGGCGCTTTGCGCGATCTCCCCGGCCATCAGCGAAGCGCGCGGCAGCTCGATCATGGTGCCGACCTGGTAGTCGAGCTTGGCGCCTTTTTCTTTTTCGACTGCCTCCGCCATGGCATCGATGCGCGCCTTGACCAGATCGAACTCAATTTTGGTGGCGATCAACGGCACCATCACTTCGGGAACGACAGGCTTGCCGGTGCGTTTCGCGGCCTCAACCGCCGCCTCGAAAATGGCGCGTGCCTGCATTTCAGCGATTTCCGGATAGGCAATCGCGATGCGGCAGCCGCGAAAGCCGAGCATCGGGTTGAACTCGGAAAGCTCGGCCGCGCGGCCGGCGAGCTTCTTCGGGTCGGCGCCCATGGCGGCCGCCACTTCCGCAATCTCGTGTTCGCCGTGCGGGAGAAATTCGTGCAGCGGCGGATCGAGCAGACGAATAGTAACCGGCCGTCCGGCCATAATTTCAAACAATTCAACGAAATCGGCGCGTTGCATCGGCAGCAGCTTTGCGACCGCCGCCCGGCGGTTCTTTTCGTCGTCGGCCAGAATCATTTCGCGCACGGCCTGCACGCGGCCTTCGTCAAAAAACATGTGCTCAGTGCGGCAGAGACCGATGCCTCCGGCGCCAAATCGGACCGCGGCCTTCGCATCGGCCGGTGTGTCGGCGTTTGCGCGCACACCTAGCCGGCGCACCTTGTCGGCCCAGCCGATCAAAGTCGCGAATTCTCCCGACAACTCCGGCTCGATCATCTCGACTTTCCCGGCGAGCACCTGTCCGGTTGAGCCGTCGACGGTGATAAATTCGCCTTTCTTGAAGGTATGACCGCTGGCCGTCATGGTCCCGGCCGAATAGTCGACACGCAACGAGCCCGCCCCCGAAACACAAGGCTTGCCCATGCCGCGCGCGACCACGGCGGCGTGCGATGTCATGCCGCCGCGGGTGGTGAGAATGCCTTCGGCCGCATGCATCCCGTGGATGTCCTCAGGCGAGGTTTCCACCCGTACCAGGACAACTTTTCTTCCATCGGACTTGAGTTGCGCGGCCTCATCGGGTGAAAACACGATTTCGCCGCTGGCGGCACCAGGTGACGCCGGCAGGCCAGTCGCAATGACGCGCCGGTGCGCGCGCGGATCGATGGTCGGGTGCAACAGCTGATCCAGGCTGAGTGGATCGACGCGCAACACTGCATCGTCCCTTGAGATCAGCCCCTCGTTGGCAAGCTCGACGGCAATTCGCAAAGCGGCCTTGGCGGTGCGTTTCCCCGAGCGCGTCTGCAACATCCAGAGCTTGCCCTGCTCCACCGTGAATTCGAGGTCCTGCATGTCACGGTAGTGGCGCTCGAGCACATTGTAGATGCGCTTGAGCTCGCCATAGGCCTTCGGCAGTGTGTATTCCATCGACGGCTTGTCGGAGCCGGCCTCCTTGCGTGCAGCTTCGCTGATCTCCTGGGGCGTCCGGATACCAGCCACAACGTCTTCGCCCTGCGCATTGATGAGAAACTCGCCGTACAGTTTCTTTTCGCCTGTCGAAGGATTGCGGGTAAATGCAACGCCAGTTGCCGAGGTGTCACCCATGTTGCCGAACACCATGGCCTGGACGTTCACCGCGGTGCCCCAGCTCTCCGGGATGTTGTGCAGCTTCCGATAGGTGATCGCGCGCTGGTTCATCCACGAACTGAAAACCGCGCCGATCGCGCCCCAAAGCTGTTCATGCGGATCCTGCGGGAAGGCGCGCCCGAGTTCTTCCTGCACGCGCTTCTTGTAACGCTCCACAAGCTCGGCCCAGTCGTCGGCGGAAAGATCCGTGTCCAGACTGTATCCCTGGCGCTCCTTATGAAGATCGAGCAGTTCCTCAAAATGTTCATGACCAACGCCAAGAACGACGTCGGAATACATCGTTATGAAACGCCGATAGCTATCGTAGGCAAATCGTCGGTCGCCCGATTTTTTTGCCAGCGCTTCCACGGTTTCGTCGTTGAGGCCGAGATTGAGCACTGTGTCCATCATGCCGGGCATCGAGGCGCGGGCACCCGAGCGGACCGATACGAGCAGCGGATTGGATTTGTCGCCGAAGGCCTTGCCGGTGATGCGGCCGACCTGTGACAGGGCCTTTTCAACCTGACCGGGCAAATCCTTCGGGTACTGTTTGCCGTGCCCGTAATAGTGGGAGCAAACGTCGGTCGTAATGGTGAAGCCGGGCGGAACGGGAAGGCCCAGATTGGCCATTTCGGCAAGACCGGCGCCCTTGCCACCCAGCAGGTTGCGCATGGAGGCCTTGCCTTCGGCGCGCCCATTGCCAAAGGTATAGACCCACTTACCCCTGGATTGGCTGCCCTTGGGTTGGCCAGCGGCTTTCGGCTTGCGCCGGGAAGCCTTGCGCGCCGCGGATTTCTTTTGTTTTGCGCTTACGCGCGGACGTTTTCGTTTGGCCATAGGTCAAGCAATGTTTACGCGACAGCGGCCCTCTAAAAACACCGCCGAATAGCCGAGCGCAAGTCCGGAATTCCGCCTAACGAAAAAGTCCAAGACCCAACAGACCGACAACGATCAGGTAGACGGCGACGATGATATTGAGCAACCGAGGGATGACAAGAATAAGAATGCCGGCGATGAGTGCGATTATAGGCTGTAAATGAGCGATACCGATGACCATTGTTTGTCCTCTTGTGTTGACTTTCAACAAATCACTCGACGATGGCTGGTTCCCGTTATGCGGCTCATGAATCAACGGGGCCGCTCCAGCCGGGCAGATAGCGCGCGTCAATGCTCTTTGCCAATTTCATCGCCTTTTTGATCGCCGCCGGAAAATCTTTTTTCACGGCCTTACGGCCCATGCGGCGGCGAAAGAAATCCGCCCAAAGAAACTCGCTGAATGGCGTGGTGTCCTTGGCGAAACCACCGACCCGGCGAAGCTCGCCGGCGAGGCTGCGGAACGGATCATCCTTGAGCTTGGCGATCGACTTGGGAATTTTCGAAAAATCACGGCGGCGCCCGTTCTCATCGTAAGGGTGCACCCAGCTGTGGTGATCGAGCACCAGCCAGAAATCATCAGGCTCAAGCTCGCTGAGGTCGGCAACGATGGTAACCAACACCTTCTTTATGCCTTCTTCGTGCAGGCTAAGCGCAAGATGGTGGTGGTCGATGACATAAGGACGCTTCTTCGGTCCTAGAATCACCGGGATCATGTGGTCGCCGAGAAAATTTCCGATCTTCTTTGGATCGCGCTTGCGCAAGTGTTTGCGCTTAGCGTTGACCTCGTGGATGCCCACCGAAATCTGGGTCGGGCGGAGATCCATGATGGAAACGGGGGTGAGGATGGGATCGCGTGCATAGGCTGACATGGACGCACCTATTGGCTTGCCAAATGGCGAGGACGCCCCAGTTTAGCCCTCTATCTTGGAAAAATCCGCCACGGCGCGGGTGGCCTGCCGGATTTCATTCAACAGCTTCAGGCGATTTTCGCGCACGGCCTTGTCGTCGACATTGACCGTCACCTTGTCAAAAAACGCGTCGACCCGGGGGCGAAGCTTGGCCATGGCGCGCATGGCGGCGGCAAAGTCTTCCTTGACGACGGCAGCCGACGCTTCTTTTTTAGCTGCATCGATCGCTTCGGCCAGCGCCTTTTCCTCCGGCAGTTCATAACGTTTTGCCTCAGGCGCGCCGCTATATTCCCGATTGTCCTTTTTTTCCTCAATGCGGATGATGTTGGTCGCGCGCTTGTAGCCCGCGAGGAGGTTCTTACCGTCGTCGCTGTCGAGAAATTTTCCAAGCGCTTCCACGCGCCGGACAATCATGAGCAGATCATCCTGACCTGCGAGTGCAAAGACGGCATCGACGAGATCGTGCCGCGCACCTTGCTCGCGCAGCTGAACTTTCATCCGATCTGCGAAGAAGGCGATAAGATCGGAGGCTTGGTGCAGAAAATTATGCGCCTGCACGAGCAGCGGCTTCGTTACCCGCTTTGTTTTCTCCGAGACAAGGACTTCGAGCTTTACGGCAAGCTCGATATCGGTCGCACTAATCTTGGCAATTTGCTCGTTCAGCGGATGCAAAGTTGCGATCGCACTTGCGAGGGCCTCGTCGCGCGCGACCGATCCAAAATGCTGCCACAGCAATGCACGCAATGGCAGCCGCAGCTCGTTTTCGACGACGATCCGGATGACGCCCAATGCCGCCCTGCGCAGGGCGTAAGGGTCTTTTGAGCCTGTTGGTTTTTCGTTGATCGCCCAAAAGCTCACCAACGTATCGATCTTGTCCGCGAGCGCGACCGCCACTGATACAGGGTCGGCGGGAACAAGATCGTCCGGACCCTTCGGCTTGTAGTGATCCTCGCATGCATGCGCGACAGCTTCGTCCTCGTCCTGCGCTTCGGCGTAATAGCGGCCCATCAGGCCTTGCAGCTCCGGAAATTCGCCGACCACTTCGGTGAGCAGGTCGGCCTTGCACAACTGAGCGGCGCGCTCGGCCTTCGCCCGATCCGCGTCGGCCGTCGATGCGAGCTGTCCCGCCAGAGCTGTAATGCGCGCGATGCGCTCGGCCTGGGAGCCGAGCTTCTCGTGGAATACGATCTGCTCGAATTTTGGCAGCCGGTCTTCCAGGCGCGTCTTCAAATCGGTCTCGTAGAAAAACTTGGCGTCGGATAACCGCGCGCGGATCACCCGCTCATTTCCGGCGACGATCGCCTTGCCGCCATCGGCGGCTTCTTCGTTCGCCACCAGAATGAATTTGTTGACCAGCTTTGCCGTTTGCGGATCCCGCAGCACGAAGCATTTCTGGTTATTGCGAATGGTGGCGCGGATGACTTCTTCGGGAATCGACAGAAACGACTTGTCGAAGGTTCCCATCAGCGCCACGGGCCATTCGACGAGACCCGCGACTTCGGCCAGCAAACCCTCGTCTTCCACCAGCTCAAAGCCCTGCGCGAAGGCAAGGTTCTTCGCATCGGCGTGGATCATGTCGGCGCGGCGCGCCGGATCGAGCACCACCTTCGCCTTTTCCAGCTTGGCGACGTAGTCGTCGAAGCGGCGCACATTGAAGGGCGCGGGCCCCATAAAGCGATGGCCGCGCGTTTCGTTGCCGGCCTTGATGCCATAGATCTCGATCGGCACAATTGCCGGATCCTCGGTCTCAGGGCCGAAGGTCGCCAGGATGGAATGCAACGGACGCACCCATGACAACGAGCCTGGGTTCTTCGATTGCTCGCCCCAGCGCATCGATTTCGGCCAGGGGAAAGTCACGATCGTCGCACTCAAGACATCCTTGATGACATCTATTGCGGCGCGTCCAGGCCTATCGATTACAGCGATATAAAAATCGCCTTTCTTGTCGGGCTGTACCTTTGCCTCTTTGATCGATTTCAGGCCCGCGGCTTTCAGGAAGCCGGCAATGGCATTCTCAGGCGCGCCGACACGTGGACCTTTTTTCTCTTCCTTCACGTCCGGCTGTTTTGCCGGAAGGCCATGTACCGTCAGCGCGAGGCGGCGCGGTGTGACGAATGCCTTGGCTCCATCGTATGTCAGCCCTTCTGCGACCAGACGGTCCGTTACCAGTTTGCGCAAATCATCGGCCGCCCGCGCCTGCATGCGAGCGGGGATTTCTTCCGACAGCAATTCGAGAAGCAGATCGGGCATTTCGGCCAGGGCGTGAGAACGCTGGTTAGGCCTGCCTAGCAAGGCGGCTCGCTGCTGTCACCTTCGTTACCAGCCGCCTCCGCCGCCACCACCGCCGCCGCCGCCAGAGCCGCCACCGCCGCCGAACCCGGAGGAGCCGGACGAAACCGGCACAGCGCTCGCGAGCGCGCTGCTCATGCCGGCGACTGAAGAAGAGACGGAATTCCCGAGATTGCTGCCCGACCAGCCGCCGCCTGAGCTCCACCTCGGCTGGTAACTGCTCATCGGATCCGGATCGTCGGGATGGGCTCGGCGGAGCGCCGCGCCGAAGGCGTCGGACCATGGCTTTTCGACGTCGAGAGCGACCGCGTAAGGCAGGAGTGACTCGAACCGATCGGCGGTGATTTCAGGCGCCTGCAAGTTAAGGCGATCGGATTCCGCGGTCTGCAGATAGAGCCGAAAACCCGCGAGCTGGTCCATGATCGGCCGGCCGAGCGCGGTCGGCGCCCGCATCAGATAGAAGAACAAACCGTTGATGGTGGCGAACGCGGTCACAAGCACGAAGGCGAAGGGATAATTTTCCAGGTAATACCACAGTGCCGGCACCGCATTTTGCAGATAGGGAGACCCGACCTGCACGATCGAGGTCGTTATCGAAACAAAAATTGCAAAAAACACCACCGATATGACGATGCGAAACAGGCTGTCGAACCCTGCGCCGCTGAACACGGTTTGCAGGAGCTGCATGCCAAAAACGCCCGCGGCAAAGCCGATAAAGCCGAGCCCGGTCAGGACTGCAATGTCCTGGTCCTGAAGACCGCCAAAGATGACCACGCCGGCAACAACGGCAGCCGTCATCGCGAGTCCGGCGAGCACATAACCGAGGTTACGGCGGAAGAAACGGTTTCGGTTTTCCGCCTCGATGTGTTTCGTGAATTCACTGCCCACCTTCTCGATTGACTCGCGATGCACCTTGCTGATGGTGGCGGCTCCGTCCTGATCCTTGACCCACGTGTAGATCGCGTCCTCGCCCGCCGGCAGTGCACCCGAGTCCGGCTGCTTCCCTGTCGTCTTTAAAGTCAGCGTGCCGCCTCGACCATCGAAGCGCAGAAAACCGCGCACGGCGAGCGACAATGCTGCTGCGGTAAATGCGCGCCATTTCTCGCGGCCGAAACCCCAGTCGCGGATGTAGTTGGCGAGCGCCGGCGAGATGCCAGCAGGCGGCTGAAACAGCGGAATGATCGTCCCGCCTCTCGGATCACGGCCAACCGCATTCCAGGCAGCGGCATAATATGTCAGCACCAGGATCAGACCGATGCCCGCGAAAATCCACCGTCGGTTGTCGAAGACTTCGTACCACAGGATATCGTTCTGGCTCGGCGGATCGACGGCATCCGCGGATAATTCAGTGACAACCGTGAGCCCTTCGCCCGGCGCAAGCCGGCGCGTGGTGCTAACCGTCAGGCTGCCGAGCGCGCCGAGACTGCCTCGCCAATCGGTGCCGCGCGCGCCCACACGGCCCGTATAGGCGGTCCATCGCACTGGTCCGTTGCCGGCAACAAACTGGAGATGATAGCTCGCCTGCAAAATTGGAAAGCGCCAGAAATTGCCCGTGACATTCCAGTTAAGTTCCGGCTTGCCTTCGAACCAACGGATTTGCCGGCCGTTGCGGTACCGGAAAACGTAGGTGTGATCGCCTGTGGCGACATTGCTGTTCTTGTCGCCCGCATAGATACGGATGATGCCGTGCTGATGCTCGGTGGAATACGGCTCCGGCTTGCCGTCGCGCTCCACACCAAGCAACTTGAAGTCCACCTCGCGCACGGTGCCGCCGGCGTCTTTGAATGTCAGCGGAAAATCCCGATAAATGCCGTGCTTGATATCGTAGCCTTCGGCCCGGACGGTAATGGTTTCTACAACAGTCAATTCGCCGTTCTTGGCGACTTGCACGTTGGACTCGAAAGAACTGATAACTTCGGCCGCGAATGCGCCCCCACCGGCGGCGGACCATAGGGCAAGCAGCAGGATTGCCAGCGCCCGGCGCGACCGCGCAAGCGAGCTGACGTAGCGCATCATCGCGCGGGGGACGCCGGCTGCAGACTGACTTCGGGCACCGCGCGATCGGCGTCCGAGATTTCGAAATACTCACGCTGCCGAAAGCCAAACAGGCCGGCAATGAGATTGCTTGGAAACGATTGCACCAGGACGTTCTGATTGCGGACCGCCCCGTTGTAGTAGCGGCGGGCCATCTGGAGCTCGGTTTCGAGCTGGCTCAACTGCTGTTGCAGCTCGAGGAAATTCGCGCTGGCTTTGAGATCCGGGTAGTTCTCGGCCAAGGCGACGAGCTTGCCCAGCGCGACGGACAAAGCTCCTTCTGCTTGCGCGCGGCTTGCGACATCATCGGCCGGCAGCGCGCGCGCAGCGCCGCGCAGACGCGTCACCTCGTCCAGCACCGAGCGTTCATGCCCGGCATAACCTTTGACGATCTCGACCAGATTGGGAACGAGATCGGAACGCCGCTTGAGCTGTACATCGATCCCGCTCCACGCCTCTTTGGCCATCTGGCGCGTGCGCACCAGGCTGTTGAAGGCGATGATTGCGTAGAGGACGATCGCCGCGGCAGCGATCACGATGACCCAGAACAGCATGTCCGGCCGGCCCCCGACCCGAATGATTCGGCTGTGCGGAGGATTATAGCTGCTTATGGCCGTCGTCGCAGAGCCGGAGTCAGGACGCTCCGCCGCCTGCGGTCTTGAGCCAGGCTTCGCCGCAGGCTTTCGCCAGCTCGCGCACGCGCAATATGTAGCTCTGCCGCTCGGTGACCGAGATCACGCCGCGCGCATCGAGAAGATTGAACACATGGCTCGCCTTGATGCACTGGTCGTAGGCCGGCAATGCCATCAAGTGCCGTTCCTTTTTGCCGTTGGCCCACCCGGCCTCGAGATATTTCTTGCAGGCGGCTTCCGCCATCTTGAACTGTTCGAACAGCATTGTCGTGTCGGCGAGCTCGAAATTGTGCCGGGAATACTCCTGCTCGGCCTGCAGGAAAACATCGCCGTAGGTGACCTTCTTGTCGTCATTGCGCCCGTTGAAATTGAGATCGAACACGTTCTCGACGCCCTGCACGTACATGGCGAGCCGCTCAAGGCCGTAGGTGAGCTCGCCGGCAACCGGCGCACACTCGAAACCGGCGACCTGCTGGAAATAAGTGAACTGCGAAACTTCCATCCCGTCACACCAGCATTCCCAACCTAACCCCCAGGCTCCCAGCGTCGGGCTTTCCCAGTCATCCTCGACAAACCTTATGTCGTGGACTTTGGGATCGATGCCGATGGCCTTGAGGGAATTGAGATAGAGATCCTGGATGTCCGGCGGCGACGGTTTGAGGATCACCTGGAACTGGTAATAGTGCTGTAGCCGGTTCGGGTTTTCGCCGTAACGGCCGTCCTTCGGCCGGCGCGATGGCTGGACAAACGCCGCGTTCCACGGCTTCGGTCCCAGCGCGCGCAGAGTGGTAGCGGGATGGAAAGTGCCCGCACCTACCTCCATGTCGTAGGGCTGCAAAATCACGCAACCCCAGTTCGCCCAGTATTGCTGGAGCGCGAGGATCAGCCCCTGGAACGACCGCGACGGGTCCAGGTTGCCTTGATGTGAGCCATCGCTGGCGCGAAGTTTCGCTTCAGCCATCGGATAGATACTGATTCTTAAGCACGGGAATAAATTCGACCCTAGAGGCGGCCCCAAACACGGTCAAGCCGCCGGCAATTTACGCGATGTTGAAGCGCCACTGATATCCCACGCAACCGGCAAGAAGAAAAAGTCGTTGTTGTGGAGGATATCGCAATGCTCGAGGCTCAACTGATTGGTTGGGTACTCATCGCGCTGTTCTTCGGCGCAATGATCGGCGGTCACAAACGTACGACCGGCCGCTAAACACGGCTAATCAATCATTAAAATTGCGAAGGTCCTAGAGCCGGTATTCGCCGGTCGCCGGATCGCGGCGAAGGGTCGGGCGATTTTCGGCGTCGGTGATTTTCGCTTTTACGCGCCGGGCGTTCTCGAGCTCTTCATTGATCCGGCGTGCTTCCTTGACCGCCCAATGCACAACCATGGCGCCGCCAAGGGTGATCAGCGACCATTTCACCAGCGGTGACAGCAAAAACGACGGCATAGGCGGCTCCAATCGGATCCCAACGACAGATAGGTCGGTTGCGAACGCGGCATTTTCGGGGCAGCAGTTGAGTTAGCCCCGACCGGGGTTATAAAACAAAGGCGCCGCAACGGCTATCGCGATAAATTGCCGCCCGGCCTGTGGAGGAGCCATGAACATCCGTCTCAAGGCCCTTTGCGCCATATCGACGTTCGTCACCGTGCTTTTTGCATTTTTACCGGTTCTCTCCGGCTCTTATGCCGCAGCGGAAATCTGGCCCAGCCGGCCCGTGCGGTTCATTGTCACGCTCGGACCCGGCAGCGGTGTGGACATCGGCGCGCGACTGTTCGCGGATAAACTGTCGACGAAATGGGGTCAGCCGGTCGTTGTGGAGAATCGTCCGGGCGGTGACGGCATGCTCGCGATCACCGGTTTTCTGAGCGCGCATGACGATCACGTCTTGCTGGTATCCCCGGTGAGTTCGTTTACCGCGCATCCTTATTTTCACGACAAGCTTCCGTATGATCCGAACGACCTCATTCCAATTGCACGCATCTCGAAGACAGTGGTCGCGGTCAGCGTGCCGACTTCGCTGAACGTCAACTCGCTGAAAGAACTCGAAGCCCTCGCGCGCGCCAAACCCGGTCAGCTCAACTGGACGACGGCCACGGGTTTCACCGATTTTGTGTTCGCCGGCTATCTGCACACCGTCGGGCTCAAGATGGCGAAGGTGCCGTACAAAAATCCAGCCGGCGCTGTCACGGATCTCGCCTCCGGCGTCATCCAGGTCTATATGCCTGCCTATGCGATCGTACGCCCGCAGGTCGAAGCCGGAACGGTAAAAGTCCTTGCGGTGACCAACCGCGAACGCGCGCCGGCGATCCCCGACATTCCAACCGCAGTGGAGGCAGGGTACCCGTCACTTGAATTCGATGGGCTGGTTGGATTGTTCGGTCCTCCCGGCATCGCCGATGACGTGCGCACCAAGATTGCCGACGATATCCGTGCCGTGGCTGCCGATCCTGAAATCGTGAAACGACTGACCGCGACCGGGCAAATCGTCAGTCCCGGCAATGCCACTGAATTCGCCGCGTCGATCGCACAGCAACGCGCGCAGGTAGCGGCCGTCGCAAAGCTGTTCGGCAACAAGCCGATACAGTGAAACGTCCGCTTGTCCCCGCGAAAGCGGAGACCCAAGGACCTCATCGCATCTTATTGGGTCTGGATTCCCGCTTGCGCTGGAATGAACGGAGATAAACTAAAGCCCGAAGCGGCTCCAGATTGCGCGCACTTCCAACGCCGAGATCAGATCATCGGCGAGGGTAGACTGACGCGTGAACGCATCGAGGAAACTGACGCCCGGCAGACGCCGGCCGAAGAATGACCGCTCGGCCGAAATGAGCGGCATGTGCACCTTCTCGCCGAAGCGCTCCCGCAGGGTCGAGCGCAGATCGCCAATTTGGTCGGCAAGTCCAAGTTCAATCGCCTTTTGTGCGGTCCAGAATTCACCCGAGAACAGTGTCTTGTCGGACCCGTTCAGCTTTGATCCGCGGCGTTTCTTCACCAGATCGATGAAGTGCTCGTGTATGTCCTGCTGGATCGCCTTGATCCGTTTCACGTCCTCGGCTTTTTCCGGCAGGAAAGGATCCAGCATCGCCTTACGATCGCCCGAAGTGTACAGCCGACGTTCGATTCCGACCTTTTCCATGAGTTCACTAAAGCCGAACGAAGCGCCTACCACTCCGATCGATCCGACGATTGAGAACTCATTGCATATGATTTCGTCGCCGGCACAGGCCAGCATGTAGCCTCCGGAGGCGCCGATATCCTCCACAAAAGCGAACACAGGCAGGTTTTTTTCTTCGGCGAGCTGCCGGATGCGGCGGAAGATGAGATGAGATTGCGCCGGCGAGCCACCTGGCGAATTGATGATCAGCGCAATCGCGCGCGCACGCGGCACGCCGAAGGCCCGCTCCAGCGCCCGTGCGACAGTCGCCAGGAGCAATCCCGGCCGCAGCGGGGTGACCACCCCGATGACGCCCGACATGCGCACCACCGGAACCACGGGTATGTCGGTACGAAACCGGCGCGGAACAAGCCGGGCAAAAATACCGACGATACGTTTGCCGAGAGCCGGCCGGGAGGAACTGGCGGGGTTGGCCATCTTACTCAAATAGGCGGCCACCGCCCCTTAAGTCAAAGGCAGCTGGGCGATGAAAGCCGGAGTCCCAAATAGGTACCGCATATCCGCGGCATTAAATTTCGGCGATTTGCGTAGGAAGAAGCCGGCTTTGCCTAATTTTTAACTTTGGAATGCTTTTTGCAACGCCCAGAGGGCCACCACCGAATGGGCATTAGAAAGAGGCGGATCGATGGATCCCAAGATCGCACTTCTGTTTCTGTTGATCGGCAGCATTATTGTTCTTTCGCACCTCAGCAACGAGGGTTGGGGACGCGTCCGGCGCCAACTGGCGGAAAGGCGTTGGCGCGAATTTGTGCCACGACGGCGTAGAGTTTAGGCAAACCAGCCCTGCCGTTAGGTTCCGGCAATTTCCAGCGTTTTTCCCGAGCGTAGTATTGCTTCGGCTGCCGCCGTTGGCTTGCCCTGTTCGTCATTGAGCACCAGCGCGGGATAGTCGTTTCGCAAGCTGCCCTCCGCTTTTGCGGCTCGCACCAAGATACGGATCGCGGGGGCGTTGGTGCGCGGATGCACCGGTAAAACGGCGACGTCACCAAACGCCGGCCGCAACGCATCGAGCACAACATCCAGCCCATCCGCCCGCCAGATAAGCGTGAGCGCGCCGTGCGGCTTCAACAGCCAGGCAGCGGTGTCGATCCAACGCGCAAGCAAGCCGGGTTGGCCGGCGTGAGCCAGACGGCGCAATGGATCCGGTGAAACATTCTGGCGCCGCGCGTCGTGGAATGGTGGGTTCATCAAAACGCGATCGACAGCGCCCGGCATAAGTCCGGCAGCGGCGAGTTTCGCAATATCTTCGGCATCTGCATTGATCACCTTTACGCGATCATCCACCCGGTTCAGACTCGCATTATCAGCCGCGAGAGCACAAAGTTCCTCGTCAATCTCGACCAGCGTCATTCGCACTCCGACGATGCGCGCGGCAAGCGCAAGGCCGGCGGCGCCAACACCTGCGCCGAGCTCGACGGCCTGCTCGCCGGCGCGCGCGCCGGTCGCCGCGGCCAGCAGGATCGCGTCATGGCCGACGCGATGCCCGCGCAAGGGCTGGCGGACTCGAAGGGTTCCACCGAGAACGGCATCTTCGCTGATCTCGTTTTCAGCTATCATCGGGACGCAGCTCGTGACCGAGCCCGGCATCTTTTAGAATTTGCCGTGCCCTTAGTTCATGACCATCCGCCACCAGCACCCGGCGTGGAAGAACGCCAAGCGAGCCCTCCAGCACGCTCATATTCTGGTCGAAGACCAGCGGGCGAATACCGGCGCTTTCCAGCAACGCAACCACAGCCGACACCAGCACTGCGTCATTAGTTCGAATAAGCTCGTGCATGAACCCAGCTCTGCCTCAGTTCCTCGCCATTCTCTCCCCGCATGTGTCACTTTGCGGTGATACGATAATCTAACGCACTTGCCGGTTGAGCACAGCGTTTCTATGCTTGCCTTAGTCAGCGTCCGGAGATGTGTTTTTGGCCGTCGTAGTTCCGTTTGAAAATCCAAATCTAGCCTCGCTCAATCGCTTGTCCGACCTCGTGGCACCGGACATGGATCGCGTCAACGCGACCATCCTGGCGCGGACAGGCTCCGAGGTCGCGATGATCCCGGAAGTTGCAAATCACCTGATTTCTTCAGGGGGTAAGCGGCTGCGGCCCATGCTTACTTTGGCGATGGCAAGGCTCGCGGGGTATACCGGCGATGGTCACATCAAGCTCGCCGCCGCGGTCGAGTTCATGCACACCGCAACCTTGTTGCACGACGACGTGGTCGATGAAAGCGACTTGCGCCGCGGCAAAGTTGCGGCGCGCATGCTGTGGGGCAACGAGGCGAGCGTGCTTGTCGGCGATTTTTTGCTGGGCCAGGCATTCAAAATGATGGTCGAGGTCGGCAACCTGCATGCCCTCGAAATACTTTCCTCGGCGGCTGCCGTCATCGCCGAAGGCGAAGTCATGCAGCTGGGTACCGCTAAGAACACCGCCACGAACGAGGACGAATATCTTTCGGTCATTCGCTCCAAGACCGCCGAATTGTTTGCGGCCGCTTGCGAGGTCGGTCCGGCGCTTGCCGCGAAAGAGAAGGCTGAACTTGCCGCTTGCCGGTCGTTCGGCATGAATCTGGGAATTGCCTTTCAACTTATCGACGACGCGCTCGATTACGGCGGCAAATCGGCCAAGCTCGGCAAGAATGTCGGCGATGATTTCCGCGAGGGCAAGATCACTTTGCCTGTGGTTCTGTCGTTCAGGCGGGGCTCCGAAAAGGAACGCGCCTTCTGGAATCGAACGCTCAGCGAAGGCGAGGTTCGTGACGACGATCTCGACACGGCCATCACACTGATAGCCAAGCACCACGCGATCGAGGACACCGTCGGACGCGCGCGCCACTATGGCGCCATCGCCGTCGACGCACTGGCGCTGGTACCGCCGTCAGATATCAAATCGGCCTTGGAAGAAGCAGTTGCATTCTGCATCGCCCGCGCGCATTAGCGCTTAACGCCGCTGGCCAGCCGTCAATTTCAAGATTTTGCGACCGATCCGATTGTCGTATCGAGAACCCACCAGTCTTTTCGCTCACCTTTGAGCCGTTGTGCCGCTTTGGCTGCTTCATCGCGCGACCCGAACAGCGCGAAGCACGTCGCTCCGGAGCCCGACATCCGCACGAGCCTGACGCCCGGTAACCCACGCAGGGCTGCGAGGACTTCAGCGATGGCCGGTGCGCATGCACTCGCCGGCTCGGTCAGGTCGTTGTCGTGTTGTTTGAGATATTCGATCAAAGCGTCAGCTTTGCGCGGCACGTCGGCAAGACCGCTCTGTTTTTGCATGCTGGCCAAATTGCCGAAGACGTCGCGGGTCACGACCGGCACGCCTGGATTGACGAGCACTGCAGGCAGTGCGGGCAGATCGATGGGGGGCGACAGCAATTCACCAACGCCACGCATGATGCGCGGCCGCGGATCCAGACAAACCGGCACGTCGGCACCGACTGCGAGCGCGGATGACGCAAGGCGTGAATCGTCTAGGGTAATGTTGTTTGCGCGAGCTATAAGGCGGAGCGCAGCGGCTGCATCGGCCGAGCCGCCGCCGATACCAGCCGCAACCGGCAGATTTTTGTCGAGTACAAAGCGGCCTGCCTTCAGGCCGGCAATGCGCTCGCCCAATGCTGCACACGCTTTCAAGACCAGGTTTTCCGTGGGGGGACCCGACTTGCCCGCGAAAGGCCCGGCGAGCTCGAGCGCCGCTTCAGGACCCACCTGCAATGTCAGTGTGTCGGCAACATCAGCAAATGCCACCAGACTTTCGATGTCGTGGTAGCCATCAGCGCGGCGGCCGCACACCCGCAATGTCAAATTGATTTTGGCAGGAGCCTTTTCGACCAGCGCCGCACTCACGCGACAAACCTATCGCTTGCGCATGAGCCGTCAGCCGCCGTCGCCGCTCTTCTTGCCGGCTTTGGCTTGCGACGAGGTCTCGTCAGGCAATCCGGATTTCAGCTTTTCCTCGATCTTCGGAAGATCCTCTGGATCGGGCTTGAGATCGCGCGCATGGGCCCACTGGAATCTGGCCTCGAGCACACGATTGACTCGCCAATAGGCGTCGCCGAGATGATCGTTGATGGTCGGATCTTCCGGTTTAAGTTCAATGGCGCGCTCAAGCTGCTTGGTGGCCTCTTCATAGTTGCCGAGCCGGTAGTAGGCCCAGCCGAGCGAGTCCACGATGTACCCGTCGTCCGGCCGCTGCTGCACGGCCTTCTTGATCATCTCCATGCCTTCATCCAGGTTGATGCCCTGATCAATCCAGGAATAGCCGAGATAATTGAGTACGTGCGGCTGGTCGGGGAAAAGCTCCAGCGCCTTCTTGAGATCGCTTTCCGCTTTCGTCCACTGCTTGGAACGTTCGTTGCAGATACCGCGGAAATAAAAGATCACCCAGTTCGCCTTCTCGGGCTTGCCGATCGTGGCAATCCCTTTGGAGTACACGTCCGCGCATTCGGCAAACTTCTTGTGCCCACGCAGCACGTTGCCGAGCGCCATGATCGCTTCAAGATCGTCGGGGTTCTGCTTGATCAACGCTTCGAGATGTTTCTGCGCTTCTTCCGGCCGATCGAGACTGTCGAGATTGGACGCCATCTGGATCGCGGCATTGCGATGCAGTGGTGAACTCGCGGGAACGCGATCGTAGACCTTGATGGCCAATTCCGGTTTCTTCAGCGATTCGTAAAGGTCGGCGAGCGACAACAGCGCCAGCGAATGGTTGGGCGCAAGGAACAGCGAAAGCTGGAGATAGACCAGACCGAGATCTTCGCCGCCGCGACGGCCGAGCGATGCGCCTAAGCCATACAGCGCCTCAGCGGCCCCGGCCTGGGCATTTGAAACAAGCGGCGGCAATTTCTCGCCGGCCTTGAGTTTCTCCATTGCCTCCGTCACGAGCGGGTGACGCGGCAATGACTTGTCGAAAGATTCGAAAATCGGCAATGCTTCCTTCGGCGAACGATTGCGCGATATCCAGCTGCCATAGGCCTCCACAACGCGTAACGCGGTCGAATCCAGTTTGTATGCGTGCTCAAGACGTTTGCCTGCTTCTTTCTGGTTACCGGAAAGATCGGAAATCAGGCCGGCGTGCAGTTCCTTGAAAATTGCGTACCAGTCGGGCCCGGCCAGATGATCAATCGCGGCGATGGCACCCTTTGCATCATTGGCGCCGTAGGTCCCCCACGCTGAAAGCAGAGTGGCAGTAAGATCGGTAATGGGGCCGCGGATCGATTGAGCCAGATCCTTTCGCGCCGCCGGATATAGCTTGCGCTTGAGCTCGTGCACGCCCAACACCAGCCGGGCAACGCGATCGTTCTTGTCGGCTTGCACGACGCGGTCGGCGAACTTCACCGCCTCGTCGATTTCACCATCGACCAGGAAAGCGAGAAAGGCCCGATCAAGCAGTTCGCTATTGTTCGGATCGCGCTTGAGCGCCGACCGGTAGTAGCTGGCGGCGGCGGTGGCATCGCGTTGCTGCCCTGCGTGACGAGCAGCAAGATAACTTCCCGAGGCGGTTGAGCCACTCAGGTCTGCGAGCCCTGACTGTTGCGCGGCAAGACTGATCGGGGCTGCCGCGGCAAATACGGCAAGCGCGCTGCCGACAACGCAGCGGCCGAGGCTCAAAAACGTCACGGGCGGTGCTCCAGTGAGGCGAATAACCGCGCATTTCGCGCGGATCGCCGAGGTTGGGCCGAGAATGGCCTTTTTGTGCCGCTCCCGCAAGAACGTCCGGGCACGGCTTCCAGAATCAGCTTGAATGGCACGATGTGGCGGTATCGTGACAAGGATGCCCGCCGCAAGTCACATATTCGGATAGTTCGGCCCGCCGCCTCCTTCCGGCGGAACCCAGGTAATATTCTGATTGGGGTCCTTGATGTCGCAGGTTTTGCAGTGGACGCAGTTCTGCGCGTTGATCACGAATTTTGCCCCGCTCGCCTCCTCCACCCATTCATAAACGCCGGCCGGACAGTAACGCGCGGAGGGGCCTGCAAAGACGTCGTGCTCCGATTTTTTCTGGAGTGCAAGGTCCGCAACACGCAGGTGAACCGGCTGGTCCTCTTCGTGATTTGTATTGGACAGGAATACCGACGACAGCCGGTCAAAAGTAAGCTTCCCGTCCGGCTTCGGATAGGGAATAGGCGTGCATTGCGATGCCGGCTTGAGCGTGGCGTAGTCCGGCTTGCCATGTTTGAGCGTGCCGAATAGCGAGAAGCCGAAAGTATTCGTCCACATATCAAGACCGCCGAGGGAAATGCCGACAAGCGTACCGAATTTCGACCACAGTGGCTTGGCGTTGCGGACTTTGCGGAGATCCTTGCCTATATCCGACGCGCGCCAGCCGGCTTCGTAGTCGGTAAGCTCGTCGTGGCTGCGGCCCGCCGCGAGAGCCGCGGCGGCGGCTTCGGCTGCCATTATTCCCGACAGAATCGCGTTGTGGCTACCTTTGATGCGCGGAACGTTCATGAACCCGGCGTCGCAGCCGATCAGCGCGCCGCCCGCAAACGAGAGTTTGGGGACCGATTGATACCCGCCTTCAGTCAGCGCGCGCGCGCCATAGGCAAGCCGCTTGCCGCCGGCGAAAGTATCGCGCACCAGCGGATGAGTCTTGAAGCGCTGAAATTCCTCAAATGGCGACAAATACGGATTGGAATAGTTGAGGTATAATACAAAGCCGACCGACACCAGGTTGTCGTCAAAGTGATAGAGAAATGAACCGCCACCGGTCGAATTGTCCAGCGGCCAGCCGAACGTGTGCTGGACCAAGCCTTTTCGATGCTTCTCCGGCGCAACTTGCCAGAGTTCTTTAAGGCCGAGACCGAATTTCTGCGGTTCACGCTCCTTCGACAGACCAAACTTTGCAATTAATTGCTTTGCGAGGTTGCCCCGCGCGCCTTCCCCGAACAGAGTGTATTTCGCGCGCAACTCCATGCCGCGCGTGAAACTGTCTTTGGCCGCGCCGTTCTTGCCGACGCCCATGTCGCCGGTCGCAACCCCAGTGACCGCGCCGTTTGCATCATAAAGGACTTCGGCCGCAGCGAAGCCCGGGTAGATTTCCACACCAAGACTTTCTGCCTTGATCGCCAGCCAGCGGCAGACGTTGCCGAGCGAGACGATGAAGGCGCCATGATTGCTCATCAATGGCGGCATCATAAAATTGGGAAGCCGCAGCGCGCCCCTTTGCCAAAGATAGTAGAAACGGTCGTCGGTAACATTCGTCTTGATCGGCGTATCCTCGGAGCGCCATCCGGGAAGCAGGCGATCGATCCCGATCGGATCAACCACCGCACCGGACAGGATATGTGCGCCGACTTCCGAGCCTTTCTCGACCACGACAACGGAAATTTCCGGATTGATTTGTTTGAGCCGGATGGCAGCCGCGAGCCCCGACGGTCCTGCGCCGACAACCACCACATCGAATTCCATTGCCTCGCGGGCGGGTAGCTCAGCCATGGCTCTCTCCTCGGCCAATTGTCCACTTTTGCACACGGGGCGCAATCGCGAAGGCCTCGTGCTAATGTGCATAAATGGCATCCGCCCCTAACGACCCGGCACGCGACCTTCTCGATTTCTATGCCGAAGCCGGTGTCAATGCGCTCATTGGCGAGGCGCCGATCAATCGTTTTGCGACGGCAGAGCCGCCCGCGGCGGCCCCGCGCATCGCACGGGAGCCAGCCCAGCTCGATCTTGAACCGAATGCCCGCGCGCCAGCCGCCGCCCCGCCTGCCCCCGACGACGCGGTCATGGCCGCGCGCGAAGCCGCAAAAAGCGCGAAATCACTCGAGGAGCTGCGCGCCATTCTCGCTAAATTCGACGGTTGCGCATTGAAAGCAACCGCAACTCAACTCGTATTTGCCGACGGCAATCCGCAAGCACGTCTGATGTTTGTCGGCGAAGCACCCGGCCGCGACGAAGACATCGAGGGGCTGCCCTTCGTTGGCCGCTCCGGCAAATTGCTCGATCGGATGCTGGCAGCTGTCGGTCTGGACCGTACCTCGGTCTACATCGCTAACATCGTGCCGTGGCGGCCGCCGGGCAATCGCACGCCGACACCGCAGGAGTCGCAAATTTGTTTGCCGTTTATCCTGCGCCAGATCGAGCTTGCCGATCCCGATGTTCTGGTCTGCCTCGGCGGGCCGTCAGCGCAGGCGCTGCTCGGCATCAAGGACGGCATTACCAAGACCCGCGGCCGCTGGTTTACGTTCAATACCGGCAAACGCGAAATCCGCGCCATGCCAACCTTTCACCCGGCTTTTTTGCTGCGTAGCCCGTTGCAAAAACGATTCGCCTGGCGCGATTTCCTCGCGATAAAAAAAGCCCTCGATCAGCGATAAGCGATCACCCCGTGACTGCAAACTTGATGGCGAATAACACCGCCAGCACCATCACTGCAGGCGAGGCTTCGCGCGCCTTGCCGGCGATAAGCTTGGCAAGAAGATAAGTAATAAAGCCAAGACCGATCCCCGTCGCGATCGAATAGGTCAACGGCATGGCGATTGCGGTCACGACCGCGGGCGCGTACTCGGTGATATCCTCCCAATCGATTTCCGCGAGGCCGCGCGCCATTATGCACGCGACATAAAGCAAAGCCGCGGCTGACGCATAGGCGGGAATCATGCCGGCGAGCGGCGCAAAGAACAGCGCGAGCACGAAGAACAGAGCGACAAACGCGGCGGTCAATCCCGTGCGACCGCCGGCGGAGACGCCGGCTGCGCTCTCGATGTAGCTGGTGGTCGTCGAAGTTCCGATCAAGGCGCCGAACATGGCGGCGAAGCTGTCGGAGATCAGCGCTTCTTTCATCCGCGCCAGCTTGCCGTTTTTCATCAAGCCGGTGCGGTGGGTGACGCCGATCAACGTCCCCGCGTTGTCGAACACATCCACGAACAGAATTGAAAAGACGACGATCAGGAATGTGGGCTCGCCGATGCGGAAGAAATCCAGTTGCAGGAGCGTTGGCGCAATCGACGGCGGCATCGAGATGATGCCGTTGAATTTGGCAAGGCCAAACGGCAGACCGATGGTCGTCACGACAAGAATGCCGATCAGTGTTGCGCCGAGGATGCGTCGGTAGTTGAGGCCGGCGATAAATACAAATCCGAGCAGCATCAGCACCGACTGCGGATTGGTCATATCGCCGAGCGTGACCAAGGTAACCGGATGGGCAACGATGACCTTGGATTCTTCGAGCGCGATAATGCCGAGGAAAAGGCCGACTCCCGCCGAGACGGCCAGCTTCAGATTCTGCGGGATTGAATCGATGACGTACTGGCGCACGCGAAAAACGGAAATCAGGAAAAACAGAACGCCCGAACAAAACACCGCCGCCAGGGCCTGCTGCCAGGTGTACTTGTAGGTCAGTACGACGGTGAAAGCGAAAAAGGCGTTGATGCCCATGCCGGGCGCAAGCGCGATCGAGTAATTGGCGTAAAGTGCCATCACAATCGTGCTGACAGCCGCGGCAATGCAGGTCGCGACGAACACCGCGCCCGAATCCATTCCGGCCTTGCCAAGAATGATCGGATTGACGAACACGATGTAGACCATCGTCAGAAACGTGGTCACGCCCGCGATGAATTCGGTGCGAATGTCGGTGCCTTGCTGCGCAAGCCCGAAATATCGCTCCAACGCGGCCACAGTTTGCGAACCGGATTTGCCCGCCAGCCCCGCCCGCCGTGCCCGCTTGGCCATGTAGTTCCCCCACCGTCCCGAGACGGCTCGAGCCTAGACGGGCGCGAGGCGCTCGTCAGACGCTGTCGAGGGGCTGTGGATACCGTTGGAGGCGCTTCGTTTTATCGCAGCGGCGGAACACAATCGGCTTTCCACGCTTAAGTACGCGTGAATATACTTCTCCCAACACATCCGGTCGGAGGCGACAATGGATTTTGATCCTGTCCTGCTGGCCCGCCTGCAGTTCGCCTTCACTATTATTTTTCACATTATTTTTCCGAGCTTCACGATCGGACTGTCGGCCTATATCGCTACGCTCGGCGCTGTGTGGTTGCGCAACGGCGATGATCGCTACCACCAGCTCATGCGCTTTTGGACGAAGATCTTCGCCGTATCTTTCGCGATGGGCGTCGTATCCGGAATCGTCCTGTCCTACCAATTTGGCACCAACTGGAGCCGCTTTGCGGTCATGACCGGCAACGTGGTCGGCCCACTGATCGGTTATGAGGTGCTGAGTGCGTTTTTCCTCGAAGCGACCTTCCTGGGCATCCTGCTGTTCGGCTTCGATCGCGTGCCGCCTTGGCTTTACGTCCTCTCAGCCGCGATTGTAGCCATCGGCACGGCAACTTCGGCGTTCTGGATTCTGTCAGCGAACAGCTGGATGCAAACGCCAACCGGCCATGAGCTGCGCGGCGGTGTCGCTTATCCCGTCGACTGGATTGCCATCGTCTTCAATCCGAGTTTCCCTTACCGCTTCGCACACATGCTCAATGCCGCGTACCTCACAACGGCCTTCGTCGTGCTGGCAGTCGGTGCGCGCTATCTGGTCGCCGGGCGGCACGTCGAGGAAGGCCGGATCATGCTGCGCATGGCGATTGGACTCGCCGCCATCCTTGCACCGCTCCAACTTTTGATCGGCGATCAGCATGGGCTGAACACGCTGCACCATCAGCCGATCAAGATCGCTGCGATGGAGGCGCACTGGGACGGTAGCAAGCCTGGCGACTTCCATATTTTCGCCTGGCCGGATGAAAAGGCCGGCGTGAACCGCTTTGCTATTTCGATTCCGCACGGTGCTTCCCTTGTTCTGACCCATCACATGAACGGGTTGTTCCCGGGCCTCAACAGCGTCCCTGCGTCCGACCGGCCGCCGGTTGCGACCGTGTTCTTTAGTTTCCGCATCATGCTGGCCGTTGGTTTCTTCATGATCGGCGCGGCGCTGCTCGGCGCGTTTTTTTGGTGGCGCGGCACGCTGTTCGACACGCGCTGGTATCTTCGCATCATGGCGCAATGC
>Ga0187779_10000630_pt1 | contig 23591 bp, 19 predicted proteins | sample 1015_Q2_SP10_10__FD_132435 | JGI IMG/M metagenome (GOLD analysis project Ga0187779, IMG submission 132435) | Tropical peat soil microbial communities from peatlands in Department of Meta, Colombia - 1015_Q2_SP10_10_MG | ecosystem: Environmental > Terrestrial > Soil > Wetlands > Peat | place... | reverse complement strand
CGCCTGTAGCAATCACATGGTCACGGCAGTTCAGATCGAGGAGAGCCCTCTCCTCTATCGCGCGCAGGGCCAGGTACCCCTGCCGGTCAACAATATTTTGCAGGGACCGGCCTTGTTTTGTCTGAATGAGGACATCCGTGTCAATGAAGTTCCGCGACGTTAGCTTGGCAAGGATGACGCCAACCGTGCTTTTGCCTGAGCCAGGCATGCCGATCAACACGATATTGCGCAGATCTTCGGTCATGATATTCATCCTCACAGAAAGCGGATCGTAACCTTTTTTTGGTAGTCCGATGACACCGGTTATGAAGACTCTTTTAGGCGAAGCGGCGGAAAAACAACTGTTTGATGCCTTCAACAGCTAAGAGGTATACGAGCACCATGCCGGCCAGAATCAAGTAGAATGACAACGGCGGCGGTACGAAACCGACATAGCCACCAAGCGGAGTGCACGGGAATACCACTGCAACGATAACAACGGCCAGGGAAAAAATCGCAAGCCACGGGTTCGCACGGCTCTTTAACGGGTTGCGACGGGTACGAATGATGAAGATGACGAGCACTTGAGTCGCCATGGACTCGACGAACCATCCAGTGCGGAACAGACTCTCGCCCGCATGGAACACATGCAGCATCACGAAAAAGGTGAGGAAGTCGAAAATCGAGCTGACAGGCCCCACTGTCAGCATGAAGTTGCGGATGAACTTCATGTCCCAGTGCCGGGGATGTGCAAGATATTCTTCATCCACGCTGTCAAGCGGGATGGGGATCTCGGACACATCATACAGAAGGTTATTCAGCAGGATCTGGACCGGAAGCATGGGGAGAAAGGGAATGAAGAGTGTTGCCCCGGCCATGCTGAACATGTTGCCGAAGTTCGAGCTCGTACCCATCATGATGTATTTCATGACGTTTCCGAAGGTGCGCCTGCCTTCGAGCACTCCTTCGTAGAGCACGTTGAGGTCGCGCTCCAGAAGGATCATCTCCGCAGCTCCCTTTGCCACGTCCACGGCGCTGTCTACGGATATGCCGATGTCCGCGGAGTGGAGGGGAGGAGCGTCATTGATCCCGTCGCCCAGATACCCGACCACGCTGCCGCGTCGCTTCAGGGCGAGAATGACGCGGTTTTTCTGCGCGGGGTTGACCCTACAGAACAGATTCACCTCCTCTGCCCGCGCCAGCAATGAGTGATCGTCCATTCCTTGAATTTCCGCGCCGTTCAGTACGCCGGTAATTGGCAAACCCAGTTTCTCGCAGATATGCCTGGTCACGATCTCGTTGTCGCCTGTCACGACCTTGACTGCTACGCCTACGCCGGCGAGCGCGGACAGCGCTTCTGCTGCGCTCTCCTTCGGGGGGTCGAGAAACGCGGCGAAACCGGCAAAAACCAGTTCAGTTTCATCACTAACAACTGCGTGAGGATGATCGGGTCCCTCCCGCCTCCAAGCGATCCCCAGCACACGGAAACCGTCGCGTCCCAGTTCTTCATGGAGCGCCTGGATCTGGGAATAGGAAGCCTCGTCCAGTTCTTGAGGGTTCTCTTCTGACCTCTTCTCACAGTGGATGCAGAGGCGCAGGATGTCTTCAGGGGCGCCCTTGATAACGAGGAGCCTTTCCTTGCCATTGTCGATCAGCACGGAAACCCGACGTCTCTCAAAATCGAATGGGACCTCGTCAATTTTGCGCCAAGCCGTTGCGTCTATCTCCTTGTGCTCGAGAATGGCATCATCCATCGGGCTCTTCAATCCGGTCTCGAAGAAACTGTTCAAATAGGCCAGTTCAAGGACTCGGCGGCTGTCGTGTCCGAAACCGTCCACATGGCGCTCCAAACGGATACGCGCTTCGGTAAGGGTGCCGGTCTTGTCCGTACAGAGAACATCCATGCTCCCGAGGTTATGGATCGATTCGAGCCTTTTGACGATAACTTTTTTCTTTGCCATTCGCATTGCGCCCCTCGCCAGGGTCACGGAAACGATCATGGGGAGGAGCTCAGGGGTCAGGCCGACCGCGAGCGCAACGGCAAAGAGGAACGAGTCAAGCCATGGGCGGTGGAAGAAGGCATTGATGAGAAGCACAAAGAGCACCAGAAGAATCGTGAATCGCATGATAAGCATGCCGAAGCGCTGGGTGCCCAGCTCAAAGGATGTGGGCGGGGCCTTGAGCAACAGGGCATCGGCGATATCTCCCAACGCCGTGTCCGCCCCGGTGCGGCAGATGAGCACCGTGGCAGATCCGCTTACGACCGACGTGCCCATAAACACGGAGTTTATCGCATCGACCATTGCCTGTCCCGCATCGGGCAAATCGTGGGGCATCTTTTCCACGGGATAGGGTTCTCCTGTCAGAAGCGCCTGATTCACGAAGAAATCCTTTGCCGTCAGCACCCGCCCGTCCCCAGGCACAAGATCGCCTGCTGCAAGCAATACGATATCCCCCGGAGTAAGTTCCGCGACGGGGATGTCACGGCACTTGTTGTCACGAAGCGCCTGCACGCGGATGGCCACTGACCGGCGCAAAGCTTCCGCTGCCTTGCCTGCCCGGTACTCCTGAATGAAATCCAGGGTCACGCTCATGATGACGATGGAACTGATGATCAGGAAGCTGGTCACATCGCCAGTGAAAGCGGACACCGCGCTGGCGACAAGGAGTATAATGACGAGGGGGTTTTTGAACCTGGAGAGGAACTGGAGGAGCAGTGCCCGTTTCCTCGGCGGTCGTAGGATGTTCGGGCCGATTCGCCTCAGCCGCGCAGCTGCCTCGCTAGTGGTGAGACCGGCTGCGGTCGTGCCCAAGCGGCTCAACAGCTCCGGAATGGGTTGTTGCCAGAAAGCAGATTCCTTCTCGGACGGAGAATCGGTCATGACGCAATCCTCTTAGGGATTCATGGATCGATCATCATGATAAGAGTATAATGGAATTTAATGCTGAGATAAAGGAGAAAAGAACGGCCTTTGCCGAGGGATTGCCGGAAAGTCGGGATCCCGGGTAAGGGTCATGAAACTAATAAGGGCATATGCCGGATGCGTGCACTGATCCTCCGACTAATCAGAGAATGAGCGTCTCAGCGTTGCGTCTCCTGCGCTTCTGCAAACTGCCGCGGTCCCGTCATTCTCCCTTTGAAGAAGAATGTTCAATCCTCTTCTCCCTCGACAAAAACCTTAAAATGCCTTAATATGCATTCCAGCATCATCTCGATCTTGAAGGAGAGCAACAACCATGAAACTTCACTTCACCAGAAATAACGGCCCTGTGGACGATGCAATCGACAGCTTAATGGAGGCTGCCGCTGGCATCCGTCGTCCGGAATACGTCCGTGAAATGATCATAGCCGCGCTCAAGGCCGGACAGGAGGACGACGAGCGCGCGGACCTCAAGCTTATGAACACCACGCTCAAGGAGATGCGATTCACATCGAAGATCTTTGGTCCCTACCGGAACGTGCGCAAGGTCACGGTCTTCGGCTCTGCGCGGACGGAATTCGATGAACCCGTGTATGCTATGGCGCGCGACTTCGGCACGAAGCTTTCCGAGTCCGGCTACATGGTCATCACCGGCGGCGGGGGCGGTATCATGCGGGCCGTGAACGAAGGCGCCGGACCCGAGCATTCCTTCGGCGTGAACATCCGTCTCCCCTTCGAGCAGAAGCCAAACCCCGTGCTCGAGGGCAACCCCCGCCTCATCACATACAAATACTTCTTCAACCGCAAAGTGGCCTTCCTCAAGGAAGCGGATGCCGTAGCGCTCTTCCCCGGGGGCTTCGGTACGCTTGACGAGGCCATGGAAACGCTCACGCTGGTCCAGACCGGAAAGCGCAACCCCCTGCCGCTTGTGCTCGTGGACGAGCCGGGGGGCACTTACTGGGCTGCATGGATCAGGTTCCTGGAAAGAGAGATGCTCGCACGGGGGTACATGAGCGCATCGGATTTCTCGTTTTTCGAGAGGGTCAACTCCGTTGACGCTGCCGTCAATCACATCAACCGTTTTTACAGCCGCTACCATAGCATGCGGTATGTCAATGGGCAGCTCGTGATCCGGCTCACATCGGCACTGGCACCACATCATATCCAGAAGCTCAAGGAGCGTTTTCGCGATATCCTTCTGCCCCAGGGAAACATCATGCTTTCAGTACCGCTGCCTGTAGAAGCAGATGAGCCGGAAATCGCCCATCTCTCGAGGCTCATAGTGGATTTCAACCGCAAGGACTTTGGACGGCTCCGGAGCTTTATTGATGCAATCAATGAATACTGATCCACATGAAGGATGTGGCGTGTCATTGCGGAAAGCTCCCGCGATGAGCAATCCCGTCTTCCTGCCGCTGGCTCGCGATAGAATAAGAACTGGCACTCCTAATACTTAGGCTGCACAAGGCCTTTCGCCGCCCTGCTTGACATTCTCTTCGCCAGTGATAAGCTTTTATCATGCGACAACAGCCAGCCAAACAGATTCCCTCGCTGCTGCAACTGAAAAGATAGCTCAAATGGTTTTCATTCTGTTTTGTTCCGATGGGGAGGGAGACACATGCAGATCTTTGAAGAAGTCCTGCGGCTCAAGCATCAAGGTCGGACATCCGCTATCGCCACCATCGTCGAATGCCGCGGCTCATCCCCGCAGAAGCAGGGCGCCAAGATGCTCGTGCGCGACGACGGCTCGATCATGGGGACCCTGGGCGGAGGTTGCCTTGAGGCCGATGTCGTCCAGGCAGCGCTCATGGCCATGAAGAACGGGCAACCGCTTACTCTCCCTTTCGAGCTGACGGAACGCGAGGGCGGACTGGTCTGCGGAGGAACGGTCCTCGTCTATATCGAGCCGGTTATGCTCGAACCGCACCTCGTGATCCTCGGGGCTGGCCACGTGGGCAAGATGCTGTCGAAGCTCGCGCGCTTCGCCGGATTCCGGGTGACCGTCGTCGACGACCGCGATCAGTTCGCGAACAGCGAGAACATCCCCGATGCGAACGAGCTCCTCGTACGGGATTTTGTACGAGCCTTCGAGCAAGTTCCTGTTGAAAAGGAAACATCCATCGTGGTCGCGACGCGCGGTCATAACCACGACCTCGATGCAGTCAGGGCCGCGCTTGGGACCGAAGCAGGATATATCGGCCTTCTCGGCAGCAAGCGGAAAAAAGCGCTCCTGCGGAAAGCCCTCGCTGATTCCGGGTTATCAGCAGACGATATTGACAGGGTCGTTATTCCTGTGGGCATCGACATCGGTTCGGTGACGCCCGAAGAGATTGCCGTAAGCATCATGGCGCAAATCATTCAGTGGAGGAGAAAACATGGAATTTCGGGTGTCAGCCGTGCTTCTTGCGGCAGGTTCTTCGAAGAGGATGGGATGTCCAAAACAGCTCCTGCCCCTCGGACATAAACCGGCAATCCGGCATTGCCTAGACAACATCATCGCTGCCGGAATCCAGCAGATCGTTGTCGTCCTCGGAGCTGAGAGCAACGATGCGACGGCGGCTTTTCGGGACATCCCGGTGACTGTCGTCGTGAACGATAGAATAGGCAGCGAAATGGCAGAGTCGGTGAGGATGGGCCTGCGTGCTCTTGAGAGCCCTTCTTCCGGCGTTCTCATCTGCCTTGGCGACCATCCCCTTGCGTCGGCAGAAACCATGAGAACGGTGATGCTCGCGCACCGGGAATCTCCCGATGATATCATCATCCCGGTCCATAAACGAAGACGGGGGCATCCGAGTCTCTTTCCCAGCGCGCTCCTTGACGAGATATTCTCCGGCGGAACCCTGCGTAATATCATCGATAAGCACAGCCGAAGGGTCCACATGATCGAAGTACCTGATGAAGGGGTGATTCTCGATATGGATACGCCTGAGGATTATGAGAACATGGTAAAACGGGCTGGATTTCGCGGAGAGCGGCAGGATGATCGGTCATCGCCTGGCAACGTGCTTTAGACAGTGAGGCGTCAGCTGTTCTGCCTCACTTGCACCCGGAGCAGGACGAGGATGAACAGCCGCCGCAGCCCGAGTTGCTCGAAGAGGCTGATGATGGCGCGCTCGAGGATTTACCCGTGCCGAAGCGCGACAGGAGCTTGCCGGTTTTTTCCGAGCCGCATTTTTCGCAGGCGACCTTCGGATTCGATCCGAAGACCAGTTTTTCGAAATCTGCGCCGCAGGCGTTACAGTGATATTCATAGATCGGCATAGCGCTCCTTTTAGTCTGAGCCGAACAGATAAATTCCACATCACAACCACCAAATCCCAAATAAAACCGCGGCTCCAAAGATCCGTTTTTTAAACGGCTTCGGACACTGAGATCTGGAATTTGAAGATTGCTCGGGACTTGTAGCTTTGAATTTTGAAATTCATATTTTATCCATTTTTTTCCAATCAGCCAAAAACTTCTCAATCCCGATGTCCGTGAGCGGATGTTTCACGATCTGGTCGATGACGCTGAAGGGGATTGTGGCAATGTGCGCGCCGGCCAGAGCGGCATCCACCACATGGAGCGGATTCCGCACGCTCGCAACAATGACCTCCGTCGGATAACCATAGTTATCAAAAATCGTAACCACCTGGCGCACGAGGTCCATGCCGTAATGGCTTATGTCATCGAGCCGACCGACAAAGGGGCTTACATATGCCGCACCCACCTTGGCTGCGAGAAGTGCCTGCGCCGGCGAGAATACGAGCGTCATGTTGACCCTGATGCCTTTTTCCGCGAGGGTCTTTGTGGCCTTGAGGCCCTCTTTGGTCATGGGAAGCTTCACAACAATGTTCTTGTGGATCTTTGCGAGATCTGTGCCCTCGACCACCATCTTATCCGCTACGAGGCTCACTGCCTCGGCGCTGATGGGGCCATCCACTATGGAGCAGATCTCAGCGATCACCTGCCTGAAGTCCCTTCCCTCTTTGGAAACAAGGGACGGGTTTGTGGTGACACCATCGACCACCCCGAGGTTCGCAGCCTCACGAATTTCATTCACATTTGCCGTGTCGATAAAGAATTTCATCCTTTGTCCTCTCTCGTACCGGTCAGTGCATTTTTTATTCTCGCCGTGATGGCCTAGGTTTCACCGAAGCCCGGAACTCTATTTCGCTTCTAACTCCCCTTTTTTATCCCGCGCTCACAGCGCTTCTTCTAATAGTTGCACCGTATGGACGACATCGATATCGGAGCCTGCCCGCCGTAAGGCTTCTTTTATCTGCATTCGGCAGCTCGGACACCCTGTTGCGACTGCAGATGCGCCAGTTGCTATAATCATTGCAGCCTTGTCCGTGCCAATGGCATTCGAGATCTCTTCGTGCGTTATCCGCATCACGCCGCCGAACCCACAGCACCGGTCAGCGTTCTTCATCTCCACGAGTATGATGCCGGGAACGTTACGCAGCAGGGCCCGTGCTGTTGCTGACAGGCCCTGACCCCTGCCGAGATGGCAGGGATCGTGGAATGTGATGGTCTTCTGCACGGCGCGGAGAGCCTTATTGGAAAACCCACGAGACAAGAGCTCATGGACGTCGACTACGCGGGGCGTCTTCAATCCGGGCGGAAGCAGTTTAGGGTATTCCCTCTTAAATGTCAAGCCGCAGGAGGCACAGGCTGTAACGACTGCATCGACCTGCAGCCTTCCGAGGATGGCGCTATTCTTGAGAGCAACCTCTTCTGCGTTTTTCCGGTCGCCCATGGACAAATGCGGCCGTCCGCAGCACTGAAGGCCTTTCGGTACGATCACCTCGTACCCTATTGCGCTTAGAACCGTGACGGCCGCCCGTCCGATGTCCTGCTGAAAGTTGCTTATGGCGCATCCCGGGAACAGAGCTACCCTGCCGCCGGTCTTTTCTCTCGTGACGGATCCGGAACCGGGCTGGCGGCGACTGGTCCCCAGACCTCTGCCCTTCAGGGCTCCTCTCGAGTAGTGCAGAACGAGGGGCGCAAGCCATGCGAGGGAACGCATGGCCGTGCCATTCTTAAGAGACACGGAAACGATATGGTTGATGATCCCCAGGCCCGATTCTCCGACCGCTTCTTGCTTTGCCGCCTCGATGATACTTGTTACGGGCACATTGTTCGGGCAAGATGCTTCGCAGGCCAGACAGTTTGTACACGTCGCTAGCCGGTCTTTGAATGTCGCAGAGACCGGGAGTCTCTTGTCGAGCACCGCCTCAATGAGCGCCATGCGCCCGCGGGCCGAAAGCGATTCAGAACGTCCCAGGATCGCGGACGGACATACGGCACCGCATGATCCACACTTTACGCAGCGGGAAATCTCCTGACGATAGGGCTCCAGGAACGTGCTTGCGGACTTCTCCGGTTGGACATACTTCATGGCAGGATTGTCACTGGGGTCCCGAGGGATACGACGCTGTAGATCTCATCAACATCGGCATTGTTCAGGGCGATACATCCGTCGGTCCAGTTTTGCGTGGCGAGTGCCTTGGGAGGAGCTGTACCGTCAAGCATCCTCCCGTGAATTCCCACAGCCCCGCCGAGCTGGGTGTCCCACAACGGTTGTTGACGTTCATCGATCGCCTTTTTGATTTCCGCATACTGGTTCGCCGTTATGATGTTGGAACGGAGGCCGTACTCGGCATGCTTCATGCCAGGATAGCTCAGCCCCATGAACTTGTAAAACCTTTTACTATTGTTCATGCTGCAGATATAGAATTCCCCCTCGGGGGTCCTCTTGTCGCCCGTCATCTGTTTATCTCCGTCCCGGTAGCCCTTACCGAACACCGCTCGGTATGTCTTGACCGGCATATTCCCCTTATAGAGGGTAAGAGTGTAACGGGATTTCCAGATCACAAGCCTGAGCTGTCCGTCGAGCGATGAGTCAGTGAAGGGAAAGGCCGAGTTTTTCTTGGCAGGAACCTCGGGAGTGGGAGAGATCCCGCTCAGCAGCAGCAGCGACGTCACGAGCCTCAGTGAGTAATAAATTTTTCTGCGCATCTGTGCTGTTTCACGCATTTGGATCAATTCCGGTTCTTCTCTTCATACCGTTTCGCGCAGGTCGCGCTGCAGAAGTACATGGGCTTGCCGCCGATGCGTATGGCGGTGGAGCGGGCCTTGACCACGTAGGTATGGCACTCCGGGTCGAGCACCATCTCTTCGCCTTGGAGCCGGTCCCGCTTTTCCCCGGCATGGTAAGCATGGCGCGCTGAACGGAAAACCGTTCTCAGGGCATAGTAAATGACGAGAATGATGATAAGAACCAGGATATTGCGGATCATTTCGTGTCCTTCTTCGTGCGTGCTTTTTCTGTCCGGCCTTCAAATGCCAGCGGCTCCAATCAATGCCTGAAATGCCGCATTCCCGTCATCACCATGGCAATGCCATGCTCGTTTGCGGCCTTAATCACGTCTTCGTCTTTAAGTGATCCGCCCGGCTGGATTACGGCGGTCACACCCGCCTTGGCCGCCTCGTCTAGGCCGTCACGGAACGGGAAGAAGGCATCCGATGCCAGCACGGTCCCCTTGAGCGGGAACTGCGCCTTCATCACCGCGATTCGTACGGAATCGAGGCGGCTCATCTGGCCCGCGCCTATGCCGATGGTCTGGTCCTTGGTCGTAAAGATAATCGCATTCGACTTCACATGCTTACACACCTTCCAGGCGAAGGCAAGCGCCTCGTACTCGTCGTCCGTCGGCATTCTTTTTGTGGCAACCCGCAGGGATCTAATATCGGCAATTCTTCCGAGATCACGGTCCTGGTAAATGAGCCCGCCCACTATCTTCTTCATGTCCATGCCCTCGGGCGTGCCCGTGACCTTGGGACCCACATCAAGGAGCCTGACGTCCTTCTTCCGCTTCAGCTCTTCGAGCGCATCGGGTGCGAACTCGGGCGCCACCACCACTTCCACGAATGTGGCCGTAATCTCCTTGGCGGTCTCGAGGTCAACCATTCGGTTGAATGCGATGACACCTCCGAACGCCGAAACGGGGTCGCAGTCACGAGCTTTGCGGTAAGCTTCGACGAGCGCATTTGCCACGGCCACGCCGCAGGGGTTGTTGTGTTTCACGATCACGGCAGCAGTCTGTCCATACTCTTTCACGAGCTCGAGCGCGCTGTTCGCATCGAGGAAGTTATTGAAGGACATCTCCTTGCCCTGGAGCTGAGACGCACTTGATACGGACGGCTCCTTTCGGCCAAACTCGCGATAGAACGCGCCCTGCTGGTGCGGGTTCTCTCCATACCGGAGATTCTGCACCTTTTCGAACTGGAGGGTAAGGATGTTAGGAAAGCGGGTCTTCTCCTCAGCTGGCACCTGGCCGTCAAGATAGGCCGAGATCGCGCTGTCGTACCGGGCTGTATGGAGAAAGACCGTTCGGCAGAGCTCGAAGCGGGTTCTTGCGGAAACCTCACCGGTCTTCTGAATCTCCTCGAGCACCCGGACATAATCGCGGGGCGATACCACCACGGCCACATCCGTATAATTCTTGGCCGCGGAGCGGAGCATGGTAGGGCCGCCAATATCGATGTTCTCTATGGCCTCTTCCAGCGTGCATCCCGGTTTGGCCACGGTCTGTTCAAAGGGATAGAGGTTCACGACCACGAGATCGATGGGCTCGATGCCGTGCTCTTTCATCTGTTTCACGTGTTCGGGGTTGCTTCGCCTGCCAAGGATTCCGCCGTGGACCTTGGGGTGAAGGGTCTTCACCCTGCCATCGAGCATCTCGGGAAAGCCCGTGAACTCGGACACGTCCTTTACCTTGACGCCGCCATCCCGCAGGAGCTTTGCCGTCCCCCCGGTTGAAAGAATTTCAATGCCGAGCTTCGAAAGCCTATTGGCAAAATCGAGGATGCCTTCCTTGTTCGATACACTGATAAGCGCGCGCGTCACCTTGCCCACAGCATGCCTCCCTGATGATTTATTTGAATAATAACGTAAAATTTTAACCGAATCGGCGGGTAATGTCAACGATTTAAAACCACCGGAAGGCGCATTTCTGCTGAAGAGTTCTGTGATAAGGACTGATATCTGTCATTCACCCGACGATATTATACTCCCGAACTCGAAACTTGGCACCAAGCTCGTCCGCGATCTTCCGACACGAATCAACATCCACCTCGGGGAGCGACACCACGGTGGCCGTAACATCAGGAATGTGCTTCTTCGCCTCCCGGATGAAGTCCTTGACCGCCTCGTACGTTCCGATGCCGAACTGAGGCTGGGTGATCTTATGGTAAATCTCGGCGTTCTCGGCATTCAGGCTTACGCTCACCGCATCAACAAGACCTGCGAGCTCGGTCAACACGTTCCGTTTGTAGATGAGATTGGCGTGGCCGTTCGTGTCTATCCGCACCCTGCCGCCCCGCCGTTTCACCTCGGCGGCTACGGCCTTTACCACATCGAGCCGCAGGAGCGGCTCTCCGTATCCGCAAAACACGATCTCGGCATACCGCTTGGGATCGCCGATCTGGGCGATCACCTGCTCGGCCGTGGGCTCCTCTCGAAGGCGGAGGTTATGTCCTTTCACGAAGTCGGTGTGATAGCGCACGCAGAAAGTGCAGGCTGCCGTGCAGCGGTTCGTGATATTGAGGTACAGCGAATTCCGGATAGGATAGGTTATCTGACCGCGCGCCGGGATATTCCCGATACCGAAGAGCTGCATTGCGTTGAAGCTCGTGATCCTGGCCACGTCGTCGAAGGAAAGGCCCTTTATCTGTGCGATCGCCTCTGCCGTGTGGCGGACGAACGCAGGCTCGTTTCGCCTGCCACGCGCGGGTTGTGGCGCCAGGTAGGGCGCGTCCGTCTCGATCAGCATGTGCTCGATCGGGATCTGCCTCACGACCTCGCGGAGGGATTCCGCTTTAGGGAATGTGACCGGGCCGGCAATGGAGATGGAGAACCCCATTTCGATGACCTTTTTCGCCATTGCCACGTCACCCGAGAAGCAGTGCATGACCCCGCCGAGGTCCGGCGACCATTCTTCGGAGAGAATCTGGATCGTGTCTTCGTGCGCATCGCGGTCATGGACAATAATGGGCAGATCGACTTCGCGCGCCTCACGCAACATGTCGCGGAATTTTCTCTTCTGATCTGCCCGGGGCGAGTGCTCATAGTGATAGTCGAGTCCCACCTCACCATACGCGACAACCTTTTTATGCTTCGCGAAGCGTCTGAGTATCTCGTAGGCCGGATGGAGGATATCCTTGACCTCGTGAGGATGGATGCCGATGGCTGCGTAGATGGAATCGTACTTGTCCGCGAGCAGAACAGCGTCTCGGCTCGATTCGACGGTGGTCCCAATAGTAACGATGTATTCAACGCCCGCTTCCCGTGCCCGTTTGATCACGTCATCGCGGTCATCATTGAACTCGCGCATCTCAAGATGCGCGTGGGTGTCGATGAGCATTATTCTAACCTGCTTTGTTTACCTTCCCGATCAAGATATGGCCGGATGGCAATCTGTACACATGAGGCATCGTCAAGCTCCCCAATGGTGGATCATGGCTCTCAACCATGCTCCATCAGCCACGAACCCTGTCTGAGCCGATCACTTTACCCTGCTCCCCGTCTTGATCTCACGGTCAAAAGTGACTACGGCAAGCGCATCGCCGCTGTTCGCAGCGAGCAGCATGCCTTGGGATTCGACACCCATGAGTTTTGCAGGCTTTAAATTAGTCACGACCACGATGGTCTTTCCCGTGAGATCTTCAGGCGTGTAGCTTTTTCCGATGCCGGCTACCACCTGGCGCGTCTCGGTGCCGATATCGACCTTCAGCTTCACAAGCTTCTCAGACTTTTCAACGCGCTCGGCTGAGACAATCTTCCCTACGCGCAGATCGGCTTTCATGAAATCTTCGATCCCGATCAGCTCCGGACCTGCCTCATCAGGCTTTGGTGCTGGTTTTTGCATCGTTTCGTTTTTTTCCATCTTTTTCTCCGTATTTTTCTTCAAATCGATTCGGGGGAAAAGCTGCGCCCCCGACTGGATAGATGTACCTGTTGTCAGCTTTCCCCACGAGGACTCTTCATGAAGAAGGCATGAGCCAATCTTCTTCTCAATACCGAGACTGTCCCATATCTTCTGGGACGTTGACGGCATCACAGGGTAAATGTACAGCCCGATCAATCTGAGCGACTCCGCAAGATTATAGAGCACGGACCCGAGCCTATCCATGTCCCCTCTCTTAGCGAGCGTCCAGGGCGCGTTTTCCTCCACGTACCGGTTCGCGCGCATCACGAGCGCCCACACGTTTTGGAGGTAGCGAGCAAACGCAAGCGCCGAAAGGTCATCGTCGATCCTGCCCGGCGACGAAGCCGCGATCTCGCGCAGTTCCCAGTCGAAGGGCTGCTCCGGACCTGGCAGAGGGATTTCTCCCTCAAAATATTTCCCGATCATCGTTAAGACCCTCGAGAGGAGGTTCCCCAGGTCATTGGCGAGCTCTGTATTGAACCTCGTAACGAAGGTCTCTGTCGAAAAATCACCATCAAGCCCGAAAGGCACCTCCCTCAGCACAAAATAGCGAAAGGCGTCTGAGCCGTAAGATTCGACTACCTTGTTCGGGTCGATAACGTTGCCAAGAGACTTTGACATCTTTTTTCCTTCCCTTGTCCACCATCCGTGCGCGAAGATATTTCCGGGGAGCGGCAGGTCGAGCGCCATCAGCATGGTGGACCAGTACACGCTGTGTGTGGTCAGGATGTCCTTGCCCACGAGGTGATGGTCCGCAGGCCACCAGAATTTTTCACGCACGGAAGGATCATTTGACCCCGGTGCTGCAGGACTGAGGTAACGCGTGGCAGAGAAGTAGTTTACGAGCGCATCAAACCAGACATACGTGACGAAATCTCGGTCAAAAGGCAGCTCAATTCCCCAGGAAAGCCGCGCTTTGGGACGCGAGATGCAGAGATCGCTCAGGGCCTGCGAATTCAAGAAACCGAGCACTTCGTTCCGCCTGCTCTCGGGCCGTATGTAGCTCGGGTTGTCCTCGATATGCTTGATCAAACGCCCCTGGTATTTGCTCATCAGGAAAAAATAGTTGTCTTCCAGGATCCGTTCAACGGGTCTGCCGCAATCCGGACATTTTCCTTCCACAATCTCCTTCTCGGTCCAGAACCGCTCGTCAGGCGTGCAGTACCAACCTTCGTACGTCCGCTTTTCAATCTCGCCCTTGGCATAAAGCCTGTTGAGCAGTTCCTGCACGACAATAATATGCTCCTTATCGGTCGTCCGTATGAAGGCATCGTTTGCTATCTCGAGCTTGTTCCAGAGCGCGCGGAAGTTTTTAGACATGAGGTCGGCGTGCGCTTTCGGCGTGAGTCCACGATCCTGCGCAGCCTTCTCGATCTTCTGGCCGTGCTCATCGGTGCCGGTGAGAAAGAACACGGCGTCCCCGAGCAAGCGGTGGTAGCGTGAAAGCGTGTCCGCTGCGATCGTCGTGTACGCATGCCCGATGTGCGGCACATCATTTACGTAATAAATGGGCGTCGTGATGTAAAATTTTTTAGACATGGTTATTTTATGAACGGGATGTGACAGATGCGGAAATCTTTTATTTTCGGATGGGTCGAACTTTCACTCTTCATCCCGTGGACTACTCCCCTGCCCCGTCCGGTCCTTGCGGCTTGTTCTCGCCCTGACCCTGCTTCTTCTTTTTACGCCAGAACCGGCGTCTTTTCTTCTTACCAGCCTTCTCGCCTTCCTGCTGCGACTTCTCTTGCTGCTGCTTTTCCTGCCTCGGCTGCTGTTGGCGTTCCCGGGGCTGCTCCGCCTGAGTCTGCACCCTCTTTTCTTGAGGCGTATCCTTTCTCTTCTCGGACCTATCGCCGCCCTTGTACCCTGCTTCTTTCGGCTTTTCCCTGCGCTGCTCCTGCTGTTGCTTTCGTTCCTCCTGGCGTTTTCTATCGTCTGCAAGCCGCCGTTCTTCGGCCTCCTGTCTCTCCTCAGCGATTCGACGCTCTTCATCTTTCTTTTCCTTAACGGCCGCATCGCGCAGGTCGGCGACATCCTTCTTGATCTCATCATACATCGCGTACTCATACGAAAGGCAACAGAGCAGCCTGCCGCAGACCCCCGATATCTTGGCAGGGTTCAGCACCATTTCCTGCTTTTTGGCCATGCGTATGGAAACAGGTTCGAAGTTCTTCAGAAATGACGAGCAGCAGAGTTCCCTTCCGCAGGGTCCAAACCCCCCGATCATGCGTGCCACGTCGCGTACGCCGATCTGGCGCATCTCGATCCTGCTCTTGAGCTTATAGGCAAGGTCCTTCACGAGTTCTCGGAAATCGATTCTCGTCTCGGAAAAAAAGAAAAAGGTCACCCGCGATGCATCAAAGGAGTATTCCACGCGGATGAGCTTCATCGGCAGCTCACGTTCGGTAATCATGTCCTGAGCCATGGAGTAGGCCTCTGCCTCACGCTCCCGGTTCTTTTCCTCTTTGGTGATATCTTCGTCAGTGGCCTTGCGAAGGATCTTCCGGATGATTTTCGGGCCACGCCCCTTGGATTGCTCGTCAGGGATTCCTTTCCCTTCCGCCTCATCGATGTCAATCTCTATCCCTTCCGGGATTTCGGGGGCTGCGGCTGGGGCTGCAGGAGGTTCGGCAGCACCCGTACCCTCGGACCTTCTGATTCGCACGACGTGGGCAAACCCGGGACCACGCTCGGAATCGACAATAACGTTGTCTCCCAGTGCGATCTCTACATCGGTAGCGTCGAAATCATAGACTTTCCAGTTTTCTCGAAAGCGCACACCGGCTATCTTTTTTGTTGTATCCGTCATTTTACGTCTTCTTTTTTAAGTCAGCAATGAACATTTGATTTATCCGCGCGCCAGTTTCAGGAGCAGATTCTCTGCCACAAGCTGTGCGCTCACGCGACGCTCAAGCAGCCTGCTACTTGTTGTAAACAGCACCATGTCAGTGAGCATCCGTTGCAGAGAAACTCCCTCTCCCCACTGGAGGTGACGGTCCTTGCCTTGTCCGTGAACGAGGAGACGTTCGTCACCGGTTACGCGGAAGACAAGGGCGTCGCGAAGCCACTCGACCCCGATGTCAAGCATCCGTTCCAGCCGGTCTCGGTCCTTGGAGAACGCCTCGGCCTGGGCGAGCACTTCTCCCGCACTCATCTGCCCCAGTCCGGACCAGAGCGCCATGAGCTCTTCACGCACAGCTTTTTCCTGTTCCACATCCATCCCGAGACCGCAGCCCAGGCTGCCCTGCGCGAGCGCCGCAATGAACCATGCGTCTTCCTCGGAGAGGCCCCGCTTCTGCATGAGCTCTTGCGCAAGGATCGGGCGCGGAAGCGGTATGAACCTGATCTCCTGGCACCGTGAACGGATGGTGGGGAGCAGACGCTGCGGCAGGGAACAAATCAGGACGATAAGAGCCTCACCCGGAGGCTCTTCAAGGGTCTTGAGGAACGCATTCGCCGAGGACTGGTTCATGTCCTCGGCCCCGTCAACGATCAGGATCTTTTTCGTGCCTTCGAACGGTTTGAGCGCGAGATCAGCCTGAACCTGCCGTACTTGGTCGATTTTGATCTCATCTCCGTCGGCTTCCAGGACATGCACATCCGGATGAACGAGAGCGGCAACCTTGTGGCACGACGGACATTGGCCGCATCCTCCGTCGGGTCCCGCATTCCGGCAATTTACGGCTGCGGCGAGCGCGAGTGCCGTCATCTTCTTGCCGATACCCTCCCCACCCGAGAACAGATAGGCGTGCGCAAGGGTCTCGTTCGCAAGAGCCCGCTTGAGTATTGTGACCGGCCGGTCATGGCCTGCTATTTCCTCAAATGAGAGATGGTTCTGCAATGCCTGATACCGCCACAACGATCTTTCGTATCTCCATCTCGATCCTGTCCGGTGCGGGAGATGCGTTCACCACCCGGATGCGATCCGGTTCCTGCTTCGCTAATGTGAGATATCCCCGTCTCACCCGTTCGTGAAATGCGATCTCTTCGTTCTCAAAACGCGCTTCTCTTTCAAGCCCGCGGCTGTTGTTCCTCCCTCGCGCACGTGCAAGCCCCCCGGCCGCATCGATATCGAGAAGCACGGTGAGGTCCGGCCGCATCCCAGCGGTCACGATCCGATCGAGTTCCCGGATCATATTCCTGTCCAGCCCCCGCCCGTATCCCTGGTAGGCGAGTGTCGCATCAGAGAAACGGTCGCAGAGAACAATGGTGCCGGCGGCCAGCGCAGGCAGGATGACCTCACTCAGGTGCTGCGCCCTGCTTGCTGCGTACAAAAAGAGTTCCGCCTGGGGATCGAGAGCCTTGTTCGCAGGGTCGAGCAGGATCTTCCTGATCTGGTCGCCGATCAGCGTCCCGCCGGGCTCCCGCGTGAGCGCAATCTTGACGCCGAGGGACTTCAGGTAGTTTGCGAGCAAGACTATCTGAGTGGATTTTCCGGAGCCCTCGATACCCTCAAAGGTGATGAATGTCCCCTTCATCTACTTGAGCTCCGCGACAGCATCATTGGCCGACCTGAGCGCGGGATTCGACGTGAAAAGGATCACCTGTGTCTTTGCGCCGAGGGCACGGAGTATCTGGCATGCCGCCTGCTGTCTGGCCGGGTCGAAGCAAGCAAACGGGTCATCGAGGATGAATGGCAGCCGGCGCTTGCCCGCGACGGCCTCGATGAGGCCCGTCCTCAGGCAGAAGTAGACAAGGTTTCTCGTCCCATGGCTCAGGTCCGATACGTTCAGCTTCGAGTCGTCCTTAAGATGCACCACTGGATCTCCTCCCTGCCCGATCTCTATCCTGATATACTTGCCTGTAGTTACGGCCGAAAGGTTTCGCTGTGCCGCAGCCTCTACCGCCGGAATAAGCATCCCCGTCTCTATCCCGCCGATCCGGCTCGCAATGCCGAGTTCCGCGAGGATCCCCCCTTGGTCGCCGGCTGGCGCAGGTGCTGCAAATCCGGAAAACAGCTCCTGGCCCTCGCCGTCGAAGTCCATAGGCGCACCGGCGGACATTTCCGATTCAATTCTCTCGATGTCCTGTCTGATGCTGTAGGTATCGACGGCATACTGTGCGACCGCGCGTGCAGCCTTTTCGGAGTCGTTAAACTCCTGCTGCTGCTTGGAGAATTCGGCCTGCAAGTCCTCTACCGCCATGCCGCCGAGCGTATGCTTTCGCTGTTCCTCGATATCCTGACGGAGTGAAAGAAAATACCGGTAATTTTCCGCCCTGTCTTTGAGCTCACGGGTGGTCGTTGAACCTGTGGCCTTCATGCAGGCCATGATGGTAGCTCCTCCCTGTTCAAAGTTCCTCTCAAGCTCACCAAGCTCCGCCCTCAATGTGTCCTCTTCCATTTTGAGCTGTTTTCGCTCAGCGTTTTTTCGCTGGCCTTTGTACCATGCAACGGCGATCAGCAGGAGCGCCCCAAGCACGCCGAGCGGGAAAAAGTGCGCTTGCTCCGTCGTAAGAATGAATAGTCCTGCGATAACCGACAGGCCGCCGAACACCGCCCCCAGGATGAACAGCTTGTCGGTAAAGAGATTCACTGATGGCATCTCGGCGATCTGCATTTTGAGCCCTTCAATCTCCTTGGTGATCTCTTCGGAGTCGACCATCTTCTGTCCCTGGCGTCGCTCATGCTCATCGATGAGCACATCGAGGTTTTCGGGCAGGGTGCTGCAGCCCTTAAGCTCATTCAGACTGGCCTCTATTTCCGAAGCACGGCGGTCCAGTTCTTCGAGCCCGTCCAGTTTTTTCTTTATCTCATCAAGCCGAAGCTTTGCAGACTGTGCACGGTAGTCGGCGTCCGCCGCCTCCTCGGCCCTGCGGAGCGTCTCGCGGAGCTGGGCGAGCTTTGCTTCATTGGCGGCGGCCTTGCCCCCCGCGGGCGGAGCAGGCTTCCGCGCCGAGGCCGGCCTCGGCACCGCTGACGATTGCGCAACGGACGTCCCGAGCTGAGCAGCATAGTGCTCCCGCCGGAGGATGAACAACTTTCCAAATTCGTCTTCGGTCATGCCGGCTGTGAGTCCGGCCATGAACTGCACTGTGCTGTCCCAGTCCTTATGGACGAGTCCGAACTCCTTGGTAGCGCTATCGTACTTGGAGAGGTTCACGGCACGCTTTGAAAAATCCTGTATGACGCGGTAATAGGTCTTATCATCCGAGAACACCACGAGGGCCGCACGCGATGCGTCGGGAGTATACCGAGATAGGAGCGGTTCCATGAACTCTGACTGGCTGTGCGGGAAGAGCAGGCGTAGAATGGAATCAACGGACGACGTCTTCCCCGACTCATTTCCGGCAGCGACGAAATTGAAGCCGCCCTGGAACCTGAGGCGAGCAAGTTCACGGATTCCCCGCACTCCCTGCATCACAAGCTCCACCAGGAACATGTCATCGCTCCTTTCAACGTATTTATAGCATCATACTATAGCGCAAGTAGGGCCAAGTTGCAACAGGGAAAACCCGGCTAAAGCCTCTCCAGAGCCTTCCTGAGCGCCTCCGCCTTCTGGAGGGTCTCGAAATATTCCCGTTCGGGATCAGAATCCGCAACGATGCCGGCGCCGACTTGAACGTGGGCCATTCGGTCCTTGATGACGAATGTCCTGATGATAATATTCATATCCATATCCCCTGTGTTCGTGATATACCCGATTGAGCCGGTATAGGGGCCGCGCGCAACGGGCTCGAGCTCGTCGATGATTTCCATGCACCGCACCTTGGGCACGCCCGTGATCGTACCGCCTGGGAACACCGCCCGGATGAGGTCGAAGGCATCCCGGCCTGCAGCGAGTTTTCCGCGCACATTCGAGACGATATGGATCACATGGGAGTAATCCTCGACCACCATCATTTCATCTACCTGGACCGAACCGTAGCCACATACCTTGCCGAGGTCATTCCGTTCTAGGTCAAGGAGCATGATATGTTCTGCGCGCTCCTTCTCGTTCGTCAGAAGCTCTGCAGAAAGTTCCCGTGTCTCTCCTTGATCCCCTCCCCTCCTGCGCGTGCCGGCTATTGGCCTGGTTTCGGCGATCCCACCGCGCAAGCGGATGAGCCGCTCCGGCGATGAGCTCACGAGTTGCAGATCGCCGAAATCCAGGTACGCGGCAAAGGGAGAAGGGTTGATGTCCCGCAGGACCGCATATAACTGAAGCGGATCGGCATCACCGATCCCTGCGGTGAATCGCTGGGACAGGTTTGCCTGATAGATGTCCCCTGCCGAGATATATTCTTTGCAGCGTCCGACCATGGCCTCGAATTTGGATTGCGTCATGTTCGGTTCAAGCAAGAAACGCTGAACCGTTCCCTTCGCGACCGTTGAGGCCTCGCGCTTCGAATTCTTCGCAGCGAGCTTTGATCCGAGATTCAAGAGTCTTGTCTCCGCTTCGTCATAAAGGCGGCTCCATTGGTCAGGTTCCGGCCGCCGGAAGCCCATCTCCTGTTCCCGCGCACCGGGGTTCACGATGATCCATGATTTGTTCAGAATATGATCGAAAGCCACGACCATGTCCACGAACACGAAATAGGACTCCGGTATATCGAGGTCGACGGCAGCGGTACGCGGCAATTTCTCGAATTGATGCACAAAATCGTATGAGAAGAACCCCACTGCTCCGCCCGTAAAAGGCGGAAGCCCCTCCACCCTCTCTGTCCGATAGTTGGACATGAGCTCGCGCAGTTTCGGGAGCGGTTTCCTGTTCATGGATGCCCTCCTGCCGTACTTGCCTTTTGGCGTCGTTGGGAGGCTGAGCTCCACCGTATCTCCTTTCGAATGGAAGATGAGGTACGGATCTGCCGTGATGAATGAGTATCTGCCGGTCTTTTCGCTCACTCGTGCGCTTTCGAGAAGCACGGGACAACTGGACCAGCGCATAATCTCAAGGACACCGAGGGGCGAGAGGTCTTTCAGGTTGAGCTCGGCATAAAGAGGCAGGAGTTTGCCTGCGCGCAGGGAGTTAAGGAAAGCGGATTTTGACGGCCGTATTTCTATCACCATAAGTGCCGAAATAGTAACCACATTTGGAAGGCTGGTCAAGCTAAATCTCGTAAAATAATTCTGCACCATAACAGGAAATGTGATATACTAATTTTAAGAAAGAAAACAGTACTACGTGTTGCGTGGATCTTTGAAATAACGTGTATTCGAGAGGCGTTGCCGAATCCACACCAATAGGTGTAAGTATTTTAAACCCGTTATGAGGGGACTCAAGCACCGGTATTTAAGGGAAGCCGAAGCCGGCAAGAGGGTTGCCAGTTGAGCGATCAAACTACCGGACAGCAGCAAAGGCACCTGGAAAGGCGGAAGAGCTGAATGCCCCAAAGCCTGGCGGACGAGCGGGATGTCAGAGAACAATGAACTTCAAAGGGTCTGCATAGCAGAGCCGCGGAAGTGAACATTGATTCCCCGCAAATTCCAAGGGCTCGACGGAATGTTTAAAACCCGATTCGGTGGCAACGCCTTTTTTTTGTGAAGTCGGTATCTCAGGCCTTAGACGGTCATAAAAAACGAAATTGGTGTCGACTTTTTTGTACATGCAAAGAGACAGAATGTATATCGCCGATTCTCTGCAAGAGAAGAGCCTCCTTGATGGAGGCTCTTTCTGTTTGGTTTCGCATCAGCGACAGCACCATGGTCCCCATATCATCTCAATGATCATTCATAGTGCGGCGAATGCATCGCAAGAAACAGCGTCCCCGGCATCCCGTACGCAAAAAAAACAGGGCCAGGGAACTGCTCCATTTTTGTATCGATTTCATCTAAGCCTATATCCGGTTCGTAACAGGAAATCCTTTCATTTGATTTTCCTGACGGTTGCTGCATCCGGTCGCCATCCCTAGAATGAGAACGATCCCCGCGACGGAGATCAATTCTTGCTGGTCGTGAAGCTCCAGAAGTAATCATTCGGCATCGCGTTGCCTGCCAGGTCCCTTACGCCGGCGCTCATCCGCGCAGTGTACAGTGTGTTTTTCTTAAATGGGCTGGACGGCGTGAAGATAGCCGTCATGCCACTGTAATTCATGACGCACGGAACAGTAGAGCTTCCTGCGCTGAGCACAAATGATATGGTTGTCGGGACCACCGGTTCGCTGAACGTCACGCTGGGGGCTATGTTCACGGCCACACCCGTAGCTCCCACCGCAGGGATCGTAACTGTCACGCTCGGTGGAGTCATATCAATTGCTGTGCCGGTCATGAAGCTCCAGAAGTAGCCATTCGGCATTGCATTGCCTGCAAGGTCCCTCACCCCGGCGCTCACGGTCGCTGTATACTGGGTACTGTATGCTAGTGAAATCGACGGCGTGAAAATAGCTGTTGTCCCGTTGTAAGTCATGTTCCCAGCGACGGCAGTACCTCCTGCGCTGAGCGTAAAGGTAATGGTCGCCGGGTCAACCGTTTCACTGAATGTCACACTCGGGGCTATGTTCACGGCCACACCGGTTGCTCCTACCACAGGAGCATTGGCAGTGACTGTGGGTGGTGTGGTGTCCGATGCTGCAATGGTTGTGAAGCTCCAGAAGTAATCATTCTGCATCGTATTGCCTGCCAGATCCCTTACTCCCGCGTTCACCGTAGCCGTGTACTGGGTGCCGTATGCCAGTACCTTGGACGGCGCAAAGATTGCGTTCGTGCCACTGTAACTCATGGTGCAGGGGACGGTAGAACTTCCGGCGCTAAGCACAAATGATATGGTTGTCGGGAGCACCGGTTTACTGAAGTCAACAATAATAGGAGTATTCGGCTGAACATTGACACTCCCGTCTCCAGGAATGGTATCACTGCCTACAACGTAGGGAGATGTCGTGTCCGGTGCCGTTCCTGTGTTAAATGAACAGAGGTAGGGAGCATCCATAGGAATCCCGTAAGTATCTCTAACCGTTTTGACGGTGAGTCTATAGAGAGTCGTTGGGTTCAGGATAGATGATGGTGTGAAGACAGCAGTGGAGACCCCGGCCGTGTATGTTACCAACCCCGGGACACTGTTTTGCCCCCCCGCAAGGGTAATCGTTTGATCATTAATGGTTGAGGCATCCATCTCCTTGCTGAAATGTATTGTGATACCACTACTTAGATTTACCGGAACACCCACTGAACCGTTTGCGGGAACGGTTGAGTTCACTTGGGGAGGTGTCTTGTCTGGAGGCGGAATCGGTCCCTCGCGACCACATGCTGTGAGCAATTTCGCCATAATGAGAACAGCCGATAATAGAATTGACGGTTTCGTCATACCCTTCACGCTTTTACCTTATGCCGACATGGCATCACGCAGGACATGTATCAAATCGGCAGGAAAATGCTCTTCAAGAAATAGACGGGATGAAATTATAAATATATCAATATGCCCAAGAAGGCAAACTGCTTGATTTTCACATATATACAATCTCTAGCATAAAGCGAACATTATGTAAAGGGTCCGAATGGGTATTTTTGGGGGGTATTGAATAAACGTGCAGAAAGAAGCAGACAAAAAAAGTTTTCTCGAGAAAAAAATGATCACCTTCGAGACATTACGAAATCCTCCGAATCACCCTGCCCAGGAACATCTTCGTTCTCTCGCTCTTGGGATTCGTAAAAATCTCTTCAGGCGGTCCTGATTCGATAATGTCGCCGTCCGTAAATACGACAATTCGGTCCGCCACCTCCCTTGCGAACCCCATCTCATGCGTGGATATGAGTGTGGTCATTCCTTCCTGATACACAAGGTCCCTGATCACCGCAAGCACCTCG
>Ga0187779_10000626_pt1 | contig 23721 bp, 23 predicted proteins | sample 1015_Q2_SP10_10__FD_132435 | JGI IMG/M metagenome (GOLD analysis project Ga0187779, IMG submission 132435) | Tropical peat soil microbial communities from peatlands in Department of Meta, Colombia - 1015_Q2_SP10_10_MG | ecosystem: Environmental > Terrestrial > Soil > Wetlands > Peat | place... | reverse complement strand
GGTGATTGCGCCCGTGAGGAGCGCGACATCACAGCCACATGTCGAGCAGATCGGCGTGATTGGTCGCCGCTCATTACTCGTCCAACAGGCGCGAGCCTCTGCCTCAGCGGTGAAGACGGCCTTAAAATCGGATTAGCAAAATCATTTATTGTGGAACTGAAATCTCGATTCACCGCGCAAACACGGGACAACTAAAAATTATCGCGCGATCAACTTATCGCGACCCGCGCGCGAGCGTCATGCAGAAAAATTGCGTAAAATTTTTGCGAGCGAGCGCCGCTCACTGGCCTTCCTTGCCGCCTTTGTCGCTCTTGCCGCCGAGTTGTTTGAGCTTGGCGAGCACGGCGCTGACATCCAACTCGCTGGGCTTTTTCTCGGGCTCCGCGGCAGCGGCCACTTCGGCCTCCTTGCGTGCCGTCGTCTCTGCGGCCGGCAGCAGCGTCGCGCCAGTATCGACGGGCGCCGGCTTTTCCTTGTTGGCGCGCTGCACTTCCAGGTCGAGGTCGACCTGTGAAGCGAGCCCGAGCGTGACCGGATCCATCGGCGTTAGGTTCGCCGAGTTCCAGTGGGTGCGCTCGCGAATCGAGGCAATCGTTGACTTAGTTGTGCCAACCAGCCGCATGATCGCGCTGTCCTTGAGTTCCGGATGGTTGCGAACAAGCCAAAGAATGGCGTTCGGCCGGTCTTGCCGGCGAGATACCGGTGTATAGCGCGGGCCTTTCTTGCTGCGGTCAGGCGCCGGAACTGCGACTTTTGGATCGGTGAGCTTGAGGCGCGCGTCGGGGTTTTTCTCCGCGTCGGCGATCTGCTCGCGGGTCAACTGGCCGGTCAGAATCGGGTCCAGGCCCTTGATGCCCTGCGCGGCATCGCCGTCGGCGATCGCCTTCACCTCGAGCGGATGCAATTTGCAGAATTCGGCGATCTGGTCGAACGACAGCGCGGTATTGTCCAAAAGCCAGACAGCGGTGGCCTTCGGCATCAGGGGTGCTGCGGTCGCCATGGCAAAATCTCCTCTATGCTTCGCCCGCCCTTGGGCGAAGCTTCAGATCATCGGTGATGATCGGAAAGTGGCCGGAATATAGGGGCTAAGACGGGGTCATGCAACCGTTCAGTCTTGACAGGAACGAAGGCGCGGCCCATGTCGAGGGTTGCGATTGCGCATGAAAACCCGCGCTTTCGGGGATATGGATGGCCCCAGCTCCACAAAAACCCACCCTCAAGGTGCTGCTTTGCTCCCCGCGCGGGTTTTGCGCCGGCGTTGTGCGCGCCATCGAATCGGTGGAGCGCGCGCTCGCCATTTACGGGGCGCCGGTCTATGTGCGCCACGAGATCGTGCACAATCGGTATGTGGTCGACAGTTTGCGCGCCAAGGGCGCGATCTTCGTCGAGGAACTCAGCGAAATCCCGGACAACGACGCGCCGGTCATCTTTTCCGCGCACGGCGTACCGCGTGCGGTTCCGGAAGAGGCAGAGCGCCGTCGCATGATTACACTCGATGCAACCTGTCCGCTGGTGACCAAGGTGCATCGCGAGGCCGATATTCACTTTCGGCGTGGACGCGAAATCGTGCTGATTGGACATGCCGGCCACCCCGAAGTGATCGGTACGCTCGGTCAGCTACCGCCAGGCAGCATCCATTTGCTTGAAACGCTGCACGATGCGGAAACTTTCCTTCCGCGCGATCCGAACAAGCTGGCCTACGTGACCCAGACGACGCTGTCGGTCGACGATACCGCGGCGATTGTCGAACTGCTCAAGCGGCGCTTCCCGAACATCCATGGCCCGCACAAGGAAGACATCTGCTACGCCACCACCAACCGGCAGGAGGCCGTCAAACGCGTCGCGCCTGTCGTCGACGCCATGATCGTGGTCGGCTCACCCAATTCATCGAACTCGCAACGGCTCAAGGAAGTCGCAGAGCGGGCCGGTTGCCCGCGCGCAGTGCTGATGCAACGCGCCGAGGACATCGACTGGGATTTCTTCTCCGGGGTCAAACGACTCGGCATCACTGCCGGAGCTTCGGCGCCCGAAGTCCTGGTCGAGGAAATTATGGGTGCTTTTGCCGCGCGCTATACCCTCGACATCGAAACGATCTCGGCGGCAGAGGAAGGGATGTTTTTCCCGCTGCCGCGCCCGCTGCGGGAGCGCGAATCGGTGGGGTGACGCTTCCATGGCGGTCTACACCGACGTTTCGGCGGAAGATCTCACCCGCTTTCTCTTGACTTATGACATCGGCGAACTGCGCTCGTACAAGGGCATTGCCGAGGGCGTGGAGAATTCCAATTTTCTGGTGCACACCGGCGCCGGCAATTTCATCCTTACGCTTTATGAGAAGCGTGTCGCGGAGGCCGACCTCCCTTTTTTCCTTGGGTTGATGGAGCATCTGGCCGCGCGCGGCATAAATTGCCCGCAACCGGTCAAGAACAAGCAGGGCGGCATGCTCGGTAAGGTCGCCGGCCGTCCGGCGGCGATTGTCACGTTTCTCGACGGATTATGGATCCGGCGGCCGAGCGCGGCCCATTGCGCTGCGGTCGGTGAGGCCGTGGCGCGCCTGCATCTCGCGGGCAACGATTTCAGATTGAAGCGGCAAAATGCCTTATCGATGAAAAACTGGCGGCCGCTCTACGACCACGCCAAAGCGCGCGGCGACAGTGTGCGGCAAGGTTTGTGCGCCGAGATTGCAAAAGAGCTCGATGCGCTGGAGAAATCCTGGCCACGAGATCTGCCGCAAGGGGTCATTCACGCCGATCTCTTTCCCGACAACGTGTTCTTTCTCGGCGACAAGCTTTCGGGATTGATCGATTTCTATTTCGCCTGCACCGATACGCTCGCGTATGACGTCATGATTTGCCTCAACGCCTGGTGCTTCGAAAGCGACCATTCTTATAACGTCACCAAAGGGCGCGCGCTGCTCAACAGCTACGGCAAGGTGCGCGCGCTGTCCGCGCCAGAGCGGGCGGTACTGCCCATTCTGGCGCGCGGGGCGGCCATGCGTTTCCTGCTGACGAGGCTGGTGGACTGGCTGGCGGTGCCGGATGGCGCGCTGGTGCGGCCGAAAGATCCGCTGGAATATTACCGCAAGCTGCGTTTTCACCAGTCGGTCAAGAGCGCCGCTGACTACGGCCTGGACGCATAATGAGCGAACAGCGCGTCATCATTCACACGGACGGTGCTTGCTCGGGTAATCCCGGTCCCGGCGGTTGGGGCGCAATTCTGGCCTTCGGCGATCATGAAAAAGAACTGATGGGTGGGGAAGCGCACACCACCAACAACCGAATGGAATTACTGGCGGCCATTTCGGCGCTTGAAGCGCTCAAGCGTCCGTGCGCCGTCGATCTTCATACCGACAGCGAATATCTCAAAAAAGGCATCAGCGAGTGGATCCACGGCTGGAAAAAGAATGGCTGGCGTACGGCCGACAAAAAAGCAGTGAAGAATGTCGATTTATGGAAACGGCTGGATGAAGCGCTCGGTCATCACAAGGTGCATTGGCACTGGGTCAAAGGGCACGCCGGTCATGCCTTGAATGAGCGGGCCGACGCGCTTGCACGCGAAGGTCTTGTCGCGGCGCGAGCCGGCGCTATCGGGGCAATGAAAACGAAGTAATACGTTGCTTTCATCGCGGGAATGGCAAGCAGCGAGCGCGCAATCCTAAAGCTGCGCCAGCAAAGCCTGGCCGCCGGATATTTCGCACTTTCCCGGCGCATCCTCGATGTTCAGCTTCTTGACGACGCCGTCTTCGACCAGCATCGAGTAGCGCTTCGAGCGCGTGCCAAGACCGTTACCGGAACCGTCGAATGCCATGTCGATTCCCTTGGCGAACTCGCCATTGCCGTCAGCAAGAAATTCGATCTTTCCCTCGGCGCCGGTTGATTTCTTCCAGGCTTCCATGACGAACACGTCGTTGACGCCTGTCACCGCGATCGCGTGCACGCCCTTCGCCTTGATGGCGGCGGCGTTGTTCAGAAAGCTCGGGATGTGAAGGTTGTTGCATGTCGGTGTGAAGGCGCCGGGGACGGCAAACAGCGCCACCTTGCGCCCTTTGAACACTTCATCAGTGGTCTTCCACACCGGACCTTCGGTAGTCATGACCCGGAATTTGGCAGCAGGCAATTTATCGCCGACCTTGATAGGCATGGGTGTCCTCTCGCGTTGCGGTAGTTGTCGTTTCTTTCTTGGCTGGTAATTACGCTCTTGGTGCCGATTAGTCGAGATGGGTTTTGACCTCGACTGCGCGGTCGCCGGTGACAACAGTGAAGATCAAATCAACTGGGCCCTTCGGATTGACGCCAGGCGGCAAGCCATCGAGTTCGAAGCGGAATTGGGCGCGGCCAGCCTGTGAGCCTTGCGATGGCTTCGGGATGGGCAAGGCCCACTGCGGCGATGGTCCCTCGACAAATAGCTCGACCGGTTGACCGGCGGGTGCCGCGAGATCGACGGCGACTGCCGGCTTTGCATCACCTTTGATGCGCTGCGCGGTGAGCCCTGCCTGGGCCGCGGTGGTCTGTTTCGGCACTTGGGCCTCGGCCGACGTGAGCGCGGAATTTTGCGTGCTGTCGCCAGCGGCGAGCACAAGCTCGGCTCTGGCTTCGGCAGGAACGCACAGCTTTTCGCATACGGCATAGTCGGCCTTCAGCAACAGACGCACCGGCTTACCGGGCTGCTGCGGCGAAATCGCCAACGGGAAGATCACCTTGTCCTTGTAGCCAAGCGACTGACCGGTCTCGTCGGTGAATCGATGCGGCGCCGGATAGAGCACCTTTGCGGCTTTCAAGTTTTCCGAACCCGAGAAATCAAATTGTGGCGGCACGCCGGAGTCGCCCGGGTAGCGCCAGTAGGTTTTCCATCCCGGTTGCAGTTTGATCTCGATGCCCGCACGCAGCGAGCCATCGGAATTCCTGTTGCTTCCGGCAATCAGCCGAACGGCCGAGCGAACATCCTCACTCCAGGGTGATTCGTCTTCGGCGTGCGCCGGCGCGGCAAATATGGCAGCCAGACTGCACGCGGCCACCGTCGAAACCAATGACCTGTGAATATCGCTCATCGCGTTCGATCTAATCGGTAACGCTATGCCGCGCCACTGAATTCATTGTGAGCAGCCATTGAACACTATCCGGACGGGTGCTTGCCACAATTGTTATGTTGATTGTGACTGCCAATGATTGAACTTTCCGCCGCAAGCTTCGTTTGCAAAGGCGGAGTGATCGGGTAACCTTTCGTCATGAAGATTTCGCGCAAACCAGCGGAGCCGGGTCCGGCGCGCGGCTATCTCGACGGCCAGATGCTGATCGCAATGCCGGCGATGAACGACGAACGATTCTCCCGCGCGGTAATCTATGTTTGCGCGCACTCGACCGAAGGCGCGATGGGCATCATCGTCAACCATCCGGCGGCCAATATCAAATTCCCCGATCTTCTGGTTCAGCTTGAAGTCATTCCGGCTGCCGAACGCATTCAGCTCCCGACTCGCGCCGAAGATGTGAAAGTGCTCAAGGGCGGACCTGTCGAAACAGGGCGGGGTTTTGTGCTCCACTCGGCCGATTTCTTCATCGAGAATTCGACACTGCCTATCGATGAAGGCATCTGCCTCACGGCCACGCTCGATATTCTCAAGGCGATCGCGCGCGGCAACGGCCCGGCCAGCGCAATTCTCGCGCTCGGCTACGCCGGCTGGGCGCCCGGCCAGCTCGAACAGGAAATCCAGCAGAACGGCTGGCTGCATTGCGCTGCTGACCCTGAACTGATCTTCGGCACCGACACCGAAACCAAATACGAAAAGGCGTTGCGCAAGATCGGCATTGACCCCGCGATGTTGTCGAGCGAAGCCGGTCACGCCTGAATTCGAGCTGAATTATTCCGATGCGATCTTGAGCGCGCGCAGGCGCGTCGGCTTGTCGATCAGCAGGTCGCGGGCGCCTTCCGCCGCCATCGGCTCGCCGAAGGCAAAGCCCTGCGCATATTCGCAACCAAGTTGATAGAGTTCGACCGCGTCGGAATCGGTCTCGGCGCCCTCGGCCACGACTTCCATTCCGAGATCGTGCGCGAGCGCGATGATTGAGCGCAAAATCACCGGCCGCGTGCCACGAGCGGTCGTGCGCACGAACGATTGGTCGATCTTGATCGTGTCGAATGGGAAACGTTGAAGGTACGCGAGAGAGGAATGCCCGGTGCCGAAGTCGTCCAGCGACAGGCCGGCGCCCAGTTCCTTGATGCGAGCCAGCATCTGCGCGGCATGCTCAGGATTTTCCATCACCAGCGACTCAGTAATCTCCAGCTTGAGAGTGCCGCGGGCAAGCGGTGTGCGTGAGAGCACGCCACGCAAATCCTGGATCAGATCGTGGCGCAGCAATTGCCGTGACGAAACGTTCACGCTGGCGAAGATGGGCTCGCGTGCACGGGCAGCCGTCTGCCATTGGGCAAGCTGCTTTGCGGTGTGATCAAGTACGAACAAGCCGAGGTCGACAATGAGACCGATTTCTTCGGCAATGGTGATGAACTCGGCCGGCGACAGACGGCCAAGTTTCGGATGATCCCAGCGCGCGAGTGCCTCAAATCCGGCGATGGCGCGGTCCTCGAGCCGCACGATCGGTTGATAGAGCACCTTGATTTCCTCGCGCTCGATAGCGCGCCGCAATTCGGATTCCATCGTCAACCGGTCTGTCTTGCGCGAGCGCATGGCCGGCTTGAAGATCTCGATTCGGTCGCCGCCGATACGCTTGGCGTAGTACATTGCCAGTTCGGCATCCTTGAGCACCTCGTCGGTCCGGGTCTGCTGATTTTCGGCAAGCGCCAGGCCTATCGAGGCGGTGAGGAAGATCTCACGATCGTTGAAGGCGATCGGCGCGCGCAGGGTCCGCCGGATCGTTTCGGCAAAAGCGACGATCCGCGCCGGCTCGCGTTCCGACAGGACGATCATGGCAAATTGATCGCCCGAAAGGCGCGCCAGGGTGTCCTGCGGCTTCAGCAGCCGGGCCAGCCGCCGCGCAATGGTGAGCAGGATCGAATCCCCGATCGCGAGGCCGACTGAATCATTGACCTGTTTGAACCGGTCGAGATCGATGACCACGATCGACGGCCGGATTTGCGGATCTGCACGAGCAAAGCCGAAGGCCGCTTCCATGCGATCGATGAACAATTCGCGGTTGGGCAAGCCCGTGAGGTTGTCATGGACCGCGTCGAAAAGAAGCCGCTCTTCAGCGTTCTTGAAATCTGTGACGTCGGTCAGCGTACCGACAAGACGCACCACCTCGCCGTCGGATCCGACCACCGGACGCGCTTTCAGCGTAAACCAGAGATAATGGCCGTCGGCGGTGCGCAGCCTGAAATCCTGGGTCAGGCGGCCGCGCCGTTGTTCGACAACACCGTCGAGGGAAGCGCGAAAACGATCCCGATCAAGCGGATGCAGCACTTCAAGCCAGGTCGCCGCCGGTCCTTCCAGGGTGCCGCGCTTGAGGCCCAGCATGTGCTCGGTTTCCGGGCTGGTGAACACCTTGTCGGCCGAAACGTCCCAGTCCCAGATCAAATCGCCGGCGCCGGTCAGCGCCAGTGCGCGCCGCTCCACGTCGGAAACGATGCCCTGGGTTATGCCGCCGGCAAAAGCGTGCTGCATCACCGTGAAGCCAATCAGCATCACGATCAGCACAAGGCCGCCAAGCAGCGCCGGGCCGATGATGTCGTTTGTAACGAGTCCGGTCACGGCAAAGCCGGCCGCCATGGTCCACACGACCAGCAGCAGCCATGTCGGGATCAGCAACACGGCGCGGTCAAAACCATGCGTCGAGAGATAGATGACGAGGCCAAGCCCGAATACGCCAATACCCGCAAGTGACATGCGGGCGATGCCGGCAGCGACGGCCGGATCGAATACAGCAACGGCAATCAGCGCGGCGAGGGCGGCAAGCCACGCGATGGTGATGTGCGCATAGCGCACATGCCAGCGCGACAGGTTGAGGTAGGCGAAGAGGAACACCAGCAGCGTTGCCGACAGAATGGCCTCGCCGCACGCACGCCAGACGCGCTCGGCGCCGGCCGACATATCGAAGACCTTGCCCCAGAAACCGAAGTCGATGCCGATGTAGATCAGCACCGCCCAGCCGAGCGCGGCGGCGGCGGGGAACATAATCGAACCTTTGACCACGAACAGGATGGTCAGGAACAGCGCCAGCAGGCCGGCGATGCCGATGACGATGCCGTAGTACAACGTGAAGGAATTGACCTTGTCCTTGTAGGCGTCGGGCTCCCACAGATAGATCTGCGGCAGCTTGTCGGTACGCATTTCGGCGACGAAAGTAATGACCGTACCGGGGTCAAGCGTGATGCGGAAAATATCCGCGGTTGTTCCTTCCTGACGCACCGGCCGATCGCCGGTCGATGGCGTGATGGCCGCGATGCGCGAGAGGCCCAGGTCCGGCCAGAACAATCCTGAACCGACCATGCGGTAGTGCGGCACGACGATCAGGCGATCGATCTGTTCGTCGCTGTTGTTGGTGAGCGCGAGCACCGCCCAATTGTTATTTTTCTCACGCGCGCGCACTTCGATGCGGCGCACGATTCCATCCGGACCCGGTGCGGTCGACACCTGGATGCGGTCGCCTTCGGTTTTTTGCACTTCGGTTGCGGCAGTCAGATCGATTGCGGCGGTGTCGAGCCGGACGTTCACCGCTTCGACCGCGCGTGCGGTTGCGACCGCCAGGAACGAAGCGGCGAGCACGACCGCTCCTGCGGTGAGACAACGACTTAAGTTCAAAACGAAACTCCCGCCCGCGGCAGAACCTTGCGGTCTGCGCTCCCGGCCTCGCCGACGGTTAAAATCTGCAGACAATCGCAACCTGTTCCGTTTTAAGGCCGACATTGCGCCGATTTCGCGGCTTTTCAGGAAACGGACGTTCGGTCAAAGTGTTAGCACAATTTTGCCGATATGCGCGCTGGATTCCATAAGCGCGTGGGCGGCAGCCGCTTCCTTCAATGGGAACGTCTTGTAGATGACCGGCTTTACTGTGCCTTTTGCGATCAAGGGCAGAACATTGTCCTCGACCGCACGCGCGATTGCGCCTTTGTCGGCGACCGTGCGTGCGCGCAGGGTCGAGCCGGTGTGGTGAAGGCGCTTGAGCATGATTCGTCGGAAGTCCACCATCGCCTTTGGACTACCCTGAAACGCGATTTGCACGATTCGCCCCTCGACGGCGGCGGCTTCGTAGTTGCGCCCGATGTAGTCCCCGCCGACCATGTCCATTATAACCTCGGCCCCCTTGTCACCAGTGGCGGCTTTGGTCGCGGCAACGAAGTCCTCGGTCTTATAGTTGACGGCGACGTCGGCGCCGAGTTTGCGGCAAGCTTCGCATTTCTCGGCTGAACCGGCGGTGGTGATCACGCGCGCGCCTAAAGCCTTGGCCAATTGTATCGCTGCGGTGCCTATGCCCGAAGAGCCGCCGTGCACCAGCAACGTCTCGCCGCTTTTGAGGCCGCCACGCTCGAACGCATTGTGCCAGACAGTAAAGAATGTTTCCGGGATCGCCGCCGCCTCAACCATCGACAAGCCTGAGACCGGAAGCGCGTGACTTTCGTGCGCGAGACAATATTCGGCGTAGCCACCCCCGACGACCAACGCCATCACACGGTCACCGACTTTCCACCGCTTGACGCCGGTGCCCAACGCGACGATCTCACCGGCGATCTCCAGCCCGGGAATGTCCGGCGCACCGGGGGGAGGCGGATAGAGACCCATGCGTTGCATGACGTCGGGACGATTGACGCCGGCTGCGGCAACTTTCACAAGAATCTCGCCAGCGGCCGGCGTCGGCACCGGGCGTTGCTCGGTCACCAGCATCTCCGGGCCGCCCGCGGCCTTGATGCCCACTGCGGTCATTTGGGTTGGAAGTGCAGCCATCGGTTCCTCTTTTTTATCGAAATCGCGCGGTGTTCTTTAGGCGCGCCCCATCCATGTGACAACTGCCGCCGCTATCGCTAAATTTCACGTGCAGGAGAAAAACCATGCCGGCGATCGACGAGGACGACAAACCGAAAAAGAAGGTCGCGCATGAAATCGGACAGGATCTCACGTTGCTCTCGGTAGAAGAGCTCAGGGCGCGCGTGCAGTTGATGCATGATGAGATCAATCGCCTTGAGGCCGACATGGCGCAGAAGCGCGCTTCGCGCTCCGCTGCCGACCAGTTTTTCAAGCGGTAATCCGATCGCTCTTCGCCGCGGACGTGCGGTATCGCGATGTGTCGTCGCGCGAAAAATAATTGGCATTGCGCCCGCTTTCTTAAGGTGTCGTTAAGCTTTCTCGACCATTACTGGCACGTCCATCTTCATGTGGACATTGAGTGGCTCCTGTCCACTCTGTTTGACGCCTCCCTGTTATCACCTTGAGCCGCCGGCAACGGCGGCTCCTTTTTTTGTGCCAATTTGGGCCAAATGTGGCTTCGGTATTCGATGTGCCGCGGTTTGCGCGGCAACTATATCGGCATGTTAACCATATCGCTGGCTGGACATGACCCGCGGGTACGCGTCATGCTTACTCAATCGTATACAGGGTCGGTGGGTAGTGAGGCGTTGCGTTATGTCCGAGAAGCCGTTGAGCGAAACGCAGCCGGTCTCGTTCGGAGAACGGCTTGCCAGTTCGCAGACGTTTGCCGATCTGTTTCGTGACGGCATGGCCCTGGTCGAGGAGACTGCAACCTATCTCGACGGTCCCGGACGTCAGCAATCCAAGAAGCTCGAGCGCGCCGCGGCGCTTGCTTATGCGACTGAGAGCATGCGGCTCACCACCCGATTGATGCAGCTTGCTTCGTGGCTGCTGCTGCACCGCGCGGTGAAAGAAGGCGAGATGTCCCTTGCACAAGCCGGCAAGGAAAAAAGCAAAGTGAAGCTGGCCGCAACCGACTCGCACGATCCGTACAATCTCGGACTGTTACCGGTAGCCTTGCGTGGTCTGATCGAACGGCAGCAGAAACTCTACGCCAAGGTGCGCCGTCTCGATGCGACAATCTACAATCAGCCTTCCGCTGAGCGTGCGCCCGCAGGAAACCCTGTCGAACATCAACTCGGCCTGTTGAAGGCCGCGTTCGGCGTCGAAAAAGTCTAGCTGTCAGGCGAAATAAAAACCCCCGCGGCGGCGGGGGTTTTTATTGGCGATGCAAAAGCGCTTATTTCTTTTCGTCTTTCTTCTCGTCGGCTTTCAGAAAACCGGAGAACTTTTTCTGGAAACGCGACACGCGGCCACCGCGGTCGACGATTTGCTGCTGGCCACCGGTCCAGGCCGGGTGTGATTTCGGGTCAATGTCGAGATGCAGGACGTCACCTTGCTTGCCCCAGGTCGAGCGCGTGGTGAATTCGCTTCCGTCGGTCATGACCACCTTGATGGTGTGGTATTCGGGGTGAGTATCCTGCTTCATAGTCTGTCGCTTTCGGTCAAGGCGCGCTACGCGCAAAATGGGCTCAATTTGGCGGCTCCTATACAGGAGCCGGGCGACGGCGGCAAGCCGCGACGATTGACCAGAACCAAGCTCGCAAGGCATTAAGGATGCGCTAAGGGGACGTGATAGAGGCGTCGCATGAGTTTTTCGAGCGATGGACGGGGCCTCGATGTGGCCAGCGCGCCCGCGCCCAATGAACGCCGCACGTTGAAGCTCAAGCCGCTCGCCCGGCTCGCACCTTATATCGCGCGCTATAGCGGACGCGCCCTGGCCGCGCTCGCCGCGCTGATTGTCGCTGCATTGACGACGTTGATCGTGCCGATCGCCGTACGGCGCATGATCGATTTCGGATTCTCCGACAAGGCTGTGCAGCTCATCGACAGCTACTTTGCGGTCATGATCCTCGTTGTCGCCGTACTCGCGGTTTCCAGCGCGCTGCGCTACTACCTGGTAACGACACTGGGCGAGCGCATCGTCGCTGATCTGCGGTCCGACGTGTTTGCGCATCTGACGCACTTGTCTTTGTCGTTCTTCGATGCCGCACGAACCGGCGAGATAGTTTCGCGGCTTACTGCCGACACCACCCAGATCAAGGCCGCAGTTGGCGCCTCCGTTTCGATTGCATTGCGCAATCTGGTTCTTTTCTTCGGTGGCGCCACCATGATGGTCGTAACCAGCCCGCGGCTGTCGTTATTCGTGCTTGCGGCGATCCCGGTCATCGTGCTGCCGCTGGTCGGATTCGGCCGGGCGGTGCGCAAGCGCGGCCGCAGCGCGCAGGACACACTTGCCGACGCTTCGGGATATGCAGACGAACTACTCGGCGCGATGCGTACACTGCAAGCTTTCACCAACGAAAAACTGGCGCAATCTCGCTTTACCGCCGCCGTCGAGCAGGCCTATGCGGCGGCGCGCGACGCCACCAAAGCGCGCGCCGTGCTGACTGCGATCACGATCTTTCTGGTTTTTGCCAGCGTGGTGGTGGTGCTGTGGATCGGCGCGCAGGATGTGCTTTCGGAGAGCATCACCGCCGGCCGGCTTGGACAGTTCGTGCTCTACGCCGCGTTTGCGGCTGGCGGTCTCGGCGAACTCAGCCAGGTATGGGGCGAGATTGCGCAGGCTTCCGGTGCGGCGGAAAGGCTGTTCGAAATTTTAAGCACCGAGCCCCAGATCAAGACACCGGCGCGGCCCGTAGCGCTTCCAAAACCAAACGGCGCGATCGAATTCCGCGACGTCTCGTTTGCTTATCCTGGCCGGCCGGATGTGTCGGTTCTTGATCGCCTTTCATTTCGGGTTGCCCCGGGCGAGAAGCTCGCACTGGTCGGGCCATCGGGCGCGGGCAAGAGTACCGTCTTCCAGCTTATTCTGCGTTTCTATGATCCGCTGTCCGGCAGTATCAGCTTTGACGAAGTGAAATTGTCTGACGCTGATCCGGCGGCGCTGCGCTCGCGAATTGCTCTCGTGCCGCAGGACGCCATCGTGTTTGCCACAAGCGTGCGCGAGAACATCAGGTTTGGCCGGCCGGACGCCAGCGACGGCGAAATTGAAAAAGCCGCGGAGGCAGCACACGCATCCGAATTCATTGGCAGGCTTCCCCAGGGCTTCGAGACACCTGTCGGAGAGCGCGGTGTCACCCTCTCAGGCGGTCAGCGCCAGCGCATAGCGATCGCGCGTGCGATCCTGCGTAAGGCACCGTTGTTGCTGCTCGACGAAGCGACGTCATCCCTTGACGCCGAAAGCGAAACACTGGTGCAGCAAGCGCTCAAGCGGCTGATGCTCAACCGCACCAGCATCGTAATCGCCCATCGGCTTGCGACCGTTCAATCGTGCGACCGCATCCTCGTGTTGGACCATGGACGGCTGGTGGAGGAGGGCACTCACGGCTCACTCGCTTCCGCAGGGGGCCTCTATTCGCGGCTGGCAAAGTTGCAGTTCGAGATGGCTTGAGGCCTAGGGCCGCCAGCTCATTCTGTTCACGGCGATTCCGGATATCGGATTCTTGTCTTCGCCCGCATAAGCAAACCCGTATTTTTCGTAAAAACGAATGGCGCGGAAATTGTCCTTGTTGACCAGAAGATCAATTCCCTTTGGCGACAGTCGTCTCGCCTCATCGAGCAGCGTAAGCGCGACTTTTGAACCCCAATGTTCCGGCGCAACCACGATCTGGTCGAGATACATCGTCTTCGGATCGATGGTGACAAAGCCCACTGGTGTGCCGTCAATCTCGGCCATCACGATGCGTGCGATGGGGACCAGCTCGTTGCGCCAGCGCTCACGCCACCAGGGAACGCGCGCGGTGAAATCGATGTGCGGATAGTGCTTCGCCCAGGTGCGTCGCCACAGCTCGATTGCCGCGTCTTCGTCGGCGGCTGCGTAGGCGCGTAGCGTGCAGGTTTTCGCGCTCACCGCTCGGTCAATTTGAACTCGATGCGGCGATTGCGCTGGTACGCCTCTTCGGTTTTGCCCGCGTCGATTGGCTGGAACTCGCCGAAACCGGCCGCCACCAGACGCTGCGGCGAAACGCCCTTACCGATAAGGTATTGAACCACCGAAATTGCACGCGCCGCCGAAAGATCCCAGTTCGATTTGAATGCGCCGCCTCCCGCGAGCGGGCGCACGTCGGTGTGGCCGTCGATACGCAGAACCCAGGCCAGGTCGGCCGGAATCTGCTTTTCCAGCTCGAGCAGCGCTCCCGCCACCTTATCGAGTTCGGCGCGGCCTTCGGGTTTCAGATCGGCCTTGCCGGTGTCGAAAAACACCTCGGATTGCAGCACGAAACGGTCGCCGACGATGCGCACGTCGGCGCGGTTCCCGAGGATTTCACGAAGCTTGCCGAAGAAATCCGAGCGGTATCGCTTGAGCTCGTTGACGCGTTCGGCAAGCGCGAGATTAAGCCGCTGGCCGAGTTCGGTGATCCGGGTCTGCGATTCCTTGTCTTTTTTCTCGGCGGCATCGAGGGTCTGTTCCAGTGCGGCAAGCTGGCGGCGCAGAGCAGCGATCTGCTGGTTGAGGATTTCGACCTGCGCCAATGCGCGGGCAGAGATCTTCTTCTCTCCTTCGAGCTGTCCGCTCAGCTCGCTCACCTTGCCTTGCGCGGCCGCCGTACCGGCGCCGGCGCTGTCGAGCGCTCCTTTGAGCCGGTCACGCTCGCCCTCGGCCGTGGCCAGCGTCGCGCGCAATTGCGCCAGCTGCTCTTCGATGTTGGCCTTGCCGGATTTTTCCATCGACAGCAGCTCGGTGAGCTGCGCGATCTGCGCGTTCAGGCGGTTGAGCGCGGTATCCTTGCCGGCGACTTCCTGCTGCAAATAAAACTGAACCACCACGAATACGGTGAGCAGGAAGATAATACCGAGGATCAGCGTCGACAGCGCGTCGACAAAGCCCGGCCAGTAGTTCATGCCGCTTTCGCTGCGGCGTGCTCGCGCGAGGGCCATGGAAATCAGCTCAACGGTTCACGTTCCCGCCGCACCATTACTTCAAGAAGCTTCTTGATCTCCCGCTGCTGCTCGGCCTGCGAGTCGACCCAGTCGCGGATCATCTGCTGCTCGGTGCGCATATGGTGCACGAGACCCTGGATTGCTTCGGCCAGATTGGCCATGGCGGCGGAGGCCGACTTGCCGGCGCCCGCCTGGTCGACGGCCTCGCGCAGACGGTCGATCGCGGAACGCATTTCGCCGGGAACGCCGGCGGCAGCGGCCGGCTCAGCCGCCTGGTCGTAGACAGTTGTGGAAAGCCAGTCCTCGAGTTCCGTATAAAAGCGGTTCTGTGCCTGGCTCGATTGCAAGTCGAGGAAGCCGAGCACCAGTGAACCGGCAAGCCCGAACAATGAAGACGAAAACGAAATACCCATGCCGGACAGCGGCGCCGCGAGGCCATCGCGCAAAGAGTCGAACATGCTGCCAGCGTCGCCGCTTGCCTTGAGGCCCTGAATGACGCCGCCAACCGAACTGACAGTCTCGATCAAACCCCAGAACGTGCCGAGCAGGCCAAGAAAGACTAGAAGGCCGGTCATATAGCGCGAGATATCGCGCGCTTCGTCGAGGCGGGTAGCGATCGAGTCGAGAATGCCCCGCATCAACTGCGCGGACATCGCCATACGCCCGACGCGGCTACCAAGGATCGCGGCCATCGGCGCAAGCAGCACGGGCGCCCGGTCGACTGCGAGACCCGGATCAGCGAGGCGGAAATTGTTCACCCATGCGATTTCGGGGTAGAGCCGCAAGACCTGCCGCAGCGACAACACGATGCCAATGACTAGGACGCCGATAATCAGCGCGTTTAGGCCCGGATTGGCCATGAACGCGACCTCGATCTGCTTGTGCAAAACGAACACAATCAGCCCGACCAGGATGACAAAGACCAGCATCCGGAACAGGAAGATCCGGGGGGACGATAACTTGAGCGGATCGAGTTCTTTGGCCATGACTTCAATTGTTACGCTGAACGCCCCGACTGCGCAGTATGGCACAGACCAGCGACAAGGAAAAATTGGTCGTGTTGGAACCGCAGCGCCAGATAAAGCTGCTGATTGAGTTGAAATTGCGGTGGCTTAAGCCTTGTTCGCTGCTTTAAGCGCGCTCAACAGCTCTTTTTGAATGGCTTCGTTACCGGCTGCGATATGGCCCTTGCCGAACATTTCGTCGCCACCGTCACAATCGGTTACGAACCCGCCGGCTTCGCGTACCATCAGCAACCCGGCGGCAATGTCCCAAGGCTTCAGATCGCGTTCCCAATATCCATCCAGTCTCCCGGCCGCGACCCAGGCAAGATCGAGCGCGGCGGCACCAAACCGGCGCAGGCCGGTGACGCGTTCCTGCATCACATTTGTCTCCTTGCGCGCCAGCACAGGATCGCCGCGGCCGATATGCGGCAGGCCGCATGCGACGACTGCGTCGGCGAGACGCTTACGGCCGGCGACGCGGATCCGCTGTTCGTTCAGGAACGCGCCCTTGCCGCGCTCGGCGATGAACATTTCGTCGTTCGCGGGATTGTAGATCAACCCCGCCACCATCGTGCCTTCGCGTTCAAGTCCGATCGAAATGGCGAATTGTGGAATGCCGTGCAGGAAATTTGTGGTGCCGTCGAGTGGATCGACGATCCATGTATGAGACTTGTCGGCCCCCTCGCGCCGGCCACCTTCTTCACCGAGAAAGCCATAACCTGGCCGAGCCTTCATGAGCTCCGCATGAAGTGTCTCTTCGGCGCGGCAGTCGGCCGCTGTTACGAAATTAGCCGGCCCTTTCAGTGATACTTGCAATTTCTCCAGCTCGCCGAAGTCGCGCTTGAGCGCGCGCGCGGCCTTGCGGGCGGCTGCAATCATGACATTGAGCAGGGCGGAATGGTGCATGGCGCGTGCGGTCTGCCCGCGAAGGCAGGCGCCGTCAAGGGCGGGCCGGCTGCGCGGTCGACAGCCATTTTTTGGCTGCGGCATCGGCAGCCTCGCGTACAGCCGGTTTCTGCTGACCCGCGAAAACGTCGAGGTCGGGATCGCTGCCGCCGGCCGCCTTGGCAACCAGGTGCCATTTCACGGCTTCAGTTGCATCGGCCGGCAGCCCGCGCCCGGCCATCAACACGCGCGCCAGACGATTCTGGGCAATCGCGCTGCCCAAATGCGCGGCCTTCAAGAACAGCCGGGCAGCCGCAGCCTCATTCTTCTCCACGCCGTCGCCGTTGAATTGCGCAATCGCGAATTCAACCATGGCGTCTATATTTCCGGCGATAGTGGCCTGCTGCATCAGCCGCGTCGCCTTGCTGATGTCCTTCGGCACGCCACGACCTTCCTTGTACATCGTGCCCAGCGCGTATTGCGCTTCCGGATTCCCGGCTTCGGCGGCGACTAGAAACAATTCGGCGGCGCGCCTGAAGTCCTGCGGCAATTGCTGGCCTTGCAGATAGAGCAGACCGAGGTCGTAGGCGGCGCCCGGATGGCCGAGCTTTGCGGCGCCATCGAGCAATCGCGCAGCTTCCTCAATATTTCGCGTTCCGGCACGGCCTTGAAAATTGAAAATCGCCAAAGCGAACAGAGCGTCGCGGTCTCCCTTGGCGGCAGCCATCTTGTACCATTGTGCCGCCTTGAAATCGTCGCGGCCAACGCCAAGTCCTTGCGCATAGATCTCACCGAGCAGGGTCATGGCGGCAGCATCGTTCTGTTGCGCGCGCTTGGCCGCTTCGTTGAACGCGGTGATATAAAGACCGCGTTGGTAAGCGCCGTAAGCGATGTCGATCTTTTCCGGGTTGACGGCGGCGGCACTCGGCGCGGGCGCTGGGGCTTGTTGCGGCTGCACGGCCGGCGGCTTGTTTTTCGATGTTTGCGCCGCCGCCGAGCAGGCAACAAATATTCCTGCGAGGGCGCAGACCGCACGGAAGCTTCGCGCACGGCCACTCATGCTGCCGGCTCCGGCAATTGAAGCTGTCGGGCTGCTTCGCTGATGACCTCTGCGATTGCATTCGGGTCGCGCCAGAGAAAATCGCCGAGTGCGACAAAGTCAGCGCCGGCCGCCACCAGTGGCGCGATCTCGTTGACCGATCCCGCGTAACCAACGCAAGGAATCTCGAATAGCTCGGCCCACCATGCGACACGCTCTTCGATCGACGCGAAAGCGGGGCGTGCGCCAGTGGCATCGGGCTCACCAAACATCACGTAGTCCGCCCCCTGTTCGGCGGCGAGCATGGCATCGTGCCGGGTTGCCAGCCCGCCGGCGCCGGCGATGCGCTCGGGCTTAAGCTGGTCGAGGGCTTCGGTGAATGCGGCGATGCCGGTCAGATGAGCGCCGTCCCCGCCCGCTCGCGCTACCAGTTCTATGCGGCCGTCGAGCAAGAGCGCCGCACCTTTGGCCTGCACTGTCGCCGCCATAGATTTTGCCCGGTTGATCAGCGTGCGCTCATCTGTGTCTGCAAGTCGAAGCAGGACGGCTGCAACGTCGCCGCGCTCGAGCGCGATCAGCAATTGCGGAGAAAATGCAGTGGTGTCCGCGAGTTGCGGCGTGATCAGGTAAAGTCGGGGAGCCGGACGCGGAGTCGGCTGTTTGGGTCGCGAAGCCATGCCCCCGCATGGTAGCCCAATCCGGCGGAAAATCGACCTGCTGCGTTACCGGGTCGCAACTGCGGGCGCTTGTGCGAACGCAGCAAGCTCCTTGGCCACAAGCGCGATCACGCCGTCCCAGTCGCCGATCTGCGGTTGCCGGAAGAGCCGGGCGCTCGGGTACCAAGGACTGTCCGTGCGCCCGCGCAGCCAGCGCCAATCCTGGATATGGGACAAGAGAAGCCAGAGTGGTTTTGCCATTGCACCTGCGAGATGGGCGACCGCCGTGTCGACCGCAATCACCAGATCAAGCTCGCCAATCACCGCCGCCGTTTCCGCAAAGTCCGTAAGCGCATCGTCGAGGCGCAGGATCGGCAGGCGGCCGAGGGCTGCCAGGTCGGAATCGCGATATTCGTGCTGCAAACTGATGAACTGAATGGCGGGGATCGACAGCAGCGGTTCAAGACGCGACAGCGCGACGCTGCGATTGTGATCGTTCTTGTGGGTAGGCTTGCCCGACCAGACCAGACCGACACGCGGCCTCGCGATGGTGGCGAGGCGCTTGCGCCATGCTTCGCTGCGCTCAGCGGGTAGATGAAGGTATGGCACTGCCGCGGGAATTGTCTCGAGCGCGGTGTTGAAAGCGAGCGGCAGGCTGAGCATCGGACAATGCATATCGAAGGGCGGCAATGTTTCGCCCCGCCGGTACATGCCGGCGACGCCGTTGAGATTTCCGATGAGCGGCCTCAGGCTGTCGGGCAGTTCGAGAATAATCTTGCCGCCTTTTTCCGCGACCATCGGCAAATAGCGCACGAATTGAATCGTGTCGCCAAAGCCCTGCTCGGCATGCAACAGGATGGTCTTGCCGGAGAGAGCCTCGCCGCGCCATTGCGGTTGCGGAAAATTGCGCGGCTGCATTTCGCCATCGCGCCGCCAGCGCCATTCATAGTTCACCCAGCCGCGCGCGAAGTCACCGACCGAAAGACAGAGTAACGCCTTGTTCCAGTGCGCCTCGGCAAGTTCCGGTTTCAACGCGATGGCCCGGTCGAAACTCACAATCGCTTCCTCGGCTCGATCGAGATAGCGCAGTGCATTGCCGCGATTGACCCAGGCGAATGTATTGTCCGGCGTCATCGCCAGCGCCCGATCGTAGTCGGCGAGCGCTTCACCTGGGCGATTGAGCTCGACAAGCGCATTGCCGCGATTGTTGTAGGCCTCGTCGTAGTCTGGATTGAGTGCGATCGCGCGGTTGAAGGCTTCGAGCGCTTCGCGGTGACGTCCCATTTCGCGCAGCGAATTGCCGCGATTGCCATGCGCCTCTGCGAAATCGGGGCGCGTGGCTATCGCCTGGTCATAATCGGCGAGTGCCGCATCATAAGCGCGCATCGCGTGCCCCGTATTGCCGCGCCCAACCAGCGCAGTGGAATTGTGCGATTCGATGCCAAGCACGCGGTCGTAGCTTGCAAGCGATTCATCGAAGCGTTTGAGGTCGCGCAGCACGCGCCCGCGGTTGATCAGCGCTTCGATGTGGCGTGGCTCAAGGGCGATGACACGGTCGTAGCTTTGCAACGCGTCGGCGGGCAGGTTCAGCTCGAGAAGCAGATTGCCGCGGTTAAGATAAGTTTCGGCGTGATCCTGTTTGATCGTCAGCGCCCGGTCGTAGGCAGCGAGCGCGGCTTCCTTGTTGCCAAGCTTGCGAAATACGTTGGCGCGGTTGATCAGAGCGTCGGCAAAGTTCGGCTGCTGCGTGAGAGCCTGCTCGTAGCTTGCCAACGCCGCTTCGCCTCGCCCCAATTCGAATAACGCGTTGCCGCGGTTGTTGAGCGCTTCAACATAGCCCGGCCGGGCAGCGATCGCTCGCTCGAAGCTCGACAGGGCATCATGCGTGCGTCGCAAAGCGCGCAGCGCATTGCCGCGGTTGTTGTGGGCCTCGGCGTAGTCGGACTTAAGATCGATCGCACGGTCATAGCTCTTGAGCGCCTCTTCGTGACGTTCGAGCGCGGCCAATACGATGCCGTAGTTTGAATGTGCCGGGGCCGATCGCTCGTTGCACTTGAGAGCGCGTGCGATCAGCTTGAGCGCTTCCGCCTGTTGGCCCCGCTGATGCATGAGAACGCCGCACAGATGCAGCGCGTTGAAATTCTCAGGCTGGGCGGCGAGAACCTCCCGATAGAGCGCTTCCGCTTCGCTCAGTTGCCCCCGCTGGTGATGCGCAGTGGCGCGCCGCAGCATGTCGGCGAAGTCGGGCTTCCCGTTCAGCGGTTTGATTTGCGGATTGGCCATGGGGCTCGATGTGCGTTGCGAACACGACCCTTAGAACGCAACGTCACCGCGCCGGTGACTGCACCAGCGAATCATATGTTGAGATTATTCGCTTGTCGCCGCCGCGTCCAAGTGCGGAAGCGGCTCAGGCCGGCATCGGCACCGGCCCCATGTCCTTCGGGACCTTGTACCCTTTTTGCACAGCAGGGCGGACCGCAATGGTTTCGTACCAGCGCCTGACGTTTGGGTATTGCTTCATATCAATCGTCTGCCACTCGAAGCGCGAGATCCATGGCCAGATGGCGATATCTGCGATCGAATACTGGTCCGCCACAAACTCGCGGCCCTCGAGGCGCGTATTGAGCACCTTGTAGAGCCGGTAGCCCTCCTTGAGATAGCGCTCCTCGGCGTAGGGCGCCTTGCCCTTGTTGTATTTCACGAAGTGATGCACCTGGCCGAGCATCGGTCCGGGCCCGCCCATCTGCCACATCAGCCATTCAATGACGCGGTAGCGGGCTTCGCCCGATTTCGGCAGCAACTTGCCGGTCTTGTCGGCGAGATAGATCAGGATCGCGCCCGACTCCATCAGCGCGATATTGGTGTCACGATCGACGATTGCCGGAATCCGGTTGTTCGGCGCGATCTTGAGAAAGGCAGGCGCGAATTGCTCATCCTTGGAAATATCAATGGGATGGACGGTATAGGGCAGGCCGAGTTCCTCCAGCGCGATGGAAACCTTGCGGCCGTTCGGGGTCGTCCAAGTGTAGAGATCGATCACGTTTCGTGTCCTTGGCTTTCTGAAATTATGGGAACGCTTGAGGAGGGTAACACGTTAATGGCTGAGGTTCTTAGCAGGAGGCGACCATGAAACTCAATGTCCTCGCGTTCGCGCTGGCCGCGACCGCTTTGGCTGCATTTGGTGCGAACGCTCAGACCGTCATCGAAGAGCGACGCGATCCTCCCGTCGTAATCGAACATGACCGTCCCGACACGTACGTGACAATCGAAAAGCGAGACGGAGTTCTGGGCACCGAAAAGAAGACGATTACAAAGGAAACGACCGGCTCAGGCGATTGCGCTTCCAAGACGGTGCATAAGGAAGACATCACCGGGTCGAAGACAGTAACCAAAACCAATTGCGACTGATCCCGCACGCAACGGGATCAACCGATTGCGAAAGGCTGTGTTCGCAACACGGCCTTTCGCGTTTTTACGCTGCCTTTTTCTCCATGTCGGCCTTCCACTGACCGAGTGCCGCGAGACTATTCATCTTTGCACGATGCGAAAACGCCCGCTGAGCAGCCGCGACGTTTTCGGTCTTACCCTTCCAGACTGTCTGTGGCGCGTGCTGGAGTGCGCGGCCGTACGAGAACGTAAGCTTCCAGGGCAGATTTCCGATCTTGTTCATGGCGTCGAGATGGGCAGTGGCTTCCTCGTCGCTCTGTCCGCCGGAGAGAAATGCAATTCCCGGCACCGCGCCCGGCACGCAGTTCTTGAGCACCTTGACGGTCCTCTCGGCGACTTCCTCGACGCCGGCACGCTTGCCGTTCTTCTTGCCGGAAATCACCATGTTCGGCTTGAGCACCATGCCTTCGAGCGCGACGCGGTTGAAATAGAGCTCCTCGAACTGCAGCTTGAGGACGAGTTCGGTCACTTGCTGGCAGCGGTCGATGTCGTGATCGCCATCCATCAGCACTTCGGGCTCGACGATCGGTACAATTTGCGCCGCCTGGCATAGCGCGGCGTAGCGGCCAAGCGCGTGCGCGTTGGCGCGGATGCAGCTGTAGGTCGGAATGCCGGCGCCAATGTCGATCACCGCACGCCACTTCGCAAAGCGTGCGCCTTGCTCGTAGTATTTCGGCAAACGGTCGGCAAGCTTGTCGAGGCCGATGGTGACGACCTCGCTGGGGCAGTTGGGCAATGGCTTGGTGCCTTCGTCTACCTTGATGCCCGGAATCGAGCCGGCCTTTTTGATCAGCTCAACCAGCGGCGTACCGTCCTTCGCTTTTTGCCAGATGGTTTCGTCGTAAAGGATCACGCCGGAGATGTGTTTCATGCCTTCGGCCGAGCGGAAGAGCATTTCGCGGTAATCGCGGCGGCTGTCCTCGGTCGACTCAACGCTGATCGCATCAAAGCGCTTCTTGATTGTGCCCGAGGATTCGTCCGCGGCCAGAATGCCCCTTCCGGGCGCCACCATGGCCTGTGCGATCTTGTTCAAGTCATTGAGAGTCATGATTTCCTCCGTCGCCTTTGCCATCATTTTACCCTGAGCACCTCGACCCCGGGCAAGGTCTTGCCTTCCAGCCATTCCAGAAATGCACCGCCAGCCGCGGAAACATATGTGAGCCGGTCGGTGACGCCCGCTGCATTTAACGCCGCAACCGTATCGCCGCCACCCGCCACGGAGACAAGTTTACCGGCTTTGCTCAGTTCCGCCGCGGCTTCCGCAACTTCGATCGTGCCGTTGTCGAACGGTTCCATCTCGAACGCGCCGAACGGGCCGTTCCATACAAGAGTCTTCGTGCGCGCGAGCACCGAGACCGCCTGCTCGATGCTGCGTTCGCCGATGTCGAGGATCATGTCATTGGCACCGACCTTGTCGGCGCCGACAACGCGCGAGGGCGCGTTTGCTTCGAATTTTTCCGCCACGACGCAATCGACCGGCAACACGATTTCGCGCTTGGCATTTTTCGCCTTGTCCATGATGTCGCGTGCAGTCGCGGTGAGATCCGCCTCCACCAGCGATTTGCCGACCTTCTTGCCTTGCGCCAGCAAAAAAGTGTTGGCCATCGCACCGCCGATGATCAGTGCGTCGACTTTATCGAGCAGATTCCCCAGCAGATCGAGCTTGGTCGAGATTTTCGCGCCGCCGACGATTGCCGCCACCGGCCGCTCCGGATGCTCCAGCGCTTTTTCGAGCGCGTCGAGCTCGGCCTGCATCGTGCGCCCGGCGTAGGCCGGCAGCTTGTGGCCGAGGCCTTCGGTCGATGCATGCGCGCGATGCGCCGCCGAGAAAGCGTCATT
>Ga0187779_10000625_pt1 | contig 23759 bp, 20 predicted proteins | sample 1015_Q2_SP10_10__FD_132435 | JGI IMG/M metagenome (GOLD analysis project Ga0187779, IMG submission 132435) | Tropical peat soil microbial communities from peatlands in Department of Meta, Colombia - 1015_Q2_SP10_10_MG | ecosystem: Environmental > Terrestrial > Soil > Wetlands > Peat | place... | reverse complement strand
CGACCTTCAACCTGGCCAAGGGTAGATCATCCCGCTTCGCGTCTATTCCTACGTACTTGTCGCCCTATTCGGACTCGCTTTCGCTACGGCTCGCTTGCGCTTAACCTTGCACGTCAGAATAACTAGCCGGCTCATTAAGCAAGAGGCACGCCGTCAGGCTTTCATGGACCGAAGTCCATGCATGGCCCTCCGACTGCTTGTAAGCATACGGTTTCAGGTTCTATTTCACTCCCCTCGCAGGGGTGCTTTTCGCCTTTCCCTCACGGTACTGGTTCACTATCGGTCGCTAGAGAGTATTTAGCCTTGGAGAGTGGTCTCCCCAGTTTCCCACGAGATTTCTCGTGTCTCGTGGTACTCAGGATGCCGCTTCGAGTCCGGTCCACTTTTCGCTACGTGACTGTCACACTCTTTGGCCCCGCTTTCCATCGGGTTCGCGTAGTGTCCGGATTGGTAACTCTACTTATGCGGTCCTACAACCCCCAAGTGTAAACACTTGGGTTTGGGCTTTTCCGATTTCGCTCGCCGCTACTTTCGGAATCTCTGTGATTTATTTTCCTGCAGGTACTGAGATGGTTCACTTCCCTGCGTTAGCTCATACCGGCCTATGAATTCAGCCGGCTGTAGCGGGAGTTCATCCCGCCGGGTTTCCCCATTCGGAAATCCCCGGATCAAAGCCTGCTTGCGGCTCCCCGAGGCTTATCGCAGCTTGCCACGTCCTTCATCGCCTTCTAGCGCCAAGGCATCCACCGTACGCCCTTAGTAGCTTAATCATAAAACTCACTCAATACGTCGTCTGCCGGGACGCTTGCATGCTTCCGACCAGCAGGTCGGCCGCAACAAGCTCACCGCGGTGGCTATTCCGCAGTTTTTCGCCAGCTCGTCCGCCCCGCATCTTGCCGATCCATTATTCCCTTAGCCGATTGCTCGGCGCCGGGACTATCGACTCTGCAACGACCGGGTGCTTGACTGAGTTCGCCTTGTAAATCCACAGTACTGCTCAACATACTCGAGCAGAACTTGTAATAATCCACACCATCACTCCCCCGGGCAGACCGTAATCAGCCCAGAGTTATCGGCGTGAACTTGCCAGCCTTACTGTTGTCAAAGAACCTTGACCCTGAGTCCCTCAGGGGCCCCAGCTTGCGCTGAAGCGTCCTCCTTCCGGAGGACCTGGGCTGCTTTTGACGGAATCCCGAAAAAAGAGCCCATAAAATACGAAACCCGGCGCCGAGCGCCGGGCACAATCACTCGCATGGAGTGATTTTGCGCGATGCTCAACGATTCTACCCTGTGCTAATAAGGCGCCTCACTATAGGATCTGTTCCTTGGATTACTTCAGACCCGACTGTGAATCCCCTGCACGGTCCGATACTTTAGGGAAGTCCCGAACCATTTCTAATCTTACTATAACCTCCCGAGATGTCAAGCGTTGCGAAAAGTTTTTTTCATAGCTTTCCACACCCCTGTGGATGCTGTGAAAATCCTGCAAAAACGATGCTTTTCCGCTCAGGGCTTATCCGCCCCTACCCATTGCATGATGCGAAGAACGGGCTTTCCGTCGAGATCTTCCAGTGGAAAATAGACGAGATGCGTTTTTGAATCGACCGCAACGGTGTGGGCGTGAGGCAAGTGTAGCTCTCCAACGAGTTCGAGTGTGCGGTTTGCTTCTTGAAATATTTTCACCTGGCCGGACTCTGCAGCGACGTAAAGCCGCTTTTCTCCCGTGTCAAACGCGAGAACATCCGGATCGCGTCCCACGGGAAACGGTGGGCCGACTTGCATGCTATTCAAATCCACTACGACTAATTTGCTGTTCCCTTCCCCGGCGACAAAGGCGAGGCGGTTTTCGACATCGAGTGCGACTCCGTGGGGATCTTCGAGCCAGGTTAGAGGCGTCCGCGCGGTGATTTTGGCTCTTAATGGATCGATTGTCACCAGGTCGTTTTTCCCATGGACGGCAACATAAATTCGATCCGCTCCACTGTCGTACACCGTGTTCCCCGCACCACCGCCGAGCGGCATGCTGCTGACCAATGTATTGCTGGTTGCGTCGATGACCGCATCGGAGTTTCCATGCTCGTCCGAGACAAACACCCGTTGCACGGTTGGCGCGTAGGCCAAACCGTCGGGATATTTGATCTCTCCTATTTGCGCGATGGTCTTTAGATTTGCCTCGTCTACGACGGCCACCTGATGGTCTCCGGTGACGGAGGCGAAAATTCTGCCAAGTTCGGGGACGGCGAGCACCCCGTGGATGCGGTGGAAACCGTCCAGATTTGCAACTACGGAGCGGCCTTTCGTATCGAACACCACTAGCTGATCGGCATTCATATGCGCAATATAGAGGCGGCCGCCGACCGGGTTGAGGCTCTGATAGTCAAAACGGACTGCTGGGCCGGGCAGAGGAACATCGGCCACAACACGCAAAACATCGCGTTTTTCAGGCGAATTCGGACGAGTGGAGGACAATGAAGAAACCGCGAAAAAAAAGGCTGTTGCGAAAAGAGAAATGATCGCCAGGGTGCGCATTGAGCTCACAGGGAGCAATTATCTTTGCGCGTTGTGCGGTTCGTCAAAAAAAGAATTGGGGTCTGGAGAGATTCGATCCAGACCCCGTGCCCGCACTCACGGGCTGAAGCCCAAGTCGGCCCCTATACAACCTTGCAGGAGTTCGCGAAAAAGCTATGAACAATTCGGCTTAATCGGCCGCAGGCTTGGCCTGCTTTTTCTGTGCCTCTTCCGTCCAAGGCGGGGTAATGCCATTGACGCGGGCGTAGGCGATCGACTGGCCAAGATGCTCGTGGTTGTGAGTGACTAGAATGTAGACCACGTCACCGTCATTCGCATCCGGGCCGAGTTTCTTCTCTGGCTTGGCAAAATCGGCGTTCGACATCTTTTGCACGGCAGCCATGGCGTAGGCGAACGATTGATTCAATTGGTCGATGATCTTGGCCTTGTCGGTGGTGGATTTCTCAAAGCCTTCCCGCTGATAGCCGGGAGCCGGAGCTGTGCCGGTCATCATGGTCGGGATGCCGTAATTCGCGCCTGCCACATGCAAAAACAATTCGCTGACCGAGCGGGTTCCTGCTTCCGGGCGCCAGGCGTATTTATCAGCCGGGATCGATTCCGCCAATTCCGTATATTTCTTCTGCATGCCCTGGAGGTCCACCAGAGCCTGCGCTTTCATATCGTAGCTTGGTGGGGTCTTGTCGTCAGACATAGAGTTTTGGCTTTGCTGTGCCGTGGCGTTTCTTCCCTTGGCATTTGCAGAGAGTCCGGTGAGTAACCCTAGGGCGAGAGCGATCATGAGCGTCTTTTTCATCTTCATCTCCTTTGCAAGAATCTGATGGGCACACCGACCCTTTGTCATGTGGCGGATACCGAACTCGGCCTGCCTTTACCCGGTATTGACCGCACACACCCCACTGCATTTAGGAACATAGACGCTCGCCGTTTGGTTTTGTTCTTTGTCTCCACGAGGCGGCGGGGAGATAGTTCTGGTCGTCCATCGAAGGAGAAAATAAGCGTTTTACTTTCAGTGAATTAGACTTACGAGGGGCCAGGTCAATTGACTTCCTACGAAGAAAAAAGGCAGGAAGCCCTTGCTTCCTGCCCAAGGAACAAATGTCGAATCGTCGATTCGATTACTTGGCCTGAAGGGTTTCGATGTAGCTCACGATGTTGCTGATGCGTTGCTGCACGACAGTATCGTGGAACTTGTCCAGTGACTGGAGTAAGGGACCCCAGACTGGCATTTCTGCGGAACCATGGGCCCCCGTGCTGCCTTCGCCGAACTTCAGCGCGCTGGCCACCTTGTTGGCAGGATACTTTCCGTCATTCTTGTGGGCCAATTGCGTCAAATCCGTCGGCGGCGCCTTCATGGCGCTGGCGGCCGGTCCGTGGCCTTTTCCGTCAACACCGTGGCATGGAGCGCAATACTGCGTGAACATCTCTTTGCCTGATGCGGCATTGGTTTGCTTGATGGTGGTGGACTTGACGGCGGGCTTCTGGTCGGTCTTTTCCTGCGCAAGGCATAAGCTCGTGGCCACCACTAAAATACCCAGCAGGATCATGCTCTTTTTAAACATGAAAGTACTCCTTTCTGTTGGGATAGATTCGCGGTGAGCGTTCTGGATCCTCTATCCGTAGGCTAAGAGAAATATCTCACGGGGCCAAAACAATCCTTGTGACGCACGTCACATGCGGCGTGCAAGGAAGGGCACACCCATCCAAAGAGCAACCGCGGAACGGATTGGTTCTCGTATTTAGAAGTGGAAAACTACGCCTGCAACGAGTTGAAAGTTATTCTGCGACTCATTGAAATAGCCGGTGTAAGTCCAGTCGCCTTCGCCACGCAGCGATAAACGGGAGTGCACTCGATAATCCACACCGACTCCTGCCTCCGCCATGATCGCGTTTCGGCTTCCCAAGGCAGTCTGCGGCTGAAGGTGGCTTCCACCGACCAGCGCATGCCCATACGGCTCCCACCGCGCACGCCTTCCGCCGATGCGAATGCCGCCCATGCCTCCGAAAATCTTGGCATGATTGTTCGAATTGAGGACCGTCGGGCCAAACCCCGCCACAATGCTTCCTTCCAATGCGAACCAGGTGTTGGTGTAGTACGTCAGTGTGGTGTTCAATCCGAACAGATTTGAATCGAACGCCTTTGACTGGAAGCGCAGATAGTCGAACCCAACGCCCAACTGCCAGCGGTAATCGTCGCGGTCGCCAAAGAATACGTATTTCGGAGTGGGCGCTGACGGAAGGGCGGCCGGCTCAGGCGTTGCGTTTGCATCTCCCGCAGAACTGGAAAAGGAAAAATTCCCAGCGTCAATGGCGGGTAACCATGTCATTTGCGAAGCAGAAGTCCCTTCAAAACTCGCCGCCGCATTGGTCCGACCACGAGTGGCATTATCCTCTTGCGCGCTCGCTACGCAGGCGAACCCCACAATCAACGCCATTCCCAAGAAAGCCTTCTTCATACCCTTGCCCTCTGCCTCTCCAGCCAGCGCCCCACATGCGTTCTGGCCTGTTTTTCCAGGGTAGCGAATCTTATCCCGCCTGAATAAACGTCTGTCCCCAAAGAAGTGCCGAGGCGGGTAACGGCTCAAACGGGATAGGCATACTATAGCGCATTCAGCTGGTTATGCGAGGGGTATCTGAATGAAACGCCTTGCCTGCTTGATAGCTTTGGCGGAGTTATCGCCCGACACTCTGACGGTTGGCAGTAGTTAGGGAACGACGTAGTAGTTGTGAATACCCGCACCAAGCGAAACGCTTGCGCTGGCCGCTTGGGGCACCCACCAAGCCTTACGCATCCACGGATGGCTGCTGCGCATCATGCGATGGCCCAAGTAATCCATAATCACGGGTGTCACTTGCGTTGTCGCATACATTGCGCCGGAATGTGCAAAGGGCCGCTGCAGCGGATCTCCCTCGATGCCGTATCCGCCGCTCACAGCGCGGCGCGTGGTCCACGCATCGAACGCCGCTGCTCCGTGACTCGCAGCCATCAATCCGTACCAGAAACCGCGCTGCCGGGGAGTCTCATAGGATTCCGCAGTGGCGGGCTTCACCGGAGTGCTCAACGCCGGCCGGATCGAAGGCAGACCAGCTTCGCCACCCGACGCGAGGTCCATTCTCGAATCTGGAACCATCGCTGCCTTAGGCGCCGGCGCATCCGGCTTCACAGACTCTGCCTCTTTAGTTGCTGCGAGAGTGGATGCGCTTGCTGCTTCCGCAGCAGGCTGACTTGCGGAATTTCGTGGCGTATCGTTCGGAATTGCAGTGCAGCAGAACAACAAAAGTGTGGCGAGGACCAATGACCACCTCAGTTATTGCAGGCCGGGGGAGGGTTCCGGGACAGCTGCAACTTCTTGTACTTTACTGTACCACCGGACAGGTGTCACTGGTCTATTGGTCATGGTGGCAGTAGTACTCTTTCCCGCCCTCTCGGACACTTGGGTCCTGGCCCATTGGTACCGGTCTCCTCTGGTACGCGACCCACGTGCACAGAAGAACTGCTATAATCCGCGCGATAGCTTTACTTCCTGTTGGCAGAGGCAAAATGCCCGGTTCCGACTCTTCCTCGGCGAAACGTGCACGCCAGCCGCAGCCCGGTTCGAAGCCTCCCCAATTCATCGTGATCGAAGGTCCATTGCGCGTGGGGAAGACCACCCTGGCGCGCATTCTTGCCGAGCGGCTTCATGCGCGGCGCATCTATGACTGCGAGGACAATCCCTTTCTGGCAGACTTCTATGCCGAAAAGGCGGGCGCGGCTTTCCATGCACAACTGTATTTTTTGATGGAGCGACAAAAGCGGATTCGCGAGGCGCTATCGGCGAATGCGCCCAGCCCGGTGATTTCCGATTTCCTGATGGAAAAGGACCGCATCTTCGCCAACCTGAATCTCGATGACGCGGAACTGAAGCTCTACGAGCGCTACTATGAAACCCTGACTCAGGAACTTCCTCAGCCTGAGCTCGTAATTTATCTTCAGGCCAAGCCGGAGGTACTTCGGGCTCGCATTGCAAAGAAAAAAGCCAAGGAAGAGAAATCCATCTCACCCGACTACATCGAGGAAGTTTCCCGCGCTTACGAGCACTTCTTCTTCCGCTATGAGGGCGCCGACTTGCTGGTGATTGACACGTCCGAAATCGATTTCGTCGAAAGGAGCGAAGACTTGCAGCAGCTCCTGCGCCGCTTGCAGGAACCGGTCAAAGGCACGCAGTATTTCCTCCCTCTCGGCGGCACGGACTAAACACTCCGCGTTCCGCTACTCGGAACTATTTCCCTTCCGCCGCAAACTGAACTAAAGTGCGTCACGAGCCGGTTAATTCCCTTCAGGAGACCTGTCATGGATCTTTGGAGTCGCAGGAAATTCTTTGCCACCACTCTCGCCGGTGGCGCACTCGCCGGAACGGCGAATCTTTTGGGCGAGACGTTACCTGTCCCGTCTTCTCCTGTATCCGCTTCCTCTGCGAAACGCCCGGTGATTATCTCGGCAGCGAACGGTCTTCATGCGCTCGACAAAGGCATGGATATTCTCAAGTCCGGTGGAGACACGCTCGACGCCGCCATCGCAGTGGTCACCGTAGTGGAAGACGATCCCAACGACGACTCGGTCGGATATGGCGGGCTGCCCAACGAGGAGGGCGTGGTCGAGTTGGATGCCAGCGTCATGCACGGCCCCACGCGGCGCGCGGGGAGCGTCGCTTCCGTTCAACGCATAAAGAATGTCGCGCGGCTGGCGAAAACGGTGATGGAAAGAACCAATCACGTAATGATCGTCGGGGATGGAGCGCGCCGCTTCGCCGTAGATGAAGGATTTGAAGAGATGAATCTCCTGACCGAACATTCCCGCAAGATCTGGCTCGCCTGGAAAGCACGCACCAGTTTCAACTGGCGACCTGGCATCGATAGTCCTGAATGGAAGGAGCATCTTTCTGAGATTTTCGATAATGACCAGGAGCAGATTGCTTACGCTATCCGGGTTATCAACCACCCTCCGACCGGCACGATCAACTGTCTCGCCGTGAACGAAAAGGGCGAGGTCAGCGGGACTACCACGACGTCCGGTTTGGCTTGGAAGATTCCTGGGCGTGTTGGGGATTCACCCATCATTGGAGCTGGGCTTTATGTCGATGGTGACGTTGGTGGCGCGGGTTCCACAGGCAAGGGCGAGGAGAATATCAAGATTTCCGGCGGCCATACGATTGTGGAATTGATGCGCAAAGGCGCAAAGCCGGGCGATGCTTGCCTTGAAGCACTCGGGCGAGTCTCACGAAACTATAATGGAGATAAGAAAAAGCTTGGTACGTTTCAGCTCTCTTACTATGCGCTAAATAAAGACGGCGAGTACGGGTCTGCTTCTCTTTGGAAGAGCGCCTATGACCCTTCGAAGAGTACCCATTTCGCCGTGCATGACGGCACCGGGGCGCGCCTTGAGCCGTGCCGGTATTTCTTTGATGAGGTCGGCCACGTGGAGGATTGATCTTCCCGCAAAGTTTCTATCGTATTCTAGAGGGCCATGGACCAGGTCAACATTCTGATTGTGGGTGGCGGCGTTGTGGGATGCGCGGTCGCCGAATCCTTATCGCGGCGGTGGCAAGATGTTTTTCTTGTCGAGCAGTTTCCGAAGTTAGGCATGTCCACCAGTACGCGCAACAGCGGCGTTATCCATTCCGGAATCTACTATCCGAAAGATTCCTGGAAGGCGCGCCATTGCGTGGAGGGAAACCAACTGACGAAGGAGTTCTGCACAAAACACAACGTCCCTCACCGGACCACAGGAAAGCTGGTAGTCGCAAAGTCAAAGGAAGAAGAGCCGCAACTGCAGGTGCTCTTGAAAAAGGGGCAGGAAAATGGGGTAGAAGGTCTGCAGATAATTGATGTGGCAGGGATTCGAGAAAAAGAGCCGCATGTGCAGGGGCATTCGGCGCTAATTGTGCCTTCGACCGGAATTTGCTCCGCCGAAGAGCTTGTCCATGCGTACGCCCGCGTGGCTGAACTGCAAGGCGCCAATCTGCTCACACACGCCAAAGTGGAAGCTGTCGAACCTGCGAAAGAACGGGTGCGGGTCACGTTGCGCATTGGGGACGAAGAACAGTCCGAGGTGGAGACAGTTGAAGCTCGTTGCGTCATCAATGCGGCTGGACTGTATTCGGATGAGGTAGCCAAGCTGCTGGGGCCGCGCCCCTGGACGATCTATCCAGTTCGTGGTGAGTATTGCGAAATTCGCGGTTCGCGTGCCGAACTGATTCGCAATCTCGTTTATCCTTTGCCCCACAGCGACGGCCTGAGCCTGGGCCTGCATTTTACGAAAACATTGTGGGGAACGCTGCTGGTCGGACCTACCGCGAAATACGTGGATGGCAAGGACAATTACGAGCGCGACCGCCTGACCATCCCCGAATTTGCCGATGACGCAAAAAACATGGTGCCGGAAATCAAAGAAGAGGATTTACAACTCGCCTATACGGGTTTGCGGCCGAAGCTGGTTCCGCCGTCAGGGCATGGCATCGCCGATTTCGTGATTGAGCCCGACCGCGAATTCCCCCAGGTCATCCAACTGGTCGGCATTGAATCGCCGGGCTTGACCGCCGCTCCTGCCATCGCACGCCACGTGGCGTCGCTGGTGGAAAATATCCTGAACTGAAGGCCTATTCCACTACGACGCGCAGGAACTTCTTCTTTCCCGCACGCAACAGAAACTCCCCGGGCTTGCTTAGATCGATCTCTTTTCGCGGATCCTCAACGCATACCCCATCGATCTCCACTCCGCGTTGTTTGATTAGCCGCTCCGCCTCGCTCTTCGATGGCGCCAGTTTCAATTCCACGAGCAGGGCCGTAAGCTTCTTCGCTGGACCACGCGCAATCTTATTCATCGGCGCCTCCTCGGGCGCCTGTCGATCGCGAAACACTCTCTGAAAATTCTCGGCAGCTTTCCTGCTAGCTTCAACTCCCTGAAAATCCCTCACAACCTCTTCCGCCAGGCGCATTTTCGCGTCCATCGGATGCAGCTTCCCGTCTGCCACTTCTTTCTTTAGCACTGCAATTTCGTCTGGCGTGCGGTCCGTGACCAGTTCGTAGTAAGACCACATCAATTCGTCGGGAATCGACATCATCTTCCCGAACATTTCGCCCGGCGCTTCGGTAATTCCCACGTAATTGCCCAAGCTCTTGGACATTTTCCTTTCGCCGTCGAGCCCGACAAGAATTGGCATGGTAAAGACAACCTGTGGCGACAGCCCATACTCGCGCTGGATTTCGCGGTGCACCAGAATGTTGAACTTCTGCTCGGTCGCGCCCAGCTCCACGTCAGACTTCAGCATCACCGCGTCGTAAGCCGTGAGCAGGGGATAGAGCAGTTCGTGAACGGCAATTGGAAGGTTGTTCTCCAGTCGCGAGCGAAAATCCTCGCGTTCCAGCATCCGCGCCAAGCGGTAATGGCCGCAGAGACGCACCACATCGTAGCTGGACATCTTCCCCAGCCACTCACTGTTGTAGCGAACTTCGGTCTTGTTCCTGTCCAAGATTTTGTAAACCTGCGCAAGATAGGTCTGCGCGTTAACCTCCACCTCTTCGCGACTGAGCGGCGGCCGCGTCTCCGACCGTCCTGTGGGGTCGCCGATCATCGCGGAGAAATCGCCGATCAGGAAAATGGCGGTGTGGCCCATGTCTTGAAAGTGTTTCAGCTTGCGCAACACCACGGTGTGGCCAAGGTGAATGTCCGGGGCGGTCGGATCGACGCCAAGGTATACACGAAGCGGCTTTCCCGTCTTCACGGAGTTCTGAAGCTTCTGCTTCAACTCATCTTCGGGAATGACTTCGGCCACGCCCTTCTTCAGGTAGGCGAGTTGTTCTTCTACGGGTTTGAAGTGCGGTGTGGACATTTTGTCTTTTTACTCGCCGCTCGATAGAACGCGACGGCCTTCGATACAGTATTTCCCTTCCAGAACGATTTTCGCGGCTTCGCTGTAGATGCGGTGTTCTTCCTTGAGAATGCGCTCGGACAACGTGTGCTCGTCGTCGCTATCGAGCACAGGCACCACCGCCTGCAGAATGATAGGACCTGCGTCCAGGTTCTCATCCACAAAATGCACGGTGCAGCCCGCGAATTTCACGCCGTGCTCCAGCGCCTGTTTCTGCGATTCCAACCCGGGGAATGACGGCAAGAGGGAAGGATGAATATTCAGAATCTTCTGCGGAAACGCGGCAACGAAATAGGGTGATAGCAATCTCATGTAGCCCGCGAGGCAAATCAGGTCCACCCGGTACTCTTGCAGGAGCGCCACGACTTGCCGGTCGTACGCTTCCCGTTGTAGTCCTTTCGACGGAATCAGGCGCGTGGCGATGCCTCGCGCTTCCGCTCGCTTCAATCCCAGCGCGTCCGGCTGATTGCTGATCACAATCACAATTTCCGCGCCGGGAATCCTTCCCGCGGACACGCTCTCCGCAAGCGCCTCAAAGTTCGAGCCACGCCCGCTCAGCAGCACTCCAATTCGCTTCTTCATAAACAAAAAACGTTAGCACACCTCTTACATGCGTCCAAATGAAGGAATCCTCTGCGAAGCGCAAGAAAATTGGCGACATCAGGCCATCAAACGTCACAAACGATCGCAGTCTTCTTTACCCGAAAGGGAATTTCAGTGACCTGTTCCTAATTTACCCTTCTTGCCAGTAGTTTAGGCTCGCCCTCTTTTTTATTATCTGCAGCGTAGAGAGATTTCTCGAGCAGCGACGGGGTTCTCCCCTCCTCCAGTTCTGCTCCGCACCGCAAAACCTGACGAAGGAAGTTCCGCCCATGCATAAGACGCTATTCGTGTGTTTATCGCTCACCTTGTCTCTTGTAGCTTCCGCGCTCCTGCCTGAATCGGCCCGTGCACAAATGAAGGCGAATCCTACTTCCTTGAGCTTCGGTAATGTCACCGTGAACACCGCTTCCTCTCCGGAAACGTTAGTGATCACCAATGAAAGCTGGCAGCCACGCACCATTCAGCGCGTCTACAGCTCTGCCGCGCAGTTCAGCGTCACCGGCCCTGCCATGCCCTTGACGCTTGCGGGCCATGCAAGCGCTTCCTTTCAGATTGAGTTCACGCCTAGCTCGGCATCCAGCTTTAGCGGGTTCATCATTGTGGGCGTGAACAACTGGGGGAACAGAACCTCCAGCATGTTCGTTTCTGCGAAAGGGACGGGAGTTGCAGGCGCTTCTACAACACCACCAAGTAATACCCAACCCAGCAATCCACCGCCTCCGAGCAACCCCACCCCGCCAGCTACCTATCTGCTTTCTGAGAGCGCGGGCAGCCTTACGTTCGCGAATACTTTGGTAGGATCATCCGCGTCCCAAACGGTTTCTCTCACGAACACGGGGACGGGCGCAGTCACAGTTTCACAAGCCACCATCAGTGGCTCGGGCTTCAGCTTGAGTGGGCTCTCAGGATCGACGACAGTCGCCGCAGGATCGAGCGTAAACCTGACCGTCAACTTCACCCCGACGGCTGTGGGAACAGCCACGGGCAGCCTCAGCATAGTCAGCACAGCAACAAATTCGCTGGCTCCTATTTCGCTTTCCGGGACAGGAGTTCAGCCGCAAATTTCCGTCGTCCCCGGTAGCATCAGCTTCACAAATGTATCCGTCGGCGCGACCAACACACAGTCGCTCACTATTAAGAACACCGGCACCGCAACCCTGAATGTTTCCCAGGCCTCGCTACCGGGAGGTTCTTTCACTTGCTCCGGCTTGGCGCTACCCCTTTCTCTCGCGCCAGGGGCTTCTTCCACCTTCACTCTGGCCTTTACGCCTGCTTCTGCGAGCAGCTTCTACGCCAATCTGGCGCTAACAAATAACTCGCCCACTTCTCCGCTGACTATTCCTTTGTCCGGCACGAGCATTGCTTCCGTCCTGCAACTCTCTGTTTCCACCACGTCTCTCAGCTTCGGAAGTGTGGCCACGGGAACGAGCTCGACTCAGACCGTGACGTTGACCAACACGGGAAATTCCAGCGTGAGCCTCTCCAACGTCAGCGTCGCCGGTACGGGATTTTCCTCATCGGGCATCACATTGCCGCTCACTCTGGCGGCCAACCAGTCGACGAGCTTCAGTGTGGCTTTTGCACCGACCAGCGCGGGCGCGCTGACCGGCACAGCCACCGTGGTCAGCAACGCTTCCAATTCGCCGTTGTCTATCGCGCTCTCGGGCACAGGCACCGCTCCTGCTACTTACTCAGTGAGCTTGAGCTGGACCTCTGGTTCGTCGTCTGCCGCCGGGTTCAACGTTTACCGCGGATCACAATCCGCCGGGCCTTTTACGAAGGTGAACTCCAGCCTGCTCTCCACAACGACGTACACCGATACGACCGTCGCATCGGGGCAAACCTACTACTACGCCGCGACTGATGTGGACGCCTCTGGAAATGAGAGCACGTACTCCAACGTGGCCAGCGCAGTCATTCCTTGAACGTCGCAGCCAGCTTAGTGTGTATCTGTAACAAGAAGATGCCCGCCACCTTCGACTGTGCTCAGACCAAGCTGGCTTGGGTGAATGGCGCTGTTATCCCACCCCTCAAAAAAAGCTGTTGAATTGACAGGGACAAGGGAGTATCGTTTTGCAGTTATGGCGAACAAAAAGCGAATAACGGAGGAGCCCACCATGTCGACCGAACGCTCGTTGCGCGATCTTATTTCCGTCGGCCCCGCAATGCTCCGCGATTTCGATCTTCTGCGGATACGCTCCGTCTCTCAACTGGCCAAGCAGGATCCTCATAGGATGTACGCGCGGCTGGAACGCTTGACCGGAACACATCAGGATCCGTGCGTGCTGGATACGTTTCAAGCCGCAGTCGCCCAAGCGCGAAATCCGCGGCTGCCCGCACAACAGTGTCAGTGGTGGTATTGGAGCCGAAAAAGGAAGGCAATTAAGGCTTAACTAGGGCCATCCGCGCAGTTGATTCTGTCAAGCCAGATTCAGCGCGCCCGAATACACCAGCCGGGCCTTGCCTGTGTCTCCGCGCTCGATGCGGCCAATACGGAAAAACTTCTCTCGCCGGCGCTTCAAGTCGGCTTCCGCGTTCTTCACGTGCTCCGCGGGCACAATCACGATCATGCCTATGCCCATGTTGAACGACTGCAACAGTTCGTCCGTCTCAATCTCTCCCAGCTTGGCCAGGTATTTGAAAATCGGCGGAACGGGCCACGCGTCCAGATCGATGATGGCCTTCACTCCACTTGGCAGCACGCGCGGGAGATTTCCGGGGATGCCGCCGCCTGTGATGTGTGCCATGGCGGAAACCCAGCCTTTGGCGAGGAGAGCTTTCACTGCAGGGGCGTAGCACAGATGCGGCTTTAGCAATTCGGCTCCAATTTTGTTTCCTACTTCCGCCACGTACGTTTCCGGCTTCAGCTTCGCGACTTCGAACACGAGTTTGCGCGCGAGTGAATAGCCATTCGTATGCAACCCCGCGGAAGGAAGCCCCAACAATGTGTCGCCGGGCTTTACGGCTTTGCCGGTCAAAACCTTTTTCCGCTCCACGGCGCCCACGATGAACCCCGCCAGATCGTATTCGCCGGGGGGATAGAAGCCCGGCATTTCGGCGGTCTCGCCACCGATCAGAGCGCATCCCGCCTTCCGGCACGCCCGGCTCATTCCGTCCACGAGCTGCTCGACGACGTTCGGTTCGAGCTTGCCCATCGCCAAATAATCGAGAAAGAAAAGCGGTTCGGCGCCCTGCACCAGAATGTCATTTACGCAGTGGTTTACCAGGTCGCCGCCCACCGTCGAGTGCACGCCCATGGCCGTCGCAATCTTCAGTTTTGTGCCGACCCCGTCCGCGCTCGAGACCAGCACCGGCTCGGTCCAGCGCTTGCCGTCCAGGGCAAACAGCGCGCCGAAACCGCCGATTCCTCCCAGAACCGCGGGCGAAAAGGTTTTGCTGGCGAGGTGGCGGATGCGCTGCTTCGCGTCATCAGCGACAGCGATATTCACTCCAGCGTCGGCGTATTTCATCTTTGGGCCGCCTTCAAGGTCCGTTCGTCAAGCTACATCTTGTGCGGGGCTTGCGGGCTCATAACCACTGGGACTTGAGAGGCTATGAGGAAGAGCAATTCGTCGCAAGTCACACAGCGGGCGGTCTACATCTGCCGCAGTCCTGCCTCTGGGTGTGCCAGGGCCGCCTACAGCTTAAAACACATGGAACAGTCTCCGCCACCGTACAGTTCCCGGATGAATGAGTGCGTTCGCGTAAGCTTCAAATCGCGCGGCTATATCTCCATTCCATGCGTCTCTCGGCGCGTCCAGCGACATGTAAATAATCACCGGCGTACCCAGAATGTCTTTGCGTGGCACACAACCCCAAAAGCGGCTGTCGTACGAGTTGCCGCGATTGTCGCCCATGGCGAAGTAACAGTTGTCCGGCACGCGGTAGGGGAACTTTGTCACTTCGTAGCCAGGCGGCGCTTGCCCCGCCGGCGCAGGCTCGCTCAGCCCGGTCGTGTAGGTCTCATGCAGTCTTTGCCCGTTCACCCATACCGAGCCGTCGCGAATGTCAACAAGATCGCCCGGCAAACCGATGACGCGCTTCACATAGTCCGGCTGCGTGGGATCGAAGGGGGGCTTGAAGATGATGATCTGCTGCCGCTTCGGATTCCTCCAAAGCGGTACATGGATGTTGGTGAACGGAATGCCTGCATCATAGCCGATGCGGCTCATGATCAGGTGATCGCCGATCAGCAGCGTATTCTCCATGGAGCCCGAAGGAATCACCCGGGCCTGCCCCAGCGTGCCGTTGATCAGCAGGAAAGCCAGGATCACCCAGAACCAGGCAATGACCTCGCTCTTGACCCGCTCGCCTAGGGGCACGGCCACTTCTTCTTTTTTCGCCTTCACTTTCACCGCATCCGCTTTCACGATTCACCCTAACCAGCCAGAGACGACAAAGCCTGTGCAGGCTCCGCGCATCGTGGCCGCGCTCAAAACGTTTCGAATAATCTCTTCCAACGGACCTTGCTGGGATGAAGGACGGCGTCGCCATAGGCGAGAAAACGCTCGCCGATATTGCCGTTCCATGCTTCCTCGGGCTCGTCGACGGACATGTAGATCGTCACGGGCGTCCCGATAATTGCTTCTCGCGGAACGCAGCCCCAGAAGCGGCTGTCGTAGGAGTTGCCGCGATTATCGCCCATGACGAAGTACTGATCTTTGGGAACTATGAGGGGCAGGCCGTGGAAACGCGGCAGAATTTCGGAACGGGAAGGGAGTTCTGTAGGTCCGGTGGTGTAGTTCTCTTCCAGTTTCTTGCCGTTGATCCAGACGTAGCCGTCGTGGACGTCAATCGTTTCGCCCGGCAAACCAATCACCCGCTTGATCAAGTCCGGTTTGTTGTGTCCGTACGGAGGACGGAAGATCACCATCTGCTGCCGCTTGGGGTTCTTCCATAGCGGCACATGGATATTCGTGAACGGAATGCCTGCATCATAGCCGATGCGGCTCATGATCAGGTGATCGCCGATCAGCAGCGTATTTTCCATGGAGCCCGAAGGAATCACCCGGGCCTGCCCGAGCGTGCCGTTAACCAGCAGGAACACAAGAATCACCCAGCACCACGCAATCATTTCCTTCTTCATGCGAGTGCCCAGAGGCGCTTCTGCTTCCGGGACGACCTTCTTCTTGGCCACTTTGTTAGCCTCAGACTTCACGTTCCACCGCAATTTCCTCTGTAAGTTTTGCCGATCCGTTCTCTTCTCTCACTTCCAACTGCACCAGGTCGGTCGGGTAAACACCGGTATAGCAGGAAGTGCAAAACTCTCCGTTCTGATCATTCACGGCTTGGCGCAAACCCGGCAGCGAGAGATAACCGAGCGAGTCCGCCCCCAGATACTTGCAGATCTCTTCCGGCGAGTTAGACGAGGCAATGAGTTCTTCCTTCGTCGGGGTATCCACGCCGTAATAACAGGGCGAAATCGTCGGCGGGCAACTGATGCGCATATGGACCTCTTTCGCTCCCGCCTCTCTCATCAGACGCACCAGTTTGCGGCTTGTCGTCCCCCGGACGATCGAATCGTCCACTAATACGACGCGTTTCCCAGCGATTAAGTTCCGTACTGGATTCAGTTTCAACTTGACCCCGAAATTGCGGATGGCCTGCGAGGGCTCGATAAACGTGCGCCCAATGTAGTGGTTCCGGATCAGCCCCATACGGAACGGGATGCCGGACTCAAGGGAAAAGCCAATCGCAGCCGGCACGCCGGAGTCCGGAATGGGCACGATCATGTCCGCTTCCACGGGATGTTCCTGCGCCAGCAGTCGGCCCAGCCTCTCGCGGGATTCATTCACGGACCGGCCAAAGACCGTGCTGTCCGGCCGAGAAAAATAGACGTGCTCGAAAATACAGAACTGATGCGCCTTTGGTGAGCTGAAGCGGATCGATTCGATTCCGGAGCGCGAAATACGAAGCATTTCTCCGGGCTCTACATCGCGGACGTACTCCGCGTTCATCAGGTCAAACGCACAAGTCTCTGACGCGACGGCCCACGCTTCGGTGCCTTCCACGGTGGTGATCTTCCCCAGTGCCAGCGGCCGGAAGCCACGCGGGTCCCTCACTGCGTACATCTCTTCGGGCGTCAGCACCAGCAGCGAATACGCACCCTCTACCTGATTCAGCGCGTCACCCAGGGCGGCGGAGAAGTTCCGCGCCTGCGACCGCGCGATGAGATGCACAATCACTTCCGTGTCGCTGTTGGTCTGGAAAATCGAACCGCGATGCTCCAGCCTGCGCCGCTGTTCCGATGCATTCGTGAGGTTGCCGTTGTGCGCCACGGCGATTTTGCCTTTGCCGCAGTCGACCATGATGGGCTGCGCATTCAGAAGCGCTTTATCTCCCGCGGTCGAATAGCGGGTGTGGCCGATCGCGCTCGGACCCTTCAATTTCGCCAGGACACTAGGCTGAAAAATCTCTTCCACTTCTCCCATGGCCTTGTGCACGTTCAGGTCAGTGCCCGTGCTGGCCACGATTCCGGCAGACTCCTGCCCGCGATGCTGCAGCGCGTAGAGTCCCAAGTAAGTGAGGTTGGCCGATTCCGGATGCCCGTAAACGCCAAACACGCCGCATTCGTCGTGAAACTGGCCGTCCGCGTAGGCAAGTTTGTTGTTCATTGGATCTTCAAGTGGCGCTCGAGCGAGTACGCCCAAATGTCTTTCAGCGTGGGGACTTGCGCCGATACGACTCCATGCCCCTTATATTCGATGCGCAGCGCGTTGTCACCGGTCACCTTACCGATTTCCAGTGCGCCGACTCCATATTGTCTCGCAGTCGTCCAAACAGCGGCAAGCTTTTCGGGAGAAACCGAGACCACCACGCGCGCGCCGGATTCGCCGAACAGCGCGTATTCGGCATTTGCGGCGCCATTCAGCTTGGTCTCAGCTCCCAGCCCACTCGCTCCAAAGCACGATTCCGCCAGCGTGACCGCCAGCCCTCCATCGCTGATATCGTGCGCCGACTGAATTGTGCCGGCCTCCGCCAGGGCCACCATGCAATCGATCAGTCGTTTTTCGGCGACAAGATCGATCGCCGGAGGCTCACCAGCCACAATACCTGCAATCGTCTTGGAATACTCCGAGGACGAAAACTCCTGCGCCGCCTTGGCGCCGGTCTTCTGACGGCCATCGCTATCACCAGCTCCATCCAGCAACAGGATCACGTCACCTGCTTTACGGAAGCCCACTTTCAAGACTCTTGTTGCATCTTCCAGAAGACCGAGAATGCCAATGACCGGGGTGGGGTAGATCGACTTGCCCAAAGTTTCGTTGTAAAAGCTTACGTTCCCACCCGTGATCGGCGTTCCCAGCGCCACGCAGGCTTCGCCTACGCCATCAATCGCCTGGGAGAATTGCCACATGACTTCCGGCTTTTCCGGGCTGCCGAAGTTCAGGCAGTTGGTCGCGGCAATGGGCCGTGCGCCGCTGGTAGCCACGTTGCGGGCCGCTTCCGCCACTGCATGCATGGCACCGACTTTGGGATTCAGCTGGCACCAGCGGCCGTTCCCGTCCGTCGCCAGAGCCAGGGCGCGCTTCGTTTCTTTGATTCGCACGACAGCCGCGTCGCTCGCACCCGGGCCGGCCAGCGTGTTGGTGCGCACCATGCTGTCATACTGCTCGGTAATCCAACGCTTCGATGCGATCGTCGGCGACGCGAGCAACTTTGTGAAATTCGCCGTCAGATCTGTGCCATCGGCCGAAAAAGGGAACCAATCCCTTTCGGATTCCTTCCCCGGCGTGGGTTCCGCGACTGGCCGGTTGTAGATTGGCCCCTCTTCGGCCAGAGGATGCGCGGGAATCTGAGCGGCCACTTTTCCGTGGTCTTTCACTACCAGCAGCCCGCCGTCGGTCACATCGCCAACGACCATCGCGTCCAGTCCCCACTTCTTGAAGACCGCCAGGACTTCCTGCTCGCGCCCCTTCTCCGCCACCAGCAGCATGCGCTCCTGCGATTCGCTCAGCATGATTTCGTAGGGCGTCATGCCGGTTTCGCGCTGCGGCACCTTGGCCAAATCGATTTCAATCCCCGTGCCGCCACGGGAGGCCATCTCGCACGTCGAGCATGTCAATCCCGCCGCCCCCATGTCCTGAATCGCTACTACCGCCCCGGTCTTCATCGCTTCCAGGCACGCTTCGAGCAGCAGTTTCTCCATGAACGGGTCGCCGACTTGCACGTTCGGGCGCTTCTGTTGCGACTCTTCAGTGAACTCCGCCGAAGCGAGCAGCGACGCCCCGTGAATGCCGTCGCGTCCGGTTTTCGCGCCGACGTAAATAACTGGATTGCCGATGCCCTTCGCCTTCGCCAGAAAAATCTCTTCCTTGCGCGCGATTCCTAGCGCCAGCGCATTCACCAAAGGGTTCTGCGCATAGCACGGTTCGAATGCGACCTCTCCGCCCACGGTTGGAACGCCAAAGCAATTGCCGTAGCTGCCCACGCCACGCACCACACCATCCAGAATTCGGCGGTTTTTTGCGGCTTCCTCTTCATTAGTGGTCTTCGAAGGAGTAATTTCTCCAAAGCGAAGTGAATCCATCACGGCAATCGGCCGCGCGCCCATCGTGAAAATATCCCGCAAGATGCCGCCCACGCCGGTGGTGGCTCCTTGGAACGGCTCCACATAACTTGGGTGGTTGTGCGACTCGATCTTGAACGCTGCTACCAGACCGTCGCCGATGTCCACCACACCGGCGTTTTCGCCCGGACCCTGCACGACCAGTTTCCCGCGCGTCGGCAGGCGTTTCAGGTGTACCTTGCTCGACTTGTAGGAGCAGTGCTCGCTCCACATCACGCTGAAGATTCCCAATTCCGTGATGTTGGGGTCCCGCCCAAGAATCTTCTGAATACGCCCGTACTCCTCTTGCGTGACGCCGTGTTCCGCCGCAATTTCCGGCGTGACCTTAACTTCTGTCGGTGCTGTCGCCATTTGGTTCGTGCCTTTTCGCCAAATCAAAAATGTAGGGGCACGATATATCGTGCCCCTGCGTAATTTCGCTAGTTGCGCGACCGCGCTTCACGCGGTTGCCTTTGCAGTGTTGTTTACCACGGCCTCGATCATCGAGCGGAAAATCAGCAGCCCATCGTTCGAATCCAGAACTTCTTCCACGGCTCGCTCCGGATGAGGCATCAGTCCCGCGACATTTCTTGCGCGGTTGCAGATTCCGGCGATATTCGCAGTCGAGCCATTCGGATTTCCCGCTGCATCATCCTTCCCCCCCGGCGTGGTGTACCGGAACAGGACCTGGTGATGCTTCTCCAGATCCTTCAGCGTCGCTTCATCGCAAGTGTAATTCCCGTCGCTGTGGGCAATCGGAATCGTCAGGATTTCGCCTTTCTCCGCCGCGCAGGTGAAAGGAGCATTCGTTTCTTCCACTCGAATGTGTACGTGCTTGCAGATGAACCTAAGCCCGGCGTTCCGCATCATTGCCCCGGGCAACAGCCCCGCCTCCAGCAGAATCTGGAAGCCGTTACAGATGCCCAGCACGAGACCGCCGTCGTTCGCAAACTTCTCCACCGATTTCATCACGGGAGAAAATCGCGCGATCGCGCCGGTCCTCAAATAATCTCCGTAGGAGAAACCGCCAGGAAGAATAATCGCGTCGCAATGATGCAAATCCTCGGATTGATGCCAGATGAATTCCACCGGCTTTTGCAGGACATGGCCGATGGCATGAAATGCATCGTGATCGCAATTGGACCCGGGGAAGACTACGACTCCAAATTTCATAATTCACCTCCGGGTTTCCTTTGTGGAATTACAATTTTAGCACACCCAGAGATTCATCGAACGAGTGAACGGCCACCTAACGGCGCTTCTTCTTGCCTTTTGGCTTCTCCGCCGCGGCAAGTTCTCTGCGCTTCTTGCTGGCCCAGCCCTTCTTATTGACCTGTCGGCCACGGGCGACCCCCAACGCATCGGCCGGCACATTTTCAGTGATCGTGGAACCGGCGGCCACGTAGGCGCCATCGCCCACCCTCACGGGAGCAACGAGGGCCGAATCGCTGCCAATGAAGACTCTGTTCCCGATTGTGGTCGGATGTTTCTGAAAACCGTCGTAATTACACGTGATCGTTCCCGCCCCAATGTTCGACTTGGTGCCGATCTTCGTGTCGCCAATGTAGGAGAGATGCGGGACCTTGCTCCCCTCGCCCACGGTGCTCTTTTTCAACTCAACGAAATTCCCGATTTTCGCTCCCTGTTTAACGTGTGAATCCGGGCGCATCCGGGCAAACGGCCCCGCGATCACCTCTGCATCAATCCGGCTCGCGGCAATCACACAGTGCGGCTCAAGGGTTACCTCATCGCCGAGCACCGAATCGTGGACCACGCAACCGGTTTTCACCACACAGCGTGCCCCAATTTTCGTTTTCCCCAGCAACTGCACGCAGGGCTCGATCACGGTGTCCTCGCCGATGACCACTTCAGGGTCAATCAGCACTGTCTCGGGCAACTGAATGGTCACCCCATCCCGCATCAGTTCTTCGCGCTTCCACTCCCGGAACGTGCGGTCGACTCCCGCCAGGTCCGCCCTCGTGTTGCAGCCCAGCATTTCGCGCGAGTCAGCAGCGATTTCCGCCAGAACCGTTTCACCTTTGTTGTTTAGGACGGCAATGGCGTCGGTCAAGTAGATTTCCCGGTGCTTGTTGTTCGGCTTTACCTCGGCCAGAGCAGGCCAGAGCTTTGCCGCCGTGAAGCAGTAGATGCTGGAGTTGATCTCGTTCAGTTCGCGCTGCTCTGGCGTCAATTGCGATTCTTCGATGATTGCGGCAACCGTGTCGCCGCCTTTCCTCAGAATCCTTCCATATCCCAAAGGGTCTGCCAACACCGCGGTCAGAATTGTGGCCGCCGCTTGGCCGCTTTTGTGCTTTTGGATCAAGGCGCGCAGGGTCTCTGTTCTTACCAGGGGAGCGTCACCAGGCAAAACCACCACGTATTTCGCATTGCCGATGGCGCGCTTGGAAACCAACAGGGCATGTCCGGTACCATTCTGCGGCTGCTGCAGGACCGTCTCCGCTCCCAACGGCTCCACAATCGCCTGCACCTTTTCCGCCTGGTGGCCAACTACGACAATGGTCTTTTTCGGGTTGAGCGCCACGCACGCGCGGACCACGTGCTCCACCAGGGGACGGCCGCCCGCCGCGTGCAGTACCTTTGCCAAACTGGATTTCAGCCGCGTTCCCTTACCTGCCGCCAGAATCAGGATTGCCACATCACTGTGCTTTGCCATGACGAGAGCATTGTCCCGTGCTCCGTCTTGTTTGACAATCCGTCTCTTTCCGACGGCCAGGTTCGGTTCGTCTGCTTTAGTGGTCTCGGAGGCGATGGAGGTATTGCTTCAGTCCGCCGCGCGGGCCTGAGTGTCCCATTCCCGCGAACTACGGCGTGGGGCTGCGTGTTCCTGCGTGGTGATCTCCCAGGAGGAGGGGTCCGCCAGCAAACGACTGACGAGCTGTGTGTGCAGGGAGTGCCCGGCCTTGCGCGCTTCCACTCTACCGAGCAGGGGCAATCCGACCAAGGCCAAGTCACCGATCAAATCCAACGCCTTATGTCTACCGAACTCATCCGGGAAGCGCAACGGCCCGTTCATCATGCCGTCCTTGGTAAGCACAATCGCATTGTCCAGCGAGCCGCCGCGGATCAGCCCCATGGCCCGCAGCGGTTCAATATCGGTTTCAAAGCAAAAGGTTCGAGCCCTGGATAGCACTTTGCGGAAGCTTTCGGCGTTCACTACGATCTCGACTTCCTGCTTTCCCACCAACGGATGGGGGAAATCCACGTAGCAGCGCACGGAAAACTCGTCGGCGGGGTAAATCCCGATTCTGCGTCCGTCTTCCACAACTTCCACCGGCTTGAGCAGCCTCAGGTAACGCCTCTTTCTCCGCAGCCGACGCACGCCAGCCTTGTCCAGCATCTGCATGAACGGCTCTGCGGAGCCGTCCAGAATGGGCAATTCGATCGCGTCGATGTCCACGAACACATTGTCGATGCCGCAGGAATAGATCGCCGCCAGAACGTGCTCCGTGGTAGAAAGCAACACGCCCTGTTTCATCAAACTGGTAGCGTAGCTCACGCGCGCCACGTTGTGCCCGTGAGCCTCAATCGGAAAGAGGTCGAGGTCGGTTCGCCGAAATACGATTCCCGTGTCGGCGGGCGCAGGCATCAACCGCATCGCACTTTGAACTCCCGTGTGGAGCCCAATCCCGTGCGTTTCGACTTCGCGATGGATCGTTGTTTGGAACATGGGGCGGATTGCTATCTTAAGGATAGCACAGTGTCGGCAAAAGGAAAGCTCCTTTCCGTAATGTTTTCAATAGGTTATGGGAAATAAGCCACACAATGTCATGTTTGCTGTGGTTTTCATGCAACAAATGACACCTTATACGGGTCCGTTCTGCCCAATTTTGTGAATTTTTTCTTTCCTGCGCTTGGCTATCCAACTCTTCCTTTGTGCGTCCCATCGGAATGATATACTGACTTTTGTATCGCAAGAAGGTGGTGCTGGATGAATCGAATCGCTCGCTATGGAATCTTGGCGGTATCCATCCTGATCGTGGGCTGGGTCGGAGTCGGCCATGTGCTGGGCCGCACCGCCAATGACAAGGCCTACAAATCGCTTCAGGTCTACAGCGAGGTTCTCCAAAGGATCCAGCAGGACTATGTCGACGAGCCCAACATGCACCTTGTCACTACAGGGTCGCTCCACGGACTCCTGGAGTCTCTAGACTCGG
>Ga0187779_10000624_pt1 | contig 23771 bp, 19 predicted proteins | sample 1015_Q2_SP10_10__FD_132435 | JGI IMG/M metagenome (GOLD analysis project Ga0187779, IMG submission 132435) | Tropical peat soil microbial communities from peatlands in Department of Meta, Colombia - 1015_Q2_SP10_10_MG | ecosystem: Environmental > Terrestrial > Soil > Wetlands > Peat | place... | reverse complement strand
GATGCCGAGTTCAACAGCCCATGGGAGGAATTTTCTCTCGTCATGGAACTGAGGGATAACCTCTACGGGCCGAAGGAGATGCAGATGCAGACCCAGCTCCCGATGGCGATCTATGTGCCGCCCGAAAAGATGCAGTCGTGGCAGAGCGGGAGGTCTCGCGCGAAGATCAACCGTATCAGGGCCAAGCATCCCGGCATCGATCTCGACATCCTGAAGCAGTACAAGCTCATCTACGAATGGATCAGGGGGCACAATCTCACAGAGGTCTTTGCGCATGTCGATATCAATAATGACGACCTCATCAGTCATCTGAAGACGGTCAGCATGAAGGCCCTCGGGGATCTCGACAAGAAGGGATACCTGATGGCGGACATGAAGCCCGAGCATATCATCCTGAGCGAACATGATGCGGAGGTCATACGGGAGATCGGTCAGACCGAGGGCATTCACGCCCCGGAGCAGCAGGTGGACGCGGTGTATCGTCTCGTCAACGAGGGCCGATACTCGGTCATTGATTACGAATTGCTGCTCCGTACCCCTGAACACGAAGAAGAGGTGAAGCACTCGAGGAGATATTCCTATCTCGACGATCAGCGGCATCGCTTCGATCCGACGCCGTTGCCGGCGCATCTGTCCCACGTCGAAATCCTTGGTGTGCCGTATGTATACGGACATGCCGAAAGCACGGGCGGCCGTCTCTGGGTTGTCGGGAAGAACGCACACCTGTTCGATTACTTTCTGCCTGAACGATGGAGGAAGACGCCGGCCCTCAAGCTTTCGGATACGAAGGAGGTTTTCTATACGATCACGAAAGACAACATACATCTCGTATGGGAGACTTCGCGGGTTGGTGAAATGCCCGCCGGAAACGAGGAGGGCTCCCGCGATCCTAAGGTCCATCAATACGGCATAAACAGTCCCTTCGAGGAATTTGCGCTTGCCCACAGCCTGAACCGGCTCGGAATTCCGACGGTCTACGTGAGGGCGATCTATATGACCGGGAGCAGGAAGATTGAATCCTCGACGGACTTGAGAAAATATGAGTCTCATAGAGACCTCTTAGACCCTGAGGGTAATCCGGTGCTCCAGGAGAATCACAATTACATCACGATCCGCGGCTACTACAACGGCCCTGACCGGTGGGTCGCCGAACATGGTGACGCCCTTTATACTCCCGTGGACCTTGCGAGGGCTGCGGACAGGGGAATCATCGATGAGCAGCAAAGTCTGCGGTTCCTCGACGCCGTGAAGGAGAAATTGAAGAACTGCGGATTTGATGGATCGTCCTTAAGGTCCAACGACCTCCTGCTCGCGATCGACGACAGCGGGAAGATTATGACAGATGGCTCGGGGGAGCCCGTTGTCCTCATCTGCAACTTCGAGCTCATCTGGAGGGTTTCGAGCCCGAGTGTGGCAAGGGGCTCACTCGTTTAGGTCTGCCGTAGGTTTGACATCGTACGGGACAATCGTTAATATTAAACGCCGGTGGCGCCGTTATCCGGCGGGTCAGTGAGGGACAGTTCGAGGAATCCGTGTGGTCAAAAGAAAATAGGGCAATCGAAGAGAGACGGTCTGCCGTTGGGTCGGTGAGATGGATATCCCTGCCATCATAAGGCAGGTCGCACTCTCCGCGGTACCTGTTCTCATCGCGATAACGTTCCACGAGGTGTCCCACGGTCTTATCGCAAACAAGCTCGGTGATCCCACGGCAAAGATGCTCGGCAGACTCACGCTGAATCCCCTTGCTCACATAGACCCCTTCGGGACGATCCTCATGCCGCTGCTCCTCCTTGTCTTTACGAACGGACAGTTTGTCTTTGGATACGCGAAACCGGTTCCGATTAATCCGATGAATTTCAAGAATCCGCGGCAGGGGATGGCGATATCCGCCGCAGGCGGACCCGTTACGAACATTCTCCTTGCGACAGCAAGTATTATCATTCTGAAGTTTGTCATCATGCCGGCATCCCTTCTCTTGCCTGAAGGGGTTGCGGAAAAGGGCCTGGTGCCTGCGGCCCTGATGCTCAGATCGAGCGTAATCGTGAACGTTGTGCTCGCGTCATTTAACCTGATCCCGATTCCTCCTCTCGACGGAGGGAGGGTCCTCGTGGGCTTGCTGCCGCAGAGACAGGCGAGCTCTTTCAGCAGGATCGAACCCTTCGGGTTCCTCATCGTGATCCTGCTCATCGCGACCGGGATAGCGAACTATTTTGTCATGCCCCTCGTCAACTTCTTTCTCGGTCTGTTGGGGATGATTTAGTTTCCGTATGAACGGAGAACAGACAAAAATCGTCTACGTAATAGGCCACAAGAATCCCGATGCCGATTCCGTCTGTTCGGCGATAGGGTACGCTCATTTTAAGAACGTGACGGACAAACGCTATCTCTTTACCCCTGCGCGGGCCGGCAAGGTGAATGAGGAGACGCGCTTTGTGCTCGAAAGGTTTTCTGTGCCTGTGCCCCGTGAGATAGAGAGCATGGCTGCTACCGTGAGCGATCTCGATCTGAAGAAGCCAGTCTCGATTCAGGAGCGGGAATCCGTGCAGGCCCTCGCACTTCTCATGAGGGAAAAGGGGGTGAGGTCCGTACCGGTCGTGAATGACAGCGGACGCTTCACCGGTGTCGTGGGGCTGAAGGATATAGCGAGGCATTACATGGACAGCGTCGGATTTGCAGATCTCACGGAAGCCCCGATAGACCTCGATATCCTTCTGAAGACGGTGGACGGCCGTGTCATCAGCAATTCGAGAAAGATTGGGCACCTCACGGGCAGGATATGGATCGCCTCGATGCAGAAGGGCACTATCCTGAACAGGATTCGGCCCGGCGACGTCGTCATTATCGGGGACCAGCAGGATATTCAGTTGGACCTCATCCGTTCCGGGTGTGCGGCGCTCATTATCGTGGACGGCATGCCTGTCGGCAACGACGTTGTTTCTGCCGCTGAAGAAGCGGGCACGTTGCTCCTTTCTTCCCCGCATCCGGCCTTTCCGACGGTTCAGCTCATGACGATGTCGGAACCGGTATCGGCCATCATGAGTGCCGATAACCCGACGGTGGGGCTCTATACGCCTATCTCTGAACTCAAGAAGAAGATCCTCGAATCGGAATACCGCTCCGCTGTCGTAGCGGATAGCGACAACAGACTCATCGGCATCGTCACGAGGACAGACCTTCTCGTGCCGGTGAGGAAGAAGGCGATTCTCGTGGATCACAATGAGCTGTCTCAGGCCGTAGACAACATAGAAGATGCGGAGATCCTCGAGATAATCGATCACCACCGGGTGGGGGACATCTCGACCGTGGCGCCGATTTATGTCTATAACGATCCGATCGGGAGCACCTGTACGATCGTGGCGGGGATGATGTTTCTCTATCAGGTGAATATTCCGGCGGAGATTGCGGGACTGCTGCTTTCCGGCATCCTCTCCGATACGCTCCTGCTGACACTCTCGACGACCACGGAGCGTGACCGGCAGACAGCGGCGCGACTGGCGGAACTTGCGGGTATCTCTCTGAAGAATTACGGCAGAGAACTTCTCCACGCGAGCATCCATACAGAAGACAAGACCGCAGCAGAACTCATCGCGGCCGACTTCAAGGAATTCCTCATAAACGGTAAGAAGCTGGGGATAAGCCAGATGATGGTGCTGGAATGCCAGGAGATCGACTTGAGGGAAGAAGAGATCCTCGCCGAACTCGAGCGTCTGCGCGTCGTGAACGGCTATGACCTCGCTGCACTGCTCGTCACGAACCCCCTCAGCTCGTCGCACGAGCGTGTCCTCGTGAAGGGCGAGACCTGGATAGTCGAGAAGGCCTTCCATGTGAAGGTTCAGGATGGCACCTGCATCCTGCCACGCGTTCTTTCGAGGAAGAAAGACTTTATCCCTGCCATCGGTCAAGTCCTCAGCTTGAACAAGGGAAGTACGGATTGAGCGAGTATTCCCGCTTCCGTTCAGACGTGGTGCGGGGTCATGGGTTGGGAAAAGAGAGGAAGGCTAATCAGGAGTCGGGGATCGCAAGGAGTGATAGGCAAAAGTGACGGTAGTGAGGATCTTCTTCAGTGATTTCGATTCCTATCCCCTCTTCCCGGAGAGATTTCCTATCATCCGATGATTTCAGGATCCTCGCGACCGTGCCTTTTATCTTCGATACCGATCCATCCGGGAGTTGAAGCGACATATCGAGAATCGTTCCCGGCGCAAAATGATTCGGCGTTCGTATGAAGATGCCGCTCAAAGAAAAATCACCCGTTATCCCTATGTGGGTTTTTCCGTCCACCACAAATTCAATCGCGCAGCGCTTCTTGACGCGTTCTTGTCTTCTCTTGTCGGGATTCAATGGTTTCATTTCTCAATCATCGATAACTCTTGTACGAAACGAGGCTACGAACTTGAGATAGAGCGGATCTTTTTCTATGATGTCTATCGCCATTCCCTCCTGTTCTCGGTAAGGCGAAGATGTCTTGCAGGTTCTGCCGGGAGGGGCCTTCACAACCCGAGTGACTCTTCCCGTTATTCTCGTCGTGGTGCCGTCGGGAAGATGAAGGATGATTGCGACTATTGTTTCCGGTTCAAGCGGGTTCGGTGTCTTTACGAAGAGGCCGCTCAGAGAGAAGTTGGACGATATCCCCCGATACGTTTCACCGCCTGATGAGAACTCGATGTCATGACGCTCTCCAAATCTTTCATGGCACCTTCTTTCCTTTTTCAATATTTCTGTCATGCTCATCATGATGTCCCTCTACGAAGCGTTAACCTCCAAAATGCGACGGTTACTCATGCCACAGTTATTTGCGGGTATTCGTATTTATCGCAATTTATATGCCATTTCAAACCCCTTAGTCAGCCTCAGAAAATTTATAGGTGATGGCACGTTATGGCCGATCTCTCTCGAAATATCCCCGCAAATATGACAAAAAGTGGCAAAAGAAGGGCATAAAAGAGGATTAGTCAGAGACTCTCAAGAGAGGCTTCTCAGCAGGAGCTGAGAGGGTTGGTGGCGGTGCAGGGAATCGAACCCCGGACACTGCGGATATGAGCCGCATGCTCTAACCATCTGAGCTACACCGCCTTTTTCGCCGCGTACAATCCAGGCGAGCAGCGAGCAGGCCCCTGCAATCACCGCACGTTCTGGTTATGCATTATATCAAAGTACTGTTTTCCCTGGCAACTCGAGCGATAGCGGACGCCATGGTTCCGCGCCTTCCGCCGCCTCAGCCGAGAATCGGGAACGCCTCAAAAGAGTATCCTCACCCCAAGAAAGATCTGGGAAAGGGAGAGGGAGAGGATCATGACGCCGATTATGGCATGGGAGTTTCTGAACGGCGAATCCGGACCCTTTATCTTTCTCGACGTGAAGTGTGTTCCAACAAGGAGAATCGCCAGAAGAGAACCCCCGGTGAAATGGAGGGGATATTTCACGATATGGCCGGAGTCCGCGAGAACGAGAACGAGACCGGCAAGGTATCCGAGGCACCCGAGTACGACGAGGAGGGGCCCCGACTTCCTATGCCTCTTGACCGACGTGAAATCAGGGGGCATATCCTTCCGCCTTCTCCTTCTGATTATGAACCCGAGCCAGCCTTGGTAGAGAAAAAACAAGAAGATGAGAATGTTGTACAGGCCGTGGAGAAGTTTCAGATAAACGATCATAGGTTACCTAGTATAACAAAATGACGGATACGTGAAAGAGAGGGGGAGACTCGTCAGTCGCGCACTTCGAGAATGCCTTCCATTCCCCGCTCCCTATGGCTCTTGAAAAAGAGGAGTTTCTTGTCGCAGTAGAAAGGATAGTTGCCCGTCTTCGTCGGTCTGAACGTGATCTTCTTCGGCTCCGTGCTCAAGGATTCGTTGATGTCCATTCCGGCATCCGGTGCCTTTAGTACAAAGGCATGGGGGGTGGCACCCGCTTCTTTCCGGATATATATCTCAACAGGAACGTTCACGGTCACGATGATGTGATCAGGGTCAAAGAAATACTCGCCTGCAAGGACCGCGACCTTCTGGACGCCGTCGGTGTCAACGACAGCAACGAATACGTTCTTTTCGCCGCAGACATCCTTCGCAAGAAAGGCCGATACCATGACGAGAGTCAGTGAAAGAGGGACCGCCCACTTCATCGTTCACCTCCGGTGATATCTCCTGAAATTATTCTACCACCCCTCGAGAGGCTGTCAAGCTAATAGAAGAGTTCGAACCTTCGTACGCGTATATTGATGAGCATCGCCGCTGCGATGAAGTTTGTGAGGAGTGCCGTCCCGCCGTAGCTCATGAAAGGCAGGGGGACCCCCACAACGGGAGTGATGCCGAGGGTCATGCCGATATTCACAAAGAAGTAGACGGTGAACATGAACGAAATCCCCGTGGCGAAGAGCCTTCCGAATTCGTCCTTCGCTTTTCGTGCGGTATCGATTCCCCGCAGGATGAAGGAGAGATAAAGGAAGAGAAGGAAGATGCTGCCTCCAAAGCCCCATTCTTCGGCGAAGACCGCGAAGATAAAGTCCGTATGCTTCTCCGGGAGAAATCTGAAGGGTCCCTGCGTCCCCTTGAGGTATCCTTTTCCGATGACCTGCCCCGACCCTATCGCCACCTTTGATTGGGTGATATGATACCCGATCCCTGACGGGTCGACATCCGGTTCCAGGAAGACGACGAGCCTGTTCTTCTGGTAATCCTTCAGGCCTTCCCAGAAGATATTGCCGAGGAACGGTATCGAGATAAGGCCGAGAAGGAGCACGAGTACCGTCACTTTTTTCTGGAGACCTTTTGTCACCATGAGAAGCAGGAAGACGATCAGGAGGATCAATGCGGTGCCGAGATCGGGTTGTTTCATGATCAGTCCGACGGGGATCGCCACAAGGAACAGGAAGCTCTTGATGAGGGTAAGGAGCCCGATCCTGCCCGGTGTTTCGCTGAGGTATCGAGAGAGCATTATGATGTAGATGATTTTGAATGCCTCCGAGGGCTGGAAGGAAAATATTCCGAGGTTGAGCCACCGCTGGGCGCCCATTCCCGTTTTGCCGAGGAAGAGTACCGAGAGCAGGAGGCAGAGCCCAAAACCATAGAGCGGATATGCGAATCTGTTCAGCCAGGTATAGTCAAAACTCACGAAGGCGCACAGGACGACCGTACTGACTATGAGCCAGTAGATCTGCCTGATATAGTAGGACGGCATCTCAGCCGCGACGGGAGAACGGGTAGCGCTGAATATCGTCAGTATCCCTATTGTAGAGATCATGAGGATGAGCGACAGGGTCACCCAATCGAAGTTCTTGACAAGGCGTCTATCGACGTTCACTGATCCCGCCTTCCGCCTTTTTCTTGTTCTGGTCCGCAGCGCCCCTCAACCCCTGACCCTCTGCCGTCTGCCCATCGACTGTAGGCGCCTGATCGGGAGCATCCGACTGCCGACTGCCCTTCATGTAAGCCTCTATGGCGCGCTTTGCTATGGGAGCTGCGGCGCTTCCGCCATGACCGCCGTGTTCGACCAAAACGGAGAGCGCGATCTCGGGTTTCTCATAGGGGGCGTACGAAACGAACCATGCATGGTCCCTCTGCCTTTCTGAAAGATATTTGGAGTCTTTTTTGAGACCTACCACCTGTGCCGTTCCTGTCTTGCCGCATACGGTGACGAGAGAGGAGTGAGCGGCCCACCCCGTGCCGCCCGGCTCGTTGACGACGCCGAAGAGTCCCTTGTTGACAGCGTCGAACGTTTCAGGCTTAATGCTCAACCTCTTCACCGGTTCCGGCGCATCCTTGAGTTGGAGGATTGAAGGGGTATAGACGGATCCGCCGTTTGAGACGACACTCACTACCTTTGCCATCTGGAACGGGGTCACGGCGACATACCCCTGTCCTATAGCAGCATTGAATGTTTCGCCGAGGTACCACGGCTGTTTCCGTTTCTCCTCTTTCCATTGCGTATCGGGAATGAGCCCGTGCCGCTCTTTGACCAGTTTCAGTCCTACTTCGCTGTCAAGGCCGAGTTGGCGCGCATACGATGCGATCCGGTCGATGCCGAGTTTCTTCCCCGCCTCGTAGAAGAATACGTCGCATGACTCGACGATCGCGCGGTGCAGGGAGAGGGTTCCGTGACCTTTCTTCTGCCAGCAGCCGAAATGCCACCTGCCGTAGACAATCCCTCCCTTACAGGTCGCCTTCGCATCAGGGTCGATCACTCGTTCCTCAAGGGCGGCTATCGCGGTGACGATCTTGAGTGTGGAGCCGGGCGGATACTGGCTCTGAAGCGCCCGGTTCAGGAGGGGCTGTTTCGGGTTCGTCATAAGCTCTTCCCACTCTTTTGAACTGATCCCCTTCGCAAAGAGGTTAGGGTCGAATGAAGGTTTGCTGATGAGCGCGAGTATCTCTCCGGTGTCGGGCCTCAGCGCCACGAGCGCACCGGTCTTTTCTCCGAAGGCCTCTTCTGCTTCCCTCTGGACATTGATATCCATTGCGAGCCGTATATCTTCGCCTCTCACGGAGGGTTTTTCCTGGATGAGGCGTAGTTCCCTTCCCATGGCATCCACCTCGATCACCATCTCCCCGGCCCTTCCTCGCAGCTCTTCATCGTAGAGTCTTTCAATGCCCCACTGGCCGATAAACGCGTCGGGTGGGACGTCTCTGAATTCCGGTGCCTGAGCCTGGACTTGATTCGGTTTCCCCAGATACCCGATCAGGTGAGCGCCCACGGTGCCGAAGAGGTACTGTCTCGTCACATCAATATCGATAGACAGACCCGGGAAGTCCGATCTCCTCGCCTCAACGAATGCGATATCTCTCGGCGAAAGGCCCTCCTTAAGCCGTATCGGCTCATAGAGGCTGCGGTTCGACTTTATTTTTTTAGCGATCGTCGCCGCGTCGGTCTTAAGGAGTGCGGAGAGGGCGGGAATGTCTATCCGGCCGATGGCCTGCGGGTTAATCGAGACGGAATAGTACGGAGCATTCTTCACGAGCGGTATGCCGTTCCTGTCATAAATGATACCTCGCGGTGCTGCGACCTTGACGATGTGCAGTCTGTTCTCCTCCGAGAGTTTCCGGTATTCGTCACCCTGAAGGATCTGCAGTTGCCAGAGCCTTATGACGAGGACAAAAAAGAGCGCGGCGATGATATATCCTACGGCGACGATCCTCTCTGATGATCCGTTAGTCTGCATGTTCCGGCTTTATGAAGATCCCTGCCAATGCATTAATCAGTCCCTGAATCACAACGGTGAGAAAGACCCGATGAGGAGGAACGGACAGCGACGAGTAGAACATCCTCGAGAAGAAGACGACAAACCCGTCAAGCACGGTGAGGCTCGAGATGATGAGCAGCCCCAGGAGCGGTGTCCACCGGAACAGGCCGCCCGCCATGACGGACGAGAAAAAGCCGACCATCCCTTTTCCAAGGAGGTTCGGCCCTATGATGCCGCCGGAAATGCTGTCCTCGACAATGCCGATGAGAGAACCAAGAAGGATACCTTTTGCGGCACCGCCGGTCACCCCGATATAGTAAACGACGATGACGGTCAATTCCGGCGGAACACCGAAGATCCTCACCCTCGTCTGGAGCACAAATGAAACGAGGACGGCGATGAAGAGTGCGACATGTCTCATCGTCTTACGATTATTACCTCATCGAGTTTTGTCATGTCCTGGAAGGGCCTCACCTCGACTTGCTGGAAGATGCCCGGTCCTTTCTTCGATACACGGGAGATATATCCCACGGGGAGTTCGGCGGGGAAGAGATCGTCAAAGCCCGATGTAACAACTACCTCGTTCTCCTTCACCTCCTCCTCTCTCGTGATGTATTTGAGGATGCAGGACATCGAACCGGTCCCCGAGAGTATCGCCTCTTTCCTCGTCTCCTGGATCCTCACGGACGCGGAGAAATTGATATCCGTCAGGAGCAGCACATAGGCGTAATTATCGTCCGCGAGGGAGACCTTGCCGATGAGTCCCAGGGGGGTCATGACCGCCATGTCCTTTGTAACTCCGCTATTCCTGCCCTTGTCGATGACGAGGGTGCTAACCCACCGGTCCCAACCCTTCGAAACGACCCTCGCCGCCGTGATGTATCGGCCCTCTTTTTCCTTGAGAGAGAGGACTTCCCTCAGCCGCTGGTTTTCGAAGAATAGGTCCCGGTATCTCTGCTGCTCCAGGAGGAGTCTCCCCATATCCTGCCTGAGCCTTCTGTTTTCTTCATCCCTCAGATGTATCATCCTGAAGGGCTCTCTGAAGGAGGCGGACAGGGAATGAAATGCCCAGTTCACCCAGTTCAGAGGGCCGCTGAGAATATGGAATGGGACGATAATGCCCCTGTTGCTCTGGTATGTCATGAGGGTGAATGACAGGATTACGAGCAGGAAGAGGGGAAGCATCCGTCTGAAGGGCATCAGGTTATGGCTATTTTCTTCAGAAGTTCCAACTCATCAAGCATTTTGCCCACCCCCCTCACGACAGCGGACAGAGGGTCCTCAGCGACGATGACGGGGAGGCCGGTCTCTTCACGGATGAGTTTGTCCAGTCCTCTCAGGAGTGCGCCGCCTCCGGCAAGGACTATGCCTTTGTCCACGATATCCGAGGCGAGTTCGGGAGGGGTATTCTCGAGAGTCACCCTGATGGTGTCGAGGATGACGCTGACGGTTTCGCTGAGGGCCTCGCGTACCTCGGTCTCACTGACGACAATCGTCTTCGGGATGCCCGATATGAGGTCCCTCCCTTTTATCTCCATGGTCTTGTTTTCCGGAAGTTCGACAACACAGGCCGATCCGATCTCAATCTTGATCAGCTCGGCGGTTCTGTCGCCTATCATCAAGTTGTATTTTCGCTTAATATAGGCGATGATCGACTCGTCCATCTTATCGCCGCCGACTCTGACCGCCTTGCTGTATACGATGCCGTCGATAGAGATGACCGCGATATCGGTGGTCCCTCCGCCGATATCGACTATCATATTGCCCGAAGGCTCGCCTATGGGGAGGCCGACGCCGACCGCTGCCGCCATCGGCTCTTCAATGAGATAGACCTCCCGTGCTCCTGAGGCCTGAGCAGCATCCTTCACCGCCCTCTGTTCGACCTGGGTAATGCCGGAAGGCACGCCGATGATGACCCTCGGCGAGAGGAAGCTTTTCCTGTTATGGACTTTCTTGATAAAGTATTTCAGCATCTCCCCGGTCGCGTCAAAATCCGCAATGACGCCGTCCTTCATCGGTCGTATCGCCATGATATTCGCCGGAGTCTTGCCGAGCATCTTCTTGGCGTCTGTTCCTACGGCCACCGTTCTCTTATTATCTTTCCTCACGACAACGACGGAAGGCTCGTTACAGACTATCCCTTTGCCCTTGATGAAGACGAGGGTATTCGCCGTGCCGAGATCTATCGCGAGATCAGTCGAAAACATCCCGAGTATGTTATGGAAAAGCATTACACCTCCTGAACAATCAGCAGAAACATGTTATTTACTCTGAGACCTGTTCACCCTTGGGCTGCTGTCCTTCGATTACCACAGTCTTTGCGAGTTCATCTCCGAGCCTCAGGCCCTCACTGCTGCCGAGAAGTATCAAAAATTCCAGTGCGGAAACGGCCACGATGAAAATCCAGCCGATCAGCGGCAACTTATAGAGCAGGACCCCCGCTCCGAGGGGGGCGTTGCGCAGTATCGATTCCTTCATCGTGCAGGGGGCGCCGGTCGCGCTAGATACGACCCTCAGCCCCATGAGTCTCTTACCGATGCTCCTCCCCTCAAAGAGGCCGTCGCTGATGAGGAGATAGGAAAGTCCGGCATAGAAACCGGCCTTCGGCACCATTTCAGTCGCCGCTGCGATGATGATAAAGTCAAGAGCCTTCGCAAATACCCTTAGGAGAACACTGGCCTTCTTTACCCCATCAGACATCCCGAAATAGTAACAGATGGAGGGCGGTTTTTTCAACAGGGAAAGGCCATTTCCGGCTGGCCGGACCGCAATGCGGTTTACTTTATCAGGGGGCTCTTGTATCTTAATGCTTTGAGGAGTAAACGCCGGAGAAGTTAGGCGGTACCCGTGAAAGGATCGCATATGCTTCACGCGGCCCTGAATAACGGCATGAAGGAGATGATGTTTCGGCATTCCGGCTCATCACTAATTTTCGTTGAAAAGAATTCCCCACAAGTGGGAATGACGGCCATAAGGTATCACGGGCGCATGAGCGGATAGGGGATGAAAGAACTCGTAATTGCCACACGCAACAGAAAGAAGATCGAGGAGATGAAGAGGCTGCTGGAGGATATGGCGGTTCTGCTCTATACCCTCGATGACTTCCCCGGGTGTCCCGAGGTTTCCGAGGACGCCGATTCATTCAGGGGGAACGCGGTCAAGAAGGCCTCAGCTGTGGCGAATTATGCCAAAAGACCGGCAATCTCTGATGATTCCGGCCTTGAGGTATTCGCCCTGAATGGGGCGCCGGGAGTCTTCTCCGCACGGTATGCGGGTGAAGCCGCCGATGATAAGAAAAACCTCGAGAAATTGCTCTCGGAATTACACGATGTCGATGACGGCAGGAGAGGAGCGCGCTTTGTCTGCTGCATCGCGCTGGCCTTTCCCGATGGCAGTGCAGAGGCGTTTGAGGGTTCAGTGGAAGGCAGGATAGGAAGAGTGGCCCTTGGTTCGAACGGATTCGGCTATGACCCGGTATTCTATCCCGAAGGGCATGAGAGGACCTTTGCAGAGATGGCCGCCGATGAGAAGGATGCGTTGAGCCACAGGGGGAAGGCGCTGAGAAAATTCAGGGAGTATGTTGCCGCCCATCTGCTCGAATAGGCGTGTATTTCCGCCAGCCGTTATGCCGTTCCAATTATAAGAAAAATTAATGCTTTAATTTTAATTTCTTTCTTGCAAAAAAAAGATGGTTGTCATAGAGTAACTACGCTTTGGGGGACTGTTTTCATCGAATGGTCCTGCCTCTGTCAAGACGGAAGAGAGGTCGACCGAAGGGTTTCGACTTCTCGGTACAGACCTTGAGACCCGCACACCACACGTTATAGGAGGCATGCATGAGACTCGTACTTCTTGGCGCGCCGGGGGCCGGAAAAGGGACCCAGGCAAAAAAGCTGATCGAAAAATACGGTATCCCGCAGATCTCGACGGGAGACCTCCTCCGTGCGGCTGTTGCCGCAGGTTCGCAGCTCGGGAAGGAGGCGAAATCCTTCATGGACAAAGGTGAACTTGTTCCGGATAGGGTTGTGCTCGGGATGGTTGAGGAGAGGCTGAAACAGGATGACTGCAAGAAGGGATATATCCTCGACGGCTTTCCCCGGAATACGGCGCAGGCAGAGGCCCTTGACAAGATGCTCGGTGGTCTGGGGATGTCCCTCGCCGCCGCCCTGAGTGTGGATGTCCCCTTCGATGACCTCATGAAGAGACTCACCGGCAGGAGGACCTGTAAGGCCTGCGGCCAGATGTTCAACGTCTATTCCAACGCTCCCAAGAAGGAAGGTGTCTGCGACAAGTGCGGTGGTGCGCTGTTCCAGAGGGACGACGACAAGGAAGAGACGATCAAGAAAAGGCTCGAGGTATACAACGCCCAGACCGCTCCCCTCATCGACTACTACGGTAAGAAAGGGATTTTGAGCGCCGTCAAAGGCACGGGCAGCATCGATGAAATCTTCGGGAAGGTGTGCAGCGCCCTCGGTCTCCGGTAAGGATTGGAAGGAACTACGTGAGATCATTTCTTCTGAGTGAGGCCGGTATTCATTGTCGCCTGCTTGCTCAATAGCGCGGATCGGAATTTATAAGGAAAACTAATCTGTCAATTATAATTTTAAAATTGAATTAAGCTCGGACATCGAGTAATTTAGAGTGCTTTCTTGAAAATCTCCTGTTGTTGGTCTCACGCGGTCATATATTCTTTATCGTGCACCTATGGCAAGAAAGAGCGAAGAGGCGAGAGTCGGCTGAACGGGCAGGGTTGAGCTTCATTCTTAAATAAAAACGCAAAAAAAGGAGGTCAGACATGTCATTAGTGAATCCGCATGGAAAAGAGAAGAAATTAAAACCGCTCTTACTGGCAGGCAAGGAGTTGGAGGAAGAAAAGAAAAAAGCGAAGACATTGAAACAGATCAAGATATCGTCGCGCGAATCAGGCGACCTTATCATGATGGGTATCGGCGGGTTTACGCCCCTTGAGGGGTTCATGACTTACGAAGACTGGAAGGATGTCTGTTCCGACTACAAGATGGCTGACGGCACGTTCTGGCCGATACCGGTTACCGTTTCTACGGATGAGAGCATCAAGGCAGGGACAGAAGTTGCCCTCTATTCCGACGAGTACGGCGAGGTCCTGGCGACAATGAAGGTCACCGAGTCCTACAAGATTGACAAGGAGTTCGAGTGCAAGAACGTTTACCGGACGACCGATATGAAGGATCATCCGGGGGTGAAAATGGTCATGGACCAGCCGGGCACCAACCTTGCTGGACCGGTTAAGGTGATGAGCCAGGGAACGTTCCCAGCGGAATACCCGAATACCTATATGACCCCTGCCCAGACCCGGCACCTTTTCCTTCAGAACGGATGGAAAAAGGTTGCGGCCCTTCAGCTCAGGAACCCCATGCACCGTTCTCATGAGTACCTCGCAAAGATCGCTATTGAGACCTGTGATGGCGTGCTCATCCATCAGCTCCTCGGAAAGCTGAAAGCCGGCGATATCCCGGCAGAAGTGAGGGTGCAGGCGATCGATAAGCTGGTCGAGCACTATTTTGTGAAGAATACCTGTATACAGGCAGGATACCCGCTCGATATGCGATATGCCGGTCCGCGCGAAGCCCTTCTCCATGCGCTCTTCAGACAGAATTACGGCTGCAGCCACATGATCATCGGCCGCGACCATGCCGGCATCGGCGAGTATTACGGTCCGTTCGATGCACAGAAGATATTCGATGAGATCCCCGCAGACGCCCTTGAAACCCAGCCGCTCAAGATTGACTGGACCTTCTATTGCACGAAATGCGATGGAATGGCATCGATGAGGACATGCTGTCACGGCAAGGAAGACAGGATGCTCCTGAGCGGGACCAAATTGAGAAAGATGCTCTCAGAGAATGAGGAAGTGCCGGACCACTTCAGCCGGCCCGAGGTCCTTGCGATATTGAGAAAATACTATGAAGGACTGACAGAAAAGGTTGAGATAAAGACTCACAAATATTCTGAGGGAATAAAATAAGTTCTGAGTTCGGGGTGAAGGGTCCGGAGAGCGTTTCTACTGAGAGCTCCAGACTCGCAAGGTATGATTTCAGAGGTGAGAGGAGGTGGAACGTTTACGCATCAATCAGGAAGACTGGCCTTCTGCGCTAAGGCCTACTATTAAGAAACGAAAAGGAGGTTAAGGAACATGCCAAGTTTCGTGATTACCGAAAAGTGTGATGGCTGTAAGGCTCAGGATAAGACGGCGTGCCAGTATATCTGTCCTCATGATCTCATGGCGCTCGACAGGGAAAAGATGAAGGCGTACAATCAGGAGCCCGAGCAGTGCTGGGAGTGCTTTAACTGTGTGAAGATCTGCCCGCAGCAGGCGATCGAGGTCAGGGGTTATTCAGACTTCGTTCCCCTCGGGTCGAGCACCATCCCGATGAGAGGGACGGACTCCATTATGTGGACCATTAAGTTCAGGAACGGAATACTCAAGAGGTTCAAGTTCCCGATCAGGACGACTGCTGAGGGTTCGGTGGACCCGTTTGCGGGCAAACCGGCACCGGATTTTGCGACAATCAAAAAGCCTGGGTTCTTTACCGGTCCGGCAAGAAATGAATAGGAGGTGAATATACATGGAAAAAGAGACCTGTACATTTTCATATTGTCAAAAGCCTGAAGTGACCGAAGTCGAGTGTGATCTCCTGATCATGGGTGGCGGTATGGCAGGATGCGGCGCAGCATTTGAGGCATGCCGCTGGGCAAATGAGAAGGGGATGAAGGTCGTCCTGGTCGACAAGGCTGCCACGGACAGAAGCGGCGCAGTCGCAATGGGCCTTTCCGCCATCAATACCTATGTCGGTGAGAATAAGGTGGCTGATTATGTTAAATATGTGAGAAACGACCTGATGGGCATCATCAGGGAAGACCTTGTATACGACCTTGGCAGAGTCGTTGATGACTCTGTGCAGCTCTTTGAAGAATGGGGCCTCCCGATCTGGAAGAAGGGCGATGACGGTTTCTCTCTCGACGGGTTCCAGGCGAGAGATGCCGGAAAGAAAATGCTCAAGGACGGCGGGACTCCGGTACGGTCCGGCAAATGGCAGATCATGATCAACGGTGAATCTTACAAGGTTATCGTTGCAGAGGCTGCAAAGAGAGCTCTCCAGACCAATAGGGAGAAGACCGGTATGGCCCAAAACCATTTTGAAAGGGTTCTGATCCATAGCCCTCTCATGGACGCGAACGGAAAGAACATAGCAGGGGCAGCGGGCTTCAGCGTAAGAGAGAACAAGACCTATGTCTTCAAGGCAAAGGCCTTAATCAACGCTACTGCCGGTGCGGTCAATTGCTTCAGGCCGAGGTCCGTCGGTGAAGGTATGGGAAGGACCTGGTACCCGGTGTTTAGCGCAGGCTCGGGGTATGCCTTCGGCATGCAGGCCGGAGCTGAGCTGACCCTGATGGAGAACCGGTTCGTGCCCGCACGGTTTAAGGACGGATATGGTCCTGTCGGCGCATGGTTCCTGTTCTTTAAGGCAAAGGCAACAGACAGCTACGGGGAAGATTACTGTGTAAACAAGGAGTACTTCGATGATGCGGTAGCCAGATACGGAGACTATGCAAAGGGTCTCGGCACAGCCATCAGGAACCATCTCATGATGAGGGCGATGAAGGACGGCAAGGGCCCCATCATCATGAGGACGCACGAGGCGATGGCAGAGTTAGGGAAGGCCTTCAAGGAGAAGCTTGGCGATAAGGAAGGCGCCAAGAAGATGAAACACCTCGAGGCAGAGGCATGGGAAGACTTCCTTGATATGGCGATCGGACAGGCATCCATTTGGGCAGCACACAATATCGAGCCCGACAAGACTCCTTCCGAGATTATGCCGACAGAGCCGTATCTCCTCGGCTCACACGCGGGCTGCGCAGGGTTCTGGGTGTCCGGACCTGGCGATATCCCCGGCACTCCGGAGCACTACAGCTGGGGATACAACAGGATGTCTACCGTGCCCGGCCTCTTCATGGCAGGCGACGTGGTCGGTGCATCAGGCCACAAATTCTCATCCGGCTCCCACGCAGAGGGCAGAATAGCTGCGAAGGCTGCATTGGCCTTTATTCTCGATCATCCGGACTACAAACCGGCTCCGAAGAAATCTGCTGATGAAGTCGTTGCCGAGATGTATCTCCCCTTTGAGCTCTATGAGAAGTATAAGACATACTCGACGGATCCCACGATTAACCCCAACTATATCGGTCCGAAGGCCCTTCAGTTGAGGCTCCAGAAGATCGCCGACGAGTACTTTGGCGGGGTAGCCACCTGGTACATGACCTCAAAGACGATGCTCGAAGAGGGTCTCAAGAAACTCGAGCTGCTCAAAGAGGATGCAGGCAGGATGGCAGCAAAGGACCTCCATGAGCTCCTCAGGTGCAATGAGAATTATCACAGAATCCTCTCTGTTGAAGCACACGCAAGACACATCCTCTTTAGAGAGGAGTCAAGGTACCCCGGCTACTACTACAGGGGCGACTTCAACAAGATCGATGACACAAACTGGAAGTGCTTCACGAACTCGAAGTATAATGCGGAGACGCATGCATGGGAATTCAAGAAGGTTCCTTACGTCCAGATGTTTCCGTAGTTGATGCGGAGGGGGAGGGCGATGCCCTCCCCCGATTTTTCTGTAGGTCAAAAAGAGGCGTTTATGTTATTACCCCAGAACCGTGACATAAGAATCTCTTTGTGACTTACTGCCTTAAGGAGGATGGAGATGGCGGAAAATAAGACAGTTCTCGTGATCGGCGGCGGTTTCAGCGGGCTCACTGCGGCGGTGGAGGCTGCTGAGGCCGGATGCGATGTGGTCATTGTCGAAAAGAACCCCTATCTTGGCGGAAGGGTGGCTCAGCTCAACAAGTATTTCTGGAAGCTCTGCCCGCCCAATTGCGGCCTTGAGATACAGTTCAAGCGCATCAAGAACAGCTCACAGGTCAGGTTCCTTACCCTCGCCGAGGTGGAGGAGATCAAGGGGGAAGAGGGAAATTTTGACGTCACCGTCAAGGTGAAACCGAGGTATGTGAATGATAAATGCGTGGGCTGTGACGCCTGCGCACAGGCCTGTCCGTCTCACAGGAGCAATGATTTCAACTTCGGCATGGACAAGACGAAGGCGGCCTATATCCCTTTTAACCAGGCCTTCCCTTTTCAGTACGTGATTGACGATACTGCCTGCGCGAAGGACTGCATGAAGGCATGTGCCTATGCATGCAAATATGACGCGATCGATCTGAACATGAAGCCCGAGACGATAAAGCTCAAGGCCGGCGCCATCGTCATGGCAACGGGATGGAGCCCCTATGACGCAACGCGAATGGACATCCTCGGATTCGGACGGGTTCAGAATGTGATTACGAACATGATGATGGAGCGGCTTTCCGCACCGAATGGTCCGACGAGCGGCAGGATCGTCCGTCCCTCCGACGGCAAGGAGGTGAAGAACATCGCCTTCGTCCAGTGCGCCGGTTCGAGAGACGAAAACCATCTCCCCTACTGCTCATACATATGTTGTCTTGCCTCGCTCAAACAGGCCATGTACGTGAGGGAGCAGTATCCCGATTCGAAGGCACAGGTCTTTTACATCGATCTGAGAACCCCGGGCCTTTATGAGCACCGGTTCCTCTGGAAAGCAAAGGAAGACCCCAACGTGACCCTCACGAAGGGTAAAGTCGCGGGCATTGCGGAAGATCCTGCGACAAAGGATGTTATTGTCGAAGTGGAAGATGTCTTCGGCGGCAAAAAGATCAAGGCAAGCTTCGACATGGTTGTCCTCGCAACAGGCATGGTGCCCGGCACGAAAGAGACGAAGATCGCGAAGGACGTTACGTATACACCTGACGGATTTGTTGACACCTCTGCGAAGAAGGGGGTTTATGCGGTGGGAACACTGAAGAGCCCTGTTGATGTCGCGCGTTCAGCTCAAGATGCCACGGGGGTCGTCATCAAGAGCATCCAGAGCTTGAGGAGGAAATAGGGATGGAGAAGAAATTCGGCGTATATATCTGTAAGGGCTGCGGCATAGGAGAGGCGATTGATATAGAGAAGCTCACCAATACCGCGACAAAAGACATGCAGGTTCCGGTCTGCAAGACCCACGGCATCCTCTGCGGCCCCGAAGGCCTTCAGCTCATCAAAGACGATATAAAGAACGAGGGAATCAACACCCTGACAATCGCTGCCTGCTCTCCTCGGGTGAAGTTCGAGGAGTTCGATTTCCCCGGGACGATAACAGAGCGGGTCAACATACGGGAGTTTGTCGCCTGGACCCAGCCGGCCATGACCGATGAGACCCAGAGCATTGCAGAGGATTACCTCATGATGGGTATTGTCAAGACACAGAGGGGCGACCTTCCTGAGCCGAATATCCTCGAAGACCTCAACAATACCATACTCGTCGTGGGCGGCGGCATTTCCGGCATGACAGCGGCCCTCGCAGCGGCCGACGGGGGGAATAAGGTGGTCCTTGTCGAGAAGGAGCCTCAGCTTGGAGGCTTTACCGGTAAGCTCTACAAGAAGATACCGACGGGAGAATTCAAGGAGCCGCTTATCGTCGATACGGACATCGCCTCGATTGTTAATAAGGTCGAGAGCCACCCCGATATCAAGGTATACAAGTCATCGGTGATCGCAAAGACCGAGGGCCAGCCCGGGGTCTACGATGTAACCATAGCCTCGGACGGCAATTCGGAAACGATAAAGATCGGGGCGATCGTGATGGCAACGGGCTGGAAGCCCTATGACGCAACGAAACTGGATCACCTCGGTTACGGGAAATTCAAGGACGTGGTGACCAACTTGGAGTTCGAAGAGATCGCAAAGAATAACAACGGAAAGATCATGAGGCCTTCTGACGGTAAGGAGGCGAAAAAGGTTGCGTTCATACAGTGTGCAGGCCAGAGAGATCCAAACCATCTCCCCTATTGCTCCTCGATGTGCTGCGTCACCTCCCTCAAGCAGGCAAGGTATGTCCGGCAGAATCCGGATGCGGCTGCCATGATCTTTTACATCGATATCAGGACTCCCGGAAGGCTCGAGGCGTATTATCAGGAGGCACAGAACGATCCCGGGGTCATGCTGACGAAGGCCGACGTGAAGGGAATTGCAGATGCGGGGAACGGGAATCTCCTTGTCGAGGCGGAGAATACCCTCCTTGGCGAAAAAGTGAGGGTCGAGGCCGATCTCGTGGTGCTCGCCACCGGCATGGTACCGACCACAAGGGGACCTCAGGAGTATCTCGATAACCTTACCCAGGAAGCGGCCAAGGGCGATGACGCGAAGAAGGCATACCTCGAGACGGTTCCGAAGCCGGATTTCATCCTGAACCTCGCCTACCGCCAGGGTCCCGAGATCCCTTCCCTCGAAGGCGCGTGCGGCTTTGCAGACTCGAACTTCATATGCTTTCAGTATGAGACGCGGAGGACCGGTGTCTATGCTGCCGGGGCCGTCAGACAGCCCATGAACATGGCTGAGGCGCAGGAGGATGCGGCGGGCGCGGCATTCAAGGCGATTCAATGCCTAGACCATGTGGCCAAGGGCATGGCTGTCCATCCGCGGGCATGGGACCTGACCTTCCCCGATCCGCTGCTCATCAAGTGCACGGCATGCAAGAGGTGCACGGAAGAATGTCCGTTCGGCGCCATCGAGGAGGATGAAAAGGGCATTCCCTTCTACAAGCTGAACAGGTGCAGGAGGTGCGGGACCTGCATGGGTGCGTGCCCGGAAAGAATCGTTTCCTTCAAGGACTACAGCGTCGATATCATAGGCTCGATGATCAAGAAGATAGACTCACCGGACGAAGAGACCTTCAGGATTCTTGCTTTGGTCTGCGAAAATGATGCGTACCCAGCGCTCGATACGGCCGCCATCAACCGTAAAGGGGTCGACCCGAGCGTGCGGTTTATTTCCTTGCGGTGCCTCGGTGGCATGAATCTTGTCTGGATCGCCGATGCGCTTTCCAAAGGCATTGACGGCGTGCTCCTCCTCGGCTGCAAGTACGGAGAAAACTATCAGTGCCACTTTGTGAAGGGGAGTGAGCTCGCGAATTACCGCTTCAGCAAGGTGGGGGAGACCCTGAACAGGCTCCAGCTTGAGGCGGAGAGGGTCCAGATGATGCAGGTGGCGATCTCCGAGTATGACAAGCTCCCCGAAATGATCAATGAATTCGTCGAGAAGGTCAAAGAGATAGGTCCTAATCCGTTTAAGGGAATGTAAAATAAAGCCTTTGGTTCTTCTGCTCAGTTTTTCGTCCGGCGACGGGCGACTGAAACCAAGGAACTGTTACAGGGAGGTGCGAGTACATGGCGGAACAGGTAATACGTCCGGATTTGAATTTCGTCAGACACATTATCAATAATGGAGGGGAGTCACTCAAGAAGTGTTATCAGTGCGCCACGTGTTCCGTGGTATGCAACGTTACCCCTGACAACAAGCCTTTTCCGAGAAAAGAGATGGTCCTTGCCCAGTGGGGACAGAAAGAGGAACTCTTCGGAAATCCCGATATCTGGCTCTGCCATCAATGCAGCGACTGCACCGCATACTGTCCGCGGGGAGCAAAGCCGGGTGAGGTGCTCGGTGCGATACGAAAGATGACGATAAAGGAATTCTCAGCCCCCTCTTTCCTCGCCGCTATGGTGAGCGATTCAAAGTACCTTATCCTCCTCTTCGCGCTTCCGGTCCTTATCTTCCTGGGAGTTGTCGGATACGAGAACGGGCTTTCGTCCCTGCCCGAAGGGAAAATCGTGTTTTCGAAGTTCATTCCGATTCATTTCATCGACCCGATCTTCATCGCCGTGACGATTTTCGCGGTCTTTTCTTTCGTCTTCGGCGTGAAGAAGTACTGGGCAACCATGAGCAAGGGGAAGAAGCTCAAGGGCGATGTCATGGGCAGCCTCAAGGGCGTGATTGCCGATATCCTTTCCCATAACAGATTCAAGAAATGCAATGTCACGAAGGCGCGGTCAACCTCCCATCTCCTCGTCTTCTATGCCTTTATCGGCCTCGCCATAACTACAAGCTGGGCCGTTGTCTATCTTTACGGCCACAAGCTTTTCGGCATCGAGGCGTTTTCTGTCTTTCACTTCGGGGATTCGCCTTTTCCCCTCTACGATCCGCTCAAAATTGTCGGAAATGTGAGCGCCCTCGCCCTCCTTATCGGCATCGCGCTCGTCATCGGCAATCGTCTCAAGAATCAGGAGAAGGCCGGCGGCGGGAGCTACTACGACTGGCTCTTCATCGCCGTGGTCTTCGCCATCATGGCGACAGGCATACTCTCCGAGGTCTTCAGGCTAGCCGACATCGGTACCCTGGCCTATCCGACATATTTCATCCATCTCGTGTTTGTCTTCTTCCTTCTTGCGTACGCACCTTTCTCGAAGATGGCCCATATGGTATACCGGGCTACGGCCATGGTCTTCGCGAAAGAAGCGGGAAGGGAATAGAGGCGACGGCACGCGAGACGCGAAGGTTAGATGGAGAGGAATGGTTATTCTATCCGCGGCTCCTTGAGCCGTTTCCCTGGGGCAAAACGCTAAAGGAGGTGAGGATTTCAGATATGGCGGGGAGGCTGTTCATCCGGAAGCCATACTACATGCTCATAGAAATCTTTTTTATGGTTTTCTCTTGGGTGAAGATCTAACAAAAGGAGGAGAGAATGAGTTCTACAATACTTTTTGCCTTGGCTTGTGGTGTGTTGGGCGTCATATACGCCGTGATGACCGCCATGTGGGTATCGAAGCAGGACGCCGGGAGTACAAAGATGCAGGAGATATCCAATGCCGTAAAAGAGGGCGCCTATGCGTTCCTTGCACGCGAATACAAGACGGTCGCAATCGTTCTTATCGCTCTCGTGATATTGATCGCGGTGGCCAATCTCGGAACCTGGACAGCCGTAGGGTTCATCATCGGCACAGTGGGTTCGGCTCTCGCAGGCTTTGTCGGCATGTGGGTTACCGTACGTGCCAATGTCCGCACCACGCAGGCCGCGCATAAAGGGCTTCAGGCCGCACTGAGCCTTGCATTTAAGGGTGGATCCGTGACCGGCGTCATGGTCGTTGGCCTGGGGATTATAGGTCTTGCCGGGTTTTATACAATAGCAAAGCAGGCAGCCCCTGAGATGGCATTCCATGCGCTCGTGGGACTCGGCTTCGGCTGCTCACTCATGAGCGTCTTCGCCCGTATCGCAGGCGGAATTTATACAAAGGCGGCAGACGTGGGAGCCGACCTTGTCGGAAAGGTTGAGGCAGGAATTCCTGAAGATGATCCCAGAAATCCTGCGGTTATCGCCGACAACGTTGGTGATAACGTCGGTGACTGCGCGGGAATGGCTGCTGACCTTTATGAGACGTACACGGTCACCCTGGTTGCGGCGATGCTCCTTGCCAAGACGGTCTTTGGCGCTGAAAGCGCCTGGGTGGAATTCCCGATGCTCCTTGGCGGAATCTCGATCATCGCTTCCATCATCGGAACATTTGCGGTAAGGCTCGGTAAAAGCCAGTACATCATGGGCGCCCTCTATAAGGGGCTTGCCGTTGCCGGAGTTCTCGCGGCAATAGTATTTTATTTTGTGACAGGTGAATT
>Ga0187779_10000623_pt1 | contig 23783 bp, 17 predicted proteins | sample 1015_Q2_SP10_10__FD_132435 | JGI IMG/M metagenome (GOLD analysis project Ga0187779, IMG submission 132435) | Tropical peat soil microbial communities from peatlands in Department of Meta, Colombia - 1015_Q2_SP10_10_MG | ecosystem: Environmental > Terrestrial > Soil > Wetlands > Peat | place... | reverse complement strand
TCAAAAAGAGTCAAAACAAAAGCTGAATCTTGTCCCTATCACGGCGTATTCGTTGATCGGTTCCTGGACCGGCTTTATTGTAAGCGGCGCGTTTCTCTCCGTAGCTTATGGAAACCTTATCTTTTTTCTTATCGGCACTTCGTGGGCATGCATAAATGTGGCAAACGCACCGCAAGAAAGGAAGGAACCGGACCTGCCGGAGAAAGCCAACACAAATGCAGCACCTGATTTGCGTCCGGCAAACATGGCGAGATCCGCACTGAAAAGATATGGCAGATACCGTTAACATCTTATTCCAAAGTTTTCTTGTCATTCTGATCGCGTATTTAACTCTGAGCGTCTTGTATCATCTTGCGCTTGCCGCGGCCTATTTGCTGATACGAAAAAAGGCGCAGCCGCCCATTCAAGCTCGCACGAGGTTCGCCATCGTTGTCCCGGCACACAACGAAGAAATGCTTATAGACCGGTTCTGCCGGAACATCATGAACATCGACTATCCCGTCAGCTTGCGGGAGATATTCATTATCGCAGATAATTGCAGCGACAGAACGGCGGCAATTTCGAAGACCCATCCGGTACAGGTGTTGAGCCGTTTTGACGACATCCATACCGGGAAAGGGCATGCGCTCAAGTGGGCATTTGAACATATCGGGCTCGATGATTTTGACGCAGTTCTGGTAATCGATGCCGACACCGAGGTCGATGCCTCCATCCTCAAAGAATTGAACATGCTGATCATCGGCGGATCACAAGCGATACAATGTTATGAAACCATATCAAATAGAGGGGAGAGCTGGTTCACGCAGCTGATCTTCATTTCACGCACCATCAACAGCCTCCTCTATCACTACGCAAAATATAAAATCGGTCTTTCCTCATATTTAATGGGAGTAGGCATGTGCTTCCGGACGGCCCTGCTCCGGAAAATACCCTGGACTGCCTATTCCCTGTCCGAAGATTGGGAATATACGGCCCGCTTGATCGAGCAAAATATCAGAATCGATTTCGCCGCGCGGGCAAAAGTGTTCCCGCAGGAATCCAGGTCATTGCGGCAAGCCACAAATCAGCGGTTACGGTGGTCCAAGGGAAGATTTTATGTCGTAAAAAATCTCGGTCTTAAACTATTTCTGCAGGGCGTACGCACGAAGAACTGGATCATGGCAGACGCATCGTTGTCCTTGCTATTCCCGAACTGGTCTCTGCAGATCAACCTCATCCTCATGGCGCTCATCATGAGTCTTGCACTTCCTGCTTCGGCCATCAGATCAGTCTCAACCATCATGAGTCTCTTGATGCTCGCCGCACAGGGTGTCATCCTGGCAATCGGAATTGCGCTGGTAGGCGATTTTTGGCAGGTATTGAAAGCGATCCTCGTGGCCCCCCTGTTTCTTGTTTGGAAGTTTGTGATCGATTTTCTGAGCATGACCGGAATTTACCGCGGGAAGAGATGGGTACGGGCTGAACGTCATATTCCGGGTAAAGAGATAAAAAAAGCTTAAGTGTAAAGCGGTATGCAGGAAAAGTGGCTCAACGGTAAAATTTAAAAAACCATGAGGGAGGCACAGGTCACTTTCATCAGCACAGACCAGCCTCCTATGCACTGTCCATGATGCGGTAGTCATGCTGCCTGTGCGATGGTGGAGAACCCAATTCTCTCTATGAATGAAAAAACGATCAAGTCGGTGACCAGCATCCTAAAACCCGTTGGAAAGATCATCACCGGAGATTCGTCCCGGCGTACTGGTCAAAAAGTCATTCTCATGTATCACGGGATCTCCAAGCAGCCTGCCTTTAATTGCATTCCCGCGAGTCTGTTTGAAAAACACCTCGCGTGGTTAAAAGAGCGATATACCGTCGTTCCCCTTTCTGTCCTCGTAGAGAATCTCGTCTCGCCCGTTCCGACGAACGCAATGAACCTGGCTGCCATTACGTTTGATGACTGTTATGTTAATTTTGCGGAACTAGCGCTTCCTGTCCTTCAAAGATACAACGTGCATGCAACGGTATTTTTGCCCACGGCAAAGGCGGGATACTATAATGACTGGGATGAAGGCATGGCCGGCTATCGTAAAATGGAAATAATGTCCTATGACATGCTCCGCCAATTGCCCGGAACCGTCGTTGAGATCGGATCCCACGGCATTTCTCATTGCCCTCTGAACCGGTTGACGTACGGTGAACTCGAGAAAGAAATGGTGCAATCGCGTATCGACATCGAGAAAAACACGGGAAGGAAAGTGCAATTTTTTGCCGTACCATTTGGCATGTATCCCGTCAAGTACAGGCATAAGCTCTATGATGATCATAACTGTTTGCTCGGCGGTTACAGGGCTGCATGCGGATCGTCGTGGGGCAGGTACAACACGGTCAAGGACATTCACCTGCTTCGCAGAATCACCATCGCAGATTCTGATTCCTTTGATGATTTTCGGGACAAACTAAACGGTCATTACGATTGGCTCGTTGCGAAAGAAAGCATTGGCAGATATTATAAGATCATGAAAAGCTGGCTGCTGTAATGCGGCCCGTATGAGCAACTCAAGAGCGCGTTCATATCCGGACAGGCTGTGAAGCGGTCTAGGAGAAGATTGGGAGAGAATGGAGAACAAAACCATGAAAATCGGCATTGTAGGCTGCGGCTTGAACTCTGACTACCATATCAACTTCGCACGTTCCTATCCCGGCGCTGAGATCGTCGGCATCGTGGATAAAGATGCGCAGAAGGCAAATGATTGTGCTCAAAAATACGGTATCCCGGCGGTTTTTGCGAGCATAAAGGATCTCGTCCTCCAGGGAAAGCCGGACGTAATTCACATCGTAACGCCACCGAAAACCCATGCTGCCCTGGCCAAAGAGGCGATTACGATGAAATGCCATGTCCTGGTAGAAAAGCCCTTGGCTCTTAGTCTTTCCGAGGCCAAGGAACTCTATGAGCTGGCGGATCAATACGAGGTCAAGCTTTGTACCATGCACAATCATTTCTTTGACCCCTGTTTTGCCAATGTCCACGAGCACGTAAAAAAAGGGGACTTCGGCAAGATCATTAACGTTGAGAGTTACTATGGTCTGAATACGCAAATCCCCGCATTCAGGGACTACCCGGCGCCGAACGTTCTTCCCTGGTTGTATACCATGCCGGGCGGTGTGTACCATGATTTCATGACGCATCCGCTGTACGTGATGTTGGGTTACACGGGGAAGCCTATAGAGATCAAGGTGATGCACAGAACATGCGGCACGCTTCCCCACAGTATCCCTGACGAGCTCAGGATCCTGATAAACGGCGAAAAAGCCTTCGGTACGCTTACATTTTCATTCGCGGCAAGGCCGCACCTCCATTTCGTCAGGATCTACGGCACGAGCATGATGGCCGAAGTTGACTTTAATACGATGGTAAATGTGATGCATCCGCTCAGTTCGCTTCCCAAGGCCGCCCAAAAGGCGACGTACAATCTGGCGGAGAGCTGGCAACTGTTCAAATCAACGACGTCCAATGTCATTAACTTCGTGCGGGGCAAGCTGAAACCCTACCAGGGGATGCGGGTCCTCATCCACCGGTTTTACGATTTCCTGCAGGGGAAAGGAGAAATTCCCGTGACCCGGGAGGAGGCCCTTCTGGTCCTGGAAACGATGGATGAGATCTGGAAACAAGTGCCTCCCAAACGGTTTGACTTCTCGCCGATTGTTCCTACGAAATCCTATGCCATCAAACAAAAAGAAAAGGTCCTGGTAACTGGCGGAACGGGATTTTTAGGAAGTGGACTGATCCAACGGCTGATTGCGGAAGGCTATCCCGTGCGGGTTCTGGCAAGAAAACTGTCGAAGTTCGATTACCTGAAAAACCTTGGAGTTGAAATCTTCTTCGGCGACGTGGCTGACCGAGAATCGCTGTCAGCGGCGTTCGCAGGTATCGGTCTGGTCATCCATGCGGCTGCCGACACGGCCGGCAACGCGAAGGCAGGAGAATTGAGCACCATTCAGGGCACGAAAAACATTCTCGATCTCTGCCGACAGTTCGCGGTGAAGAAACTCGTTTATGTCAGTTCCTGCAGCGTCTATGGCGTCGCCGATTACAAGAAAGGGGATTTGGTGAATGAGGAATCTTCCCTTGAACGGTTCCCGGAACTCAGGGGACATTACTCCCTGGCAAAGCTGAAAGCCGAACAGATCATTACAGAAGCAATGAAGGATGTGCGGCTGCCGATCGTTTGCCTCCGCCCGGGAACATATTTCGGCCCCGGCGGCGACATCTTCACGCCCATGATGGGTCTTTCCGCTGGTCGCAAACTGTTTGCCATTATCGGGAGAGGCGATTTCGTTCTTCCGCTCGTCAGTATCGATAATCTTGTGGATGCGATCGTTGCGGTCATGCAGAAGGAGAAGAGCAACGGGAGAATTTACAATGTCGTAGACAGTGATCCCCCGACAAAAAAACAGTATGTTGAGTCGTTCCTGAAAAGACTCTATCCTGCGGCAAAATACCTCTACATACCCTATACCGTATTTTACGGGATCGTCTACCTGCAGGAAATCATGGTTGGAATGCTAAAGAGGAACCCCTTTCTGACACGGTACCGCCTCGTGTCGTCGCAGAAGAAGATATCCTATGATTCATCCAGGATCCGGAATGAGCTGAATTGGACGCCGCCCTCCACTACGCGGGAAACGTACGAAAAAGTCATCGCCTACGAGTGGAACAGGGCTACGGTCCGGAATTGAGATAATCCTATGTGCGGAATATTCGGTGTAGCATCTGACAACGTGAAAGGCTTTCCCCTGGAGCAGGCGACGAACACGCTGTTTCACCGGGGCCCTGACGAGGGAGGGATCTATCGCGACGACCACGTCGGTTTAGGACACCGGCGGCTCAGCATCATCGACCTTTCGTCAGGACAGCAACCAATGTTCAACGAAGACCGGTCGCAGTGCGTCGTCTTTAATGGGGAGATTTACAATTTTATGGAGCTTCGGGAAGAACTGATTGGGAAAGGGCATAAGTTCACGACAAAAAGCGACACTGAAACCATTCTCCATGCCTATGAGGAATGGGGCGAACGCAGCGTCGAGCGCTACCGCGGCATGTTTGCCTTTGCCGTCTGGGACATCAAACAAAAAAAACTGTTTCTTGCGCGGGACCGGTTCGGCATCAAGCCGCTTTTTTATGCGGTCCGGAACGGACGACTTTTTTTTGCCTCCGAAATGAAGGCGATTCTTGCAAGTGGGGAGATCGAGAGGGAGATGGATGAGGAGGCGATTGCCTGTTATTTCACGCTCTCTTACATACCGGGTCCGCTCACTATTTTTAAGGGTATCAGGAAACTGCTCCCGGGACACACTTTGACCTGGCAGAACGGCAGATTCGCAATACGCAAATACTGGGACCTTTCCGTTGTCCCAGACTGGGGCAAGACGGAAAAGGAATTCATCAATGGATTCATGGATATCTTCCAGGATTCGGTGCAGGGCCATTTGATCAGTGATGTCCCCCTGGGTGCTTTCTTAAGCGGCGGGATAGACTCAAGCGCTGTGGTCGCCATGATGAGCGCCGCCAATAAGAGCCGGGTCAATACGTTCTCAATCGGGTTCGGCGGGGATACAGGCGGCTATCTGGACGAGCGGCGCTATGCCAGAATGGTCGCGGAGCGGTACAAAACCAACCATCACGAGTATGAAGTAATGCCTGAGCCTCAGGGCATCGTTGAAAAGATCGTTCGATCCTTTGATGAGCCTTTTGCCGACGATTCCGCAATCCCCTCCTATTACGTTTGCAAAATTGCTCGGGAAAACGTCACGGTCGCCCTGTCCGGACTGGGCGGCGACGAGGCCTTTGGAGGGTATGAACGTTATCTCGGGTTCAGGCTGCGCGGTCTCTACAACAGGATGCCGGGTTTCGTACGCAAGAACGTTATTCAACAGTTCGTTGAAGGATTGGCCGAGAGGCCAGACGGCCACTACACAATAAACCACATGAAGCGGTTTGTCCGTTCGAGCGCACTGTCCGCGGACACAGCCTATTTCGGCTACATTTCTCGGTGGAATCCCTCATTGCAGGGGTCCTTATTCGCTGATGCCGGTCGGTTTCAGAAACACCATGAATCATGCAGAGAACTCATGCTCGGTTATTTCAACTCGCCTCAAGTGCAGGATGCCCACGACTCGCTGAACAGGGTCATCTACTGCGACATAAAAACGTATCTGCCCGACGATATCCTGACAGTGACCGACAGGATGAGCATGTACCATGCCTTGGAAGTGAGGGTCCCCTTCGTTGACCATAAAGTGCTTGAATTCTGCTCCACGATCCCTCCTGAAATGAAATTAAAATGGTTCAGGAAAAAATATCTTCTCAAGAAGGCGGTAGCACCGCTTTTGCCAAAAGAGGTCATCGATCATCGGAAACAGGGTTTCGTGGGACCTATGACGCGCTGGCTTCAGACGGACTTGAAACAATATGTGTTGGACACACTCGATGGGAAGAACCTGAACAAACACGGTCTCTTGAATGCACAGACCGTGAAAAGGATCACGGACGAGCATTTTAGCGGGAAGGAGATTCATGATACCCTCATCTGGTCGCTCGTCATTTTCCAGAAGTGGTTTGATGCTTATGTCGGGAAAGCGGACCAGCTCGACGTGCACAGTCTGTCAGGGCAGCAGGATGAACGAAGAACGGTAGCGAGTGGTGTGGAGGACGTCTCATCATCAGGGACCACCGGCGTATGAGCGATAACATCGGGAAAAAGACCCGTTCGAGCATGTACTGGAATTTGTCGTTCAAGATACCGTACGAAGCATTCCGCTTCGGCGTCTCTATCGTCGTTGCAAGATTATTGGACCCCAAGGACTTTGGGATCGTGTCGATTGCAACGATGATCATATACTACTCCAATACACTGACCAATCTGGGCTTCAAGAGCGCGCTCGTGCAGCGCAAAGAAATCACGGATGAACACATCAGTTCCGTTTTCACGGCGGACCTGACCATTTCTCTCTTCATGGCGTGCCTGTTCTATTTCCTAGCGCCCGCAATCGGCGCCTTCTTTCATTCTCCAGAAAGTATCCCGGTGGTACGGGTAATGTCACTTACCTTTGTGTTAACCACATTTTATGACCTGCCGTATACTCTTTTTCGAAGAGACCTTAATTTCAAGGTCATTACACTCGTCGATACAGTCAAAGAAACGTTCATGTCAACTATTACGGTGATTCTTGCTTTCTTTGGCTTTAAATACTGGTCGATCGTATGGGGACAATTGGTCCCGCTTACGGTCGCCGCTGTCTATTTGATGTTAAAAGCCGAGCGGAAACCAGCGCTCTCGTTCAGGTACGACGCCTTAAAGGATTTATTCAGTTTCGGGGTCTGGAGTTTTGTCCGTTCTCAACTCTCCTTCTTCAGTAGCCGCCTGGATCGATTGATCGTGGGGAGATATCTCGGCACATCGGTCCTCGGAATTTACGACAAGTCAAAAAGCCTTAGTCAGATGCCGACCGAGAGCATTTCATCGAACATCAATAATGTTCTGTACTCATCTTTCAGCCGCATACAGGATAAACGGGACGAAATCGTCAATATGCTCAAAAAAAGCATAGTGCTGACGTCAGTCATTAATTTTCCTATTTTCATCGGGTTGTATGCGATCGCTCAGCATTTCGTCCCGGTCGTACTCGGGGCAAAGTGGAACGCCATGGTCATCCCTTTAAAGATTATGTGCATCAGCGGGATATTTGCCTCATTTTCCGGCCTTTTCCTGACTGTTGGGGTTAATATCGGCAACTATAAAAAATATACGATCCGGCAAATGATTGCGACTGGCCTCCTTTTTATCCTCTGGCTCATAGTGGTCCGGTGGGGGATTGTTGCGGTTTCTCTGGGGGCGGTGGTATTCTCTCTGGTGACGTTTTTCGTCGGTATCGGCATCATCCGAGAAAAAATTCCCCTTACGTGGAGGGAATTTACAGACTGCGTCGCTCCGGCACTCATCGGATGCGCTGCCATGTTCTTATGTGTGAAATCCGTCTATGCGCTTTTCATCTCACGGTACACGTTGCTGAATCTCACGGCTGTTGTTACGGCGGGCGCGTTGACCTATGCGATCGTTATGCTGAAGATCCCCAGCAGCGCGCTCGAAAACCTGAGGTTTTCGATCATACGCGATTTGAATAACGCTTGGTCAAAATTCAAATACGCGTGCACATCCTCGCTATCTTCGCGGTAAGAGGGCAGCGACCAGGAAGAAAATAATCTTTCTTGAATCGAACAGGGACGGAATGGTTGGCGGATCATGCTGCAGCTTGTTGGAGGAGATGCAGGGTCTGGGAAAATCCAGGTATGAGCTGACCATCATTTTCTGTCAGCAAAATGTGCTGATCCCGGAATTTTAGAAAGTGACGGCCTCTGTTTCCGGAGTCAATATCGACCAGAGCAGAACATCCCGGAAATAACGATGGGCGATGTCATAAAACAGCACTATCGCGCAGGGCATGGATTACAGCTAGAGAACTTAAGCTTAACCGCATTATTCATGAGATCAAGCCTGAACTTGTCCATGTAAATAACGGATATGCCTACATGCACGAGTGGCTGCGGGCAGGCCATTACCGTGGAATAAAAGTGCCGGCGTATGACTATGGAACGGAGCACCTTGCAAGATGCAGTCAGCATATTCATTTAGTGCGATCGTGTGAGTTTGTAACGGCTTAAAGGACAGCGACGTTCTGCAGATCCAGTAACCGCACAGAATAAGGCGGGGCAATGATAGCATCGGGATCGATTTAGAACAGAGAAGCGTCAGGGAACGACAAGGTAAAAAAGGAATTTGGCGTGACGAACGGACAACCAGCAGTGGGTATCGTCGGAAATATCATTCAACAGTAGTCATGTGTACTTTGAGCGATTCCGATAGGAACGATTCTTGACCTGTTGAATATTGACCTCGTAGCAGGTCGTACGGTGATGCTTAGCATACCTTGAAAATTCGGATACTAGCATGCCTTATATCAGCGTTGAGAGGCATTTTTCTCGAGATAAATTTGACATGAGGATCTTGATAGCGTCGATGAGGTAATTCATATGAAAGAACGAGCCATAAAAAGAATACTCTTTATTGAACAAAACCAAGATGGGACAATAGGGGGCTCGCACTACTGTTTACTGTATATCACACAGCTCATCGATAAGGCAAGATACAAGCCATTAGTAATGTTTTATCAAGAGAATCCTTTAGTCCAGGATTTCAAGAATTCAGGGGCTGAAGTTCATATATATAATAAACCACGAGGGAAGGCACTATTTTCAGGATTCAAAAAATACCGACCTCTTTATCTCATACTCAAGCTCATAGAAAAGTCCTATAACATCATGAATAAACACGTAATTCCTACATTTCGATTCATCTCTTTTCTTAAAAAAGAAAAAGTTGACATCATTCATCTAAATAATTCGGTTGAATTTGGATTTGAATGGATTATTGCTTCAAAAATGCTCGGGAAGCCGTGCCTGACATTCCAACGGGGCTATCATGAGAGATTGAGCATATTACATAAATTTCTTGGGAATAGGTTCGACGGGATCTATTGTGTTTCCGAAGTCATAAGACGTAATCTGTTAGAGAATGGAATCGATTCGAAAAAGTGCTTTACGCTCTATGACGGTATCGATCCTGAAAAATTGCTAAAGAAAATAATGCGATCACCTCAGCTGGTACGAAAAGAATTTCAATTGAGCTCAACCGATTTGGTAATAGGGATGATAGGGAATTTTGTACCATGGAAAGGTCAGGCCATTCTTGTGCGTGCTGTCGGTTTGCTGTCACAGAAATATCCCAATGTAAAATGCATGCTTATCGGTTCAACCGGTTCGGAGAACAAGTATAATGAGTATTTACACGAGATAATGAATATCGTGGAAGAACATAAATTGCAAGACAAGATTATCATAACTGGATATAGAAAAGATATCGCAGATCTCCTGAATACGATAGACATCCAAGTGCATTCCCCAACATCCCCAGACCCTTTTCCTCATGTCATTCTCGAGGGGATGACCCTGGGAAAGGCAATCGTTGCATCAAATATAGGAGGGGCAATAGAAAGCCTGGAGGATGGAAAGTCAGGCTTTCTTGTTCCTCCGAAGAATCCAGCAATCCTCGCAGAGGCAATAGCAAAGCTTATAAGCGATACCGAATTAAGAAGGGTACTTGGGCAGAATGCCATAAAGAGGGTGCAGGATAAGTTTCACATTAAAGTCAACATTGATAATATTCAAAATATTTACGACAAATTATCCGTAAATAGCGGGTGATAGGAACCTCTTCTTGGGTGAGCTACCTGACCTGCCCATGGTCGGCGGGTGCTAATTCAAGCATAGTAAAGGGCTTTTTTGCCAAAGTCGACATCACAATAACTGGCGATAAGTACCCATTGTTTATTTCGAGAAATTCACCGCACATGAAAAGCGCAGTTCGCGGTCCATCTGGCTGTAAGGAAGTAAGAAAAATGATTCTGATATCGAATGCCTGATTATCATGAACGAGGCGCAACGATCGGAAGAGGTGGAAGAAAGAACTTAATGACTCTGTCCGAAACAATGATCCGGAGCGGACCATCATTTTCATGGCCCTCAGAAAGAACATTCCAAACCTTCTGAGCGTTTTAACTATATCGATCCATGCTTCCGTCGACCCCGAGCTGTTTGGCTTGATGGTCCGGGAGGAGATGGCGATGCGCAAGCCGATCCGTGCGACAAATGTGGGATGACCCGCTGAAATTGTCCTCCAGAACGAAACAGGGGTCCTGTTCCCTCGAATGATTTGGGGAGTTTGGCGGAAGTAATTGTTTAGTGCTTGTCGAACAAGGGCAAAGCATGTAAAATGGAGGAACGAGTACACCAGCGGTTCGTCGAAATGATCAGCACTGATAAAATGCCGGCAGAAGCCGAAAGAGTCTACGAAGAGATCTTTCCCTAAAGACTGTCCCCGTAGGCATACTCCGGAGAGGTCTTATTAGAATATTTCATTACAGTACGGTTTATAGTCATTTAGTATTTCATGGAAAGGTAAAATTTATCTATCAGCACTTTTTCAGAAAATATGATAAGGGTAGGTAAAATGAGTATTAAAACCGACTTGCTCAAGAGCTTGTTATATTTCACACTCGCCTGCGGAGGTATCGTTCTCTTCCCATCGGTATCGCACGCGGGAATCCACTATGTCTCTCCAGCCGGTAATTCGGCTTGGTCTACATGTACAGTGATCAATAGTTCCTGCTCCTGGCAGACAGCTATGGCAAATGCCGTGGCGGGAGACACAGTATACTTTCGCGGTGGCACCTATGATCCCGGGGCAAGTTGCCCATCAGAATGGGATCTGGTCGGGATTGGGCCGCAAAACTCGGGCACGGCCTCAAGTCCAATAACGTTTAAAGCATACCCCGGGGAGAACCCGGTCGTTCTCAGCTGCACTAATTCAATGCCGGCTTTCGGTGCAGTCAATGTATCGTACATCGTATGGGATGGATTTTCAGGCACAACGATCGATAATCCTCCGACGGCTGCTAATCCTAATGGAGGCGAGGTCTGGCTATTTCTGTATTGGAACTCAACAGGAAGCATAGTCAAGAATTGTAAATTTACGGGGAACGCCCGTACCGTCTATAAAAACGCTGCAACGATACGGATTGAGCAATCCTCTAGTAATGAGGTGGCGAATAATTTCATCCAGGGGATGACCGGCAATTCGAATGCCGTAAATACAGCTGCCATCTGGCTTTTCGATGCGAAAGGAGCGCAGGTTCACAACAATACCATCTTTAACTGCATGAACGGAATCATGCAGAAAACAGGGCCAAATGTCAACAACGCAATATACAAAAACTTTATTTATTCGATGACATTGGAAGGGATCGTTCTGGATGAACAAGCTAGTGGCGGAAGCGGTGACACCATATATCAGAACGTGCTGGTTAATGTGGGTTCCATAGCTATAGATGTTTACCCTGACACCGATGTCGATGAATACCAATCTAATTATCAGATTTATAATAATACCGTCTACGGAAAAAGTACCGGGATTGAAACCGGGCAAGACGCTCGGAACAATCAAATATGGAACAATATCATTCAACAAGTAGCCGCCGATGAAGGTCATCCTCTCGTACGCTATTATACTGGAGCCTCAATGCCCTCCTACAGCAACTATAACGATTTCTACAGTCCGAGCGCCTTGTGGAACCTTAATTACACGACGGATTATTCTTCACTGGCAGAGTGGACGGCGGCTACCGGCTTCGATGCCAATTCGGTCTTGACAGATCCGCAGTTCATTGCGCCCGGCGGAACGAATGTCGCAAACTACAAGCGTAAATCATATCCGGCTAATGGTAAAGGAGGATCCGTCATGGGGGCTTACATGACGGGAAACGAATCTATTGGGCGAATTCCTCCACCTGCCCATTTGAGATGACAAATGAGTGCCGTAAGCGCACACTGCCGGGTTGCTGTGCATGAATCGCGCGGAACGCGATGACACAAATCCCAAGGAGAACTTACGGTGATGTCTGCATGTGGGCGATGGGGAGATTGCTCATAGCAAAATGCCGTACGGTTAACGTTATTGCGGCCTTCCTGCGCCCGATTGATCGGCAGTGCCGTTCCAAGAAGGGCTTAGTGATGCGAACAGTTGAGCAAGAGGACCGATATGAAGGCACGACGAAAAGTTGTCCTCGATAAGGACACATCTCTAGGAACACCAGTTCCGTTTATTACCATTTCCTGAACGGAGAGTAACTCGGTTTGCTCGGGGGAGACTTGTTGAGATTGGTATTTCATGTGCGTCTGTTCCTTGCTGTTTTCTGGGCGAAAACGGCGGCTGCCACCATGTAATCTCGGATAGAATGATCAGCATCGTGCTTTCGGGACAAAATAGCTTAAGCATCGGTTCGACTATCAGTTGCTCCCTTACTCAGAGATCGTTGGAATAGAGTCGTCGAACCTGAAATTAATGTTTAAAATATGTGGATTTTAAAAAGCAGAGAAATAATTTATGTAATCATTGCTCTCGATTTACTGATCATCGTTGGTTTTTCCCTGTTCTATAAATATAAACAGAAATATATCGTTAATATAAGACAGGCATTGTTCTCGCGCGTCACGGCGCGAGACGATATTTTTACAGCCAGCCCCGATACATTAACAAGATTATACAAGTTTAAAATAGAACCAGAGCAATTGAAAAAAGAGTTTTCTTCGCTTCTCAAGGATGTCAAATATGTTCAGGACAGTCAACGATTGATTGAAAGCCAAAAAGATGAGATAGAAAAGGCCAAATCAATAATTTTACTTTTTCAAAAAGAAGAAGAAGAGAAACAGGCTGAATTCCCATCTCTCATAGAAAAAATTAGGACATTCACTAAACCGAACGTCTATGGTGATTGCAGTGATAATGCAGAGGTGTTTATAGCACTAGGTTCGTTTTTTGGATTAACCGTACGAGAAGTGCACAATACTGTGCATGTTTTTAATGAAATGTATGATCATCATTTGCATAAATGGGTCTGGATAGATCCTGAAAATGCAATTATGGCCAAGAACGTGCAGGGAGAGTATCTCTCTCTCGTTGAAATGGCGCGCCTGTATGGCAAAAACGAAAAAATCGACTATGAATTGTTTGGCAAGAACAAAGACCCGGAAATGGAGAAAAATTATTTTTATCATTACTATAACGGAAAAGAAAAATTCTCTTATATCATGATGACCCTAGGCAATAATATTTATGAGGTTGATAAATACAGCGGACGGATGAGGTTTTTGCCGAAATTGTTCAGAGAATTTATTATTTTAGCGAGCAACATAAAACCCCACTATGTCATCTATTCCAGCAATAGAAACGTGATCATGGAATGGAATTTTATAAAATATTTTTCAATTATTTCGGCATGTGGAATATTCCTCGTAAACATTGCGTTAGTAAAATTGATCCTAGAAGCATAGACAGCAAAACAACATGAAACTAGGTGAAAATTTTGTTTGCGCTTCATCTTTTTTTGAATCCCCATGGCAGCGTTGCCACTACCCACAGAATATATTTAGTCATGAGAGACTTCTTATGCTTGCTACGATGTGTGTTTAAGGGGTTCCGAGAACATGATATTCCCTGCAGACTCCAAGGGAACTGAGAGAAGTTTGGCATGAAAAGAGTTATCATTACCGCAGTGATACTTTCCTTCCACCTTTCTCTAGCGATCGGTTTTGCAGCAGAGATCGCGGTCCCATTGCCTTTTCATGAGCATTTTGAAGATGACGCTCTGGCAAGTCGCGGTTGGTACGACAACCTAAACTTGAAGTTATCCTCACAGGAGCATCTGCCTGGCAGCAGATACTCGGTAGAGTACCATTTCCCAAAGGGCGCGAAGGTGCCGGAACAATCCGGAGGTTCGCTGCGGAAGAAATTTGCAGAGTCTGATGCGGTCTATGTCAGCTTTTATGTAAAACACAGCCCACACTGGGTCGGTTCTGGTCAACCATACCACCCTCATGAGTTTTATATTTTGACAAATATGGACGGCGGTGAGTGCGGAGATTATTGCGGACTTTCCGTTACCCATCTGACCGTCTACATAGAAGAGAATGGCGGTAGGCCTGCACTTGAGATACAAGACGTTTTGAACATTGATCAATCGAAGATAGGACGCGATTTAACGAACATTACAGAACAGCGTTCGGTGGCGGGGTGTAACGGCTTCAATAAGGCTGATGGCTCCAATCCCGAAGATTGTTATGCTGCGTCAGAAGGCTACCGGAACGACAAAACATGGAGGACATCCAGCTCGTATTTTCAAGATGCAGCGGGACCCAACTACAAGGGAGATTGGCACCACGTGGAAGCCTATTTCAAGCTCAACGGTATTGTGAACGGAAAAGGCGTTGCGGATGGCACACTGCAGTACTGGTTGGACGGTAATTTACTCCTGAGCCACAATAACGTGCTTTTTCGCACAGGACAGTTTCCAACCATGAAATTCAATCAGTTCGTCATTGCGCCTTACATAGGCGATGGATCGCCCGTTGATCAGACACTGTGGATCGATGATTTGACTGTCGCGGCGTCAAGGACGACAGGCACAGCATCGGATAATATGATTCCGTCTCAGCATCAAGACCTGCGTATACAGTAGCGGACATTCAATAGGGAAGAGACTTGGCACCTTGGAGGACCCTCCGCAAATGGTAACTGCAAGGAAAGAGCGTATATTCCACTGGTTATGTGAATTGAAAGGCATGTCGCTGTCTTCTCGGGAGCCGCAGCTCAAGCTCGTGTCGATGAATCGATCTAGGATTGAACAGGCGGGGGGACAGATCAAATAGTGAAGAACACTGCCACATTGCCTATAGTTGCTCATTTCATCGATAGTCACGATCCCGGCGGAGCAGAAACCCTCGTTGTCGAGATCTGCAGAAAGATCGAAGATCGTGGTTATAGACCTGAGGTATATCATTTCGGCAATCCATGGCTTGAAGAAAAATGTCGGGAACATGACATCCCGTGGTCATTGGCTCCGGGATATAGATGGTACAAGTCCGCAGTCACACTTCCACTGTTTGTCCCGATCTTTGCGAGATTTCTGAAAGAGCGGCGAGTCAATATCTTACATTCCCATCTGTTCGGGCCCGTGACCGGAGCCTGCTTTGCTGCATATCTTGCGGGTATACCTCATATCGGAACGTTACACGATATTTATACTATCGAAGCAAAGAAGAGGCGCATTCGGTACATCCGACTCTCGTCATTATTGGGCACACGGATCGTTACCGTTTCACACCAGATGAAAACCTATTTGACCAATTTGGGCAGATTCAACGATAGAGACTTGCAGACCATCGTAAACGGCATGGATCTGGATAAATTCAAGATTTCCCGCAGCAGACGGTCATACCCTGAACTTGGCCTGGACTCCGAAGATATCGTGCTGATTTGCGTCGGCAGGCTCGAAAAAATCAAGGGACACGACATCCTTCTTAAGGCATTCGGCCTCATGCAGCCGGGGAACCACGTGAAGTTGCTCATCGTCGGCGATGGCCCGTGCCGACAGGAGCTAGATCGGCAAATTACTGAGGATGGATTGCTACAGAATGTCAGGATGCTCGGCCAGCGGAACGATATTCCCGACCTTTTGAACCTAAGTGATTGTTTTGTGCTTTCCTCCCGTTCGGAGGGCCTTTCCTGCAGCATCATTGAAGCAATGGCAGCGGGGCTCCCCGTGATTGCCACCGATGTCGGAGGGAACAGCGAACTCGTCGTGAACGGGGAAAATGGTTATCTTGTCCCGCCTGATAATGCCGGAATCTTGGCACGAAGACTTCAAGCCGTGATAGGCGATGCTGCGCAGAGAAGGAAGTTCGGAGAAATGTCCCTTCAATTTGCCCGAGCACAGTACTCTCTCGATACCATGATCAGCAAGTACGCAGATAATTATGATTTCATGATTGAAAAAAGCAGGTATTCCCGACGTGGCGTGAATCATCCTTTAGGAAAAAATCCGCCGTCCTGAGGTTCACCAATTAAGGTGATGATCGATACATCCGGCTGGGATAATCATGGTCTACTAGCGCGAGACAGACCACTAGAGCTACGCAAGCCCTGGAGGTACCTAGAGGGAGAGGAGTAGCATCATGCGCGATAAGAGAGTCATCCCTTTGGGAGAAAATGCAGATTCAGGGCACGGATTTTTTTATGATTCCTGTCCGGGCGTGGAAGGATAAATGCCGGACGACCATATTATATAGTGAACTAAAATGACGAAGGTAGTGTATAATGATCGAAGCTTTAAAATCGGACTAAAAACCCTGTTCTTGATAAACCGGCTTCGCGCAAGCGTATGAACGATACGATTCCGCATATGGTCATCTTCCGGGATGCTCCGGGGTAAAAAACGAGGGTTTGGTAGCCATGCAGAGCCATGCATAATAGAAAAAAATAAGATGAAATCAGCGAAAGAATTGATAAAGACTGTTGCCGGGTTTACCTTTGAGAAACTGTCTGTGCTTCTGCCGCGCAGGCAGGGTCTCAGCATTATTTTTATGTATCACCGGGTCGTTGAAAAGCTTCCGGCCGGGCTCCATGACCCGGCCATGTTTGTTACGGTGAATACGTTAGAGATGCACATTCGGGAAATAGCACGGCATTTTGAAATCGTGCCAATTGACGAAATTACTACAGTGACTGGTGAGAAGAAGTTATGTGCGTTTACGTTTGATGACGGCTGGCATGATAATTATGACACGGCTTTTGCCATCCTTAAAAAATATCGCGTGCCCGCCACGATTTTTATTCCGGTCAACCTCGTATCCCGGCCTCGGGCCTATTGGTTCCAGAACCTGTGGGAATTGGCTTCCCAGGTCATTTCCCACGATCACCGCGAGCAGTTTATAGAATATTTCAGAAATCGTGCGCCCTTCTGGCATCCAACGGGCATTGGTCCAGACCAGATCTACGATTTGGCGAATGAGCTGAAAAAGCTGCCAGCGAGGGAGTTGGACACGATTGTACAGAAGGGATATGAGCTTCTGGGAATCAAACTGGACTCAACGGACACTATCATGAAATGGGAGCACATGCGCGAGATGGGCCGGTCTGGAATTACCTTTGGCTCTCATGGGATGCATCATAATATCCTCACGCAGCTTTCTTACGATGAGAAATGCGAAGAAGTAGCCAAATCCCTGGATGTGCTTCGACACGCCGAGGTTGCCGTGACCCCCTTCTTCAGCTATCCGAACGGGAATTGGGACGCTGAAGCGGTATCCCTTGTAAAACAGGCTGGTTATAAGGGCGCGGTGACTACAGAACTCGGGTTCAATGAAACTTTCACGAACCCGTACTTGCTTAAACGCGTCGGTCTCCATGAAGATATTAGCCACACCCCCTCATTGTTGTGGTTCAGGATATTCCAGGCACTTATGGCGCGGCAACCCGCGTAGGGTCTGCATCCCTTACCCGAGATGAAGATATTGCATATAATTGACAGCTCCGGACTCTATGGCGCGGAGATCATGCTGCTGAATCTGATGGAGGAACAGCGGCGGATGAATATTACTCCAATTCTTATGAGCTTATGTGATCTGGACTGTCAGATAAATGTGATGGTCGAAGAAGCAAGAAAAAGGGACTTAACGGCTTTACAATTAAAGATGAAAAGGGGATACAGTCTGAGCAGTGCGATGGAACTGGTGCGTCAGGCCCGGGAGGCACATGTCGAAATTATCCACAGCCACGGCTATAAGGGAGATATTTTAATAGGATCCCTGCCCATGTCAGTAAGGCGCATCCCAATGGTGCGTACTCAGCATGGCAGGACATCAACAAGAAAACTATCCAAAATATGGTTCTATGAGGTTTTAGACTGGCTAATCATGAAGAGAATGGCCGCGGTCGTTCGCGTGAACAGGACGGATACTTGTCATCAAAATGTCAATCATGTTCCAGACGCCCATTCCTTCGTTATTGAAAACGGCATTCCCGAACTGAAGTTTGAACCTGATACAGTCTTTCGCACCGATCCGATAGTGCGTGAATTCTGCAAAGACGGTTTTGTGATTGGGACAATTTCGCGATTATCAGAGGAGAAAGGGCTGATCCACCTCATTGCCGCGATCCGCATCCTTTCGAGGGAGAATTCCGCAATGAAGGCTGTCATAATCGGAGAGGGGCCGCAAAGGCAGTCCCTGGAGGCAATGGTGAACGACGCAGGCCTAGCGGACAAGATACTGTTAGCTGGGTACCGAGATTACGCCTACAACTACCTCCCGAATTTCCACGTGTTTGTCCTTCCGTCGCTCACGGAAGGATTGCCAATCACGATTTTGGAGGCCATGCAGGCAAAAGTTCCCATCATCGCATCGCGCGTTGGCGGAATCCCCGCTGTTCTGGAAAACGGGAGAACGGGGCTTCTCGTAGAGCCGGGAAATCCGCATGCTTTGGCAGATGCCATCATGCAGGTATGGTCCGATCCACAGAGTTCGCAGGAGATGGGACCGCGCGCACGTGAGCAAGCCTTAACAAGATATTCAAGCAGGCGGATGGCAGAGGATTACCTCACTATTTATAAAATGATTTTAGGGAAACGGGGGGACAGGGATGATTAGAATTGCCTTCTTCAGTTGCTGTTTCATGGTGGTTTATCCCTATCTTGTGTATCCTGTATTACTGAAAATACTGTCACTCTGCCGGCGGCTGAACGTCCTGAGCAGCGATAAAACACCACGTGTGACAATGATCATCTCTGCCTTCAACGAAGAGGACGTCATTGCAAAAAAAATCGAGAATACGTTGGCTCTCGATTACCCGAAAGAAAGAGTCCAAATAATCGTCGTGTCAGACAATTCCACGGATCGAACGGACGAAATAGTCAAGGGCTATGAAAATCAAGGAGTGATTCTGCTGTCCCAGCCTGTAAGAAAAGGGAAGACCGCCGGCCTGAACGTCGCGGTTAAGAAAGCGTGGGGGAAGATTCTCGTTTTTTCTGACGCAGATTCAATGTATGAGTCAAATGCTTTAAAGATCATCGCGGGCTCGTTGGAAAGCGACAAACGCATCGGGTTGGTGACCGGCAGTACCAACTATGTCTCCGAAGGGGATGGAAAAATGGTCGTGACAACAAGCATCTATGCCCGATTGGAACGATTCATAAAAATACATGAAAGTCTGGTCGGTTCCTGCGTAGGCGCGGATGGGGCCATCTTTGGCATGCGCAAATCCTTGTATGAGCCTCTTCAGGATGACGACATCAATGACCTGGTTCTTCCTTTGAAGGTTGTCAAAAAAGGTCGCAGGGTTGTTTTGCTCGAAAAACTGACGTGCACGGAAGCCCCGGCTGTTGATGAGAGCGGTGAGTTCAGACGACAGGCCCGCATCACCAATCGTACCTTAAGAGCGCTGTTCAGGCATGCCGAACTGATGAATGTTATCAAATACCCGCTCTTCAGCTTCGAAGTCGTCTCTCACAAGCTGTTAAAGCTGAGTGCGCCTTTTTTTATCATCTCGTTGTTGCCCTTGAACATCCTCTTGCTTGGTCGAGGGGGTGTCTATTACATCATATTATTCGCTCAGATCGCTTGCTATGGATTATGCCTTGTGCGGTTATGGCGGGACCGTGGTGGAAAGACGCATTCAATTTTCGGTTTTCTGTACCATTTCATCATGGTCAATGTGTCAATACTGGTGGGGTGGACTAAATTCCTCTCCGGCCAAAAAAGCGTCCTGTGGAATCCGCAGAGGCAGTAATGTTCTCGATAGATCGTTCGACGGCGAAAGGTAGCGCAGTACGCACGGCATTGTAACGTTTCAGAAAAAGACACATCGGTAGGTTTTTTTAACAGGTATCGTTCACGGGAAATGCACACGACAGAGATACAGTCTGCGCAATGAGTTTTTCAACACCGCAGGAGAGGGATGAGGTTCTGTGATGAGGACATTGACCATACTATTTGCCTTCATGATCATTGCCTCAGCATGTTCTGGCGGAGGAGGCAGCGGTACCAGCAGCAGCTCAAGCAGCGGTACCAGCAGCAGCTCAAGCAGCGGTACCAGCAGCAGCTCAAGCGGCAGCTCGAGCAGCAGTTCCAGCAGCAGTGGGGGAAATACTTCTGGCTACAGTGTGGGCGGTGTTATATCGGGTCTTTCGTCTACGATAGTCCTTCAAAACAATGATACGGATGACCTCTCGCTCGTGACAAATGGTTCATTCACATTTCCTACCGAACTTGCATCGGGTGCAACATATTCAGTAGTGGTCAAGACACAGCCTTCCGGTCAAATGTGCTTCGTCGAGGACGGTACGGGCATGATTTCGCTGGTAAACGTTGCTAACGTGACGGTAACCTGCGTGGCCTTAAACACCACAGACTACAGCGTGGGCGGGGTTATATCGGGTCTTTCGTCTACGATAGTCCTTCAAAACAATGGTACCGATGACCTCTCTCTCGAGACAAATGGTTCGTACACATTTCCTATCACCCTTGCAGCAGGAGCACCCTACCAGGTCACGGTTGGGACACAGCCTCCCGGTCAACTCTGTGTCGTCGGAAACGGTTTGGGAATGATATCAGTGGTAAATGTTACCAGCGTGATAGTAACCTGTCAGGCGGATTTAGCATGGGATGCTCCAGTGTCAGATATCGATGGGTCGGTCGTGACCAGTGTGGCGGGCTACAAGGTCTATTATGGTACGGAACCCGGCGTATATACCGGATCGATCGATGTGGGAAACACTACGCAATACGCCCTCGCCGATTTTTCCGCGGCCGTTCCTCAAGGTGTTACGTACTATATTTGTATAACTGCATACGATGCGGGCATGACGATGGAAAGCCCTTGTTCCAACGAAGTAAGCCTTGCCGACTGACTGGCGACGCATTCAGGACCGTCGCCGACAGGCTCGGGATAGAAGAACGGTGACCTTCAAGGTAATGCTAGCACAGAGAATCTAGGCATCGGTGGACGCCGAGCGCGCAAGTCTCACCTCGCCTTGAAATCTCAAGGCGGTATTGATTCAGCCTCCCCTTATTGCGACCCTGAGAGATTTAAACTGATTTCGTTGGAATAGACACTCTCGTTTCCGGCAGTGTCGTAGGCAGTGACTGCGACGTAGTATAAGCCGGGGAGCGGTACTTTTGAAGAAAGAGTTGTGACGGGGCATGAGGTCGCACTCCCCACATCTATAGATGCGGTATATGCACCTGACACGCTTCCATAATATACTTTGTAGCCAAGGTTGGCTGCGGGCGAACCATCAGTATTCGTAAGTGGCGCGTCCCACATCAATGTCGTCCCGGCAGGCGATGCTGATTGACCTCCACCTGCGCATCCAGCAAGTATCATTACGATCATTGCGAAATACATACATGAGACCGCGCGCTTGGACATTTTTACACTCTCCGACTTTATCGAACAAAATAATGAGAATCCGCTCCATTGGCCGCAACAGCTTCAACTTCTCCAAATCTCGTGATGTAAGTTCATCGCCTCCTGCACCCGCTTCTTCCTATTCGGCCAATAACGTTTGCATCCCGTTGCGATGATGTTGAGCAGTCACACCCGCGCCGTCCATGGTACCACTGGTTTTTTACTCAACCGTTTCCCTTGCCTAACGATATCAGTGAATACATAAGAGTGACGAATAGGAGCTTCACATGCTTTGTTACTGTTAGAGAATGTTGTTCCGCCGTGCAATAACATTGTTCGCCGGCCATCATGAAAGCATCCGGTCAAGAGTACGATATTGTACGTCGATAATATCAACTTGACAAGAAAATATGACGCGAAAAGACTGCAAATAGAGAAATTATTTCAGGAAACACGACATTTTAACATGGCACCGGCCTATAACAGCTTTTCCATCTCCGCCAGCACATGGTAGTAATTTTCTTTCATCCACGTTGGGTTATGGATTAAATAATTATACTTTATCTGTGAGTCGAAATGATAGAGCCAGTAGAGAAGGGTATACGGTATCAGGAGGTCCTCGGTGCTTCCCAAGATTGATCCATACTGCCGCACAAGCGCCCTTTCCGATGAAGATAACCTATTCTTTACGAAAATGTCTGTCACCGTACGACCTAATTCCAGGTCCTGGAAAACATTATATGACGATTCGATTAAATTGATCAGATCGATCAGGATAGGTCTTTGTTGTTCCGCATTATCCCAATCGACTATTCCCGTTATGGTAAAATCACCTGGATCGATCAAGATGTTGACGACACTGAAGTCACCGTGTTTCTGAACCAGGGAAAGATCGGAGCCGATGAAACTGTTCCGCAACATTGTATCAATCTTGTTGAAAGAAGACTGCACGTTTTCACCTATGCGTCGTACTCGTTCGATGACGTTCCCAATGCACTCCATATAATCAGCCGGACCCCATGTAGTACGGGAAAGCGTGGCTTCATGCAAGCTTACGATAAAATCCAGAGCATTATTCAACATCCTGTCCCGCAGGGCGCCATTATTTCCTGCACGGCTGACTTGAACACCGCGCATTTTTTCTTCTAGATAAACGGTCTGTCCAAAGATGGTGTGCTTTCCGCGCGGCTTCGGTATAAGTGCTTTGATTTTATCCGGTATCGCGCCGTCAGAATGAAGGATCGAAAGCATATCATAATTTTTCCCGTTCTGAGCTTCCGCCACATCGTCTATGGCGATTTTTACGATTAATCCGCACGTTTGATCATTCTTTTCGGACAGGTCCAGAACAACATTTCCCTTCAGCATGGTATGGTATCTGTTTACCACATAGGTTCCGCCAAATTCACGGGTGACGAGGCCTAAAATTGTTTGAACGAAGCTATCGGTCTTTCCCTTTTTATTAGCAATGATCCCAAAAGAAGGGCATACATATTTATTGGTGAAAAGATTGCCCTTGATTCTGTCCTTCATAGATTCCCGGTTAATGTGCCGTGGATTCTTTTTATCTACAAAGAGTACTTCCTGGAAGAGCCGGAAATCAGGCTTCAGAGAATAGAAATCGAATTGATGAAAGTCACATCGTTTTAGAATTCTTCTTAAAGATGGGTACGAGCGGGGATAGTCTTCTGAATGCCTACCTCCGGTGAGGAGAGAAAAGAGGTTTCCCACCCGTCGGGTCAGGCGTGAAGAGAGCATCCGCTTTCCATGATCGTCCGGGGCTTTGATGAGGTGACGGTAATTGAATCTATTATCGGTCGCTAAATAAAGAGTCCCGTTCGTGTTGAGCGTACGATTGATTTCCCGTAAATAGTGAATCTGGATATTCAG
>Ga0187779_10000622_pt1 | contig 23830 bp, 16 predicted proteins | sample 1015_Q2_SP10_10__FD_132435 | JGI IMG/M metagenome (GOLD analysis project Ga0187779, IMG submission 132435) | Tropical peat soil microbial communities from peatlands in Department of Meta, Colombia - 1015_Q2_SP10_10_MG | ecosystem: Environmental > Terrestrial > Soil > Wetlands > Peat | place... | reverse complement strand
ATGCCGCGCAAGCTGGCCGCTCAGCAGATTGTTCACCCTTTCTGGTACCAGCCGATCGTTGCTCCGCCGAAGTCGTGGGATGGTTGGGGAGATCTCGTTTCACATTTGGCGCAACATTTGATCGAGCGCTACGGAGTCGACGAGGTGTCCGAGTGGTATTTCGAGGTTTGGAATGAACCGAATCTCGACTTCTGGGCCGGCCAACCCAAAGAACAAACCTATTACGAGCTCTATGACGTGACTGCTGCGGCGCTCAAAGCCGTCAGTCCCCGACTGCGCGTCGGAGGGCCCGCCACCGCACAGGCCGCGTGGGTCGATCGGTTCGTTCGTCACTGCGCGCAGAATCATGTTCCCGTCGATTTCATCTCGACGCATGTCTACGGTAACGATTCAGCAAGAGACGTCTTTGGCGTCGAGGAATCCATTCCCCGCACGCAGATGGTCTGCCGCGCCGTACGGAAGGTCCACGAACAAATCAAACAATCCCCGCGACCTGACCTGCCTCTGATTTGGAGTGAGTTCAACGCCAGCTACAAGAATGAGCCGGAGGTTACGGACGCAGTGTTCATGGGACCTTGGCTGGCCGATACCATCCGTCAATGTGACGGTCTGGTCGACAGCCTGTCGTATTGGACATTTTCTGATGTCTTCGAGGAGCAGGGAGTCGTCAAACGGCCGTTCTACGGAGGATTCGGGCTGATTGCCGAGGACCATCTACCGAAGCCATCGTTTAATGCCTTCAAGCTCTTGCATCAACTTGGGACACAACGGCTTACGAATGATTCCACCTCCGCACTTGTGACCAGGAGGGCCGACCACACCTTGGTCATCGCCGTCTGGAACCTGTTTCTCCCCGAGGACCCGGGCCGGCCCAAGAACGTTAGGATCGTGGTACATGGCCCCGCCGAGCCGCAGCATCAAGCACTCGTCTATCGTCTTGACTCGACGCACGGCTCGTTGCTGGCCGCCTATGATGGCATGGGAAGCCCAGCCTATCCGACGCCGCAGCAAGTTGCCCAGCTCCGTCACGCAGCCGAACTCCCTCCGCCCGAACAAGAATCTCTTTTGCGGGGAGAACTGACGCTGCTTCTTCCGCCGCAGGGTTTAGCAATCATCGAGCTGAAGGAAAAGTGACCGAGTTTCCAAAAGCGGGGCCCGCTGTCGCGAGCTGGGCGCCCAACGGAGCGGTTGACTGGCGATACGGTTTCAAGCCCGCTCGTTGCATGCCGCGCGTTGCCTCCGGATTCTTCATGAAGGTATTCCACACAAACCCCGTGCGCACGTTTTCGGCCATGAGCATGGTGATGCCCGTGTCAATCCCAATGACGTCGGTATCGTACCAACCAGTCAGCGGATTAAATGCGTCGACGAATCCGTATCGGCTCCAGGCCCGGTCACCGTAGCGATTCTTAATCGTCTCCAACACGGTGAGCGTCTCCTGCGGAAGAAATGGCAATGACCCGCCGGCTGCGCAGGGGACGACCGTTCCATCGATCGGCCCCGTAGCGGGCGGACCTCCCCACACGACGTACCCCTTCGCTGAGTCCGAGGCCGTGATACCCCACAGCTCATCGGTGTAGTCGGGAAACTGGGCATGAAGGTCGATGCAAAAGCGCCGGTGAACGAGCGTGGCCGTGGTCGAATTCTGGAAATAGTCCGCGTACTGATCTCGCTTGTCGCGAAAATCGAACCACGCTTGTGAGTATTGATGAATGAAGAGCGGCGCAAACGAACCAATGTAGCGGATGCCGTCGTATTCAAAAGGCATTCGCTTCCAGGCAGTCCAGGTTCCCGGTGCGAGCGGGTAGGTGACCGAACCCAACCCCAACAGATACATCATCATCATTTCGCTATAGTTGTCCCAGCGATACTGCAGAAATCCTGTTTCAGGAGTCCAGCCATGAGGGAGAATCGGCGTGTCCTCGGAAAGCCAAGTCCAATCCACGCGATTGAAAATCTCAGAGGCCAGATCGCTGATTTCCGAGTGCTGGAAATGTTCCCGGCAGGTGAGGATCCCGCAGAGAAGGATAGCGGTGTCGATCGAAGAAACTTCCGAATCCCAGAGTCTCTCACCCGTATTGACGTCGGCCCAGTGATAGAAAAAGCCTCGATGGTTCGGCAGCTTCTTCCAAAGAAACCGCAAGGTGTTCAGGACACGGGCCCGCGCTTCGCTGTGTGCCAGATATCCACGAGCATCGCCGATCGAGAGGGCCGTCAGTCCGAAACCGGTTGCTGCGATGCTCCCGAGTGAACTTTTGTCCGGGGTAATAGCATTACAGCGGTCACGTACGATCCCGGTATACGGGTTGCCCTGTTCCCAGAAAAAGCGAAAGCTTGTGCTTTCAACCTCTTCCAGAAAGGCTTCATCGACTTGAAAGAGCGGCTTACCGGATGGCGTAGGCGGCAGCGGAGTCTGTTGGGTAGCCAGCGGCCGGCCCGCCAGCAAAAGGCTCGACTTGGCCAGGGGGAGAAGTGCGCTTGCATTCGTGACCTGTTTGAGCAGTTCCCGACGCGAAATTCTTGTCGAGCTCATCGATCGAGTGTGCACAGGATTTGATTATAGACGTGAAGTCAGCTGGCTAAAGCGAGAGAGTATCGTTCGCGCCACGCTCTCGGCACTGCTAGAATTCCTGCTCATGAGCTCGATCGGCAGCGGTCGGGGAGCCAAACCTTGGGCTGTTTGGGTGGGTGCGGGATTGGGAGTGGCTCTCGTGGTTGCCCTGGCGGCCGTCGCCACCCACTACATCCGCAGGCCGATCTTCCTCAAAGGCGCGGTTCTCCAACAGGATCAAGACCCAAGAAAACAGTCACCGATTACAAATGTGGAAGTCAGCGCAACCTATGATCTTTCTGCGACGGTCAAGTCGGACTTTTCGGGCTTTTTTCGACTGGGCCTGCGCCGCGGGGTGAAGCGCGGTCAGTCGATTACACTTCAATTCCGTCATCCTGATTTTGTGCCCGTGGATCTATCTGAAGTCGTCAGCGATCAGTTGTATATCGTTCATATGATGCCCTTGCATCCCGATGTGGAGACCGATGCGAACCAACCCAATATCGTCGTGGCGAACGTTTTTGTCAGGTATTCCATCGAGACAACGGCTGAAGTCAATGTTGGCGCGGGCGTAACCACCTTCCAGGTGGCGAACACCGGAAACGTGCCGTGCGATCAACACAAGCCCTGTTCGCCGGACGACAAATGGAAAGCAGCGATCGGTTCGGCATCTCTTGACGCGGGACAGGGCAATGTCTTCCAGAACGCGCGGGTTTCGTGCATTGCTGGGCCCTGCCCATTCACCAAGATCGAATCCGACAATTTCTCGCAAGGCGGACGAAACATCCAGGTGTCTGTCCTAAACTGGTCCGACACAACCACGTTTCTTTTTCAGGCCGAGGTTTTCCGTCAAGAAATCAGCGACATCGTCCGAGAATCGTACCCCGTCATCTTCGGGCGAGCACTGAACTTCAGCTTGCCTGGCGCTGCGGAAGGACCGACTCTGGAGGCTGAGATCGACGGAACCAATATCGTTTTTCCGCTGGGGCCGTCCCCGACGCTCAGTTGGGCTGTGTGCAACGTTCGCGTGGGGAAGGATCAATCCAAGAGTTACCGGTGCGAACTGAAACCAGGCTACCGGTTTCGATGATTGGAAGGCGGAAAGTACGGCACGCTAAGGTTTGTTGCTAAGGCGACGATAGTACGCGGCGACGGCGTCCTCGTATCCCGGCGGAATTGGGAGCGACTCGCCGTTGCGAACTTCTCCCGCTTGCTTGCCCTCGAGGTCGCGCCGCAACTGTAGTTCCAGCTTGTCGACGTCGCTCAGAACCTGGTTGCGGAGCTGCTCGACGATCGCCGGGTTGCCGGGGAAGCGGCTCGGGTCCAAGCCTTGCATTTCGCGAATCAGTTCCTGCACTTGACGAAGGGATTCGGGATCGTCCTTCAGCGTTTGACGAAGGCGGTCAAGCTCCCCCATGCCCTCCCGGTAGGCACGCTCCGGTGGAATGGGCGCGGTATCGGGGGAAGGAGGTGAGGGCAGCTGGCCGTAAGAATGGTTGTTGCCCGTATTCATTCCGCCGTAAACCGGGCCGCCATACGCCGCGCCTCCACCATCGACGAAATCGCCGACATTTCCAGATAGCCCTCCCGCCGGGCTCGCACGACCGCCCGACTGTCGGGCACCCGAGGCATTGTTGCCTCCCCTGTCGTTGCGCTCCAGAGCCTCGAGACGATTGCGGAGGCCCTCGACTTGATCGAGCGCGCTCTGGGAGCCGTTGCGATCGCCGTTCCCGGCAGCCTGCTGTGCTTCGCGGACCTGCTGGCTGAGCTTTTCGAGATCAGAGGCGATCCGCGCCTCGCCGCCGTTGCGGTCCGGATTGATGCCTCGGCGAAGCCAATCCGCGCTGCGCTGCATGCGCGTGTCCAGATCCGACTGATCCAGCTCCTTGAGGGCATCGCGCAGTTTGGAGGCTGCGGCGCGATCGTTTGACGATAGATCGCGGACCTCATCTCGCATCCGTTTTTCGATACGGGAGAGATCGTCCGCCAAATGCTGACGGTCGTCTGCTAGTGTTTCCGGGTTATCGCCTGCTCGGCCGTCGGGAGAGCTTTCGCCGCTCGCCATTCGACGGATTCGATCCGATTGTTCGTGCTGCTCGCTCGCGAGACGTTCCACCTCCCCGGCGAGTGCGTCCAGTCGTCCCGAGTGGTGTTGGCGTTGCGCGCTATCGAGTAAGTTCGTGGCTTCGCGAAGTCTCTCGGCAGCGCGGCGAGCATCCGCCTGACTTTGCGGCTGCGAAGACGCCCGCCGCATGTCTTCGCTTGCTTGGCGAAGCTGGTTGAGCGCGAGCTGGACACGCGGGTCGGCAGCACTCCCGCTTTGGCCCGCTTCGGATTGACCAGAGGACGAGCCGCCTTGTGTTGGGCTCATGGGATTGTTTCTGGAAAGCTGTTCGACCTGACGCTGCAATTGCTCAACCTCGCGACGCAACATCTCTTGCTGCCAGCGCTGTTCTGGCGTCACGGCCTTGTTCTGTGAGGCCAGTTCATCCTGGCGGCGCGCTAGTTCATCGAGTTTGCGCAGCGCTTCATCGATTTGTTGATCGCGTTGAGCCTGCGAGTCGGCCGTCTGAGCGGTCTCATATTGATTTTTTTGCGTATCGAGCTCAAGGTCGAACAGGCTGGCAAGATCGCGCCCAGCGGTTCCCGAGCCAGCGTTTCCCATGCCGGCATTGCCGAACGCTACCTGGATCTGGCGAAAAGTCGCCTCGGCGCGCAGCAGATACTCGAGCGCCTTCTGTTCGTCGGGAAGCGCGTCTTTCCATTTCTGCTGCTGCAATTTCTGGGCCGCCGGGCCCATGGCTTGCGCCGCCGCGTTCATGTCTCTCTGAAAGCCGGTGAACTCGTCGTTCTGCCCAATCAAACCGCGCATTTCGAGACGCCCCGCGAGCGAGATCGCTTGGTCCCGAAGCTTCGACTGCACACCAGAGAGGAATTTTGCATTCTCGGCAGCCCGGTCGGCGGCACCTTCTTTGTTCCCCAGTTGCTTCCAGGTTGCGCCAATGATTTCCTTCTGACGTTGCGAGATTTCATCGGGGGCGTTGCCCCCTCCTCCTGCACCGCCACCCATTTGCTGCGACTGGGAGTACTCGCGCTCAAACGGCTCCGCCTGAATGAAAAACATGTCGGTTCGAGATTCCGCATGGGCATCTCGGGCCGTGGCATACACGCTGACGACGTCTCCCGGCACGACTTTGAAATCCTCCAGGTTAATCGTCGTCGAGGCGTCTGCCGTCTTCTGGCCCTTCTGCTTCAGGAGGTTTACGGCTCGTTCCGGGCCTCCGTTCACGGAATAGTAGAGGCCCAAATCGCTCAGCCCAAACGCATCGTCGGCTTTCACTGAAATGGTTACTTCCTCGATCGGGCTGGCGCGGTAATCACCCGCAGGCCTGGAGATGAGCACGTCCGGCGGGTCCGCCTTGCTTGCTTCGATAAAGAAGTCCTCGGAGATTCGGACCGGCTGGTCGTGGTCAACCGTGGCAACGTGATAGGAGCCGTCTTTATCCATCCGAAGGGTAGCCTCGTACACGTTCCCCGTCGCGTGGGCGAGCGAAATCTGGCGATCATCATCAAGGACGAGAACGCCGTTGCTCACCGGACGGTCCGTGGTAATCTCGAGCTTCGCTTCACTGCCTTCGATCGCACGCAAGTCGCCGCCGCGCTCCTCGACGACGGGTCCTAAGCCTGTCCACGGAGGGTAATGATAGGTGACGCGAATCTGCTTCACGGACGGCACGTCGGTTACACGGATCTTGAAATGACGGGAGCGTAGGGGGCCGGCTTCGACGTAATACTCGACGCCTTCCGGGAGTCCGGCGAAAAGAAACTGGAAGCCTGATGCGCCGGGCTGCGGTTGCATGGAAAGCTGTTCCCACTTCGTCGTGCTTTCGTAGCGCGCGTAAATGCGAGCTTGGTTTACCTGTATGCCGCGGGGCTCGACCGTGACGAGCTGATCGGCATTGCGGCGCACCGTCGCATCACCCGGACTGACGTGAATGTCGTAAAGCGGAGCGGCCCCGGCATCGCCTGCCCACAAAAGAGCCGCACCGTAGCCGAGATAACCGGGCCCCGCCAGAATCATCCAAATCAAAACGGCAGCGGCGCCCAACGCGACACCGAAGGAAACGAGCAGGTTCCTGTTCGGGACTACGGCGGTTGGCTCAGTCTCGCGCGCGAGGCCCAGCGTGTCGGTCGCCAAGAGCTCGGCAAAGGCCTCACGACCTTCGGAGTTGCGTTCCGCTAGGGTGATTAGGCGCTGCTGGAATTGAGGGAAGGAAGCTTCCGTCTCAGATGCGGCGCGACGGCGACTGATACGAAGAAAGGGAAAGACGCAACCCAGCGCAACGCCGCAGGCGAGGATCAAGAACAAAACGGCCCTCGCACCTGCGAGACTGGCACTGGAAAACGCCAGAGTATTGGTGACCAGGACCAGGACAACGGTGGTGAGTAGAGCAGACGACGCAACGAGGGCCGCGCCAAACAGAAGCACACGAAGCCGCAACCGACCTTTTAATTTGTCGATGTAGGCATCCAGCTGCTCGCGCGCGGTCATGGCTTCTCCGCCAGCGTGACCAGGTACCGGCCCGCCAGCAGCGACTCGCCCAGGGCGGCCACCAGCACCACAACCATAGCGTACCACCAAAGGCTCCGCGGTCTCTCCTGGTCCTGGTGTTCTCCCAGGTTGGCCTGGTGCTGGGAGTCTGGGCCACCCTTTCCGCCCCAGAGCGTCAGAGTGTCCTCCGGGATTGGTTCCAGGTCTGATTCCCGCCGATCGGCATTCACGCCGACCAGGTCCTGTCTGCCGTTTGCCAGTCGAACGCTGTAAAAGCCAGCGCTCCTCAGCTGATAGGACTGCGTCGAGGCTGCTTCCTTAAGTGACAGCGGCCGATGCCCCGCCGGGTCAATCACTTCTACGCTGACGGCCTCCTCTTTGGTTGTGCGCAGCTCCAGAAACGAGTCCACCAATCGGGAGCCCTTTTGCTCCTCGGTGCCTGACAGGTACCGAGCGACCTGCCTCACAAAGGGAACAAAGACAGGCTGGACGGGGAAGTCATTGGTCAGGTCGTCCAGTCCGGAGGCAAACAGCAGGGAATGCCCCTCTCCAATCTTCTTGTCCAGCAGAAGGGGCGTGTGGTCGGTGAGTCGGGCGATGACCCGAGAACTCGAGGGATCCACCGCCACGGCGTAGTAGAACTTCACGCCCGCCCAACCCTCACTGCTCTGCAGGGAAGGATGCGAGCTGTCGGTTTCCGCGACGGTCGCGAATCGCTCCCCGTTCCGCGAATAATCATGCGCCTCGATAACCGTCTCATCCAGCACGGGGATGCGAGCTCGGTGGGCCGCAGAGGTACCCGCCGCGATCAAAACACTTCCACCACCCCGAACGTATCGCAACAGATCGTTTTCAAATGGCGCGGGCAACGAAATCACATCGGAAAGCACGACGAAGGCATATTTGGAAAGCACCGTCGAGGAAGCGCGATCGACAGGGACACTGTCCAGGGTGAAGGATGCCTCGGCAGCCGAAGCGAGCGCCGATCCGAAATAGAGCGGGGAGCGAGAATCAGCTGATTCGTGAATGAAGAGAACGGGCTCGGGGTCGGAACGCTCAACTGCAAACAGGTAGTTATCGTCGGCCGCCAGAGAGTCTGCCGAATCGATTCTCACCTCGCAGCGGCTCCACCCATACGGCACGTTTAAGGACGGAAATACCGCCGTGGCACGCCCACCGGCAGGGACATCCACTTTGCGGCTGTCGACGATTTTTCCGTTTACCACGAGAGAAGCCATCCTCGACGCCGCGGGCGTGTGGTAGCCGGCAATCACGGCCTCTACGTGCGCTTTCTTCGGATCCCAGACCTGGCTGGGAGCTTGCACGCTTTCCACGGCCCAATTCGGTAGTGTGTCTTTTGCAACCGGATGCAGGATCAGAGAAACGTGGGGCGGAAGGGCCATCTCCGCAAGACTCGCGGGCATGTCTGTCTTCTGCATGTCGCTGAACAAGTGCAGCTCGATCGGTGCGTGCGCGGCCTCCTCGATTGAACGGACTGCGCGGGCGAGTTCACCGAAACTCCCGCGCGCATCTCCCGGCTCAATGCTGTCGACGGCTGCACGCAGTACGGCGGAGTCCTGAATCGGTTGGGTCAGGACATGCAATTCCGATCCCAGGGCCGCGATTTGCGCTCCCTCGGCCGGATGGCGTGAGTTCAATACGGAAACTGCCTCGCGTTTGGCGTCCGATAGACGGGGCCCGGCGCGCATGCTGAAGGAGTTGTCAATCACCAGGAGCATGCGCCGCTCGCCCGAGCTTGCCACGGTGCGTTTGATGTAAGGATTGGCAAAAGCCAGTGCGAGCAGCACCAGCACGGCAACCCGAAAAGACAATAGCAGCAGGTAGCGAAGCCTGCGATGACGGATCGAACTCTGGGTTCGCTGCTCAAAAAACATTAAGGAACTGAACGGATGCGGCGTGGTCGAGTGGCGTCGCAGGAGATGAAGGTAGATTGGCAGTGCCGCGGCGGCCACGCCAATCAAGAACCACGGAGCAAGGAACCCCATCAGTTCCTCCCCTGCCGGATGGTCAGGTATTGTCTTAGGGCAGCATCGAGGGGGCGGTCGGTGACCAACAGGCAGTAATCCATTCGGGCACTGCGTGCGCGATCCCGCAAAGCCGTGATGTGTGCCTCGATTCTCTTGGGGTATTCGTTGCTGGCATACTCGGGTGTGACTTCCATGCGCAGGTTTGTCTCGAGGTCGAAAAGGATTGCGGGCCCGGAAAGATCGGGCCGAAGTTCCTTGGGATCGAGGACATGAAACAACACGACTTCATTCCCGTGAAATCGAAGCGGCTCAATCGTGCGTATGATGGTCTCCGGTGCCTCATAGAAGTCAGACAGGATCAAAACAAGTCCGCGCCGCCGCAGGAATTGCCGGAAGTGATCCAAGGGTTTGGCAAAATCCGTTCGAGCACGGGGCTCCGCCAGCTCCAGTCCATGGAGAAGCCGATTGATTTGTCCCTGGCGGGTGGAGGGCCGAATGTAATTTCGGACTTCGTCATCGAATACGATGAGTCCCGCGGCATCGCGTTGATTGTGGATTGCAAGATAGAACAAGCAGGCGGCGGTAAAGCGAGCGTAGTCCATCTTGCTCACTTTGCCCGAAGCGTAGTTCATGGAGTTGCTTGCATCGAGAAGGACCGTGAGCAAGCTGTTGGTTTCTCCTCGATATCTCTTCAGATACGCGCGTTCGGTTCTGGCGAAAACATTCCAATCGACGTGGCGAAGATCGTCGCCGGGTGAATAGGCTCGATACTCAGCAAATTCCTGGCTGAAGCCGAAGTCCGGAGAGCGGTGCAGGCCAGCGACAAACCCATCCACGACAGTCCGAGCGATGAGATCCAGACCGGAAATCTCGGCTAGGACAACCGGATCGAGAAAGCGTTGCACGATCAGGCCCCTTTCGGTGGAGGCATGTGCTCAAGAAGACGGCGGAGAATTTCGTCGGAATCGGTGCGATCCGATTCCGCGTGAAAGTTCAGCAGGATCCGGTGACGAAGCACAGGAATGGCCATCGCCGTGATGTCTTCATAAGCGACGTGGTAGCGGCGGCGCGACAAAGCGCGAGCCTTCGCAGAAAGAACAATGAACTGTGCGGCTCGGACGCTGGCCCCATAGTTCACATATTTCTTCACGAACTCAGGCGCCTCCACGTTCTTGGGTCGCGTGGCGCGGACCAGATTCACCGTATAGCGAGCGAGCGAGTCAGCGATCGGCACCATGCGGATCAATCTCTGAAAATCAAGAATCTCTTCGGCGTTTGTGACCGCCTCTATGTTGGCCGCGTGAGTCGTGGTGGTAAGGTCCACCACTCTTGCTTCCTCCTGCGCGCTCAGATAGTCGAGAACGGCGTTGAACAAGAAGCGATCGAGTTGGGCCTCCGGCAGCGGGTAAGTTCCTTCCAATTCGATCGGATTCTGAGTGGCCAGAACGAAAAATGGCAAAGGCAGGGTGTAGTGATTGCCGCGTACCGTGCACGACAACTCCTGCATCGCCTCCAGCAGGGCCGATTGCGTCTTGGGCGGGGTACGGTTGATTTCGTCCGCCAGCAAGACATTGCCGAAAATCGGGCCTGGCACAAACGTCCACAGACGCCGCCCGGTTTCGGGGTCCTCTTCGATGATGTCTGTGCCGGTTATGTCGGAGGGCATCAAGTCCGGCGTGAATTGGATTCTGCGAAAAACCAGGCCCAGCGTCTGTGAGATCGTGCGCACCATCAAAGTCTTGGCGGTGCCGGGGAGTCCGGTGATCAAACAGTGGCCGCCGACAAAAAGCCCAATCAGGATCTGGTCTAAAACTTCGTCCTGACCGACGATGACCTGATGAACCTGGGTGAGGATGGCGTCGCGAACGGCCTGGAAGCGCGAAACACGCTTCTGTAACTCCTCAGACTCCAATTTGACTTCCGTCGGGGTAGCCATCGCTCATTTCCCTTTCATGGAGGCCTGTAACTGCAAAAGCAATTTCTGAGCCGGACGATAATCCGGCGCTGCTTCCAGGGCTTGTAAGACGTTCTCTTGCGCCTTCTCGGTTTGGCCGGCCGCAAAGTAGGCGCGGGCCAAATTGAACTCGGCCGAGGCTTTGTCGGCGGGCCGCATCGCAACGACCGCCCCGTATTCGCGAATGGCGCTCGGATAATTCCCTTGCTCAAACCACAGATCCCCGAGATGCCGGTGTAGTTGTTCATCGTTGGGATAGATGTAGTTGATCCGGTTAAGCGTGGCCGCGGCCTCCGTGGGACTTCCCAATGCCTCCTGAAGAGAAGCAAGCTCTTTGAGCGTCGCCGGGTCGCGTCCTCCGAATTTCTCATACTCCGTCAGCACCACCGCGGCCGCCTGTTTGTCTTGCTTTGCCAAGTAGGCTTCAGCCAAAATTTCATACACGTTGGCATCATATACGTAGTCCGGATAGAGACGCCGAATTTCCTCCGCCTTTTGATGGACCTCGTCGTATTGATGGTTTTTCGCCAGCTCGGCTGTATCCCTCAGCCCCTTGCGCCACTGGTCAAAGCCAGCGACTTCCTTCCCGACCGTTTTGTCGAGCCACTCGAGAAATTGCCGGTCGAAATCCTGGGGCGTAAGGCCTAGATCCTGGTGGATGACGTCCGGTGTCGTTTCGCGTTTGCTAAACGACGCGACCATCGCAAGCAGCTTTTCCGCACCCCAGCGGTCCTGAATGTAATCGCAGATTTGTCCCGCCTGATAATAGGAGACGATCACCTGCGCCGGGTATTCCGGGCGAACAAAGCCGCGGTCGAGTTCTGTGACCGGGAGCAATTTCTTATCTCGGATGGCAAGCAGAATCTCCGGGGTGATCCGGTCGCCCCATTCCGGTGAGGCTTGCGTTTCTTCGTGCACGGCAAGTCCCTCGGTGAACCAACGAGGCACTCGGTGATTCGTGGCCGTGAGGATGAACACGTGGCTCATCTCGTGCCAAAGCGTGCTGGCCCAATTGAAGTCTCCCGGCTTCCGGGCCGAGGGGCTGTCCATAGCTAAGACTTGTCCAAAAGTCACACCCAGAGCACCAAGCCCCGGCATGCCCATCGTGCGGACCGCGAAATCTTCGTGATCCGCGTAGACCTCCACCTGCACCGGGCCGGGAAGGCCCATTTGGTATTTCTTCTCGTAGGTCGCCATCGACCGCTCGATCTCTTCTTCAAAATATGGCGCGAGCAAATCCGCTTCCTTCTTCGGAAGCTTGAGGATCCAGTTTTCCTCTTTGAGGGTGACGAAATTCTTGTAACTGTCCAGAAGACGCAACGTATTGACGGTTGCGGCGTCTCGGTACCCGTTTTCATAGCACATTTCCAGCTGTCGCCGCGGCTCGTCCTCCTGACCGAGCCGCATGAGATTGATGCCAAGTTGCGAACGCGCCGACCAAAGCTCTGGGTCGGCCTCAATGGCCTTGCGGTAATATGCGACGCCGTCTTCATAGCGCCGGTTGAGGACCAGATGATAAGCGACGAGCGCGTAGCCCCCGCCATAGGAAGGGTTGACTTCCCGAATTTTCGCAAACCAGGCATCGGCAGAGCGGTCTGCCAAAATTTCCACGGCGGCGTGGATCGCCAGGGCATCCACTGCGTCGGAGGAGAGACGAATCGCTTCGTCCGCTTCCTTCAGCGCTTCCGCCGTCCGGGAGTCCTCTAGCGCCAGATTGGCCATTAGTTCATGGGCTTCGACCAGGTTCGGATCGAGCTCGAGCGCCTTGGTGTCCCATTCGACCGCTTTACTATCAAAACCGTCGGCGCTGACGAGGGCAAGGCCAAGATAGGCGGGCGCGTTACGAGGGTCTTTCGCGAGAGCCTCCTGGAACAGACCCTCAGCCTCGGTATTGTTAAAACGCTCGTGCAGCAAGCGGCCCCAGCGCACGCGGTAAAGCGCATTGCCTTGGAACTGGGAGACGGCAAGACGGAATTCGTTATTCGCCGCTTCATACCTTTTGAGTCCCCAAAATCCCTCGGCGCGAAGATAAGCATCGCCGGACCTTGTCAAGGTCTCGTAGCAGGCACGAGCCTCGGCGTTGCGCCCGTGCCGGGCCAGGGTTTGACACTCACCCACCGTTCCGGCTCTGCTGCCGGTAGAAACGGCTGCTAGAAAGGCACAGAGAATCCACGCTCGAGCTCCTCGCCTCACTTGTCGAGCTCCTCTTGCACCCGCGCCAGTTCCACCAATGCGGCTGTGAGCTGCTCTTTGTAATCGTCGGGAGCCATCGCTGCCTTCTGATACTTCAATCTGTCAATCTTCTGTTCCAACTCCTCTTTTTGGGCGAGCAAGTCACGCTTGGCCGGATCGGAAAACGCTTTCTGCGCAGCCCCAAAACGAACGAGTGGGAAACTGGAAAGGAATAGACCCTCTCCGGTGTCGGTGGATGGGGCGCGAACCGCGTCATTCTTGCCGGTGTCTTCGAAGACGGGGTGCTCGGTTGCTAGGCGCTTTTGCGATTCGTAAAAAGAAGCCGTTTTGCTCGCTGCGTATTGGAATGCTTCGAGCGCGCTAATTGTTTCGTTTTTGTTTACATCGGCCGTGGGGTTACGCAACGCTTCCACCCAGTACCGTGCGAAAACCGTGGCATTTTTTTCCGTACCCGTTTTAGTAGCCGCTATGACAGCTCGCCCGGGCTTATCCAGTGCGGCAATCGAACCACCGCTGGCGCTGGTCGTGTTCACAACCAGCTGACGCTTCGACGGGATGCGGTCGCAGAGAGCAGCCAGATCGCTACTCGAAATGTCCGGACCAGGAAGATTAAATTTGTAGACCGATCCATCATACGAACCGTGTCCGATGAGGACGAGCACAAAGTCGTCTTCGGGTTTGGCTTGGCGCGCAACCAAGCCCAGAGTCTCTTCCAGATGCGCGCGTGTCGCGCCGGGCCCGGTCAGGGTGAAGACATGGATGTCGCCACCGGAAGTTCTCAAAATGCGGTCCAGGTCGTTTGCGGTTGCCTGAAAACGCTGTTCGTAGTCGGGTTCTCCCCCGAGGCCCGCAACAGTCACGGAATACGTTCCGGCCCATGCGGACAGGCAGCACACGAAAACGCATGCGCTCGCCATCGGCAGGCGCCACGCCTTCACACGATCCCCCATCTGCGCCGGAACAGCCATTCCGCCGAACGCAGTAGTACGATAACGAAGAAGATGACCGGAAGATTCCACAGCTCTTTGGTCTCGCTCATGGTGATTCCCGCTTCCGAATAAGGAATCTCACGGGCCAGCTTCGAAATCTCCTGCGGTCGCCAATAACGCCCTCCGGTTTGCGCAGAAAGTCTTTCCAGAAGATCACGATCTTGTTCGGTGCGAAAGTTCTCGGCCACTCCATCCATGCGTTGAAAATTCAAGACATCACGCCCGAGTTCCTTGCCTTGATCCGTGCCCCTTACCTCAACAACGTAGGAACCTGGCTTCTCCGCGTTCCAGTCGGCCTGAAACGAACCCGGCCGGTCCGGAACCGGAGCCATATCGACCATGGCTGTGATGCCGTCCGGACCGATAACGTGCGCTTGCACTTGGGCGGCGGGTGCAGGGTTATAGTTTTCGTCGCGAACATCTGCGAAAAGTTGAATGTGCCCGTCATCCAACAGCGTCTGACTGGATGTCGATGCGAGCACGTGACCCGGCGTATCCCATACGAGCCAGCGCAGCAGTTGCTGCCAGAACATGTGGTGTGTCGTGTCGCCCAACGGTTGGCTCATCTGCCAACGCCAGGTCCCGGAGGTTGCCAGCACCGCCGTTCGCCCCCGTCCGTAGTTCTCGGTAATCAGCATCGGAAGCCTATGGCCGCCACCCATCATTTCGGCGAGGACCGCAGCACCGGGTTTGGGGGTGCCCGCTTCCTGATAATCCATAAGATAGGGAAGCTTTTTCCAGCGTTCCGAGTTGGCTTGCGGGTCATCGACCAGACGGCAGAGGATGCTTTCGGCACCGATCGGCGTGAGTTCCACAGTCGCGGGCGCCCGATGGAAAGTATTCTTTTTGTTGGGAAGCACGACCGGCAGCAGGTCCACTACGTTCGATCCGCCCCAAATCCCATCCGCGAGCGAAGAATGCCCTCCCAGCCACAGAAGCCCGCCTCCCCGCCGGTCGACAAATTCCCGAAGCAGGTCCTGTTGGACCGGTGTGAAATAACCGGCTTCCACCGAGCCGATAATGATTCCCTGGTATCGGAAAAGGTCCTCCGCGCGCGTGGGAAAGCCGTCGGCCAGCTCGCTGGGATCGCTAATGCCTTGGCGATAGATCTTATTCTCTGTCGTGCGGAGCATGGAAACGACCTGGATGAGCCGGTCATCGTCCTCGGCGCGCCGAATGAACTTATATTCCCAACGAGGTTCTCCTTCCACGTAGAGCACGCGACGCTTCTCGGAGTCCACATTGAGCAGACGCGTGACGCTGTTGTTCAGCCGGTTCTTCTCGCCGGGCAGCGGCTCGATGGAGAATTGGATCGCCTTGGCTCCGGCTACGCCGGCATTGAACAGAAGCTTCTCGCTCTGTATCTTGCCCTCTCCGGCAAACGTGATCGGGTGCGAAGCCAGGATCTTGCTACCCTCGGCGGCCGTCAGCGTGCCTTTCTGCCCCGCATACCCGGCCTGGTGAAAACTGATCGTTGCCGATACGCGCGATTCGGCAAGAGCTCGGGGCGAAAGCACCGCGTCGCTGATCTCGACGTCGGGCGAGATCACTTCTGCTCCAATACCGACTGTGTGTACGGGAAGGTGCCTGTTGCGGAGCGCTTGAACGGCTTCTAGATCGATCCCGCCGGAATTGTCCGAGCCATCACTCAACAAGACGATTGCGCCGATAGGTAAATCACTGGTGTCGGCAACCAGTTGTTTCAAACCGTCTCCGATATGGGTGGCTGGCGCTAGCGGCTCGGCGAGGTCCTGCAAACTCGAAATGCGAGTCAGATGGCTATCCAAACGGTACAAGCGCGTTTGGAATCTTCTGTCGAGTTCGGCGAGCACCCCGTTTTGAAGAGCGGCTGCGGCTTCTTGCTCGCGAGTGCCGGAGCCAGCATCGCGAATTCCCATGCTCTGAGAGTCATCGATTAGGATCGCTACGATGTTCTGCTGAGGTTTCAGCTCTGCGACCACCATGGCTGGCCGCCAGAGCAAAAACAGGAGCAGGCTGACCGTGAGCGACTCGAGCAGCCAAATCGTGACGGCTTGCCAAACCTGTAACGAACCGGAGTTGCGTGCCAGACGTGAATAGGTGCGCCAGCCCAGGCCGGCTAGCGCCGCCAAGACCAAAACACACAGGACCCATTTGGGCCACCCGCCGAGCAGGGCAAATCTGCCCTTGGAGAAAACCGCGACCGGATATTTGAAAAAAAGTTCGAACATCATTCGCACAACCGCGAGCCCCGATCGCGGTTCCCAAGCCCGCTCGTTAGTGCGTCAAGCCATACATGATGTAGTCAAGACCCACGCGAAACGCCATCGATGCAAACTGCTCCGGATACCTGGGGTCGTCAGCCCACTCCCAGGCGTCTCCGAGGTGCATGTTGTGGCAGATTGCGACCATGATCCGCCCTTTGTCGTCTCGAATCGCCCGCCACTTGGGCACATACCCATCCTTCTCATAGGTTCTGCCTGTGAAGACGTATTGTTCCCCCGGCACCTGAAAACGCTCGCCGATGTCATACAGCACATGGAAAATCTCGTCGTTGTCCTTCAGATCCTCGATGGGCCGGTTCGGAAAGGCCATGCGCATGCCGGTCATGAACCGATCCCAATCGGCTGTCCCGTGGAAGTCGTCCACCATCAGAAAGCCCCCTTTGAGAAGGTATTCCCGAAGACGTTTCGCTTCCGCGTCCGTGAAGGTCCAATTCGCCACTTGGACCGCATAGACCCAGGGATAGTTGAAGATTTCGTCGCTGTCGAGGTCGACCACCTGTTCGGTCGATCTTGCCTGAATGCGGGTCAGGCGGCGCAGGGCCATCAGAAACTGGCGGTCGGCCTTTGGATAGTCTCGCTCCCAACTGCCAAAGCCATATCCGTAGCCAAAACCTCCGCCATAGCTGTCGGTTCTGGCACTGTAGCGCAATCGAGACCAGTAAAACTCGGCGCGCTCCTTGCTGTTGGAGGGTCCGTAATCATTTGAATAGGAAGGGCTTTCTCGCTGAAACCAGGGAGCCCCACCGTTCTGAAAGGCAAGCACACCGCTGGCCAAAACCAGGGGCAATGCCAGCGCCGAGGCGCGTTGAAGAGATCTCATCGCATCGATCCCCTGGAGAGCGTAACAGATTGGAATCCTCGCCTTCAACACGCTGCGGTCACCCGCAAATTCAGAAAACGCCAGCGCTTGCCTGCCGATAGGAGCGGGCCCTAGAATCGTGCCGCGGTCGCGCAGCCGCCGACTCAAACGTGAGACGATTTGACCTGGCTCTGCGGGCGCAACGGAGGAACTGTGAAACGCCGTGAGCTGATCGGGCTCGGAGGTGCGTCACTATTGTGGGCTGCGAGCGGCAAACACTTGTCAGGACAGGGGCAGGCACCGATGTCGATGCCCGCTCAAGCATCGCCGCAAGGCCCTGCTTCCACACCCGAAGCCACTCCCGCTGATTTCACGCTACGCATCGCCCCCATCGCTCTTGAACTTGCTCCCAGCCGCTTCATCAGCACGATCGGATACAATGGCACCTCTCCTGGCCCGGTCCTTCGCGTAGGTGAAGGCAAGCCCGTCACCGTCGACGTGATCAATGAGACCGACGCTGCCGAGCTGGTTCACTGGCACGGCCTTTTCGTCTCACCCGAGGTGGACGGCTCAGAAGAGGAGGGGACTCCGCCGGTCCCTCCTGGGGGGCGTCGCCGCTACCAATTCACCGCTCGTCCTGCGGGAACGCGCTGGTATCACTCTCACGCCATGGCCGGCGGCGATCTCCATCGTGGCACGTACACAGGCCAATACGGTTTTCTGATGATCGATGGAGGTGACGACCCGGGACACTATGACCAGGAGATCTTCTTAGCCCTTCGGGACTGGGAGCCGTATTTCACCGACCAAATGGAGAACGAGGCGGCCGAAGGCGGAGGAAGGGGACCCCAGCCGGAGAAGCCCGCGGTTCTGGATACCCGTCCGAATGGTTTGGAAGTCACCTCGCAGCTGTTCTCCATCAACGACAAAGCTCTAGGGGCCGGGGAGCCGATTCGCGTGCGCTCCGGCGAACGCCTTCTCGTCCACCTGCTCAATGCGAGTGCCATCGAGAACCGCACCATAGCACTCGCCGGACATCAATTTCGCGTCGTCGCCATGGACGGCAATAGGGTTCCCTCGCCGCAGTTGGTCGAAGTTGTCATGCTGGGACCCGGCGAGCGCGTTGACGCATTCATCGAGATGAATCAGCCCGGCGTATGGATATTAGGTTCAACCGACGACGGCACCCGCAATGCGGGATTGGGTGTTGTGGTGGAGTACGCGAATCTCCATCGAGAACCGCAGTGGGTCCCTCCTGCCAAGCCTATCTGGGACTACACTATCTTTGGTCGCAGTTCGACTCTGGCTGCTCCCGAGCACACGATCGATATGGTCTTTGAAAAGATTCCGAGCGGCGCAGGTCAATTCAATGTTTGGCACGTCAACGGAAAACCCTACCCTCACGATCGCGAGTTTCTTCTTCAGGAAGGAGCACGCTACCGCCTCGTTTTCCGCAACCGCACCGACGACGCACATCCGGTTCACCTGCACCGTCATCTGTTCGAACTCGTAGATGTGAATGGAAAGGCCGCTGCCGGCATTATGAAGGACACAGTTATCGTTCCTCTTTACGGGCGAGTCTCCGTCGACTTGGTAGCCAATCAGCCGGGGCTTTCGCTGTTCCACTGCCACATCCAGCAGCATATGGACTTCGGTTTTAAGGCCTTGTTCCGTTACACATAGCTGCTGTTCGTACGATTCAGGATGCCCCACTGAGGGACTGGATCGCGTACCGACCGAGTTGAGTGCCACCCGCAAAGACTTTTTTCACACATCGCCAATACGAGAGGGGTGTATAGTTAGTGCCGTTTTGAACTCCTCGAAGGAGCTTCGAAATAGATACATTTCTTGAGCAAATGGCCAATGACTTTTTGATCCTCGAAAGGATAATTGCATGAAAAACAAGACTGCAGCGCTTGCTCTGCTGTTGGTGCTTGCTCTTCCGGCATTTGCCCAGACCAAGGAAGAACAACGCCTGGAAAACTCCGCCAAGGTGTTTCAAGATATTCTCTCCGGCAATAACGGCCTGCCGAAAAGCGTTTTGGACAAAGCCGAATGTGCGCTGATCTTTCCTAGCGTCAAGAAGGTAGCCGTCGGTATCGGTAGCAGCTACGGTCGCGGCGCGTTGGTTTGCCGCAAGGGCGCGACGATGAGCGGAAGCTGGGGCGCTCCGGCCATGTACAAGCTCGATCAGGGAAGCATTGGCATCCAGCTCGGCTCTACGGCTACGGACTTTGTGCTTCTGGTGATGAATCAAAAGGGGGCGGAACAAATCTTGAACGGCAAGACGAAGCTCGGAAGCAATGCCACTGCAGCAGCAGGACCCGGCGCGCAGGCCACCTCGTATAACGCAGAGGCCATGAACGCGGACGTGTTGACGTATTCCCGCTCCAAGGGCCTGTTTGCCGGCGTTTCGCTTGAGGGTGCCTCGATGGACGGGGACTCCGACGCCAACAAGGCGCTCTACGGCAAGGACCTAACTGTGAAAGAAATCATCACGGGCGGCACGGCTTCTCCGGCCGGTGCAAAGTCACTGATCAGCGTCCTGGATACGGCTTCACCCGCGCGCAAGTAGCGGATTTAGTTTTGCAAAGATACGGCCCGGACTTCCTAGCCATCCTCTGAGGAAGTCTGGGCCGATCCCCGCAAATGCCTGATTTCGCGGCTACTTCAGAGTGAAGGCTCCCTCGGAATCTGTCACCTGCCCGGTTTGTTGACGGTCTTGGATCGATGATGCGAGCGTTGGAATTGGCGACGCGGGCCACCCCGGCAGAAATTACTCCTGGTCATTGAACGGAGGTTTGCGTGAGGATTTCAGCAGGAAGTCTAGCGTACCTGGCAGTACTTCTCGCTTGGGTCTGCAACGTTTGCGCTCAAACCAGAGCACACCTCAGCCCCGCCACCCTGAGCGGCACATCCTGGCAGCTCGTGCGGTTTCTGGGCAGCGATGATAAAACGCTCATGCCCGGCGAGAGGGCGAAGTACACAGTTGCGTTTGGAAGTGACGGCAGCGTAAGCGTACGAATCGATTGCAACCGCGGACGTGGCAGTTGGAAATCCGGCGGACCGAATCAACTTCGGTTTGGACCGCTGGCGCTTACGCGAGCGATGTGTCCGCCCGCGCCGCTCAACGAGCGCATCCCAAAGGACTGGGCATCCGTGCGCTCGTACACCTTCCAGAATGGTCATCTCTTTCTTTCGCTGATGGCAAATGGAGGTATCTATGAGTTTGAGCCCCTCCGCGAAACGGAAACACCTGTCGGGACTGATCGCAACTCTGCAGCGTCGCTTGAAAACACCGATTGGAAGTTGACACGTCTGGGTAAAACAGCTGTCACGGTAGCGCCCCTGCAACGGGAACCTCATTTGTTGCTCAATTCTGAGACTCATCGCGTCAGCGGATCGGGCGGCTGTAACGGGCTTACGGGCGGCTATGAACTGAATGGAAAGGAACTTTCTTTCAGTCAGATGGCCACCACGATGATGGCTTGTCCGGAAGGCATGGACCTTGAGAGGGCATTCTTGAATGGGCTCGAAAAGGCAAGGGTTTGGAAGGTCACGGGACACAAACTGGAGTTGTTTGACGCGAGCGGCAACCCGGTTGCCAGCTTTGAAGCACGTGACGTGAAGTGAGCGATACCGGGTGCACTTTCGCCCTTTATGTCGACGACAAACCGACCAATCGATGCACATGGAATGCCCAACGACAGACCGGGGTCGAACGATCTTAGTGCGTCATGGCGTAAACGATGTAGTTGATGCCGATACGGAAGCCAAGGTCTGAAAACTCCTCCGGATAAACAGCTCGGTTCGACCATTCCCATGAATCGCCAATATCGGAATTGAACGAGATGGCCACCATGATGCGCCCCTTATCGTCGTAGATGGCGCGCCAGTGCGCTCCTTTTCCGTCGTCGGATCCTTGCGGATAGTCCGGCACTTTGTAGCCAAGCTCCAAATGCGCGGCTCCGGGAATTTGATAGCGGTCGTCGAGATCGAATACGGTGTGAAATATCGGATCGTTCTTGGGGATATCGACGATCGGACGATCCGGAAAGACCATCCGGATGCGCTTGACAAACATCTCCCATTCGTAGGCACCGTGAAAATCATCCGCCATGAAAAAACCACCGCGCAACAAATACTCGCGCAAGACATCGGCCTGATGCTGGGTGATTCCCCACTCGCCCACCTGCACGGCGTAGAGCCAGGGCCAGTTGTAAACCTCGTCCCCGTCATCGAGATTCACATCCTGTTCGACCGAGCGCGCGTCGATGCGGGTCAGCCGCCGGGTGGCCGCGGCAAGAGCGCGATCGGCTGGTGGCCCGTCCTGCGTCCATAGCGACAAGCCCAGGCGCCAATCGCCATCGAAACGCCCTCGGTAACCATCGTTGGGGCCGGGCGGATACATCAAACGGGCGAAAGCCCATTCGCCTGGCCGCTGCCAGTCGGGCGGCAATGGGGTTGATTCGCCATACTCTACGGACGGATATTCCCGGAAAGGCCGCTGGGCAAACATCGCGCCGACGACGCAAAGGATGCAGCCAAAAGGCAAGAGAGCCTTCAACAGGCCGCCTCGATGGGGCTGTCGCATCCTGACTTCTCCTCTCCCCCGGAAGCCTGGTAGCTGACGCGGGTCTCGGCCTGTTTGTTTCTAACACTAAAATAACGCCTCAGCAAACCAGCAAGACCGACCCGGCTGTCCCGAGGGTCAGGCCTTGAAGGTGACCGAAACCTGCACCGCTGGGTGATTGCCTACCCTTCCAAGCCTCCGTAGTGTGGTCCTGGCCGCTTGAGGCCGAAGGAGGCGCTATGTGGACCAAGCAGGAGGAAGAGGAACTACGCAACCCTCCCGTACAGGAAAAAGCATCCTTTACACCGTTCTCCGGCGCAACTGCCCACCCCCGTGGCTTTGCGTCAAGCAATCTGGCATGCATCGGGTCAAGCCTGGAGATCAGGGGCAACGTCACAGGGAAAGAGGACCTACAGATTGACGGTAAGGTGGATGGCCCGATCTCGCTCGAGGGCCAAACGCTCACCGTAGGACGCACCGGCCGGGTGAGTTCTAACGTCACGGCTCAGGAAGTGATCGTGTACGGCATCATTACCGGCAATCTGGTTGCGCGAGACCGCGTCGAGATCAAGAAGGGCGCTTCGGTAACTGGCGATATTGCGACGGCCCGGATTGGCATTGAAGATGGCGCTCATTTCAAGGGTAGGATTGAGATCGATCGTGCGAGGCCACGGCCCGCCGATGACCTCCAGAGCATCAGTTCTCCGATCGTCACGGAGGCGAACTAAACCACCCACACCGGAACCCTGCGTCGTCTGTGGGTGTCGCCGCAACGCCATCGGTTGTGGGAGCCGGGATCGACTGTACGAACGGCCAGCTATTTCTTTGAGCAGGCCGCCCACGCGAAGATTCCCCCAGCGCCCATGCAGTTGCTTACGATGGAATTTCACAGTCGCAAATCACCGGGAGGTGTTCGACCATGGTCACTGCACCGTCTTACCCCGAGCAGCAAGTCATGGCTCGGGAAAAAGGGCTCCTCGAGCACTTGATGGATTTTTCGTTCGAGCAGATGGTGACGCCACGTTTGCTGAAAATGCTCTACGGCGTACATTTGCTGTTGGGCTTGATCGCGGCGATTTGGTTCGTGTTCAGCCAGTTCCAGACGTCGGTACCGAATGGATTACTGGCACTGATTCTCAGCTTTGCGGGAATGGCGGTTTGGGTCGTCTACTGCCGCGTGATTGTGGAATTGCTGGCGGTGGCGTTTCGCGCCGGACAGGTCATCGCGAATTCGCAAAATTAATAGCGAAATCCGCTATCCCAGAAGTAGGGCGGTTTCTGGCTGGTAGCAGAACCTTTGCCAACCGAGGGTACTCCTCGGTCCTGTCATTAGGTTGAAGCCCTTCCCATTTCGATAGAATCAACGGCAGCGCCTTGTCACGGCCCGTTGTTCTCAGGTTCTCGACCCGGCCAGCGTCGCCGTAGCGACAAATTACGTGTCGCGGGCGCTTACCGAGGCGATGGCCGGAAAACCGGTAAGCTAAACAAACATCGCGGCCGTACGGCTGCTCCGTGAAGTACGGGAACTGAATTGCCCACACGCCAATTCCGGGCCGATCGTCAGTAGGCGAACCCGAGTCAGTCCGCCAACTCGAGGGCGCCTCGCCATATGACCCTCGCTTTGGTATCCTCACCCCGTTCAGCGCCCAGCTGAGACTTGAGGAACCCTTCATGCGGCGTGCCGCGATGCTCTCCGGTTTGATCCTCACGGCTGCACTAGCGGTCCTTACTAGCCCCCTCCGCGCCCAAACGAACGAAGATGTGAGCGGTTGCTACAAGGAGAGCAATCCCGACCAAGCGATAAACTTTTGCACCCGTGCGATTGACTCTGGGCGGCTTCCGGCCTCGAACCTCGCCATCCTCTTTACCAATCGGGGAAACGCTTACAACTACAAGGGCGAATACGACCGGGCCATTCAGGATTTTGACCAGGCCATTCGTCTCGACGCGAACTGCGCCTACGCGTT
>Ga0187779_10000621_pt1 | contig 23847 bp, 23 predicted proteins | sample 1015_Q2_SP10_10__FD_132435 | JGI IMG/M metagenome (GOLD analysis project Ga0187779, IMG submission 132435) | Tropical peat soil microbial communities from peatlands in Department of Meta, Colombia - 1015_Q2_SP10_10_MG | ecosystem: Environmental > Terrestrial > Soil > Wetlands > Peat | place... | reverse complement strand
TTTCTCCTGCTGTTTGTTGTGGGCTACTGGTACACGGGACTGATGTCTTTGTTGCAGGGCCGCTTCGCTGGCCTCTCGCTTAGCTCAGAGACACACGCCAAGCCCTTCCCGGTTGGAGTCTAGCGGCGCCACCTGCTGCCGCCGGATTGAATAATCTGTGACTTTCGGCAAGGCCAGCGGTATCGTGCCAGAGAGCACGACCGCAGCTACGACCCTATTTTCATTCGTGCCGAAGCCGCTAGTCTAGCATGGTTCCAGGAAGGCATTGAACATTGGTGAGGCTTTCGTGGTTCTCCCCTAGAGCAGAATCAGAAACGGCCAACCTGGGCGGGCGTGTTCAGAAAGGTAAGTCATGATGCCAGGAAGAAAGGAAAGGGAGAACTCGGATAAGAGTAGAAGACAGCTTGAGGGTCTACCAGTCATTCGACGGAGTGTGGCGGGAATCGATTTGGGGAGCGAGCGGCACTGGGTGTGCGCTCCCACGCTGGACAGAAGCGGTCGGGAAGTAGCCAGCTTTGGGGCAACCACCGCAGAACTGATACGCATGGCGGAGTGGCTGAAAGCACGGCAGGTCGAGTCGGTGGCGATGGAAAGCACAGGAGTGTATTGGATTGCCCCGCATGAGGTGCTGGAAGGGCAAGGTCTCGAAATGCTGCTGGTGGATACCCGGCAGCTGGCGCGGGTACCGGGACGGGACAAAAAATCGGACCCGACGGATTGCGAGTGGATCCAACGGCTGCACAGTTGCGGATTACTGCGCGGTTCATTCCGCCCCGAAGAAGCGGTGTGCATGCTGCGGACGTTGGTGCGGGATAAGGCGAACCTGGTGGCGGAGAGGAGCGATTGGCTGCGACGGATGCAAAAGAACCTGGACCAGATGAACGTACGTGTGCACCGGGCGGTTTCCGATATCAATGGGGCGACGGGGATGGCCATCCTGCGTGCCATCGCAAAAGGAGAGCGGGATGCGCAGAAACTGGCGGAGTTGCGCGATCCACGCTGCAGTAAAACCCAGCAGGAAATTGCCGAACAATTGCGCGGGCATTGGCGAGAGGATCATCTGTTTAGCTTGCAGCAGGCACTGAAGATGTATGACGCGGTGGAAGAGCGGATCGCGGCCTACGAACAGGAAATCCTACGGAAACTCGGAGAGATGGAACGGGAAGAACAGCGGGGACAAACCGCACCGCCTCTGAATAACACCAACAAGGCCAGAGCCATCAAGCAACGCGGACACGAGCCGAGGCGGCACGCGTTATACCGGATGAGCGGTGTTGATATCACGCAAATCGATGCCCTCGCGGTAGAGACGGTGGAAGTGGTACTCAGCGAATACGGTCCGGATTTGAGCCGATTTCCCACGGAAAAGCAGTTTGTCGCCCATCTCACTTTGGCCCCGCATGTGGCCACTAGCGGAGGTAAGCCGGTGAGGAAGAAAAAGCGGAACAGCGCCAGCACGCGTGTGGCGGCGGCGTTACGGATGGCAGCGCTTTCGTTGCGCCACAGCCAGACGGCCCTCGGAGCCTACTATCGAAGAATTGCGCAACGCCGTGGCGGAGACATTGCCGTCTTTGCTGCCGCCAGGAAATTGGCTACTCTTGTTTACCGGCTACTGCGATGGGGCCAGCCGTATGTGGACGAAGGTGCGGCTGCATACGAAAACCGGTATCGCCAGCACCGCATCGGACGTCTGGCGGCCACAGCCAAAGAACTTGGCTACCAACTGACTCCTGTAACCGCTCCTGTCACCTAGGAGAAGCAGTCACAGAGCAGTGGGAGGGTAGAGGCGAAGACACGTGCTCGTCGACGAGAGCCGCGAGTGCCGAGACGCGAGGGCCTAGACTCGCTCGATCGCGACTGACTTTAGCACAACGTCCTTTACCGGCCGGTCCTGTCGGCCGCGAGGGACTTTAGTGATCTTGTCGACCACCTCCTGGCCTTCCACAACTTCCCCGAAAATGGTGTGCTTGCCGGTCAGCCAGGTGGTGGGCGCAACCGTGATGAAGAACTGCGAGCCGTTGGTGTTGGGCCCGGCGTTGGCCATTGCCAGTTTGCCGGCCTTGTCGAACTTGTGCGGCGAGCCCCTGGTTTCATCCTCGAACTGGTAGCCTGGGCCACCCCTGCCGTCGCCGGCCGGGTCGCCGCCCTGGATCATGAAGTCCGGGATCACGCGATGAAAAATCGTCCCGTCATAAAGCCGGTCGTTGCTCTTCTTGTGGCTGACCGGATGGGTCCACTCGCGTTTGCCTTCGGCCAAGTCCACAAAATTGGTGACGGTCTTGGGGGCATCTTTTTCAAACAGCCGGCAGACGATGGTGCCCTCGGTGGTCTGGAAGATGGCGTAGCTGCCCGATGTGCGAGTCATAGCGGTCCTTTCTGAGTCGGCGATGTAAACGCGACAATCGAAATTTCGTTTTAACCTTGCCTTTCGCTCTTTAGTGTGACGTTGCTCCGGCCTGCTCGATGGCGATGTGGTTGATTTTCACGGGACGGAACGGGCGGTCATTCGCATCCCTTCCCATGCGGGCGATCTGCTTGACCAGTTGTATGGTTGCTTCGTCGCACTGACCGAAAATCGTGTATCCGCCATTCAGGCTGGGGTAAGGCACCTCGGTGATGAAGAACTGCGAGCCATTCGTGTCGGGACCGGCGTTGGCGTAAGCCAGGCGCCCAGGGCGGTCGAACTTAAGCTGGGGGGAAGTCTCATTCTTGAACTTGTAGCCGGGATCGCCGGTGCCGCTACCCAGAGGATCTCCGCCCTGGATCATGAAATCCGGGATCACGCGGTGAAAAATCGTGCCATCGTACAAGGGAACTCCGTGTTTCTTGGCATGGGTTGCAGGATTGGTCCAGTCCTTGGTGCCGGTGGCGAGCCCAATAAAGTTTGCGACCCCGATGGGAGCTTGCTTCGGAAACAGGGTGCAGTGCATTTTGCCGGCGGTGGTGTCAATAATCGCCACCGGGTTAGCTTCTGTCGCAGCGGAGGGCTGCCCGGCCGTGCGATTGGGTGGGGTGGACGTCTGTGACCAGGCAGCGAGGGACAAGATGATAACCACGAACAGACTTGTACGCTGGTGCATGCAAGACTCCTTGTGAAAGCGGATCGGTTTCCCGCCGTCTTAGTTGTGATGATAACGTCACATTGTACGCCACGAGCCCGCTGACACGGATTAGCGCTCCGCCGCAATGGTTGGCGCCGACTGCATTCGGAGGCTGACCTGCTCGACCTCGCGGAAAACCCGCAAAAGGTTTTCCCCGAGAATCTTGCGGACGTCATTCTCACCGTAGCCGCGATCGAGCAGTGCCTGCGTAATCTTGGGCAGGTCGGCGGCGGAATCAATTCCCTGGGGAGTGGCGCCGCTGATGCCATCGAAATCGGAACCCAGACCGACGTGGTCCACGCCGGCGATCTTGGCCACGTGGTCGATGTGATCGATCAGGGACTCGAGCGGAGGTCGGGGGATGCGGGCCAACCACGCCCGCTCGATGCGGTCGTACGCAACGTAGGTCACCGGCTTGCCATCCGCTTTGCTTTGCTCGACAAGCGCAGCCACGGCGGCATCGCGGTCCTTGCTTTGGGCTTGGGCCGCCTTCCAGTAGTTCTCGTCGATGAAGCCGCTAAAGAAATTGACCATGACCACGCCGTTGTTCTTGGCGACAGCTCGCAGCATGTCATCGCTCATGTTGCGGGGCGCGTCGGTTAGGGCCCGCGCCGAAGAGTGAGAAGCGATGAGCGGCGCCTTGGAAACCGCCACCACGTCATAGAACGTCTTGTCAGAGACGTGAGAGATGTCGACCATCATGCCCAGCCGGTTCATCTCTAGGACGACCTGCTGGCCGAAGTCAGTAAGCCCATTGTGGTGTTCAACCTTGGCGTCTGTGATGTCGCCGGAGGAATCCGCCCACGCGTTCGTATTGGACCAGGTCAGGGTCATATAGCGAACCCCGAGTCGGTAGTAGTCGCGCAGCAGGTCGAGGTCGTTCTCAATGGCGTGGCCGCCCTCGACGCCGAGTAAGGCAGCAAGCTTTTTCTGCTGGTGAGCCTTTTCGATGTCAGCCACGGAAAACGCCATCATCATGCGATCGGGATGGTGAGCCGCCTGTTCATACACCGAGTCGATCAGATCCAAGGCCCGGTGGGCGTACTGTCCTTTGAAGGACGGCTCCACCCAGATGGAGAAAAACTCGGCCCCCAGGTTGCCAGCGCGCGCCCGATCGAGAGTGATGTGACCCGGGTCCTTGGGATCAGTGTTTCCAATGTCGAAATGTTCGTCGAGGAAACGTTGTGGGGTGTCGGCGTGGGTGTCCACTATGATCGCGGAGTCGTGAATTCTCAGAGCCCGAAGGCTGACGCCAGACATGGCCGAGGGCTTGTTTTGGGCCGCCAGAAATGGGCAGAACAACAGTACGAAGACGGACGACCAGTGAATCAACTTGCGCATGGATGTTGAACCTTGGGATTTTTCGTTTGGACGCAGGCTTTGATTCTATACGAGGGACGGTGGGGTGAGAGATGGATTCGTGGCCAGCAGGGTGCTGCGGTCGAGTAGGAGGCCTTGGCTACTTCTGGCTGACTTCGACAACAGGGTCGAAGTCCCAGTGGATAACATCCTGACTTTCCCGCCAGTCCGCGTAGCGTTCTGAAACCATCACGTGGAAGACCCACTGGCGCCGCTCTTCTTCCGGCTCTACCAGGCCCAGAGCGTTAAGGTAGAAGAGGTATCGCTCCACAAAGTGGACCTGATCGCGGGTCATTCCTCGTCTTTGCAGATCCACGGTCAATCCGGCCAGGTGCGAGGAGGCGGTGTCGCCGTCTGCCGGAGCAGCATTGCGGTTGTGCCGGCGGAGCTTCTTCTGCACTTTCACGGTACGGACGGCTGAGTTGAGCTGGATCTGTTCGTGGAATCTCTCGTAGAAAGCATCACTCAAATCTTCCACAAAATCCCGAGTCCAAGGACGGCAGTAGCGGCGGCTGGGGTCGAGGCGGGGATCGATGCGCAGCGTCTGACCGACGCGAATTTGCACCAGGGCCCCGCTGGCCTTCAACGCATCCAGTTCGTCGTCGTCCTGGATCCTGGGCAAGTCCAGGCGGTCAATTTCCTCGTTCTGACGCAGTAGCGATTCGTGGGACGGGCGGAACATGGGATTCCAGGCGAGACGGCGCGTGTGCCGACGGGCCGTTTGTCTGATCGGATGACGCGGAGGTGTGTAGCTGTGCAGACCGAAGGCTTGGCCGCACACGGCCAGAATGGACAACCCTCTCCACAATAGGGACCACCGAATTAAAGTCGACACGAAGTGGCCTCGAACCCTGGGGGAGCGCTTCGGCAGCCCGAAGCAGAACGTTATTCTAACCTCACCTGTCAAGATGCCAAGAGGAAATCGTTCCTGAACCAGTTACCGAGGGACTGTTTTGGTAACGGTTACGCGTGATTACCCAGCCTAACCTATTGAGTTCGCAGAACAGAGCAAAATGCCGGAAACGGCGGCCAGATTTCCCTTAGCGGCGGAACAGGTCGCGGATCGCCTGTTTCATGACCTCGCCTCCAACTTCAGCAATCGAAGTCGTGAGCGGGATGTCCTTGGGACAAACCTCGACGCAGTTCTGAGCATAGCCGCACTCCTGGATGCCTCCATCGCCCATCAGGGCGGTGAGGCGCTCGCGTTGGAGAGCGCGGCCGGTGGGATGCTCGTTGAACAATCGGACTTGCGAAATCGTCGCTGCCCCAACGAAATTTGTCTCGTCGTTGAACTGGGGACAGGCCTCCATGCAGCAGCAGCACGAAATGCAGCGGGAAAGCGGATACATCGCCTCCTGCTGTTCGGGGTATAGGCGCGGCCCGGCGCCAAGGTCGTAGCTGCCATCGACCGGAACCCAGGCCTTCACCGCCTTGAGATTCTCGAAGATCACGCCCCGGTCCGTGGCCAGGTCCCTCACCAGCGGGAACTTGGAAAACGGCTCTAGCCGGATGGGTCGCTCCAGTTTGTCGAGCAGGGCGGAGCAGGCCATGCGGGCACGCCCGTTGATTATCATCGCGCAAGAGCCACAAACTTCCTCGAGGCAATTCGAGTCATAGGTAATGGGTGTCGTCGCCTTGCCGGACCGCGTTACCGGGTTGGCTGCGATCTCCATGAGGGCGGAGATCACGTTCATGTTCGGCTTGTAGGGAAGCTCGAACTCCTCCCAATAAGGCTTGGCGTCGGGATTGAGCTGACGTTTGATTTTGATGATGAAGGTTTTGCTATTTGCCATTTAGCTTCCAGCCTTTAACTCCCAGCGCATTGGCCCCTGACCACACCCTAGGTTGACGCGATGCAATTCCGTACCAGTCACAAAACGCACGGACGGGGATCGAGCACCCCTCACCTTTTCATGATTCTGTCCAACCTTGGTGCGGAAGCCGCTGCGGCAACCCTACGAACCGCCGGCCCACCATCGCTCGCCGTAGAACGGAATGCGATAGAGCTCAGCATGTCAGTACTTCCTCGCCCGTGGCGGAATGAGCGACGCATCCACCGGCTCAAACTCAAATTTCGGTTCGTCGGCATCGGGAGCGAAGACCGCTTTGGTCGTCTTCATCCAGTTCTTGTCGTCGCGCTCAGGGAAGTCGGGCTTGTAATGGGAGCCGCGCGACTCGTCCCGCAGCCGCGCCCCCTGGGCAATCACTCGCGCCAGCTGCAGCATGTTGTACAGCTGGCGCGCAAAGGCGATGGTGGTGTTGGCCCACTGCGAGCGGTCGCTGAGGTTGATTTTGCGGAACCGCTCCAGCAGCTCGACAAGCTTCGCGTCCGTCTCGGCAAGGTTGTTGTTGTAACGGATGACCGTAACGTTCTTGGTCATCTCGTGACCCAACTCTTGCCACAGTCGGAATGGGTTCTCCGCGCCGTCTGACTTCATGAGGGCGTCGTTGATTTCCTGCTGGCGTTTCGTCTCGACCTCGAAATGGCGGTTTCCGTCGCTTTTCTGCAGTCCACAGGCGTACTGGACCGCGTTGGGTCCGGCCACGAATCCTCCGAAGATGCAGGAGACGAGCGAGTTCGCTCCCAGGCGATTCGCGCCGTGGTATTGATATTCGCATTCGCCCGCCGAGTAAATGCCGGGAATATTGGTGGCCTGGTTGTAATCGATCCACAGGCCCCCCATGGTGTAGTGCATGCCCGGGAAGATCTTCATGGGCGTGTCGCGCGGATCGTCGCCCACAAATTTCTCGTAAATTTCCAGGATGCCCTCCAACTTTTTGTCGAGGGTCTTGCGGTCGATGTGGGTGAGATCGAGATAGACCATGGGCTTGCCATCGATGCCCAAGTGGTGTTCGTAGACAACCTTGAAGATGGCTCGAGTTGCGACGTCGCGCGGCACCAGGTTTCCGTACTTCGGATACCACTCTTCCAGGAAGTACCAGCGCTCGCTCTCTGGGATGCTCTTGGGGTCGCGCTTGTCGCCCTGCGTCTTGGGTACCCAAACCCGGCCGCCTTCGCCCCGCGCCGATTCCGACATCAGCCGCAGCTTGTCCTCCCCGGGAATCGACGTGGGGTGGACCTGGATGAATTCTCCGTTGGCATAGTAGCAACCCTGCTGGTACAGCGCGGACTGGGCCGATCCTGTGCAGACCACGGAGTTGGTCGACTTGCCGAAAATCGCGCCGATCCCACCGGCGGCGATGATGATCGCGTCCGCAGGGAAGGTTCGGATCTCCATGGTGCGCAGATCCATCGCGCCTATACCGCGGCACACGCGCTTGCCGTCGAGCACCGCCGAGAGGAACTCCCAGTGCTCGTATTTCTTGACTTTGCCCTCCGATTCGTAACGCCGTACCTGCTCGTCGAGGGCGTAGAGGAGTTGCTGGCCTGTGGTAGCCCCGGCGAACGCGGTGCGGTTATAGAGCGTGCCGCCGAAGCGGCGAAAATCAAGCAGGCCTTCGGGCGTGCGGTTGAACGGGACACCCATGCGGTCAAGCAGATCGATGATACCGGGCGCTGCCTCGCACATGGCTTTGACGGGAGGCTGGTTGGCCAGGAAGTCGCCGCCGTAGATGGTGTCGTCAAAGTGCTGCCAAGTGGAATCCCCTTCGCCCTTGAGATTCTTGGCTGCGTTGATTCCGCCCTGGGCGCAGACCGAGTGCGAACGTTTCACCGGGACGATCGAGAACAGATCGGCCTGGCCTCCCATTTCGGCGATCTTGATCACGGCCGACAAGCCCGCCAGGCCGCCACCCACTACGATGATTCGGGGATTGGACATCGATTTCGCTTCCGATCTGCCGGGTTGCGCCCGGAACTACCGCATCATGACCACGGAGTCGCTGGACGAACCGAAGTCCAGGGGCTGTTGCGGGTAGTAAAGGAATGAGTAAGCCGACGCAAGTCCGACCGCGATGAAACCGAGAGCGATCACCAGGCACACATAGCCAAAGCGGCGGCGGGCGTTCGGCCCCACCGTGATGCCCCATTTTGCCGCGAACAGCCACAGTCCGTACGCGAAATGCCAGGACGCGGCCACGATGCCGACCACGTAGAAGGCAACGATTAACGGGTTCTGGAACTCAAGCTGCACTTTGCCAAAGGCTGCGGCCGGGTGACTGAGCAGGTGAATGCCGGTGAAGCGCAGATGCCAAGTGTGATAGACGATGTAAAGGAATGCGATGGCGCCCGTCCACCGCTGGCTGGTGTACAGCCAGTTTCCAGTCCAGGGATAGTCTCCGAGATTGCTCTCGCCGCAATACCAGATGTACAAGCCATAGCCCGCGTGATAAAGGATGGGAAGCCAGATCCCGAACAATTCAAGTCCCACCACAAAAGGAAAACTCGTGAGCAACTCGACCTGCTTGGTGTAAGCGGCCGGACCCTTCGTAGCGAAGGCGTTGGATATGAAATGTTCGACCAGGAATGCCCCCACCGGAACGATACCGGTGAGAGAATGCAGGCGTCGGAAGAGGAACGAAGTCCCCTGACCGGCCCGCAGCGGAGCCACTCCCGGTTTGATTCGCATCGGAGCTGCCGTTGAGGCCACAGTAACTGCACCTTGCCCGTTCAAATGTGAGTCGCGAACCTTGTATTATCTTGGCGCGGGAGAAGGGAAGTCAAGGCAACCGGACGAAGGAGGTCATGCCCGCGATATCAATAGGGTGTCCTGAGACCTCGTGACACCACGCTAGACCAGCTCACTTGAGACTTTTTGATTTGAGACTCTTTGGACACCAGTTGAACACCAACGTCCAGGTGCTGGAACACCTGAGCGGAACCTAAACCACCGAGTCGCCCGGAGCGGGCTCCACATGGCTGCAAACATTCTAGCTGCCCACCTCGCCGCGAAGGCGAGGGACATCCGACATCAACTCGACAAACTCGAAACCGCCATTCAGTTCCTGCGGATGGACGATCCGGGCCTGATCGAGGCTGCCAAGGCGAACGCTCTCGAAGCTCTGCGCGAAATCACCCGCATTTCGTAGGATGCCAGCGTGGACATCGTGATGGCCATGACTGCCAGGCGGAGAGCCTCATGAGCCGCCCCTTCCACGCGCAGAGTCGTTTTCCTGCCAGCAAGGACATGCTTGCTTCGTAGCAACGACATTGCTCGCCGCAGAAGTTACTTTTCTACATCGGGTGCGACTCAAATGCGGGGGCGTTCTGCTTGCTTTGAGGGACACCCCCATCAAAGCAACACCCCTTGGGTCGCACCTCGCAGCAGGAGATCCATTGCATGTTGCTTTAGCCGACTATGGTCCGACGAGCAAGGTCAGGACATCGCCGGTGGGCACGATCCGGCTGATTGGCTCAAACGCCAGCAACGTTTTTTCGCAAGCTGCCAGCACAATTCAGTAAATCGGGGGCCCAGCCTTCACGGTGTCGCGCGTCCGTTACTGTGTCCGCAGGCGGTGACTGCAATAGTGCAGGCAATAAAGAAAGACGGAGCGGGAGGCGCCCCCTGCCCTCAACGCCAGGCTGACCTACGGTCCCGTCGGTCGTTCCCCAACACAAAAGGGACCATTGGCGTCATTTCCTAGGCTGGGGGATAGTCCGTTGAGAAGACAACTGGCACTTCTTACAGTTGACTCTCCTTGCCACCGCGCTAGAGTCCACGATGTGTCGGCGGAATGAGGCCCGTCGACGCTGACCAACGATGTACCTCTAGGGTGGGGTTTTCGGGAACTCCGCCCTATTTTTCTGCCCGGCTCTGGTAGGTCCTGCGGCGGTAAACTCTCTTCTTCTCTGTTTGCGGTCCGGGCCCTGGAGCTTAAATGGCCAGGGCCTTTTAGTTTTGCCACGTTATCGGGATTCGACGCTATCTTTCTGCCTGTCACAATACCAGCCAACGCTTTCTTCGGCCTTGGGGCTAAAAAGGAGATTGAGATTGCCCAGCAGGTCGTGCCAGTCAGAAAATTGAGGTGCGTTTGCGAGCGGAACCACCACCCCCCCTTCCCGTCCTCAATGACCTGACGAAGCCTCCCGTCGCTTTGCAATGTCACACAGAGTTTCGCCTTGAGAAAACGGAATTGCGAAAGCCCGCCGAAGGTAGGTAAGGCACCTCGTACCCATAGTGCATCCACATACGCAACAGGCAGGTGGCACTCCTTAGGCTAGAATCGCCCATGCATATGGGGAACGTGGCCCTGCGTGGGGAGATACTGCAGGGCTACCAACCAGAGGGGGGACCGCATCCAAGCGTGTCCCTCTCTTGATGGACGACGTGCGACTCCCTATGACGCTTGCGGTTCCCGCTCGTGCAAACTGCTAGGGCTCTTGGGAAAACAGCCATTTTCCGCCCAGTCTGCCTCTTCGACCAGCAACGGAATCGCAAGGTGGAGAGCCGCGATTTCCTTCCGTACCCGCTCCAGATCCACCACTTTTTGCGCCAGGGCCTGATAAACGTCCATATCCCTCCTTCTAGGCGAGGCCTTTGTTCTTATGTGAGTCAGCTTGTCGCTTTTCGAAAAGCTTTTCGCGTCCGATGCTCTGGCTGTACTTGCGGTTCTTGATCTTCACCCAGCTGGTGCGGTGGTCGCCCTCCATGTAGCGCCCCCGCTTGCACGTCGCAACCACACCCTCAAGATCACGTGCACAGGCGAGCTTAAACAACGGCCTTCTACCCCTGCAAGCCGCCCCTTTCCTGACCCGGCCCTGTGACTATAATTGCGATCACGCCGCTTCTGAGGAGACGACATGCGGAAACCTTGGGTTTGTAGTCTGCTGCTCTGCTCAGCCTTTGGCTGCTGGCGAATCTTATCAGATGGCGGGGCCGAGTCCAGATCAGCTCCCAATTACGAAAGCTGAGGTGGTCGTTGTGCAGTTTGCTGACGGAACGATTTGGGGCGACAGTTCTCTGCTCCAGACTGAGTTTGCTGACATGATGCAAGGCAGGCTCGTTGCCCGCGAGTTCTACCAAGGCGCAATCAGCGCGTATGACCTGGGCGGGGACTATGATTTGGTCAAATTCCTTACCCAAGCAAAGAACTCGCCCCCCACCAATAGGGACCCTGTTGATCCATTCCCTAACCTGCGCGAACTGGGGGGCAAGTATCTCAGGATCCAGCAGACCTCGGGATCACTGGCGGCAATTAACGAAATCCAATCACATCTGGACGCTGCCAAGGGGAGGTCATTCTAATTGGGTAGACAGGCCCAGCGGGCAGATGAAAAAGGTCCTGACTCGCCGTGACCAGCGCGGAAACCGGGGGGGGCTATGACCGGAACGAGGTGGCGGTGGTTAACAGGGACAATTATTGCCTTGGCGGTGACACTCACAGGTCAGACGCCAGATCCGAGTCCACCAGTAACCTTCAGCGTCAATGGCACTGCTACAAACGTCTCGAGGAAAACGATTATTCTCCTAGTAACCAACCTAGGAGCAGATGACTTTTATTTCAAGCCAGGCGGTGAGCCACCAGGCGCGAGCTTTGTGACCGCCAACGGTCTTGCCATCACCAAGGTAGTTCCATTGTTGGTCCAATTCTCCGACGGCTCAACTTGGGGCGATCTCACTCTGTTGGATCCGGTCATTGGGAGAGAGGGGCTTTGGGAGATGATAGAGGGGAGGGCAGTCGCCCGTGAATTCTACAAGGGTGCGATGAGCGCTTATAAGCGGGGAGGGGATACGGAGCTCGTTAGCTTCCTAACCAAAGCGAAGAACACGCTACATACGGATCCTGCGTACGATGCACTGCCGAACCTCCGCGGCCTTGGCAGTAAGTACCTCAGGATCCAGCAGACCTCGGGCTCAGCGGCTGCAATTAGAGAGATTCAATCCCGCCTGGACGCCGCCCAGGGGAGGTCTTTCTGATTTTTAGGCCCTCGCCTCCGCCTTCCCGGCCGCCATCTTTTGATGAGCACAATCCAGTCCGCCCGGTCGGCCAGGAAATCGTCCTCGTGGTTTGGAGGAAAGCATCTTCGTCCCGCCCCGGCCTAGAAGGATTGAGGAAACCACTGCACCACAACTGGGGCAAGGCTGGTTATGGTCGGGGATCGAGAACCAGCGTCTGGGTGGTAGGCCGCGGCACCGGCGCGGTGCCCGGGGGCACGTAGACGAGCCAGGAGATCGTTGCGGTGGTTGAGGTCGAGGCGGAGGTGGTCGAGCAGAGAATCTGCCAGATCTGAACCAGGGTGTTGGGAGGAGGAACGGTGGCGGGAATGATCGTGCCGGTGGTTCCCGACACCGAGGTGCTCAGCATCACCGGCGGCAAAGGTGGAGTCGGAGACGACGGAGCCGCCGGAGCCGCCGGACGCCAGTCGGTGATGCCGTGGATCCTTCCCACCGCATCCAAAGTCGCGATGCACACAGGGATCGAGCCGGCTGGCACGCTTGCCGTCGTGGATTGGGTACGAATCTTTACTACATGGGAGTGCCGCCCAAGGTCATCCAGGCGATTCTTCGTCACTCCGATGTGAAGACCACGGAGGCTTACTACATTCTCCCCGTGGATGATCAGGTCCGGAAGGCCATGGCCACGTTTGAGACGAACGTCCAGGATCCCAATTGGACATCAGTTGGACACCAGTCCAAGCCTATCTAGTTGAAACAATTGACTACTAGGGAAGTGGAAGGCAGGTCAGGGCGACCTTCACGCAACCGATCCCTCCCGCTTATCCATCCAGGCTAGAAATTTGAGCAGCGCCTGGCCGCGATGGCTATACCGCGCTTTCTCCTCCGGCCGAAGTTCAGCAAAGGTCTTCTGGAGCGAAGGAAAATAGAAGAGGGGATCGTAACCGAAACCGCCGGTGCCCTGGGGGTGATCGAGGATGAGCCCTTCAGCCACTCCCCGAAACGTGCCCAGTAAATTTCCGTTCCGTGCTGCGGCGATGACGCAGACGAACCGTCCCGTACGTTTTTCGAGCGGCACGCCGCGGAGCTCACGCAGCACGCGCGCGTTGTTGCTGTCGTCATCCGTATTACTTCCGGCCCGGCTCGGATCTTCGGCGGCGTAACGGGCCGAGCGCACACCGGGCTCACCTTGGAGGGCGTCGACCTCAAGACCCGAGTCGTCGGCGACCACAATTTCCTCCGGAGCAGCGAGGCTGTACTGTTGCGCCTTCTTGCATGCGTTCACGTCGAAGCTTGATCCATCTTCGACCACCGGCTGCAGCGCGGCGAAGTTCGGGATCCCTGCTATTTCGATTTCGTGCCCGATCGCGGCTGCGGCAAAGTCCCGCAGTTTGCCGGGGTTGGACGTGGCGACGAGAATTCTCCTCATAACGAGCCGATCAGACTGCAGGCGGCGGACATCATCCCTCAATTAACCAATGCTCAGGACGTCGTTTTGGTCAAAGCACGCTCCCGCCATTGCATAATGCGCCACAGCACCATGCCTAGGGCAGAGACGGACGACACAATCCCACCTAGGGAGCGATCCCACGTGCGCTCGAAACTGACCATGACCTCATTGCGGCCGACTTCCACTGGAATCAGCATCTCGCCTGTGATGGCAGTAGTCTCAGCGTGAACCTGCCTATGGTTTACTTCAACTCGCCAGGCCGGATAGTTGAAGAGGCGTAAACGCAGTTCTTCCGGCCTCGTCACCTCGGCAACGAAGCTCCGGGATTCAGGTTTCCACGACCTGATCTGAAGGTTCGTCCCCGGTTCCGCGGCCACCAGTGGAGCGTTCTTATTCAAATCAAGGGGATCAACCCCCGCTGGGACATACTCATCGGTGCCCTCGTATCCGGTCGCGTCAGCGATGGCATCCTGCATTTCTTTTACGTCGGCGGCATTGTCCCACCACGGCTCCTGCACTCGGTGCCAAACGACTGCGATCACCCCAAGCAGTAAAACATACAAGACTACGCGTGGGACCCAGCGGCGCCATGCCATCACGAGCAGAATCGCGAGTGGCACGTTGAGGCAAAGCAGCCAACGCCAGGGAAACTGCAAGTAGCGCAGCTTGGGCAGATAGTGCCAGAAAAGCAAGGTGATGGGGAACATCAGTCCGCCGGCCGCGATTCCCCAGAGGGCCAGGCTCCACCATGCGGCCTTGTGATCTCTACGCAATCGGCGTGAAAGAGCAAGGGCGCCCGCCAGTACAATCATCTCGGCGACAGCGATGGTGGAAACGATACGATTGAAATTGTTGTGGTCGGGGTCGGGGATGGTCGTGAACAGAAAATTGTCTTCCGGTCGTACCCCAGGAGAGAAAACCTGGTCCACGTTGATCCACTTCTCCTCGTAGGCCGCTGGCACCAAGTAAAACGCTGCCAGCGCAGCCCCGAGCACAACCGCGAGCGCGCCGTACCAGAGCACGCGTGGGGCGCGGTGCGCAACCGCGACGACAACGACGAGTAACGCCAAGGAGTAGTTCACCATGACCGCTGACGGCACGTTGGTCAGCCAGGCGACAGCCACGACCAGGCCCAGGGGAAACACCATCCGATTTCCCTCGTCCACGGACTTCAAAATCAGCAGGAGCAACAACGGGAGGAGGCAGCTTGCCAGCAACTCCGCGAGAGCACTCCGCCAATACACAATCACGATGTGGTAGGGGTTAGCGGCGTAAACAACCGAGGCCACAACCGCATCGCTGCGACTGAGCCAGCGGCGGGATAACGTAAACATGGAGCAGCCAGCGGCGGTCAGTGCCAGCCAGATGAACGCGCCCGGCACGGCTTTCCAGGGGAGCACAGCTCCCAGCATTCCGCCCAGGCTCCACGAAACAGGCGGGTAGAAAAGGAAGCGAGCCTCGCCGTAGGCCCAGTGGGATAACGCGGCCCATCGTGGGTAAAGGACACCTTGTTTCCACTGGTTCAGGACTTCCATCCACGAATACATGTGGAACTCGAAGTCATGGCCTGACGGATTGCCTAGGAAGGAAAAGGACACGACCACGGCGAAAGATGCCGCCATCACGGCAAGGCCCGGCGTAAGCAATAGAGACAAATCAGGCGCAGAATTGGCCTTTCCCTTATCCGAGACACAGCTTGGGACTGAGGGCGACGGTTCCAGAGAGCGCGGCTCCTGAGGTGGGTTGGGGACGCAGCCCTAACTGTACCAGTTCGTGTGAGGAGCGGGAACTCCAGGTGGAACGCCAAGAAACGACGGGCGCATCTTGCCGCGCCCGCCGTTAATGTTCACCACCGTCAGCCGCGCACGGTCAGCACCGGGCAAGATCCGCGACACACAACTTCGTACGCGATGGCCCAGGGCAGGTGCGCCGAGGCGTGCGGCGTCTGCCGATGGACGCCCATCACGATCAGGTCCGCCTGCTCCTCCTCAGCCTGACGGAGAATTGCTTCTACCGGAAATTCGAAGCGGACCACCGATTTCGGACGGCACCAGTCGGTTGCATCGGACGGGAGCAGGGACTGCAGCCGCCGGATTGCACTTCCCCTCACCGTCTCCTGATGGTGCAGGGGCACCAGTGGGATCGAGTGCAGAAGCGTAATCGCGGCCTCATTCTCCTCGGCTAGCGACAGAGCATAAGGCAGTGCGTGCAGCGACCCGGAGGAGAAATCGGTGGCGAACAGAATGGTTCTCAAGCGATCGACGACGGAGTTCGCGCTGACCTTCGGGCCAATCGTCAGGACAGGACAGGGAGCCTGACGGAAAATTTGTTCAGCCGAAGAACCAAGGACCAGTTTCTTCAAGCCATGGCGTCCATGCGTTCCTAACACAATAAGATCGACGGAGTGTTTGCGGATCACATCAGAAAGGACGCTCCACAAAGCGCCCTGTTCGAGTATGACCTCCTTCTTTGTGTCCTGTAGGCAATGTGACTGCAGGAACTGATCTGCTCGTCTCCTGGCTTCTTGCCAGAGCGCATCCATCTCGAGGGGAATGGGCTCCAGTGGAATGCTGAGCGGGGTGGGCGGGGCGACCGCGTGGGTTATGAAGACTTTGGCTCCGTACCAGCGGGCGACAGCCAAAACGTAGGGCAGAGCGGCGTCCGATGCCCCAGTGAAATCAGTGGGGAAGAGAATGTTATCAAAGGTAAGGCGGGTACTTGTCTTCGCGGTTGGCATAAGCGCCTTCGCTTCCTGGTTCCCGCCGGGAACCCCTACTTCTACCCTAGGACCGGATGGCCGAAGAGGCAGTGACTCCTGTCACCAAGACAAGTGAGCGCAGGGTGTGGAAAGCTTTGATTTTCTTTCAACGAGAATTCACACGATTGCAATATTCATGTAACACCCGGGCTTTAGCGTCTTTCGCATCGAGGTGGAACAGACCACTGGGAACTCGAGGGGTCACGCCAGAGACGGGGTGCTGGCCCTTCGGTTCCCAGGCCAGACTGCCGCTGCGGTTCCTGCCAGGATACCCGTGTAGGACTTCTCTCCGACCTTCAGGATCGCTGGAAACAGTCTCTGGGCGGACGCAGGGTTATTCCAAAACCTGCTCAGTTGGAGGCAATGGACTCGGAATGGCGCTGGCGGCGCAGCTCCACGAGAAACTCCTCTTCCGAGAGCGCTGGGCCATTACGGAGCAATTCCAGCAGCGGATCGTCGAGTGTGTCTTCGGCGCTGCCAGCCGACTGGAACTGGCTTTCATCAGCGGTCATGGAACGCGGAGCAATCAGGAGCTCAGGGGTAGTTCCAGGCCGGCTGGCGAGGAACTCAATGAACTTGGTGACGGTTTCGCGCTGTTCTTCAGTACGAGAAGGAAACTCAAGGCCCATGCCGGAGCCGGGATGCATGATGCGCACGACGCCATCGGCGTGGATCTCCATGTCTTCCGCTTTCAGGCAGAGATCCACCAGCGCCTGCTCGGGAAAGGGAGAGTCGGTTTCGACGTAGCACCCACCCAGGCTGAGGTCGGTGAGCTTGCAATGAGAAACGAAGTCCGTGTCCTCGGAGGGAACTTCCGGAGCATTGGCCAGGAGCCAGGCTTGCAGCTTCTCCAGCACATCGGCAGGGATATCCAGAAAGCGCACACCCGACTGGCCATTCGGATTCGCCCACGCAACTTCCCCGCGGGTCTCAATTTCGAGGCTTCCGTCCGGAAGGGTAAAACGCAGTCCGACGAGGGCCGCCGGATGCAGCGGCTGTGCTGCGAGCACGTCCATGCCCGTCTGGCTCAAATCGAGCATGATTCCTTCCATGGGATCCCCGCCCGGCAGGCTTAACTGAATCGGGGCTTGGACAGCTACGCGAAACGAGGATCGCCGTTCGCGCTTCAACAAGGCGGTGGCCGCGCTCAGGCCAGCCGCCGCATGATCAGGGCTGACGGGCTTGAAGAGAATAAATCTTGCTCCGGCCTTCAGCACTTGTCGCACCGTGCACTCCTGGTTGACCAGGGCGACGGTCACCATGATGGCGCCGGACCCCGAAGGCTGCCCAACCTGCAACAGTTGGCTGGCCGTCTCCGGCTCGTCGAAATCGACCACCAGTGCGTCAAAACGATGCTCGCGCAGGCGATTCTCTGCGACGTTGGAATCGCTGAAACGCTCGACCGCCACGCCCAGATTGGCCAGCACTCGGCTGAGGACATCGGCAGCGCTATCGTCTTTGGTAACCAGCAAAGCCTGAAGGGTCATACCACGCTCACATCTGCCACGTCGTTCCACGGATTAGGGCCAACGAGGAGCAACTCCCCGGGCCGGCTTAGCCGACGAACCGCTCCCACCTTGCTGGGAACTGGACGCTTTTGCGGCCATCACGTTGGATTGAGTCAATTCGTCGTCCATCTCCGCCAGAACGACGTTATCGTCCTCTTCATTCTCAGCCAGCAGGGGAGCAACTTCGCGCAACTTCTCCGCCGCCTGCTGCAGAGCTTCGATCTGCTTGGCTAGTTGTGCGTATTTCGCCTGCTTTCGGCGCAAAACCTCATGGATGTCCTTCATACAACCCCCTGCAGGCGAATGTAAGTTTGGTGAATGGGCAGGTCAACATCAAAGCCCCTCCGGCATATTACGCCGGTAACTGGTAACCCGCGCCACATCCAGCCCCGTGTGGTGCGCCAACTCCTTCAGAAACAGCGCCCTGGAGAGAGCTGAAGAGAATCGCCCGACCCGGCCTATAGGACTGCGTAGGAGCCGCCGAACACACGAGAAGATCCGCTGACAGCCGGAATTACGCGGACGGCAAGAAGTCAGAGGTCGGTCCGGCCAGATCATGATGGCGAGTGCGCATCGGGATAGCCGTGTTGTGCCACCTTCTTGGCACCGAAGTGTTATTTACAGGATCCGAGCAAGCTACTAACGTGGATTTCGAGCAGTTCTGGGGGAGGGCTGTTCGGGCGTCCCGTGACTCGAAAAGAGTCCGGGGCGCTTCTTATTTTCAGGCCTGGTTTCCGCTCTCGAGCAAACCTGCCGGACGGAGGAAGGAGCGCTTCACGTCAGGCAGGAAGAGATATGCGACGATAACCACATCGGTGGCAGCACGGATGATCTGCCACGACGTGGGATGCGGAAACATCCGGAACAAGCCCAAGACCAACCAGATTCCAGCGAACGCCAAGGTCAACGTCCGCGCCCAGTTCCTGAGAGTCCAGATTCCCAGGCCTACCACCAGAAACAGAAATGCGATCGCCAGAGCAGAGATCCCCAGCGTTTCACTGAGCCTCAACGTGAATCTCTGCACGAATGTGTCGCTCGCCGCCGCGGCCACCAAGCGCGCTCCCAGATTTCCCTCACCCAGAATGGCGAATCCGGCAAGGGCCTACACGGCGCCTCGAAGCCAGGTATGGATTGCAATCGCAGTTACTCCCATGGGACGCATTTACAGGTCTCCTTTGGAAGGATGAGGTAAGGGCCCGGGAAAAGTTACTAGCCTTGTTCCTCCCCGCGATGCCTTTGGGACCACGCAACAGCTCTGGAAGCCCTTCCAGATTTCATTTACTCTGCGCAAGAAAGCGACAGCAGGGTGCTGCGCGGGAAGTCCGGAGGCGTACTGCCGTCACGGGGCGAGTTCCCGAATCGAGGGGAACCGCGCAGAAAACGTGTGCAATGTGAGACAAACTGCGTCGCTTGTCAAGATAGATGGCGATGATACATGGCGATGATTTTATGCTGAAAATAAACGCTTACTGAGAAAGACAATCATTGCATGGAACCCCGCGGCTTTTGCTATGATCCGTCAGTTGCGTGAACTAGGTTCGCGCGTGATTCTTGTTGAGAAAGAGCGCTGCTATGCCCATGGTGGAACCACGCATGCCCGTGGCGGAAGCGTCGCAACCAGCCTCCGGCTACAAGAAAGCTCTCATCGTCGTCACGACGCTATTCTTCATGTGGGGCTTCGTCACGGTCCTCAACGACGTCCTGGTTCCGCACCTGAAGTCTATCTTCGATCTGAGCTACTTCCGGGTAATGCTGATCCAGTTTTCCTTTTTCTCGGCCTACTTCATCTTCTCCATACCCTCCGCCAAACTTATCGACACGATTGGCTATAAGAAAACAATGGTGGCAGGCCTCCTCACGATGAGTCTGGGTGCCTTCCTGTTCATTCCTGCGGCCAGCGTGCCGTCGTATCCGCTTTTCCTGGGCGCGCTAATGGTGCTGGCGGCGGGCATCACGGCCTTGCAGGTGGCGGCGAACCCGTACGTGGCTGTTCTCGGGTCCCCCCAGACTGCTTCCAGCCGATTGAATTTGTCCCAGGCGTTCAACTCGCTGGGAACATTCATCGGCCCCTATCTGGGGGGACTCTTGATTCTGAGTCCGGCCGCGAAAAGCATGGAAGTCGTCCGCCAGATGTCGGCCGAAGCGCTGCAGGCCTACCGGGTGCATGAAGCTTCTTCCGTCAAGCTCCCCTATTTGGTCATTGGCCTCACCTTGTTTGCGCTGGCAATCGCCATAGCTTCCTTTCGCCTCCCGCCGATGCCTCAGGCCGAGCACCACGAAAAGGGAGGCGGCAGCCTGTGGAAGTACCGCCACCTGATTCTGGGTGCGGTGGGGATCTTCGTCTACGTAGGAGCGGAGGTCTCCATCGGAAGCTTCCTGATCAATTATTTCAGCCAAAGCTACATCGGAAACATCACCGAGGCACAAGCGGCCAAGTATGTTTCTCTGTACTGGGGAGGAGCGATGGTCGGACGCTTCATCGGCTCCGCCATTCTGCAGAAGGTTCGCACGGGGACCGTGTTGGGGATTGCAGCAATTACGGCCGCTCTCCTGGTTTGCTCTTCGATGCTCAGTTTTGGCCATTTTGCGATGTGGAGCATCATCTTGGTCGGCCTCTTTAACTCAGTGATGTTTCCCAGCATCTTCACGTTGGGCATTGCGGAACTGGGCCCACTTACTGGCGACGGCTCAGGTTTGTTGATCATGTCGATTCTGGGAGGAGCGATCATCCCGCTGGTTCAGGGCGCGCTGGCCGATCGCATCGGGATCCACCACGCCTTTGTGTTGCCGGTCATCTGCTACCTGTACATCGTTTTCTACGCTTTCCGCGGATCCGTCCCGAAGCAGACGACGTGATCGTCCTTTCGCCGAACTAGTTTCTGATCGAGGCAAGAGCAGTTCTTCCGCGGAGGATTGGCGGCCGTCCCCGGTCGGCCGTGGGATATCGTTTACCCTGCCTCGTTTCCGGCATTTTTGCTGTGGTATCCTGAAGCGCCTATGCCGGTAACCATGCGGGACATTGCCGAGGACTTGAATGTCTCGATCGTAACCGTTTCCAAGGTCCTCCGCAGTCAGGGCAATATCAGCGAGGCTACCCGGCGGCGCGTCCTGCGACGCGCCAAGCAGCTCAATTACCAGACCAACTGGGTCGCCCGCAGCCTGGTCACCCGCCGTACCTATACGGTAGGACTCCTCCTGCCCGACTTCACGCACTCCTTCTTTGCAGAGATCGCCAAGGCGGTTGCCGAAACCGTCCGGCCGCAAGGCTACCATGCTGTCATCTCTTACTTCGAAGAAGATCCTGAGTTGGAGCGGATCGAGGCTGAGGCGTTAATGGCTCGTCAGGTGGACGGGTTGATCATCGCCTCCGCGCAGCCAGAAAAGAGCCTGTTCGACGGTATGCGGAAGCGCAAGGTGCCCTTCATTCTTATCGACCGCCCCATCGCCGGCGTGCGCGCCAGCTTCGTGGGAGTCGACAACGAGGCCATCGGCTTTCTGGCTACCAACCACCTGATTGCCCAAGGCTGCAAGCTCATTGCCCACCTGCGCGGCCCTGATAACGGCATCGCTGCGGCACGCCTGTCGGGCTATCGTCGCGCCCTGCGCACCCATAAGCTCGAACCCCTAGCCCGACTCCTGGTGGACGCCAGTTTTGGCGATCGTAGCGGCTACGAGGCCATGGGCAGGCTGCTGCAAGCGGGCCCTGCCCCGGATGGCATCTTCTGCTACAACGATCCTGTCGCCATCGGCGCGATGCGCGCCATCATGGATGCCGGACTGCGCATACCACACGACGTCGCGGTGGCCGGGGCTGGGAATGTGCACTACTCGGACGTGCTGGCCGTGCCCTTGACCACCGTGGACCAGGACACCGTGGCGACCGGCAGGCGGGCCGCCGAGTTGCTGCTGCGGAATATCGAGTCTGAACGCCCGTCGTCCGCGCGAAAGGTTTGGATCGAGCCGAAGCTCGTGGTTCGGGAATCCACAGAGCGTGGTGCGGCTTTCTGATTCGTAGCCTTGTCGGGAGTACGTAGTTGCATCTTGAGGCTGCACATCTCTGAGGTTCGGAGATTCAGCCCCGCACACGCGGCCACCAACGGCGCACGTTTCGGCAGTACTCCTCGTACTCCGCGCCGAACTTCCTGCGCAGCGTCGGCTCCTCGTAGAAGACCACAAACAGATGCACGCCGAGAGCGACCGCTGCTACGGCGGAGATGGCGAACGGGTTGAAGTGCCCGAACACGATCCACATACCGATCCACCCCGCCGCGAAACCGACGTACATCGGATTGCGCACATAGCGATAGAACCCAACAACCACCAGCCGCTTCGGCGGCGCGACAGGGGCGGGGGTTCCGCGCCCAGTCCACCCGAAGTCCCAGACACAGCGCAGGGCCACGGCGAACCCCACTACGGACGGAACCGCGGCCAGCCATCGCCAACGTGCCGCGCCCACCGTGTCAACGCTGAAGCCGAGCCACCGCGGCAGCAGCCAGAACCACAAAGCAAAGAACGCCGCGCCCACAGCCAGCGAAGCGATCGTGGTTAGCCATCGGTTCCCCTGCGAGAACGCCGCTGTGCTCTCGGACTGTCCGCCCATAGGCTCTCCCACGTCCTACAAGCGGATGACGCAATCTAAATGCTCGCCGCTGTATTCGCTTCTCAGGCTGGCGAGTACGCCGAACACCGCCTATGCGGACGGTCACTGCCGACACCGACGCCCGGTGACGCCAGCCTCGGACTGCTTCCCAACAACTTATGAGAGCGGGACAAGCCCGCTCCCATCTACATCATCGACCGCCGGAAACTACCGCTTCAATTCGACTTGAATGACCTCGAACGGCGTGTTGCTGAGGCTTTCTGGCAGGTGGGTAAAGGCCTCCATGTGCTGCACCGTCCCGGCGCTCGCGTTGATGTCTTCCGTCCGCCCGTCAGGGTAGGTGAACTTGGCATGCGCGTCCGTCAGGAACACGGCAATCGATTCTGGGTGGCTGTGCATCACCGATTTCTCGCCCGGCCCATACTTGATCCGCACCACCCGGACTCGCTCGTTCTCGAACTCGACTTTGTAGTGCCGAGGGTCCACCCTTACGGGGTCTTCGGCGGTTGGTTCTGGCATTCTTGCGGTTGCCATGTCCCCTCCTTCGATGTGATGAGATGGGCACAAGTCTAGTCCCCAGCCCGACGAAAGTACACTGAACCGCTCTGCGGATCGCGCCGTTATGGTCGCATCCAGCTTACGGGCTCAGGGGACGGCAGATTGCGGAACGGTATACCCGGCGTCCGGGCGCTCGCAACAACGGAAGGCCAAGCCTGTGAGGGCACGTTTCCCTCCTCGACCAAACAGTCCTTGACACCGTGATGCACGCAGACGCGAACCCAATCTGTAGGTTGAGAAGGCGGCTGATTATGAGCAAAAGGTCTTCGAATTCTACACCAGCGTGAAGAACTTCTTTCAGCTGGCAGAGATTGCGGACGAGGCCGCTCGCGTTGGCATCGACTCCGGCGACTTAGAGACCGTCCACCATGGTACAAGACTTTCGGTCTGGTCCTGTCCTGAGCCCTGCGGGAAGCCTGCCCTGAACCCTGCGCCGCAGTCTGCCCTCAACCTGCGCGGGAGTCTGTTGAACTCAACCCTGCAAGGTGTGCTAGCATTACCGCACTCAGGCCGACAGAGGCGGTCAAACATGGCTGACTCTGATTCTACCCTTTGGGAGCACATCCCCTGTCCCAGCTGTGGTACTGAACTAGAAGACACCCGAGAACTTGTTCTCCAGTGCTGGTTTTGCGCACTCGTATTTCTCGCTGACTGGCAGGAGCGCAAATCGAAACACAGTGAGCGTGCGTCCTGAAAAGAGAGCGGGTGGTGGGCACC
>Ga0187779_10000620_pt1 | contig 23856 bp, 29 predicted proteins | sample 1015_Q2_SP10_10__FD_132435 | JGI IMG/M metagenome (GOLD analysis project Ga0187779, IMG submission 132435) | Tropical peat soil microbial communities from peatlands in Department of Meta, Colombia - 1015_Q2_SP10_10_MG | ecosystem: Environmental > Terrestrial > Soil > Wetlands > Peat | place... | reverse complement strand
CGCGCCGTCCTCGTCTGGTCCGGCCCGGGCGGCCACGGCGGCGCAACCGTGGCCGCACACGCCGAGCGACTCGGCCTCGCGCACAGGGCCGGCTGCGGCGCCTTCTACGTGCCGGCGACGCCGAACGGCCGCGGGATCGCAGACGCATGGGCGGCGGCCTCCGACGAGGAAGGCGGGCCGCCGTCGATCGGATTGCTCGTCGTTTCGGGAGACGAGGCGGCGGCGAATCCCGGCGTTCGCTCGCTCGCCGAGCGGGCGGACGCGGTGCTCGCGGTCTCGATGTTCCACGGGCTCGCGGTCGGCTGGGCCGACCTCGTCCTGCCGGGGACGAGCTATCTCGAGCGCGACGGCACGTACGTCAACCTCGAGGGGCGCCTGCAGCGGCTGCGCCGAGCGGTCACACCGCCCGGACCGGACGAGCTCGAGTGGATCTCCCGGCTCGCGGCCCGCTTCGGCGTCGACGTTGCACCGTACGCGGCCGCCGTCTTCGCCGAGGTCTCGGAGCGCTGCTTCGGGAACCTCTCGTTCGGCGAGGTCGGCGAGCAGGCGCCGCTGCGCGTCTACGCGGGCGCGCCGGAGCACGTCGAGCCGGCGCCGGTCCCCGAGCCGAAGGAGGCGCCTGCGGACGGCGGCCTCCACCTCGTCGCCTACAAGCCGCTCTTCTCGGGCCCGGCCGTCGAGCGCGTGCCCGAGCTCCAGTTCCAGCGGCCGCAGCCGGAGGTCGAGATCTCGCGCGCGGACGCGGCAGAACGCGGCCTCTCCACCGGCGACGTCGTGACTGTGAGCTCCAACGGCACGTCGGTGACCCTGCGGGTGCGCATCAGCCGGTCCTTGCGCGCGGGCGTAGCCCGCGCGCCTGCCGAGCACACCGGCGGCCTCCACGGCACCGTGGAGGTGACCGCGTGACCAGCGCTACGCGCTCTGGTTACGTCGCGCACCGGGATAGCCGTGTCCCGTCGATGCGCCGCGATCTCGGCAAGGGACGGGTCCCGTGACGGAGCCCTGGTGGATCGCGATCATCGAGGCGGCGATCATCATCAATGTCGTCCTCCTCCTCTTCGCGTACCTGACGTGGCTCGAGCGCAAGCTGCTCGGTCGCATGCAGCTCCGCTTCGGGCCCAACCGGGCGGGCAAGTTCGGACTGCTGCAGCCGATCGCCGACCTCGTGAAGCTCGTGCGCAAGGAGGCGTTCGCGCCGTCGAGCGCGATCGACCTGCCGTACATCGTTGCGCCCGTCATCTCCGCGTTCACCGCGCTCGCCGCCTTCTCGGTGATCCCGTTCGGGCCGGGCTGGAAGATCTACCACTGGCACGTCAACGGCGAGATCGCGAACGTCTCGATTGCACTGCTGCTGATCTTCGCGCTCGGCTCGATCGGCATCTACGGCTTCATCGTCGGCGGCTGGGCGTCCGAGTCGAAGTTCTCGCTGCTCGGCTCGATGCGCACCTGCGCGCAGCTCGTCTCGTACGAGGTCTCGCTCGCATTGTCGGTGCTCGGCGTCGTCATTCTCGGCCGCTCGCTCTCGCTCACCGAGATCGTCCACCGCCAGGCTGAGTTCCTGCCCTTCGTCGCGCCGCAGTTCGTCGGCATGCTCGTCTTCGTCTTCGGCGGCATCGCGGAGACGAGCCGGGCGCCGTTCGACCTGCCGGAGGCAGAGCAGGAGCTCGTCGCCGGCTACCACACCGAGTACTCGGGCATGCGCTGGGGGCTGTTCCAGATGGCGGAGTACATCAATCTGATCACGCTCTCCGCACTGATGGTGACGCTCTTCTTCGCCGGCTGGCACGGCCCGTGGCACCTCGGTCCGCTCTGGTTCCTGCTCAAGCTGCTCGGCGTCCTGTTCGCGTTCATCTGGCTCCGCGCGACGCTGCCGCGCCTGCGCTACGACCAGCTGATGCGCTTCGGCTGGAAGGTGCTGCTGCCGGTGGCGACGATCAACGCGGTGATCACCGCGCTCGTGGTGGTGTGGACATGAGCCCGCAGCCCGGATCGAGCCTCAAGGGCTTCGGCGTCACCTTCAAGCAGATCCTCAAGAAGCCGATCACGCAGCAGTATCCGGAGGTCAAGCGTCCGCTCTATCCGCGCTTCCGCGGACGCCACCGGCTCCACCTGCACGAGAACGGGCTCGAGAAGTGCGTCGGCTGCTCGCTCTGCGCCGCGGCGTGCCCGGCGGATTGCATCCGCGTCGTCCCCGCCGAGAACACGCCGGACAACCGCGTCTCCGCGGGTGAGCGCTACGCGCGCATCTACGAGATCAACATGAGCCGCTGCATCTTCTGCGGCTACTGCGAGCTCGCCTGCCCGTTCGACGCGATCACCCTCGGCAACGAGTACGAGATCTCCGAGCACAACCGCGACGACCAGATCTACACGAAGGACATGCTGCTCGCGGAGCCGATCAAGAAGACGCCGATCGCAGATCCGTCGCTCTTCGACACGCCGATCCCCTACTACAAGACCAACTCGTGATCCTCGCGGCGTCGGCAGGAGGCGTGCTCGTCTGGATCGTCTGGGTGGTCGCGGGCTTCGCCTGTCTCGCCTCCGGCATCGGCGTCGTCTCCTTCTCGAACCCGTTCTACTCGGCGCTTGCGCTGATCGGGAACCTCGGCTCGCTCGCCGTGCTCTACCTGCTGCTCTCGGCCGAGTTCGTCGCGGCGGCGCAGGTGCTCGTCTACGCAGGCGCGGTGATGGTGATGTTCCTGTTCGTGATCGCGTACGTCGGGCCGAGGCAGGAGACGCCGTGGGCCGGCGGGCCGAGCTGGCAGACCGTCGGTGCGATCATGGCCGCCGCCTCGATCTTCGTCGAGATCATCGTCGCGATCGGCCTGAAGGCGGGCGGGCGGCTGCGGCACTCCGAGCACGTGAACGCGCCGTTCGGCACCCCGGGCTGGATCGGGCGGCTGTTCCTCACCGACCACCTGCTCGCGTTCGAGATCACCTCGATCGTGCTGCTCGTCGCCGCCGTCGGCGGCGTCATCCTCGGCTCGCACGCGCGGCGCGGCACGGAGGTGACGGGCTGATGCAGCGTTACGCGCTCCAGCCAGACGCCGCGGGCAATTGTGAGGAGGGACGATGCTCTTAGGTCCTGGGGTCGCCTGGTACCTGGGAATCGCCGCGTTCCTCTTCGGCATCGGAGCGACCGGCGTGCTGATCCGGCGCAACCCGCTGATCGTGCTGCTCTCGCTCGAGATCATGCTCAACGGCGCGAACCTCGCGCTGATCGCCTTCTCGCGCCATGCGGGCAACGGTGCGGGCCAGATCTTCGCGCTCGCCGTGATGGCGGTGGCCGCCTCGGAGGTGTGCGTCGGGCTCGGCCTCGTCGTCGCCATCCACCGGCGCCGTCTCACGCTCGACGTCGACGCGTTGTCGGAGCTGCGCGGATGACCGCCGGCGCATGGCTCTGCCTCGGCGCGCCGCTCGCCGGCGCGATCCTGATCACGCTCGCGGGCATGCGGATCTCCCGGCGCACGGCGGGCTGGATCTCGACCACGAGCGTCTTCGTCGCCTTCGCCGGGGCGGTCTGGTCGTTCTTCGGCCTGCGCGCGCACGGCTCGGCGCACGGCGTCCTCTCGACCGGGTGGACATGGCTCCAGAGCGGCAACTTCAAGGTCGGGATGGAGGTTCTCGTCGACCCGCTGAGCACGATGATGATGCTGATCGTCTCCGGCGTCGGCGGCCTGATCGTCCTCTACTCGATCGGCTACATGGACGGCGACGACGAGGAGCGGCGCTACTTCGCCTACATGTCGCTGTTCGTCTTCTCGATGCTGCTGCTCGTCGAGGGCGGAAACCTGCTGCTGCTGCTCGCGGGCTGGGGCCTCGTCGGTCTCTCCTCCTACCTGCTCATCGGCTTCTGGCACGAGCGCCCGTCGGCGGTCGCGGCTGCGAAGAAGGCGTTCGTGATGAACGCGATCGGCGACGCGACGATGGCGCTCGCGTTCTTCGTGCTGATCGCGCACTCGCACTCGCTCGCCTATACGACGTCGTTCGCGACGGCGGATCGTCTCTCCTCGACGACGGTGAACCTCGTCGCGCTCGGGCTCCTCGGCGGCGCGGCGGCGAAGTCGGCGCAGGTGCCGCTGCACACGTGGCTGCCGGATGCGATGGAGGGCCCGACGCCGGTCAGCGCGCTCATCCACGCGGCGACGATGGTCACCGCCGGCGTCTACCTGATCGCGCGCACGCATCCGATCTTCGAGCAGGCGCGCACGGTCGAGCTGGTCGCCGCCGGCATGGGTGCCCTGACGCTGCTCCTTGCCGGGCTGATCGCGCTCGTGCAGACGGACATCAAGCGCGTAATCGCGTACTCGACGATGTCGCAGATCGGCTACATGTTCCTCGGCGCCGGCGTCGGTGCGTACTCGGCGGGGATGTTCCACCTGATGACGCACGCGTTCTTCAAGGCGCTGCTGTTCATGGCGGCCGGGCTCGTGATCCACGCACTCTCGGGCGAGCAGGACATCCGCAAGATGGGCGGCATCGGGCAGCTGATGCCGTGGACGCGCTGGGCGTTCCTCGCCGGCGCCCTCGCCCTCGTCGGCGTGCCGCCGTTCGCGGGCTTCTTCTCGAAGGACGCGATCATCGCGGCGGCGCTGCACGACCACTGGTATGGCGTGATCTTCTGGGTCGTCGCGCTGATCGGCGCCTTCCTCACCGGCCTCTACACGTTCCGGATGTACTTCATCGTCTTCCCGGGCACGCCGGTCCCGTTCGTGCGCGAGCATCATCACGAGGGGCACGGCGAGGGGCCGCGCACGATGCTGCTGCCGGTCGGCGTCCTCGCCGTCCTCGCCGTGATCGGCGGCTGGATCCAGTTCTCGCCGCTCTGGCATCCCGTCACGAGCTGGCTCGCCCCGGTCGCCGCGACCCTCGGTGTCGCCGAGCCGACGAGCTGGCAGGAGGGACTCTCCTCCGCGCTCGCGGTTGCGCTCGGGCTGGCCGGGATCGGCGTCGCGTACGCACTCTACGGTCGCCGGCGCGTGCCCGTGCCCCGCGTGCCGGCGCTTCACCAGGCCCTCGAGCACAAGCTGTACTTCGACGAGGCGTACGACGCCCTCTTCTACAGGCCGGCGGCCACGTTCGCGGCATCGCTGCGGCGGGACTTCGAGGAGCCGGTGATCCTCGCCGCGAGCACCGACGTCGGCGATGGCGCGCTCGAGCTCGGCCGCGGCGTCCGTCGCCTCCAGACCGGGCTGCTGCGCACGTACGTCTTCTTCCTCGGCGCCGGCATGGCGATCGTCGCCGTCGTCTTCCTGGCGGTCCGGTGATGACGATCTCGTCGCTCACCTCGGTGCTGGTCTGGCTGCCGATCGCCGCCGCGCTCGTCGTCTGGATCCTGCCGCTCTCGCGCTACGCGACCGGCAGCCTCGCGGTGCTCGTCTCGCTCGTCGAGGTCGGCATCTGGATCGAGCAGGCGGCCCGCTTCGACTTCGGCCGAAGCGGCCTCCAGTTCTCCCAGGACACACCGTGGATCAAGGATCTGCACGTCTCCTATCACGTCGGCGAGTACGGCTTCTCGCTCTGGCTCGTCGGGCTGACGGTGGTCGCGATGGCGGCCTGCATCGGCTACGGCTTCTGGGTCGGGCGCGACCGGGCGCGCGCGTACTTCGGCCTGATGCTCTTCCTGACGGGCGCGACGGTCGGCGTGTTCGTCGCGCAGGACCTGCTGTTGTTCTACGCGTTCTTCGAGGCGATGCTGATCCCGCTCTACGTGCTGATCGGCGTATGGGGCGGGCCGGGGAGGATCGGGGCGACGATCAAGCTGCTGCTCTACACGATGGCCGGCTCGCTCGTGATGCTCGCGGCGATAGTCGTGTACGGGTTGAAGTCCGGCACGTTCGACCTCGTCGACGGCCCGACGAGCTACAGCCGCTGGCTCTTCCTCGGCTTCATGCTCGCGTTCGCGATCAAGGCGCCGCTGTTCCCGTTCCACGGCTGGCTCCCCGACGCGTACCGGGAGGGGCCGCCGGAGGTGACGGCGGTGCTGTCGGGCGTGATCGCGAAGGCGGGCACGTACGGGATGCTCCGGATCGCCCTGACGAAGTTCCCGGATCCGGCGAGCTTCTACCGGACGTCGATCATGGCGCTCGCGGCGGCGGCTCTCGTGTACGGATCGGTGCTCGCCTTCCGGGCGCCGGACTTCCGCGGCGTCGTCGCGTACTCGTCGATGGCGTACTCGGGGCTGATCACGCTCGGCCTCTTCTCGGGCACGAACCTCGGCGTCGACGGCGCGGTGCTGCAGATGGTCGCGCACGGGCTGATCTCGGTCTCGCTCTTCCTGATCGCGGGTGCGGTCGAGCGACGGACGACGACCGGCGGGTTCGCGCTGCTCGGCGGAATGGCGCGCGGGCGTCCCGCGCTCGCGACGCTGCTGATGGCGACCGGCATCATCTCGCTCGCGGTGCCGGGCTCGGCGGCATTCGCCGGAGAGTTCCTCATCCTCGCGGGCTCGTACCAGCGGGCGTGGTGGTGGGCCGTGATCGGCGCGGGCGGGATCGTGCTCGCGGCGATGTACATGCTGCGCCTGATCTCGGCCGTGCTGCACGAGGCGCGCGGCTCCACCGTCAGCGACGCGGCGATGGACCTGCGGCCGGGCGAGCTCGCGCTCGTCGTGCCGCTCGTCGGGGTGCTGCTGGCGCTGTCGGCCTGGCCCGCGGGCGTCTCCCACCACTCGTTCGCCGGCGACGCACCCGCGAGCGCGATCAAGGCGCAGTTCAAGTGATCCGGACGCCGCACGTCGACTGGTTCTCGATCTCGACGATCCTCGTTCTGCTCGGCGCTTCCGGTATCGCCCTGCTCGGTGCGGTGCTCGTCCCGCGCGCGCACCGTCGCACGTTCGCGGCGGCCGTTGCCGCGCTCGGCTCGGTCGGCGGCATCGTCACATCGGTCTGGCTCTACGTCGACAGCGCGAGCGGCGATCGCGTGATCGCGGACGGCTTCTACCGCGACCGCTGGACCGCGCTCGCGCAGGTGATCCTCTGCACGGTGGCGCTCTGCACGGTGCTCGTCTCGGTCGAGCACGTGCCGGACGAGCACGTCGCCGAGTACTTCGCCCTCCTGCTCGCGTCGGCCGCGGGGATGACCTTCTTCGTCGGAGCCGCCAACCTGATGACGCTCTTCCTCTCGCTCGAGTGGTTCTCGATCGCGCTCTACGTCATGTGCGCGATCGACTACGGGCGGGAGGGCTCGCTCGAGGCCGGGCTGAAGTACCTGATCGTCGGATCGTTCGGCTCGGCGTCGCTCCTGTTCGGCTCGGCGCTCGTCTACGGTGCGACGAACCACATCGGCTTCGCCGAGATCGCGCAGTCGGTGGCGCGGAGCGGCCTGCACGGAGACGTGCTGCTCGTGCTCGGCCTGGCGATGATCGTCGCCGGGCTCGGCTTCAAGATGTCCGCTGCCCCGTTCCACATGTGGACGCCGGACGTGTACGAGGGCGCACCGACGCCGGTGACGGCGTTCATGTCGTCGGCGACGAAGGTCGCAGCTCTCGTGCTGGCGCTGCGCGTGCTTCGCACTTCGTTCCCGCAGGAGGCTCATCTGTGGACGTGGGCTTTCGCCGGGGTCGCGGTGGCATCGCTCGTGATCGGCAACTTCGCCGCGCTCGTGCAGCGGAACGTGAAGCGGATGCTCGCCTACTCGTCGATCTCGCACGCCGGGTTCATGCTGATCGGGCTCTCCGCAGGCAGCGCGCTCGGCGGCCGCGCGCTCATGTACTACCTGATCCCGTACTCGGCGATGGCGTTCGGGTCGTTTGCAATCGTGGCCGCGCGGGAGCGCGAGCTCGGCGCGGCGGTGACGCTCGACAACCTCGCCGGCTTCGGCTGGGAGCGCCCGTTCCTCGGCGTCGCCATGTGGTTCTTCATGTTCGGGTTCGCCGGCCTACCGTTGGGCGGCGGCTTCCTCGGCAAGTTCTACGTCCTCGCCGCCGCGTACAGACACGGCTGGACGTGGCTCGTGATCGTCGGCGTCCTCGCGACGCTCGTCAGCCTCTACTACTACCTCGGCGTCGTGCGGGCGCTCTACATGCGCCCCGGCGAGGGACTCGGCGTCGCAGTGGCCACAGGCGGGGCTCCCGCGAGGGAGCCGCTGCTCCACGCGGCGGTCGGTCTGGCGCTCACGGTCTCGGTCGGCTCGCTGTTCGCCGTCGGGCCGCTGATCACGCTCGCGACGCACGCAGCGGGCTCGCTGCCGTTCTAGGGACAGCACGCCGGCGCAGGCGACCGGTCTCCGTTCAGACTCGCGGTCGTGCCGTCAGTCTGCCGAAGACGGCGTCGACGTTCGGCAAGTCCAGAAACCGCGTGAAGGTGCCGTCGGTCGCGATCTCCTCGGCGGCTGCGAGGAAGCCGGCCCAGGCGGTGCGCGCGAGCGTGCCGCCGACGCTGATCCGGCGGACGCCGAGCGAAGCCGCCTCCGCGACCGTGATGAAGGGCGCGTTGGCAAGCAGGTTGACGGGCTTCGGCGCCACCGCGGTGACGATCGCCGACACCTCGTCGGCCGTCGAGATCCGGGGCGCGTAGAGGCAGTCAGCGCCTGCCTCGGCGTACGCCTGCAGCCTGCGCACCGTCTCCTCGAGATCGGGACGGCCGACAACGAAGCCCTCCGAGCGGCCGGTGAGGACGACACCGGTGCCGCTCTCGTCGATCGCCTGCCGCGCCGCGCGAACTCGCTCCACGGCGAGCTCGAAGGGGTACAGCGGCTCCTCAGCGTCGCCTGTCGAATCCTCAATCGACAACCCGGCGACCCCGGTCGCCACGGCGAGCTTCACGTTCTTGGCGACCTGATCCGGGTCATCCGCGAAACCGCCCTCGAAGTCCGCGTTGACCGGCAGCTCGACCGCAGCGGCGATAACACGAAGATGGGACAAAGCCTCATCGAGCAGGAGCCGATTGTCAGCCCGCCCCAACGACCACGCATGCCCTGCGCTCGTCGTCGCCAACGCCTTGAATCCCGATCGCTCAAGCGCCAGCGCCGTGCCGATGTCCCACGGGTTCGGCATGACAAAGCATCCGCCCGCGTGCAGCCCGCGAAACACCTCGACGCGATCATCCTGCACCGTCATGCCACACCCCAATCGAAACCGCCGAGAGTCGACAGGCTAACCGATCTGCGACCCCGAGGCAGACAATTCGGAACCCGCAGACAGGCGACGTCAGGGGACAGCCGCGAACACTGGCGCATGCGTCCGAACCGTCCCCCGACGCCACCGTCGTGGCCCGTCCTGATCGGGCAGGATGTCGGCGTGGCGGACATGGCGACGGTAAGGGTCGTTCCCGCGAACAAGGCTTCCTGGGATGACCTCGAGGCAGTCTTGGGAGGTGCCAACTGTCACGGGGGACGCTGCTACTGCCAGCGCTTCAAGCTCGGGTGGAACGCTTGGCCCGGCGACGACCGCGAACGGGCCCACATGCTGCGCGAGCAGACAGATTGCGAGCATCCGAGGTCGGCGACGACCAGCGGCCTTGTCGCCTTCGTCGGCGGTGAGCCGGCTGGGTGGTGCAATGTGGAGCCGCGAACCGCCTATCCGTATCTCCGCAGCGTGCCCTGGCGGAAGCGAGCGGAGGATCGAACCGACGCGAGCATCTGGGCCGTGCCGTGCTTTGTCACACGCGCCGGGTTCCGTCGCCGCGGCGTCAGCTATGCGCTGGCGCGTGCCGCCGTGGACTTCGCGCGTGAACGCGGCGCCCGTGCGCTGGAGGGCTATCCCATGATCCCTGAACGCGGCAAGGACGTCCCCTGGGGTGAGCTGCACGTCGGGCACGTCAGCATCTTCGCCGCCGCGGGTTACGCAGAAGTCAGTCGCCCAACCCTCCGCCGCGCCGTGATGCGCATCGAGTTCTAGGAGCGCTCCGGTGCATTCTCGGACTGGGCAAGGGGACTGAGCCAGCCCTGGCTCAAGGCTGCGTCGCGACGACCGTGATCTCGACGCGCATGCCGGCGACGAGGTCGGCGCGCACGGTCGTGCGCACCGGCTTCTCGTGTGGGAAGTGCTTCGCGTACTCCGCGTTGAAGGCGGCGTAGTCGTCGAGGTCGGCCAGGTGCACGAGGCACGAGACGACGTCGTCCAGCGACGCGCCGACACTCTCGAGCAGTGCGGCGACGTTGTGGAAGATCTGGGCGGTCTCGGCCGCGACGCCGCCGTCGACGAGCTCGTGGTCTGCGCCGAATCCGCCTTGCCCGGTGAGGAAGACGAAGCCGCCGGCGACGCGCAGCGAGGAGAGCGGGAGGCTCATCACACGCCCCTTTTTGACGAAGAACGCCTTGATGCCTCCGTCCAAAACGCTGCGCGAAAGGGGTGCATTCCCCGACCCCGCTCAGGGGACGCTCCCGAACACTGGCCGAGGCGACACAGCTCGTCGTTGAGGCGTGGAGTTACGAACAGTCCCACCGTGGTAGAACGTCCGTCATGGCCGAGATACTGCTGTTCCACCACGCACAGGGACAAACGCCCGGATTCCTCGCGTTCGCCGACGAGCTGCGAGCTGCCGGGCACGTCGTTCATGCCCCGGACCTCTACGACGGCAAGACCTTCACGGACCTCGATGAGGGCGTCGGTTACGCGAAGGAAGTTGGCTTCGGGACGATTGGAGAGCGCGGTCGACTCGCCGCCGATGGCTTACCGAACCAGCTTGTCTATGCCGGGTTCTCCCTCGGAGTCATGCCCGCGCAGGAGCTGGCGCAGACGCGCCCCGGCGCGAAAGGAGCCTTGCTGTTTAGCGCCGCGTTCCCGGCCTCGGAGTTCGGCGGCTCGTGGCCGCCTGGAGTTCCGCTCCAGATCCACATGATGGAGGACGACGAGTGGGCGATGGAGGACCTCCCCGCCGCGCGTGAGCTCGTTGAGATGGTCGAGGCGGCAGTGCTGTTCCTGTATCCCGGCGATCGGCATCTGTTCGCTGACAACAGCCTGCCCGACTACGACGAAGGTGCCGCCAAGCTGCTCGAGCAACGCGTGCTTCGCTTCCTCGACGGCATCGAGTAGGGACCATCCACCGCCAGCCAAGCCTGACCTACCGGCAATGGACTAGATGCCGCTCTCGGCACGATCGAGCGGGCGCGCTGCGTTGGAGCCCTGGCCGGGGTGCTCCTGTGCAAATAGCGGGCAACGAACCTGCTTCGCCGGGATCACGCTTTCAGACGATCCTGTGTCGCCGGCTGAACAGGGTCATTAGGCCGGAGTCACGCTTTCAACCGTGCGCCACGAAAGCCGCCACGTTCTACGGTGCGACCGGCCATAGCCCCTCTACACATCCTCTAGCAGGAGAACGTGCCGGTGACCTTGCCGGTCGCGCCGAGGAGGGCTGTCCCCGAGATTGTGCCCTTGCTGCGGTTGCCGCTGAGTGTCGCCGTGAGTCCGGCCGGTGAGGCGAGGTAGGCCTTGCCTCCATGTTCGAGCGCGAGCACGACCCCGGTGTATGTGCCGTCCCCGGGCGCGGGCTTGGCGGTCGATCCGGGGATGCTGCCGACGTCGAGACCGAAGTAGTCGGGCTTTCGCTTGGTCGTCTGGCCGAGCACGACCGTGCCGATGTTGACGGAGACGTACTTGGAGGTCTTCTCGCAGGCGCCGCCGGAGTAGTGGAACGTTTGCGGGCCGAAGCGGACGGTGGCTTTCGCAGGCCCGCAGAAGGTGCGCTCGCTCACCCCGCCGACGGTCTTCACGCCCGGTGTGCACGCCTGCCGCGTCACGCCCCCGTAAGCCGCCGATGCCGCCACCAGCGCGAGAACACCGACGAACAGCAGCATCCGGTTGCAGGGAGTCATGTACTCGGGCACGTTGCCTCCTCCCATGGTCGCCCGGCGCGCGCCACAGACCTAAGCGCACAACCAAGGCGGTTACCAACGATGCTACGACTGAGCAGGAAGCGCTTCAACTTTTCTGCTCGTGAACACGCGGCCGGAGTCGGGCCAAGTTTGGATGGTTGTGGCGGGGACGTACTCGGTCCGGCCACGTCCCTCGCGCTAGAGGTGTGATGTGAAAGTGATCGTTGTGGCACACCCTCCGGCTGACGTGCGGTGAGAAAGGAAGCCCGTCTCCGGCAACGCGACCTCACAGGCGAGGAAGGCGATAGAGGAACGCGTGGAGCTCTCGAGGCGCTTGAAGAGCAGCTGGCCGAGACGGGTGGCGATCTGGATGTGCTCGTGGAAGGTTTCCACGCCCGCATTGACGCGATTCTCTCCCGCATGGACGAGGTGGCCGACAAGGTGGCTTCGCCGGCGGAGACGGCAGGCGGCGCCGGCCGCCCCTGCTTTACGGCATTGGAGTCGTAGGCGGATAGGCGGTGAAGGTTTTCCTCTTCCCGTGCAGGACGTAGGTGATCATGGCACGGCTGAAGCGCAGGCCCTGCTTCGTCCTGGTTGCGGCTGTGAGCCGGACGAGGCTGTTCGGGAAGAAGGTGATCGTCGACGCGGCACAGTTCGGCGTGCACAGGTTCAGGCCGAAGTCGGTCTTTCCCACCGCGCTCGTCCGACCCCACGACGTCCAGTGCGTCGCGCGGATCTCGCTGTTCGCATCCGCGCAGGAGAGCACCACCAGACCGGTCGGCCGCATGAGCGGCTTCCCGCTACAGCTCAACAGCCGCGGCAGCGGCGAAGAAGCAGACGCCGCAGTCGCAAGAACCGCGACGGCGACGACACTCGGCAAAGCGAGGCAAGATAGCCGGCTCATCGTGGCCTCCCGCTCAAGGTTCGCTCTGAGTATCCGCCCCACGAACCGACCGCCCATCAGAGGAAAACCCGGTTCGACGGCTCGCCCGCCGTGGCGTCTGCGCCGGCCGCCATCCGTCGCCACCTCTGAGCCCTACCCAGCCGGTCGTCTCTGCATCTCAAATGACACGGCTCGGTTAGTCAAGTGCGTCGAGCTGCGAGAGGCCGCCCATCTCGCGGCCGGCAGACCAGGGAATCGGGCTGACGTGCCAGGGAGGCGAGCCCGCCGCCGAGCTCGCCTTCCTCGCTGGTGCTCGACCCTGTCGCCGCAAGACGGGGGAGCACCTGATCTCCTCGAGCCCTCGCCGCATCGGGGCCCGCGGTAGCTCAATGATCGTCGATGACCCCGAGCTTCATCTATCGCTAAGCCGGTGGTTCACTCGATCGGTTCACTCAAACGGGGGCGCCAGCCTCTGTGCGGAAGCGCCGACGATGAGATCCACGGAGGAACGGTGTGCCGCAGCCCGTTTCTCCCCGCGAGAAGAGCCGGTCAGTGTGGGAGCCGCAGCCCCATTGGCCGGCTTCTTCCTTCTTGAGAGTCACGTCGGGCCGCGCGATCCGAACGCGAGCCGTTAGGAGTCGCTTGCGACGCAGAGGATTCGCGGCTCCCGTGCAGGCGGCCCGTTGGCGCTTCGCTTCTCCTCTGCGAGTCCGATGACGCGCCAGGTGTGCCCGTGCATCTCGAACTCTGCGCCGCTCTGCATCGGCTGCGTCGTTTCGTACACGGTCTCGTGGATGCGCCCGTTCGGGTACCGCAGCGCGACCCGGATCTCCATGGTTGGGTGTATCGGCGAGGGGAGCCGAGAACCTGACCGTGTCCTCGGGCGCCGCTGGCGCGCTGGCCTTTAGGCGCGACCGCGGGCGGCCCAGGCTCGAGCAGCCAGGACCAGGCCCCCCTCCGGGAACGCATCTCGGCAGTGCTCGCGCAGATCGGTCTGTTGCTCTTGGTCGAGCTCCGACAGGTACGCGCCGACGGTGCCCACGCCAAAGGTGAAGGGCTCCCACCATTGGTCGAAGGTGGCGTGCTCGACGTTCACCGAGAGCACGTTCTCTTGTACCTCCTTCAGCCCCGCTTCCCGCAGGAGTTCGGCGAGGTGGCCTCTTCGAGAGCCGGCCAGCTCCGACTCGTCCTCGACCTCCGGATCGAGCTCCCGGGCAGCCTCCCAGAATCGGCTCAGCGCCCCCTCACCGCCGGCGTGGTCCCACACACACGCTGCGACAACGCCGCCAGGCCGGGTCACCCGGGCCATCTCGCTGAGCCCTTCGATCGGCGAAGCCATGAAGTGCACGACGAGCTGCGCCAGCGACGCGTCGAAGTCGCCGTCCGGAAACGGGAGCTGCTCGGCAACCGCCTGTCGTACATCGACTCCTGGATGCCGCTCGCGAGCGGCCTCGACGAACGGCTCCGAAGGCTCGACGGCGGCCACTCCAGCCGGGCCCAGCCGTCTGACGAGCTCGGCGGTCAGAGCACCTGGGCCACAGCCGACATCGAGGACGCGCTGCCCGGCCGCGATCTGCGAGAACTCACAGAACCCCGGGGCAAGCGGAATCGAGTACCTGCCCATGAAGCGGTCATACGCCTCGGCGGCGACCGTGAACATCGCCCCAATATAACCTCGCCTGCGATCAAGACGATCCGCTCTCCGGTGTTCTCGCTCTTCCTGACATGCGTGAATTCGCTGGCGCACACGACCCGCTTGTCACCACCCGGGTGATCAGTGTGTGGCTGCGTCAGGGGCGGTTTTGGCGGGTTTGCCCCTGCGGCGGCGGACTGCTTCGCGGAGCAACCATTCGATTTGGGCGTTGACGGAGCGCAGATCGTCGGCGGCCCAGCGCTCGAGGTCGCTCCAGAGGTCGGGGTCGATGCGCAGCAGGAACTGCTTGCGTTCGCTCACCCGACCCTCATTGGTAGAGCGTTCCGGTGTTGACGATCGGGTTGACCTGGGATTCGCCGCAGAGCACGACCATCAGGTTGCTCACCATCGCCGCCTTGCGCTCCTCGTCGAGCTCGACGACCTGCCGTTCGCTGAGCAGGTGCAGTGCCTGGTCGACCATCCCGACCGCCCCCTGGACGATCTTTTGGCGGGCGGCGATCACGGCCTCGGCCTGCTGGCGGCGCAGCATCGCCTGCGCGATCTCGGGCGCATAGGCCAGGTGCGTCAGCCGTGCCTCGTCGACGGCGACACCCGCCTTTGCGAGCCGCTGCCCCAGCTCGGTCTTCAACGCGGCCGAGACCTCGTCGACGTTGCCGCGCAGGGTGATCTCGGTCTCCTGGCCCTCGCCGTGGTCGTAGGCGTAGGCGGTGGCGAGATGCCGCAGCGCGGTCTCGCTCTGCATCCCGACGTATGCCTCAAAGTCGTCCACATCGAAGATCGCCTGTGCGGTGTCCTGGACGTGCCAGACAACCACCGCGGCGATATCGACGGGATTGCCGGCACGGTCATTCACCTTCAGGCGCTCCCCGTTGAGGGTGCGGGCACGCAACGAGATCTTGTACCGGGGTAGCCGGCGCGCCGCCTGCGCGACACCGGGGTCGCGGCGGCCGAGCGCCAGCCCCCGCCTGCCCGGCGAGGAGCCGTTGCTGAAGAACGGGTTCCCCCACAGAAACCCGACCTGCCGGGTCGTCCCCTTGTAGCGGCCGAACAGAATCAGCACCCGCGCCTCGTTGGGCTGCAAGGTGAAGAAGCCCAGCGTCGAGAGCACCGACGGCACCAGCACCGCAAGCCCGGCCCAGATCTCCCACCGCGCGCCCAGCGCGAGCAGCAGCGAGCCGAGACCGTACAGCGCGATCGTCAAAGCCAGCATCGGCCAGCCCGACCAGACCGTCGCTTGGCGTTCCTCACTCATGGGAGCCTCCGTGATTCGAGCCGGTGACATCGTGACATCGGCTATCGTTGTGATATCTGAATAATAGCAGCTCACGGCAGCATCACAAGAGCGCCGCAACACGGGCGCACACGAACTCGAGAGAGACGGAGCCCTGCTCCTCGACCACCGCCAGCGGTAGACGTAGAGCTTCCGGCCCTGCCGTGGCATCGCCGGTCAAGGCTCATCCCGGTGGCCTGCGGCGTCGGATCTGCGACGATCAGGTCAGAACCGAGGCCCCTGTGATGGGAGATCAGTGCGATTGGACAGTGACGCTTTCGCCCAGCTTCGGGCTCTGGACGTGGTCGTTCGTGCCTTGGACGAGATCGATGCTCGCTACTGGCTCTACGGTGGTTGGGCCGTCGACTTCCACGCAGGCTCGCTGACCCGCCACCACGATGACCTCGACCTGGCAATCTGGCTCGACGATCTTCCTCGGATTGCATCGCGCCTCGGAAACGAAGGCTGGGTGCATCGCCCGTCACCCGATGACGACGGAGGCACCGGCTACGTTCGTGGCGACGTCCGGCTCGAACTGACCTACCTCGTCCGGAGCGAGGACGGCGCGATCTACACCCCGCACCAGGGAGGCCGGCGTGGCCGCTGGTCAGACGAGGCGCTCGGCAACGACGTCCGGGAACTCGACGGTGTCCGCGCACACGTTGTCGCCCTGACGCCGCTCAGCCGAAGCAAGTCGTCGGCGCGGGATGATCCCGCCGACGCGGCCAAGGACAAGGCCGATGCCGAGGTGCTGGCTCGCGTGGTCGCTGCGCAAGCGCCCCGCGACCCCGTCCGCGGACATTGAGGCAACGCCGGCGCGGCCGACAGCGGAATCAGTGGAGGCTCAGAGCCCGTTTGAGCTGGGCGAGATCCTTTGGACCACCGGTGCCAGGCTCGGTGCCAGGCACCGTGAGATACCGCCGGAGGCCGGGACGTGGCAGCAGCGGCGCTGTTACAAGGTGGTTCTCGCCGCTTGCGGATAGACGGCGGACGCCGCATCATCAAGTCCTCACGGGCAGCCGGCGCCGTGACGCGTTTTCCGACCTGGGAGGTTGCGCAGATGGCAGACACACCGCTGCCCGATGCAGAGGCCGAGTCGCGAGCCCGCGCGGAGCGGTCGCACGCCTCGCATCGTGTCGATCCTGAAGCGATTCGCCGGCGGGCCTACGAGCTCTCACAGCTGCACCCGAACGCGACCGCCGAAGAGAACTGGCTGCTCGCCGAGTCGGAGCTTGTCGCAGCTGCCAACGACCGTCTCGCCGCCGCAACCGAGCACGACCGTCGCGAGGCCGAGAGCAAGGCGGCCGAGACCACGGCGGCCCTGATGGCAAACCTCGAAATGACGGTTTACGGGCACTCGTAACGAGCGTGCCTCGGAGGCGCTGCGGCGTGACATGCACCGCCTGCCGGCCGCAACCGCCGCCGCGCTCACGGCCGCGACGCTGCTCGCGGCCGGAGCGGCCGCGGGCGGGACGCTGGACTGCGGCGTGCGCTCCGTCGGCCCGGGCTCGCTCCTCAGAGGCGGAACGGCCGGTGCCGCGTGCCTGCTCGGCGCCTTCCAGCACCGCTGCAGGGCAGCCGCCTACAGGCTCTCCCTCTTCGGCGTCGACACCGTCGACACCGAGGACTTCCGGGTCGCCCAGCGCGACGGCCGGTGCGGCGTCGAGGTCACCACGAGCTTTGCCATCGTGCCCCAGCAGCCACACGTCACGGGCACCCGGCGCTGCGCGCGCGTGCGCCGCGCCGCGGGCGGCGACATCGTCGCCGACCGGTGCACCGGCGGCCCGCCGGTCACCGTCTCGCTGACGCGCTTCGCCTAGGTGTCTCAGAATGGAGGTCGGCATCAGAGACCGGACCCGCCTCGTGACCTCCAGAAGGAGCACCCATGCTGAAGGAGTTCAGAGACTTCCTGCTCAAGGGCAACCTCATCGTGCTCGCCGTCGCCTTCGTGATGGGCGCGGCGTTCGCGGCACTCGTCACCGCACTCGTCACGGACATCGTGACGCCGATCATCGCCGCGATCATCGGCAAGGTCGACTTCAGCGGGCTGACGTTCACGATCCACCACGCGCAGTTCCTCTACGGCGCGTTCATCACCGCCGCCATCACCTTCGTCTCGATCGCGGCGGCCGTCTTCTTCTTCATCGTCAAGCCGGTCGACGCGATCACGAAGCGCTTCGGCAAGCCCGCCGAGGAGGCCGGCCCGAGCGACGAGGAGCGCCGCCACCAGGAGCTACTCACCGCGCTCAGGGGGCTCGCCCACTGACGACTGCAGACTAGAGATCGGAGGCGGCGCGCACCGTCGCGGCCGTCCGAGCGCGCGGCCGGGGCAGCACGGGCTCGAGCACCCACGCGAGGACCGGAAGCCCGTAGACGACGACGGCGGCCACGATCGCGGACACCGCGAGCGACGGCACCGCCGCGCCGCGCGGTGCGTTCTCGCGCACCGCCGAACCGAGCACGAGCAGCGTCAGCGCGAGCGTCGTCGAGACGCCGCGCAGCCAGGCGCCCCTCCCCTCGAGCGCGTCGCCCGCCCCGATGAAGGCGGCGGCCGCAGCGCCGGGGATGGCCAGCAGCACGAGATAGAAGGCAACGTCGTGGACGCCCGCTGCGTCGGCGAGCAGCGCACCGACCGCGAGCGAGAGCGGAAGCAACCGAGACCCGATCATCGCGGAGAGTTTCGCCTCCGGTCCGGACGGTCCTTCCCGCGCCCGGGACGCGGGCGCTTCGTTACGCTCGCGGCTCCCGGCCTGAAAGGAGAACGATGGCGGCCACAACGCTCACCTGGCTCGGCCACTCGGCCTTCCGCCTCGACACCGCACAGGGAAAGCGGGTCTACGTCGACCCGTTCCTGCACGGCAACCCGACCTGTCCCGAGAGCGAGCGCGACCCGGAGCGCGCCGACATCGTCGCCGTCACGCACGGGCACGGCGACCACGTCGGCGACACGGTCGCGATCGCGCAGAAGCACGGCTCGACCGTCGTCGCGATCGTCGAGCTCAGCGGCTGGCTCGGCGGCAAGGGCGTCGACCAGGCGAAGCTCCCCTCCCCGAACAAGGGCGGCACGGTCGACGTCGACGGCGTCAAGTTCACGCTCACCGTCGCCTTCCACTCCGGCTCGGCGCCGGACGGCTCCTACGCCGGCGAGCCGTCGGGCCTCGTCGTCGAGACCGAGGACGGGAAGACGCTCTACTTCGCCGGCGACACGTGCGTGTTCGGCGACATGGCGCTGATCGCCCGCGTGTACGAGCCCGACCTCGTCGTCCTGCCGATCGGCGGCCACTACACGATGGGGCCGCGCGAGGCGGCGGTCGCACTCGAGCTGCTCCAGGCGAAGCGCTGCGTGCCCTGCCACTGGGGCACGTTCCCGGTGCTGACGGGCAGGCCGGCCGAGCTGCAGAGGCTCGCGCCGGACGTCCTGGTCGAGCAGATCGAGCCCGGCGAGACGGTGACGGTGTGAGGGAGCGCTGGTTCGGCGCCACCGGCCGGCGCGTGCCGGAGCTCGCCCTCGAGAGCGAGCTCGACACGACCGGCGCGCTCGTCCTCGAGGACGTGTCGAGCCTCGACGAGTTGCGCGCCGCGTTCGAGACCGGAAGGCCGATCGTCGTGCGCGCCGCCTCGGCGCCCGCGGTCAAGGCGGCGCTCGCGAGGCCGGAGGTGTCGTGCGTCGTCGTGGCGCCGGAGCACGCCGACTTGCTCGCGCTCGATCTCACCGAGCTGACGTACGGCGCATCGTGAAAGTGCTCCGCCTCGACGAGGTCGAGGGCTTTCCCGTCCTCGGCACGCTCGTCTGGAAGCCGGTGCGCAGGACGCTCGGCGTGACGGCGTTCGGCATCAATGCATACACGGCGGCGAGCGCCGGTGACGAGGTGGTCGAGGATCACACCGAGGCGCAGCTCGGCCACGAGGAGATCTACGCCGTCGTCGCCGGCCGCGCGACCTTCACGGTCGACGGCGAGGAGGTGGACGCGCCGGCCGGCACGCTCGTCTACCTCGACGACCCGGCGCAGCGCCGCTCCGCGGTGGCGACGGAACCTGCCACGACGGTGCTCGCGATCGGCGGCGTCCCGGGCCGCCACGAGATCTCCGCGTGGGAGTACTACTTCCCCGTGCTGCCGCACATGCGCGCGGGCGATTGGGACACCGCAAGGCGCATGCTCGAGGAGGCGCTCGCCGAGCACGACCTTCCGGTGCTCCACTACGAGCTCGCGTGCGTCGAGGCGCAGGCGGGCAACCGCGAGCGGGCGCTCGACGAACTGAACACCGCCGTCGTGGCCGCCGAGCGCTTTCGCGAGCATGCGGCGAAGGACGACGACCTCGCCTCGATCCGCGACGACCCCCGCTTCCCCAAGTAGCCGACTGTCACTTGCCCGGGAGCCGCCCGCACCCCCCGGGTGCCAGGCACGGTGCCTGGCACCGGGGGGTTGAAAACGGTACGGCCGCGCGACCGCTGCGCGACCCTGTCCCGTCCAGAGCACCACACGCGGTGTCCCCCGGGCGCCGGCGAATGCGCTACCGGTCGCCGGGCAGCCGCGCTCCCGCCGCCCGCGCGCGCAGCCCCGGCACAGGATCCGACTCCGCCCGCGCAACCACCAGCACGGCGCCGAAGCCCTCCTCGCGCTGCAGCGCACCGACGAGGAGCTGAAGTCCGAGCGCGAGCGCGAACGCCTTGTACGCGTGCTCGCCGCCGAACGGGACGAGCTCCTCCGGCGCGGCGAGGCCGGCGAGCACGTCGCCGTGCGTGACGCGGCCCATCGAGACGTCGCTGACGAACGGCGCCCCGTCCGAGCTGGGGATGCCGATCGCGAGCGGCATCGTGCCGGCGAGCTTCGGCCCGCCGTCGGGATGACCGAGCCGCGCCGGCGAGGTGGCGGTCAACGCGGCGACGAGACCGCCCGCCGCGAGCCGCCGCACCCAGCCGCCGAGCATCCCCGTCGGGAAGGTCTGCTCGCAGACGACCACGCGCACGTGCTCCGGCGGGTCGGCGAGCTGCGCGCGCACGACCGCGTCGAGCACGAGGTAGCCGAGCGCGCCCCGCCCGTGCCACCGCTCGAAGCTCTCGAACGCCTCGAGCACCTCCGGCTGCGCGCCCGGGTCGACGTCGAATGTCTCGAGCCACCCGACCCGCGAGAAGCCGTGACTCGGCTTGCCGCGCGCCTCGGCCTCGGCGAAGTGCGCCACCAGCCGCTGCGCGTCCTCGCCCCCGAAGCCGCGCGCCCGCAGCCGCGCGAGCGCCTCCTCAGCCTCCACGCCGCCGTCCCGCGGTGAGCGCTCCGGCGAGGAAGAGCGTGCCAGCGAGCAAGACGAGCGGCGGCACGCGGCGCCGCGCGTGCGGATACGCCTGCGTGCTGAACTCGATCACCGGCCAGCCGCGCTCGACGGCGATCCGCCTCAGCTCGCGGTCGGGGTTGACCGCGACGGGCCGCCCGACCGCCTCGAGAAACGGCAGGTCGGTGTGGCTGTCGGAGTAGGCGGTGCATTCGCCGAGGTCGTAGCCGCGGCTCTCCGCCAGCTCGCGCACGGACTGCGCCTTGTTCTCGGCGTGCAGCGCGCGCACCGCGTGCCCCGTGTACACGCCGTCCCGCACCTCGCACACCGTACCCAGCGCGCCGTCGAAGCCGAGATCGTCGGCGATCGCGTCGACGATCTCCTGCAGCGTCGCGGAGACGATGTAGACCGACTCGCCTCGCGCGCGGTGCTGCTCGATCAGGTAGAGCGGCTCCGCGTAGACGAGCGGCCGCAGCACCGGCTCGAGCGCCTCGGCGACGAGATCGCGCAGCTCGCCGGGCGTGAAGCCGCGCAGCACCACCAGCCCGTCCTCGGCGCCGCGGCGCACCGCCTCGTGGCCGGCGCCGCGCAGGACGAACAGGAGCTGCCAGGCGGCCGCCTTCGCGAGCTGGCTCCGCGAGATCAGCCCGCGCTCGCGGAACGAGCCGGCGAGGGCGAGCGCCGACGAACGACGCAGCAGCGTGCGGTCGAGGTCGAAGAACGCCGCCGCGGCCACGGCTACGCCTTCAGGCCGGCGGCGGCGAGCGCGTCCTCGCGCCGGGCGTAGTCGCGGATGCTCACGACCTTGCCCTCGCGCAGGACGACGATCTGGAACAGCCTCGGCATCCACCCTTTCGCGCCGAGCCGCTCGAGCCGCCTGCCGTGCAGCTGCACGAGCACGCGGTCGCCGAGGTCGATCATCTCGCCCGGCCGCAACCGGTTCGCCCGGGCCCGCCAGAGCAGCGTGCGCACGACCTCGTCGGCCGTCGAGCACGGCTTCCACGCGCCCGCGCGCGCGGGATCCCAGGTCACGTCGTCGTTCAGGCGCATGCGCAGCGCGCCGTGGTCGGCGCGCCGCGCGAGCTCGTACACCTCGCGCACCGCGTCGGCGTTCTTCGACGAGGGCATCGGCTCAGCCGACGAGCGGCAGCGACTTGACGATGCCGCCGCTGCTCTGCCGCGACGCGTCGACGGCCTCGGCGATCGCGACGATCGCCTGCGCGGTCTCCGACTCGGGCAGCGCGGCGACGATCGGCTCGCCGAGGTCGCCCTGCTCGCGGAGCTGCGGGTCGAGCGGGACGCGGCCGAGGAGCGGAACGCCGAGCTCCTCGGCGAGCAGCTCGCCGCCGCCGGAGCCGAACACCTCGCCGCTCATGTTCTCGACGACGCCGAGCAGGCGCATGTTCGTCTTGCGCGCCATCGACGCGGCGCGCGAGGCGACGTCCTGCGCGAGCTTCTGCGGCGTCGTCACGACGACGACCTCGGCGCGCGGCAGCAGCTGCCCGAGCGAGATCGAGACGTCGCCCGTGCCGGGCGGCATGTCGACGACGAGCACGTCGAGGTCGCCCCAGTGCACGTCGGTGAGGAACTGCTCGAGCGCGCGGTGCAGCATCGGCCCGCGCCACATCACCGGCTCGTTGCCGTCGAGAAAGAAGCCGATCGACATCAGCTTCAGGTCGTCCTTCACCGGCGGCACGATCATCTCGTCGACCGCGACCGGCTTCTGGTGGATGCCGAGGATGTGCGGGATCGAGTGGCCGTAGACGTCGGCGTCGAGGATGCCCACCTTGCGACCGAGCTGCGAGAGCGCGACGGCGATGTTCGCCGCGAGCGACGACTTGCCGACGCCGCCCTTGCCGCTGGCGACGGCGATGACGCGCGTGTCCGGCCCGAGCTTGATCACCGCGTCGCCGGCAGGCGCGCCGCCGCGCAGCCTCGTCGTCAGCTTCTGCCGCTCCTCGGGGGTCATCACCGCGAAGGAGAGCGCCACGCCCGTGACGCCGGGCACCGTCGCGAGCGCGCGGTCGATCTGCTCCTCGAACGAGTGGCGGAGCGGGCAGCCCGCGACGGTGAGCACGATCGTGAGCGAGACGACGCCGTCGACCACCTCGACGTCCCGCACCATGTCGAGCTCGGTGACCGGCCGCCGCAGTTCGGGGTCGATCACCTGCTCGAGCGCCTTCAGAATCGCGGTCCGATCCGGCTCCATCTCTCCTCCGAGCGTACCGGAGATAAGGTCGGTGGCATGACCTGGTTCGGCCTGGTCTGGAAGAACCTGCTGCGGCGGCCGGTGCGGACGCTCCTGACCTCGGCCGGGGTGGCGCTCGGCGTCGGGCTGATCGTCGCCCTGCTCTCCATCTCCGCCGGCGCGAAGCGCACCGCCGGAGACCTGATCCACATCGGCCGGGCCGACTTCGGGCTCTTCCAGAGCGGGGTGAGCGACGCGACCCGCTCGCTCCTGCCGGTCGGCCTCGAGGGCGAGATCGCGAAGGATCCCGGCGTCGCGCGGACGGCGCGCATCTTCCTGTTCGTAACGACGGTGCAGGGCCAGGACTCGTCGCTCGTCTTCGGGCTCGCGCCGAACGAGTTTCCGGCGCAGCGGCTGACGCTCGTCGCCGGCGACCGCTCGGGCGCGCTCGTGGGCGACACCGGCGCGAAGACGTTCAAGGTGAAGCCCGGATCCTCGATCGACGTGGACGGCCACCCGTTCCGCGTCTCCGGCATCTACCACAGCGGCGACCGCTTCGAGGACCTCGGCATGGTGCTGCCGCTGCCGACGGTGCAGGCGCTCGCGAAGCGGCCCGGCGAGGTGACGACGATCGCCGTCACGGTGAAGCTCGGCCAGCGCCCGCCGGTCGTCGCCTCGCGGCTGGAGAAGCGCTACGGCATCTCGGCGATCGTCGAGCCGGGGCAGGCGGTGAAGGTGGACACGTCGTCGCGCCTGATTCTCGACATCGGCTGGGTGATCTCGGCGCTCGCGCTGATCGTCGGCGGGATCGGCGTCACGAACACGATGGCGATGTCGGT
>Ga0187779_10000618_pt1 | contig 23893 bp, 24 predicted proteins | sample 1015_Q2_SP10_10__FD_132435 | JGI IMG/M metagenome (GOLD analysis project Ga0187779, IMG submission 132435) | Tropical peat soil microbial communities from peatlands in Department of Meta, Colombia - 1015_Q2_SP10_10_MG | ecosystem: Environmental > Terrestrial > Soil > Wetlands > Peat | place... | reverse complement strand
GCAAGGAGCGTCGAGCGCGGCAGGTGGAAGTTCGTCAGCAGCGCGTCGACGCGACGGAACTCGAAGCCCGGGGTGACGAACATCGTCGTCCGGCCCGCCAGCGGCGCTCTCCTGACGAGCGTCTCGAGCACCCGGACCGTCGTCGTCCCGACCGCGAGCACACGCTCGGCGTCGCGAATCCGCTCCCACGCGGCGGACGCGACCTCGTAGCGCTCGCCGTGGAGACGGTGGTCTTCGAGCTCGTCGACCGTGATCGGCCTGAAGGTGTCGAGACCGACGTGCAGCGTCACGCGTTCGACGTCGAGCCGTGCCAGCAGCTCCTCGGTGAAGTGGAGTCCGGCCGTGGGGGCGGCTGCCGACCCGGGCGTCCGCGCGTACACCGTCTGGTAGCGCTCGGGATCCGCGAGCGGCTCCTCGATGTACGGCGGCAACGGCGTCTCGCCGTCGGGCTCGCCGTGGAGCCGCAGCAGCCAGCGTCCCTCGCCGAGGTGCTCGAGCAGCTCGACCGGCCCGTAGCGCCGGCCTGCGTGCAGCCGGCGCGTCGGGCGGGCGAGCCCCTCCCAGACGGCGTCGTCACCGGTCGGCTCGAGCAGGAGCACCTCGCCGCGCGGCCGCTCGATCGGGATCCGCGCGGGCACGACACGGGTGTCGTTCACGACCACGAGGGCGTCGCCGATGACGTCCGGGAGCTCTGCGAACCTCCGATGATCGAGCCGTCGGGCGAAGCGTTCGTAGACCAGAAGCCGCGATCCGTCGCGGCGCGCTTCCGGTTTCTGCGCAATCCGGCTCCGCGGGAGGTCGTAGTCGAGGTCGTCGATCCGCATCCCGTGAGCACGGTACATTTGCCACGTATGGACGAGAGCGCCGTCGAGCGCGCGAGGGAGCGCATCGAGCAGCGCGGCGACGCCGTCGCGGTCGACGCGCTCCTCGAGCGGGCGCGCACCGAGCTCGCAGCTCTCGTCGAAGCCGCGTCCGCCGCCGCGACAGGCCTGCCCGAGCGCGTCGAGGTCGCGGTCCAGAACGCGCTCCAGGAGCAGGTCAAGCCCGTCGGACGGAACCTCGCGGAGATCCGCGGCCTGATGAACCAGGCGATCGGCCGGCTCGAGCGGCTCGAAGGCGAGTCCGTCGACGACCGTCACGCTCGCGTCGACGACCTGTCGCTCCTCGTCGACGTGATCTCGGCGGGTTGGCAGAGCGTGGACGCACGCCTCGCGCGGATGGAGTCGATCGTCTCGCGCCTCGAGCAGACGTTCGAGCAGCGCAGCGGCGCGATCGTCTACCGCATGGAGGACCGCCGACCGGACGCAGCCGAGCAGGAGTAGCGGCTGGAGAGTTGATGTAGGCGGCCGCGGCCCGGCCTAATTTCAAATCGGGCCTCTAAGTCACGACGAGGATCACGGCTGCGCAGACGGCCCACGCCGCGATACAGACGAGGATCGGCACGTCGCGCAGCAGCACCTCCTCGGGCTCCTCGCCGAGATCCTGGCGATGGATGAGCAAGAGGTAGCGGAAGACGCCGAAGACGACGAACGGAATCGTCGCCATCAGCGCCTTCGAGTCGCGCGCGGTGAACGTGTACAGCGCGTACGCGATCACCGTGCAGGCCGCGACCACGCTCACGAGCTGGTCGACCAGCGCGAGCGAATACCCTTCGAGCACCGGCCTCCCCGGCGTCGCTTCGGCTCCGACGAGGACGAGCTCGCCGCGCCTCTTCGCAAGGGCGAGGAAGAGGGCGAGCAGCGCGGTGCAGAGCAAGAGCCACGGCGAGATGCGGACGTGCACACCGGCGGCGCCTGCCGCAGCCCGCACGACGAACAGCGCCGCGATCGTCATCACGTCGATGAGCACGGCGTGCTTCAGCCGCAACGTGTAGGCGGCCTGGAGGACGAGGAAGGCGACGAGGAAGGCGACGGGAACCAGCCCGAGCGGCGAGACCAGCGCGAATCCGACGGCGACGAGCGCTCCCGCCAGCACGCAGGCCGCGCGGGACGACAGCTCACCGCGCGCGATCGGGCGGTAGCGCTTGACGGGATGTTGTCGGTCGTTCGCGACGTCACGGACGTCGTTGACGAGGTACGCCGCGCTCGACGCAGCGCAGTACGCAACGAAGGACGCCGTCGCGTCGAGCCAGCGCCAGGCGTCGCCGAGCTTCGCCGCGAAGATGAGCCCCGCGAACAGCAACAGGTTCTTCGTCCACTGACGCGGCCGCATCGCCGCGATCGCCGCGGCCACGCGGCCACGGCGCGCGGGGAGCGCGATGACCGGTGCGGGCTCGGGCAGCATGCGGCGATCGTAGAGCAGTCCGGGCGACGTCCGGCTTGCTCGTGCGTTTCGGCTCAGCGGCCGACCGGCAGCACGAGCTCGAAGCGGCTGCCGCGCCCGAGCTGCGACTCGAGCTCGATCCGGCCGCCGAGCGCGACCGCGAGCTCGTGCGCGATTGCGAGGCCGAGGCCCGTGCCGGTGTGGTCCTGCGACCAGAACGGACGGAAGATGCGGTCCTGCTCCGACGCGGGGATCCCGGGGCCGGAGTCGTCGACCGCCACGGACACGGTGCCGTTCTCGGCACCGAGCTCGAGGTCGACCGTTCCTCCGTCCGGCGTCCACCGGAACGCATTCGAGAGGAGGTTCGAGATGATCTGAAGGACGCGGTCGCCGTCGGAGACGATCGTCGGCGCGGCGTCGATGCGCTGCCGGTACTCGATGCTGCGACGACGGGCCTCCTCGGCGAACGCGCCGTACGCCTGCTCGCAGAGGCGACCCATGTCGACCTCTTCGTTCAGGACCGTGAAGCGATGTGCGTCGAGCTTCGCGAGATCGAGGACGTCACCGACCAGTCGCTCGAGCCGCGCGCTCTCCGCTGCGATCACGTCGAGCGATGCCGCGCGCAGCTCGGGGTCGTCCGCGACGCCTTCGCGAAGGGCGTCGACGTGGCCGCGGATCGCGGTCAGCGGCGTTCGGAGTTCGTGCGAGACCGACATGAGGAAGTTCCGCTCAAGCTGCTCGGCCTCCGCCAGCCGTGCCGCCATCTCGCGGAAGCGTTCGGCGAGGTGCCCGATCTCGTCGCGACTCCTCACCTCGGGGATGTCGACGTCGTACTGTCCGCGCGCCACGGCATCTGCCGCGTCGGAGAGTGCGAGCACGGGCTTCGTGATGCGGCGCGAGAGGTACCAGGCGAGCAGGCCGGCCGTCACGATTCCTCCGATGAAGGCGATTGCGAGCCGGTCGACGAGCGTCAGCAGCGTGCGGTTCAGCTCCGTCTTCGGCTTCGCGACGACGAGATCGCCGAACTGCAGGCCCTGGTGCTTGCCGGCCGACAGCCGAAGCGGGTTGGCGACCCCGACGTACCGTCGATGCAGGCCCGGCGGCGTGAACTCGAACGTGAGCTGCTTGTTCGACTGCCAGTTGGGGAGGTACGTGCGGGGCAGGACCCGCAGCGGGGTCGATCCGGGGAACGGCGACTCCCCGACGAAGTAGAGCCGCGCGCCCGTCGCCTTCTCCAGCTTCGGCGCCGCGAAGCCCGGTGCCGCTCCGTTCGCCTTGTTGGCCTGCTCCTGGTACAGCTCCGTGAGCCCGACCGCGTCGCGACGGAGCTCGGACGTCAGTCGCGACTGGACGTAGCCCTGGAACAGCCGCAGCGCGATCACGGCCGCGATGAGACCGCTGACGACGACGCCGACGAGAAACAGCGCCGGCACTCGAAAGCGCAGCGATCTGAACATCGGCGCCGCGCTAGGCGCTCACCGCGTCGCGCGCCGGTCCGACCTTGTAGCCGACGCCCCACACGGTGACGATCGGCGACGCCTCGCCGAGCTTGCGACGCAGCTGGCGGACGTGGACGTCGACGGTGCGCGTATCGCCTGCGAAGGTGTAACCCCAGACACGCTCGAGCAGCTGGTCGCGGGTGAGCACGAGGCCGCGGTGGTCGAGCAGCTCCCAGAGGAGGTCGAACTCCTTCGGAGCGAGCTGGACCTCCTGGTCGCCGACCTTCGCCTCGCGCCTGCCGGCGTCGATGGAGAGGTCGCCGTGATGGATCACCTCGCTCTCGCGCTCCCGCCGCGCGGGTGCTGCCCTGCGGAGGATCGACTTCACGCGCGCGACCAGCTCGCGCGGGTTGAACGGCTTCGTCATGTAGTCGTCTGCGCCGACCTCGAGACCGATGATCTTGTCGACGTCCTCGTCCCGCGCCGTCAGCATCAAGATCGGCAGGTCGGACTTCTGACGGATCCGACGGCAGATCTCGATCCCGTCGATGTCCGGCAACATCAGGTCGAGGACGATCAGAGACGGCAGGTCGCGCTCGATCGACGAGAGCGCCTCACCGCCCGTCGCGGCGGTCTTGACCTCGTAGCCCGCGTTCTTCAGGTAGAGGGAGACGAACGAGGCGATCGATGCCTCGTCCTCGACGACCAAGACGGATTGCGCGTTCGTCGACACGACATCCCGAACGTTACGGGGTGGAAGCGTTCAGCGTGAACTCGATGAGGGCCGGGACAGGCAGATCTGGATCACCGTTCACCGAATACATCCCGTCGTTGACGGTTCCTGCACCCTTCAGCGTCACCTGGTCGCGGCCGACGACCGAGAGATTGACCCCGACCGCGATCACGCGGATCCTGAACGTGCCGCCGATATCGCGGAACCGCACCTTGGTTCCGCCGTAGGTCGTGGTGGTGGCGTTCCGAACCTTCGTCCAATCCTCCCCCGAGACGATCGGGCCGGTGCCGTCGTCCGGGATCGGGTCGGTGATGATCACGCGACCGCGCGTGAAGCCTCCGATCACGCCGCCCTTGCCGTTGATCACGAACGTGCCGCGACCTGCGCTGACCGAGAGCGTGCCGTCGTTCGGCGCCGCGCGCAGCGCAAAGGCGCTCACGGGCACCGCGAGCGCAAGGACGGCAAGACCGACGAGGAGGAAGCGCCTCATCACGTTTCCAAGTATCGGTCGTGGCGGTGTGCGGTGCTTGAGCGGAAAGTAAGGAAATCGTAAGCGGCACGGAGGCCGTTCTCCTCTAGGCTGCATCGGTGCTCGGCCTGCTCGCCGCAGCAGCGCTCGCCGTTGCCCATCCTCCGCCGGCGCTCCTCGATCTCCGTGTCTCGGACGGCTCGACGCCGTTCGCCGGCGACCGTCGACTGCTCACGACCGTCAGCCCGAACGGCGACGGCTTCCGCGACTCGGCGATCGTCTCCTTCCGGCTCACGGAGCCGGCAACGGTACAGCTGTCGGCAGTCGCCACCGAGATGATCGAGGCGGGACAGTCCGGCACGGTGACGGTCTGGTCCGAGACGCGCCGGTTGCCCGCCGGCGCCGGGACGCTGCGCTGGCGCCCTGCGAAGTCGACGCCGCCGCGGACCTACATCCTCCGCCTCACGGTCCGCGACGGCGCGGGACGTACGCGCGTGTACGGCGCGTACGGGCCGGCAGGCCGTCAGAACGCACCCGTCGTGCGCGTGCAGGGCATCGACGCAGTGTTCACGCAGCGGAGCTACGCGCCTGGGCAGTCTGCGGAGCTGCAGCTCGCGACGGACGCACGGCATCTCCGACTCCAGGTGTTCGCCTACCAGACGCCCGGCACGCCGGCCGCCCAGGACGTGAAGACGTCCGGCGTTGCGATGACCGGCCCGATCCCCGTGGACTGGTCCGATCATCGCAACGCGCCCGCGCTGCTCCGAGTCGTCCGCACCGGCGCCTGGCCGAGCGGGCTCTACTTCCTGCGCGCGACGTCGAGCGACGGACGCGTCGGCTATGCGCCGTTCATCGTCCGGCCGAAGCAGCTCGGTGAGCACCGCGTCGCCGTCGTGCTCGCGACGAACACCTGGGCGGCGTACAACTTCGAGGACGCCGACGGCAACGGCTGGGGCGACTCCTGGTACGTGACTCTGCGCAACCGTGTCGTCGACCTCGACCGGCCCTTCCTCGACTTCGGCGTCCCGTTCCGGTTCCACGATTGGGACCTCGAGTTCATCGCGTGGCTGAACCAGACCGGGAAGCACGTCGACTTCCTCTCGGACGACGACCTCGACGGGGGCGTGACCGGCGACGAGCTCGCAAAGCGCTACGACCTGATCGTCTTCCCCGGCCACGAGGAGTACGTGACAGCGAGCGAGTACGACGTCGTCCGGCGGTATCGGGATCTCGGTGGGAACCTGATGTTCCTCGCGGCGAACAACTTCTACCGGGAGGTGACGAGACGCGGGCACACGATCGTGCGCGGCAAGCTCTGGCGCGACCTTGGCGAGCCCGAGTCGGCACTCGTCGGCGTGCAGTACACGGCCTCGAACCACGGCGAGCACCAGGAGCCGTTCACCGTGACCGGGGCGCAGACGGCGTCGTGGGCGTTCGCCGGCACGGGGCTCGTGAACGGTTCGACCATCGGTGGGCAGTACGGCATCGAGATCGACGCCCGCACGCCCTCCTCTCCACCAAGCACCGAGCTACTCGCGGACATCCCCGGGTTGATGGGACCGACGAAGACCGCCGAGATGACCTACTACGAGACACCGGCGGGCGCGAAGGTATTCGCCGCCGGCGCGATCAACTTCGCGGCGTCGCTGACCGACCCGGTCGTCCAGCGCTTCGTTCAAAACCTCTGGGACAAGCTGACGGCGCCCTGACCGACGGCGCAGGACCGTCCTGGCCGACCGCGAACATTCCGTCCATGACGGAGGAGGCACGCTCGGAGCGAGTGACCCGACTGCTGATCGGACGGCTGGACGCGCTCGTGCGCGCTGCCGACCAGCTACCTCATGCGGAGACCGAACGGCTCGTCGAGCTCGCGACAGTGGCGACGATGCGTGCGATCGCGCTCGAGCTGATCGGGACCGAGCGCGCCGAGGCGATCTGGCGAGACGCGCAGTCGCGCAACCCGAAGGTCGCACCGCTTGAGCTCGAGCGCTCGACGCGGATCGCCGCTTAGCTCATCCGTCTCTCGTATCGCCCGCCTTGAGCACCCACCACTTCCCCGTCCGGGCGTCTTCCCGCAGCGACGCCTCAGCCGCCGGCAGCGAGCCGAGGAACTCATCGACTGCTTTCTTGGCGCCTGGCCACTTCTCGGTCTCCTCGTACTCATCGAAGGCAACCACTCCGCCCGGTTGGACGTGTGGCCAGAGGTTCGTCAAGACGCAGCGATAGGACTCGTACAGGTCGGCATCAACGTGGAGGAACGCAAGCGGCCGGTCGAACGACGGCAGTGTGTCCTCGAAGTAGCCCGGTACCAACGTGATCGCGTCACCGGCGGCAGCGTCCGTCCACCCGTACGCCGTCAGCTCCTCTCCGACGCGCCGCACGCTCGTGTGACCGAACATCCCCGCCGCCGCAATGCTTCGCTCGTGCGACAGGTCGGCCTCGCTTGCCGGAGGGAGGCCTTCCCAGGCGTCGAATCCCCACACCCGTCGACCGTCCAGGTCGTCCGTCGCTCGCAGGATGCTGGTCAGCATCGCGAGACTCGTGCCGTCTGCGACGCCGCACTCCGCAACATCGCCGGGCACGCCGCGCACACGTCGGAGTAGGTCCGAGAAGTAGACGAGGCGCACAAACCAGTCCGGAGTCACCCGAACAGATCGGGTCCTCCCCGGCACGATCTGGACGCCAAACGTCCGGCCCAGCACACGATTGACGCGCCTCGTCCAGCCACTCATCGACAGACGCCTTCACGATACGAGGCATACCTACGACTCGTAGTCGAAGAAGCCGCGGCCTGTTTTCCGTCCGAGCCGACCCGCCGCTCGTAGCTTGAGCAGCCGTGGCGGTGGCGACATCCGCTCCTCCCGGAGCTGCGCGTGCAATGACTCGGAGGCGTGCACGTGCACGTCGATGCCGATCAGGTCGATCAGGGCACACGGTCCCATCGGCCAGCCCGCGCCGTTCGTCATCGCGCGGTCGATGTCCTCCGGGCTGACGTCCGCCTCGTCGAGGACGCGAACGCAGTCGTTCAGGAGCGGGATGAGGACTCGGTTGACGATGAAGCCCGGCGTGTCGCTGCACGTCACAGGTTGCTTGCCGACGCGCACCGCCCAGTCGTAGGCGGCGGCGACCGCCTCGGCGGACGAGCGAGGAGCGCGGACGACCTCGACGAGCGGAAGGACCGGTGCGGGATTGAAGAAGTGCATGCCGACGACGCGCGCCGGCCGAGCCGTCGCCTCCGCGATCGCCGCCACCGAGAGCGCGGACGTGTTCGTGGCGAGCACTGCATCGGCACGGCAGAGCCCGTCGAGCTCGCGGAAGAGCGTCCGTTTCAGTTCGAGCTCCTCCGGCGCCGCCTCGATCACGAGGTCGCAATCGGCCAGATCGCCGAGCTCGGTCGTGACCGTCAGCCGCGCGAGCGCCTCGTCGCGGTCGGCGGGCGTGAGACGACCCTTCTCGACGCCGCGGGTCAGGTAGCGGTCGATCGCGGCCCGCCCACGCTCGCCGAGCGCCGCATCGACTTCTCGCCCGATCGTCTCGTATCCGCCCTGGACGCTGACCTGCGCGATCCCCGCGCCCATCGTCCCGAGCCCGACGACGCCCACCTTCGCGATCTCCACGGCGCGCGATCCTACGGGAAGATCAGGCCCCGCCCCGCCGTCGTGTCGGCATGAAGCGCACGATCGTCATCACCGCCCTCCTCGTCCTCGCCGTCTGCGGCGCGCTCGTCGAGGCGATCCGGGGCCATCGGCCCCTGTTGCTGCACCCGGCCGTCTGAGGCGGCCCCGCGGCCACTAGACTCGCGTTCGTGGCCACGACGCTGAACGAGCGCAAGCTGCCGATCGCGGGCGAGTGGGTCGAGACCGGTGAGTGGCTCGAGGTGCGCTCGCCCTACTCCGGAGAGGTCGTCGCTCGCGTCGCCAAGGGAGGCGCCGACGAGACGCGTCGCGCGATCGACGCCGCCGCGGAGGCGATGAAGGACCCGCTGCCGGCACACAAGCGCGCCGAGATCCTCGTCCGCGTCGCAGGTGCGCTCGGCCGCCGTCACGACGAGGTCGCACGCCTCATCTCGGACGAGGCCGGCAAGCCGATGAAGACAGCACGGGTCGAGGCGAAGCGGGCGATGTCGACGTACACGTTCTCCGCCGTCGAGGCGCGCAAGCTCGCGGGCGAGATGGTGCCGATGGACGCCGCGCAGGCGGGCGAGGGGAAGCTTGCGTTCACGCTTCGCCGCCCGATCGGGATCGTCGGCGCGATCAGCCCGTTCAACTTCCCGCTCAACCTCGTCGCGCACAAGCTCGCGCCCGCGCTGGCCGCGGGCTGCGCCGTCGTGCTCAAGCCGGCGAGCCAGACCCCGCTGTCGGCGCTCCTGCTCGCCGAGCTCGAGGAGGAGGCCGGCTTGCCTCCGGGCTGGCTGAACGTCGTCGTCGGCAAGGCCTCCGAGATCGGCGACGTGATCGTCGACGACGAACGAGTGAAGGCGATCACGTTCACGGGCTCGGGGCCGGTCGGCTGGAAGCTGAAGGCACGCGCGCCGAAGAAGCGCGTCAACCTCGAGCTCGGAAACGCGACACCGGTGATCGTCGCCGCTGACGCCGATCTCGAGGCGGCCGCGACCAAGCTCGCGGCGAACGCGTTCTCGTTCGCTGGACAGAGCTGCATCTCCGTCCAGCGCATCTACATCGAGTCATCCGCGTACCGCGCCTTCGTCGACCGGTTCGTCCCGCGCGTCGAGGCGCTCACGGTCGGCGATCCATCAGACGAGGACACGGACGTCGGCCCCGTGATCGACGAGGGCGCGCGCGAGCGCATCCTCGCCTGGATCGGCGAGACGAAGGGCAGGGTGCTCACGGGCGGCACGCTCGACGGCGAGCTGATCCGGCCGACCGTGATCGAGAAGCCGCCGCGCGACGACAAGGTCTCGTGCGAGGAGGTCTTCGGACCCGTCTGCACCGTCAACGAGGTCACGTCGCTCGACGAGGCATTCGAGCTCGCGAACGGGACGCGCTTCGGCCTGCAGGCGGGGATCTTCACGACGCGCCTCGACACGGCGCTGCGCGCTGCGCAGGAGCTCGACTTCGGCGGAGTGACGGTGAACGAGGCACCGACGTACCGCAGCGACCAGATGCCGTACGGCGGCGTCAAGGACTCCGGGAACACGCGCGAGGGACCGCACTACGCGGTGCGCGAGTTCACCGAGGAGCACCTCGTCGTCGTCGAACTTCCGTAGCGCACGGCCGCAGCCTCGGGCCGGAGCAGGGCCGTTCGGACCCGCTGCTAGATTCCGCGCGTGGCGCGGCTCCTCCCTCGTTTTCGACGCGCCGACGACGCCCCGCCGCCGGAACCGCAGGCTCCGCCGCGGCGGCCGCTGCCGCATCCCGGCGTGCTCCGCCGCGAGCGGCGCGCGCTACTGCGGGCCCGCGAGGAGCGGCTCCGCGACCTCGGCGGGCTGATGCTCGAGATGTACCGGCGCGACCAGTTCCGCCAGGACCTGTTGATCGAGCGCTGCGACGAGCTGGGCGCGCTCGACGAGCGGCTGCAGGAACTCGACACGCTGCTGGCCGTCGCAGCCTCGTCGCGTCGTCCCGCACCCGCGGCGAAGTGCGAGTGCGGCGCGCCGATCGTCGGCGGCTCACACTTCTGCGCCAACTGCGGCCGGCCCGTCGGCGCCGCGCCGCCCGTCGTCACCTGCGCGAGCTGCGACGCACCGCTGGCGGCCGACGCGAAGTTCTGTGCAGTGTGCGGCCGCCCCGTGTCCGGCGACGACGCCGGTCCGGCGAGCCTCGATCCGTGGGAGGCGTGAGTGGGGACGCCGCCGGAGGGCGAGCCAGGGGAGCGTTTCTGCAGACGATGCGGCGCGCCACACGACGCCGGCCAGGAGTACTGCCTCGAGTGCGGACAGCGGCTCGGCCCTGGGACCACGCTGATCGACAGGCTCGGCAACGCGTGGCGCGAGCGCTTCGCCTGGTATCCGGGCGACTGGATCTGGCCCGTCCTGTTCGGGCTGGTGATCGCGGTCGTCGGCGGCGTCGCCGCGATCCTCGTCGCCGGAGCCCACAACGGCAACGCCACGCTCGTCGCAACCCACCAGGGCCGCGTCCAGGAGCCGGTCGCCCCGGCGGTCACCGCCACGGTGGCGCTCCCGACCGTCCCGCGGGGGACGCCGACGGTGAGCGGCCCCCCGCAGACACCGACCACGCCGCCCCCGGCGACGACCACCCCGGCCCCGTCCGGCGGGCTGATCGTCTGGCCCGCGAACCGCGAAGGCTGGACGGTCGTGCTCGAGTCGGTGCCGCTCGGCGCAGGGCGGGCGTTCGCCCTGTCCCGCGCCCGGGCGGCTCTGAGCGCGGGGCTGACCGAGGTCGGCGTCCTCAACTCCGGCCGCTACTCGAGCCTCCACCCCGGCTACTACGTGGTCTTCAGCGGCATCTATCCGTCGCAGTCGGCGGCGAACACGGCGCAGTCCGCGGCCGCGGCCAAGGGCTTCGCCGCCGCCTACACCCGCCAGATCGTCCACTAAAAGTGACAGTTGTCCGTTTTCGCCCGTGACAACACAGGCCGAACTTTGTAACAGCGGCTCGGACCTTATAGACTCGACTCCCGACGCCGCCCCGGCGCGACCGTTTACCCCGCCTTAACAATGCTTTGCGGGGGATTAATAGGAGAGCGAGATACTTGTGATCGAGGAGCACGCCGCTCAGCTTCAGGCCTGTATGTATCAATACTCGCGCGCCATCTACAGGTCGATTCGGGACCTGATTGATCCGTATGTAGCGCCCCAGATCCAGCTCGAGTACCGTCGCGCGGTGCTCGAATTGTGCGAGCAGACGATGGAGCGGCTCGCGAAAGACCCGCTCTACTTCGCGAAGCCGGACCGGGCGCTCTTCCAGGACATCCGCCGCTACTTCCCGATCACCGCACAGGCCGAGGTCGCCTGGGCGGTACAGGAGGGCGTCGCCGCCGCGGCGACGTTCATCCAGGAGCAGATCGAGGCCGGAGCCCTCGACGGCGGGGTCGCGCGCTGCCGCGCGACGACGCGCAAGGGCAAGCCGTGCCAGCGCACGCCGCTGCCCGACCGCGACTACTGTCCGTCGCACCAGCACCTCGAGCGCTCGTCCAAGGTCGCTGCCTAGCCCGTCCCGGCCGGTCGGCGCCTGGCGGTTCCCCCGGGCTCCCGTCCGTTAGATTCGCGGGGTGTCCCACGACACCGACAAGCTGATCCGCCAGCTCTCGCTCGTCGCCTACCTGATGGCCGAGCGTCGACCGCTCACCGCGCGCGACGTGAAGTCGAACGTCGAGGGCTACTCGGAGATGTCGGACGAGGCGTTCGCGCGACGCTTCTACTCCGACCGGGCCGAGCTGCTCGGCCTTGGCGTCCCGCTCCAGTCGCAGCGGGACGAGTTCACGGGCGAGGAGCTCTACATCCTCCGCAGCGAGAACTACTTCCTGCCGCAGCTCGACCTGAAGGACGACGAGCTCGCGGCGCTTCAGACCGCGCTGTACCTGCTCGAGGGCAAGTTCGCGTACGCCGAGCCGCTGCGCCTCGCGCTCCAGAACCTCGCGCTCGGCCGCCCCGGGTTCGCCGAGGCGACCACCGACACGGCTGCGCGCGTCGAGGTGCTCGATCCCGACTACTCGCCCGAGATGCCGGGACGGCTCGGCAAGCTCGAAGGCGCGATCTCGAAGCAGCGCACGATCAAGTTCCCGTACTACTCGATCTCGCGGAACCGCGAGAGCGAGCGAACGGTCAACCCGTACGCGCTGCTCACGGACTTCGGCGTCTGGTACGTCGTCGGCGCGGATCTCGACGACCGCGGCGTCGTCAAGAAGTTCCGCGTCTCGCGCGTCCGAGGGGACATTCGCTTCGCAACTCGCCGGGAGCGCGACTTCCGCGTGCCTCCCGAGTTCGACATCGACGACTACGTCGGTCGCCCGCCGTGGCAGATCGGCGACGTCGTCGGCGAGGCGCGGATCGAGGTCGGACACGACACCGCCTGGTGGGTCGAGCGCGCCTACGGTGAGGCGGGCCGGCTGGAGGACGACGTCTTCGTCACGCCCTACTCGAGCCTCGAGCAGCTCGCCTCCTGGATCGTCCGCCAGGACGGTCGGGCGATCCCGCGCGAGCCGAACGAGCTGCGCCGCGTCGTCAAGCAGGGGCTCGTGCTCGTGCGCGAGCGCCACGAAGGCGAGCCGCCGAAGCTCGCACGCGAGGCGGCGGCCGCCCGCGTCGACGGGAGCGCGGAGCGTCCGGCCGGCCCGGTCGAGCCCGAGCGGTTCGCGGTCCTCCAGTCCCTGCTCGCGTACCTCCTGGCCGCATGCGGCGAGGAACGGAACGCCGAGATTCCGGCGCGCGATCTGACCGAGCGGTTCGGGATCCCCCCCGAGGAGCTCGAGGAGCACCTCCAGCTCCTCAACCTCGTCAACTTCGGCGGCGGCTGCTACACGGTCTACGCCGAGCTGGACGGCGATGTCGTCCGCGTCGACAAGGAGCTCTACGGGGACACGTTCAGGATGCCGCCGCGGCTCACGCCGCTCGAGGCGCGCGCGATTCGCCTCGCGCTCGAGTTCGTCGGGCCGATGATCGCAGCGGACGCACACACGCCGCTCGACCGCGTCCGCCGCAAGCTCGAGGAGACGTTCGGCCAGTTCGAGCTCGCCCAGACACGCGAGCCGCACAGCGACGACGAGGAAGAGCGCCTGGTCGCGACCTTCACCGAGGCGGTGCGCGACCGCAGAGTCGTCGAGATCGAGTATCAGAAGGAGGGCGAGCAGACGTGGTCGCAGCGAATCGTCGAGCCCTACTCGCTCGAACGCTCGCTCCCGAACTGGTACGTCCACACCTGGGATCGCACGCGCTCCTCGGAGAAGAGCTTCCGTCTCGACCGGATGCGCTCCGCACGGCTGACGGACGTGACGTTCGACGCGCGTGACGGCTTCCGTCCCACGCGCCTCGGTGACGCGCGCACAGCGAAGGTGCTCTTCACGAAGCCGGTGGCTCGCTGGGCCGTCGAGCGGGGTGCGCGCCAGTTGCGCGACCGCACCGCGCTCGCGGAGATGCCGGTAGGCAGTACCGAGTGGCTGGTGGGCGAGATCCTCTCGTACCGCGGCGAGGCGATCGTCGTCGAGCCCGAGGATCTCAGGGAGCGCATCGCGACACGCGCACGCGAGCTCGCCTCCGAGCTCGGCGTCTCACGCGTACGGATCGCGACCTAGCTCGACGAGAGGCGAGTCGTACGGCAGCGAGAGCGTGAACGTCGAGCCGTGGTCCGGCTCCGACTCGACCTCGAGCGACCCGCCGTGCGCCTCCGCGATCGAGCGGGCGATGAACAGCCCGAGGCCCGTGCCCGGTTTTGCGGTCTCGACGGTCGACCGTCCGAACTTCTCGAAAATCAGGCGCTGGTCCTCGGTCGGGATGCCCGGGCCCTCGTCGGTGACGACGACTTGAACGGCCCCGTCTCGCGTCGTCGCCTCGACGTGCACCTCGCCATTCGCCGGCGAGTACTTGATGGCGTTATCCACGAGGTTCTGCAGCACCTGGCGCAACCGCTCGCCGTCGCCGCGAACGGGCGGGAGGACGGGGCTGACCTCGACCTGGACGCGCACCTCGTCCTGGCCGACCTCGGCAGTCGTGGCGACGTCCTCCACGATCCGCCCGACGCTGACGTCCCTGAAGGTGTAGCTGAACGTCCCGGCCTCGATCCGCGACGTGTCGAGCACGTCCGCGATCAGATCGGCGAGCCGCGCCGTCTCGTCGGCGATCAGCGCGAGGAACGATTGGCGACGCTCGGCCGAGAGCTCACGCCAGCGACCCTGCAGCGTCCGCGCCGCACCGATGACTGCGGCCATCGGGCTGCGCAGCTCGTGCGAGACGAGCGAGACGAAGTCGGCACGCAGCGCGGAGAGCCGCCGCAACTCGTCGACCGTCCCCCGCTCCGCCTCGTAGGCGCGGATGTTCTGGACCGCGGTCGCGACGAGCCCGCCGAGCAGCGTGACGAGCTCGATCTCCTCAGGCCGGAAGGAGCTCGGCTCGGCGCGGACGAGCCCCAACATCCCGATCGTGTTCGGGCCGGCCTGCACCGGCGCGAGCAGCCGCGATTCGAGCCCGAGCGCGAGCAGGAGCCGCTCCTCCGGATAGCGCGGTGGGCGCATCGACTCCCGATGGACGACCTCTCCCTTCAGCACCTGCTCGAGCGCCGTTCCGGCGATCGGCCGGGACGAGCCACGCGGGAAGACGTCGTCGGCGCCGCGACCCGCCGCGGCCATCACCTCCGCGCGGTCGCCGTCGACGAGGACGATCGTCACGCGCTCGAACGAGACGAGCTCGCCGAGCTCGTCGATGAACGCGGCGAACGACTCGTCGAGTTCGAGCGACGACGCCAACGCGCGGGCGCACGTGTTCGCGGCCTCGAGGACGTCGACGCGCTGCCGCAGCTCGTCGCGCAGCGTCTCCGCCTCCGACGCTCTCTCGTCGGCGAGCGTCGCCTCCTCGCGCAGGCGATCGACGAGCCAGCCGACGATCGCGCCGGTGATCAGGAAGATCGCAAAAGGCAGCGCAACACGAGGCCATCCGAACCCCGGCGGACCGAAGTGCTCGGCGCGCCAGTGCTCTAGAAAGACGAGGTACGGGAACAGCAGGACCGACAGAACCGTGCCGCCGATGAAGCCGTAGCGGAGCGCGGCCTCGACGACGACGAGGATCAGCGCCCATCTCGTCGGGTTGCCGTACTGGTTCGAGTAGATGAGCGCGAACGCACCGATCGCACACGTGTCGAAGACGAGTGCGAACGCGGAGAGATACGGTGAGTACGTGTGGCGGCTGAGGATCCAGAGCGCGACAGCCCCGCCAGCGAGGATCGTCGCCGCCGCCCACGCGGCGCGCTCGTAGCCGTCGGGATAGCCGCGCGCGAAGACGCCGACCGCGAGCAGCGCGACCACGGCGGCGGCAAGTCGCATCCGGGCGAGCCAGACCTCGAGCTCACGTCCGCGCTCGGGCCGCTCGCTCACGCACGCTCCCCGATCCGCGCGTCCGCCCACTCCGCGTGCTCGCGAAGCATCGGATCGTCCGTGGCCAGGTAGGGCCCGAGCAGCGCATGGTCCGACGGCTTGCCGACGTTTCCGAGCGCGACGAGCGCGTTGCGGCGGAGGTATCTCGAGTCGTTCTTCGGCACGAACAGTCGGGCGTATCTTCGACGCAAGTCGTCTGCATCCCGCTCGAGCCAGTCGACGAGCGAGACGTGGGGCTCCGCGTCTCCGGGGGCAATGCGCTCGGCACGCCGCTTCTCGACGCCGCGGTTCCACGGACAGACGTCCTGACAGACGTCGCACCCGTACACCTGCGGGCCGAGCTCCGACCTGTACTGGATTGGAATCGGCGCCGGCGCCTGCGTCCAGTACGAGAGACACCGCGTGGCGTCGAGCGTTCCGGGCTCGTCGAGCGCGCCGGTCGGGCATGCGTCGATGCAGAGCGTGCACGAGCCGCAGTCGAGCTCGAGCGGCGCCGACGGCTCGAGCTCACGGTCGGTGATCAAGGTGCCGAGCACGACCCACGATCCGTGACGCTTCGTGATCAGCATCGTGTTCTTCCCGTAGAAGCCGACACCGGCACGCGCGGCCGCCTCCCGGTCGACGTGCTGGTTCGCGTCGACGAGCACGCGGTAGTTCCCGCCGAGTCGCCGTCCGAGCTCGTCGAGGCCGCGCCGGAGGAGCGCATAACCGTCGTACCAGGCGTGGCGTGGGAGCCGGCCCTTCCCGTCCTCGATCGACGGCTCCTCGGTCCAGTAGCAGTGCGCCGCCGACAAGACCGTCCGTGCGCCGGGGAGCAACGTCTCGGGGTGGCAGGACGTCTCGGGCTGCGCCATCGTGAAGCGCATGTCGGCGAAGAGGCCTCGGGTGCGGCGCTCGATGATGTGGCGCTCGGTCTCCTCGTAGGCCGACGCGGGGGCGGCGCCGACCACGTCCATCCCGAGGTCGGCGGCCAGCTCCTCCAGTTCGGCCGGGGTCATCGGGCGAGATTCTGCCCGCCCGCCGTGTGTGACACAGGGTCGGGCCCCGTCGTGCCAGGATGGCGCACGTGAAAGCGGTGCGGATCCACGAGGACGGGGGGCCCGAGGTGCTGCGCTACGAAGACGCCCCGGAGCCCACGCCGGGGCCGGACGACGTCCTGATCTCGTTACGCGCGGCATCCCTCAACCACCTCGACGTCTGGGTCCGGAAAGGCCTGCCGTCGGTGCCGAAGCCGCGCATCCTGGGCGCGGATGGCGCGGGCGTCGTCGTCGCCGGTGACGGGTTCGAGCCGGGAGCGCGCGTGGTGATCAACCCCGGGATCGACCACGGCGACGGGAGGATCCTCGTCGTCGGCGAGCACTCGGACGGGACCCACGCGGAGCTGATCGCGGTCCCGCGCTCGCAGGTCTATGCGATCCCCGACGAGCTGTCGTTCGAGGACGCGGCAGCCTTTCCGCTCGTGTTCGAGACCGCGTACCGGATGCTCGTGACGAAGGCGCAGCTCGTCTCCGGCGAGTGGGTGCTGATCTGGGGAATCGGCAGCGGCGTCTCCACCGCGGCTCTCGCGATCGCGAAGGCACTCGGCGCGCATGCGGTCGTCACCTCCTCGAGCGACGACAAGCTCGCGCGCGCACGGGAGCTCGGCGCGGACGGCGCGCTGAACCACGAGACGGACGACGTCGTCGCCGCCACGAAGGAGCTGACGTCGGGTGGAGCGCACGTCGTCGTCGACCACGTCGGCGAGGCGACGTGGTCGAAGTCGCTCAACGCCGCGCGCCCCGCCGGCCGGATCTGCATCTGCGGCGCAACGACGGGACCGAATCCGCCGGCGAACCTCCATCGCATCTGGTGGAAGCAGCTCACGGTGTATGGCTCGACCATGGGCGCACGCGGCGACTTCGAGGCCGTCTACGACCTCGTGGTCTCGGGGAGAGCAAAGCCCGTCGTCGACGAGGTGTTGCCGCTCGCGGAGGCCGCGGCCGCGCACGAGCGGCTCGAGCGCGGCGAGCAGCTCGGCAAGATCGTGCTGCGCATCCCCGGCTGAGCCCGGGCGCGGCCATGTGAGCGTCTCCGCGGCGCTCGTTTCCCCCCAATGCGGCGGAGATACAGTGTCGTCCGGCCCATCCCATCTTTCCGTCCGAGGAGGAGTCACTCGATGAAGACGTTCGGTGTGTTGCTGGCGGCGCTTGCCGTCGCGGCGCTGCTCTACGCGGCCACGGCGATCGGCGGCTCGACGGCGTCGCCTTCGTCCGCCCAGTTCAACGCGCTCAAGAAGACCGTCGCGGCGATGAAGAAGAAGCAGAAGGCCGACGAGAAGAACATCAACGACATCATTGCCGTCATCGGCGTGTGCTTCGCGAACGCCGTGCCGGTGACGAGGATCAGCGGCTACGTGCACGAGAACGCGGACGGCACGACCTCGAACATCACCGCGCTCGACGTCGCAGACAGCATCTCGGGCGGTCAGGCGCAGGCGTACTTCCTCGACGTCGGCGCCACGTGCGCGAACGCGATCAACCAGACGGGCAGCGCGTTCAAGCTCAAGCTCCACACGTTCCGGGCTGCGACGCACTAGCCCGCGCGCAAGTCGGGGGGCGGCGGCGGTCGTCCCCCGCGACCGCGCGGAGCGCTAGCCGATGCCGAGGATGAACTTCGCGTCGTCGGACATTCGGTCCGGCGTCCACGGCGGGTCGAAGGTCAGCTCCGTGTCCACCGCCTCGACGTCGGGAAGCTCGTTGACGACACGCTCGATGTCCTGCTGGATCAGCGGGCCGACCGGGCAGCCCATCGAGGTGAGGCTGTACGTCACCTTCACGCTCGCGCCCGCGACGTCCACCTCGTAGAGCAGCCCGAGATCGACGATGTCCATCCCGAGCTCGGGGTCCTCGACCTGCCGCAGCGCCTCGGTGACCTGTTCCTTCGTCGGCACGTCTCGAGTCTAGCGTCGGCCCGGCGCCTAGCCGAGCAGCCGCACCTCCTCCCGGCGCTCACGTGCGAAGAAGTGGATGCCGTCGACGAACCGCACCCAGTTGCAGCGCGTGCACATCACGAGCGAGTTCGTGCGCGCGCTGTCGGCGAGGAAGCGGACGCCGCGCAGGAGGTCGCCGTTCGAGACGCCCGTGGCGACGACGATCACCTCGCCGGACGCGAGCTCCTCGGTCGTGAACACGCGCGAGGTGTCGTCGATGCCGGCCGCGGCCGCCTCCTCGATCTCGCGCCTGGACGTGGGCCAGAGCTGTGCCTGCACCTCGCCGCCGAGACAGCGGAGCGCCGCGGCGGACATCACCGCCTGGCGCGTGCCGCCGATTCCGACCGCGAGGTGATCGTTCGTCCCACGGATCGAGGCGGAGATCGAGGCCGTCACCGTCCCGTCCTGGATCAGCTTGATCCGCGCACCCGCCGCACGGATGTCCTCGATCAGGTCGTGGTGACGTGGGCGGTCGAGGACGATCGTCGTCACGTCGTTCGGGCGTCGGCCGTACGCGGCCGCGATCGCCGCGATGTTCTCGCCCATCGGCCGGAGCAGGTTGACCTGGCCGCGGGCGAGCGGACCGACCGCGAGCTTGCGCATGTACATGTTGGGCAGGCGCAGCAGGGAGTCGGGATCGCCGACCGCGATCATCGACATCGCGCCCTGGCCTCCGCGGGCCACGACGCCTCGGCCCTCGAGCGGGTCGACGGCGAGATCGACGGCCTGGCCGCCCTCGCCCACCCGACCGCCGACGCGCAGCGGCGAGTCCTCGTCGGCCGAGCCGATCACGATCCGTCCGTCGATCGCGAACCCCCCAAGGACGGCACGCATCGCCTCGGCCGCATCGCGCTCGGCGGCCGTGTCGTCCGCACGCCCGAGCCAGCGCGCACCGGCGAGTGCCGCCCGCTCGGTCACGCGCGCGTAGTTCTCGCAAATGCAGCCGCCGGCGCGACTCGGCTCCGCGCCCTCGCCGACCGTCTCTCCGACCACCTGAGCCATCAGACCCGTTGTACCTGTTCGGCGGCGAGCGACAGGACGAGATCGATCACCCGGCGAACCGCCTCGTCGCCGTCGGAGTTCTCGATCACGGGAACGCCGTGGCGTTCCGCGCGGGCGACGATGTGATCCTGGACCCTGCGGATCTCGTCGAGCCTGTCGAGGTACTTCGCGTGCGGACGGAGGCCGTCCGAGCCGGCCTCGCGCACCATGAAGTGCTCGCCGTGCACCTCGGGGTCGTCGATCCTGAGGACGCATTGCGCGACGAGCGCGCCGTCGATCGGCGGCAGCATCCCCGGAACGAGGTGCACGCCTTCGAGCACCATCGACCAGCCCTCCTGCAGCGCGCGCTCGATCGACGCGCGGACGCCGACCAGGACGTTGCGCGTCTGCTCGAGGAAGCCTGCGATCAGCGGGTCGTCGGCCTGATCCGGCATCAGCGCGAGCGACGCCTCGAAGCTCGAGTAGTGGATCGAGGGCATGAACTCGAGCGAGAAGAACGCACGCATCGTCTGCCGCACGAAGTCCGTCGAGGTGACGCGTGTGATCCCGAGGCGGTAGGCAGCCTCGGTCGCGACCGTGGACTTCCCCGTTCCGGTCGCGCCGCCCACGAGCAGGATCACCGGCAAGTCCAGCTCGCGCAGGTCGGCGTAGCGCCGCAACCGGCGGATCGTGTCCGCCCCCTCGCTCTCGCCGAGGACGTCGATCGCGAGCTCCTCGAGCTGCTCGAGGTCGAGCGAGTGCTCGCCGCGAACGGTAAGGACGTTGTCGATGTGACGCGCGAGCTCGTAGGCGCGCACGGGCCTCACGCCGACGGAAACGAGGACACGCGCCATCAGCCCCTTCGAGTACGGCTGGTCGACGCCGCCGAGCGGGAGCGGATCGGCGTGGCGAGGATGGTTCACGCGTAGGTCTCCTCGGCGACGAGCTCCGCAAGCTCCTCGTCGAGCTCGGGCGAGACGACGTCGTTGGTGGCCAGCACGAGCTCGACGCCGCGCTCCGCCGCAGTCTCGGCGACGACGTCGATCGCAGCAGCCTTCAACTCGACGACGTAGACGTCCGCCTCGACGCGCTCCAGGTCGGCGCGCAGCCGGGCGCGGTCGCCGAGGTTCCGCGAGACGGCGACGACGTCCGCGTCGAGGTGCTCGGTCGGTGCCGCACCGGTGGTGAACACCGCCGCACGACGGCCCTCGAGCGGCGCAAGCGGACGGAGACGCAGCTCGGCCCGCACGATCGGGACGTCCTTCACGTCGCGAATCGCGCCGTGGTCGACCGCGCCGACCGCCACGACGAGATCCGAGACGAGCACGCGGTACGCGTTCAGGCCGACCGTTGCGTCATGGCCGTCGCCGACTACGAGGATCCTCCGGTCGACCGCCACCGGCGGCAGAGCGCCGCCGCTGCCGTCGAAGACGGTCAGGTCCGGTGCTCGCGACGCGGCGAGCGCTGCGCCCTCGAGCACGTTCGACGACGTGACCGCGCCGACGAGCCCGCCGCCCGCCCGGCGGCACCCGATCGTCGGAATGCCGGCGGCGGCGGCGATCTCGAGATGGTCGGAGGCCGCGTGCCTCCCCTCGCGCGAGAGCGCGAGCAGGAACTCGATCGTCGGCGGCCGCTCCACCAGCTCCGGCTCGGACGGTCCGCCCCTCCCCATCGTCACGACGATGACGTCACGGTCGCGTGCGAACGTGCGCGCCACGTGCGCGGAGACGGCGGTCTTGCCGACGCGCTTGCCGGTCCCGATCACGCCGATCGACGGCGCCGAAAACGGCTCGAGCTGCGGCGGGTCGAAGCGGAAGTCGGAGCCGACGTAGGAGAGGCCGGCCGCGAGCGTGCGCGCGACGAGGCCGAAGCGCGTGCGAGGGTCGAGCACCGGCTCGTCCGAGAGGTCGACGACGAGCTCGACGCGAGCGAATGCGTCCGCGAGCTCGTCGACCGTCGGCACGCCGAAGTCGTCACCCGCCCGCAGCTTCTCCGCCCCCCCCGCCAGCCAGACGGCGACGACGTCGTATGGGAGCGAAGCCAATGCGTCGCGCATCACCGCGACGGTGTGGTCGCCGTCGACGATCGCGACCGCCCGCCTCATCTCCGCGCGGTCACCTCTCCTTCGATGCGAGCGGTGTACTTCTCGAACTCGAGCGTGTCAACCGCGAACTGGATGATCTTCTCCTGACCGTGGAACGGGTACTTCCGCCACACGTCGACATGGCGGCCGGAGAACTCGATCACGTTGTAACAGGGTCGCGTGTTCCCGCGCAGGCGCAGCGACGAGACGGTCCCCGCGTTGACGATGAACAGGTCCTCGAGCTTCCACGCGTACGGGACGTGCTTGTGCCCCGAGAGCACGAGGTTGACGCCGGCGCGCTGCAGGCACTCGATCGCGTCGCCCGCGTCGTAGATGACGTTGCGCTCGCGTCCCGTGCCGGGCACGGGCAGCAGGTGGTGGTGGCACACGAAAACGCGGAGGTCGGCAGGCTCGGCAAAGCTCTCCTCGATCCAGCCGTAGCGCCCGCGCCCGATCTGGCCGTGATCGAGGTCCGGCTCGGTCGAGTCGACCGCGACCACAGTGACCGAGCCCACCCGCAGCACCGAGTTCCGCGAGCCGAACAGCTCCTCGAAGTGGACGTAGCCGACGTTCCGCGAGTCGTGATTGCCCGGGACGACGACGACCGACGGGCACTCGAGCCGGTCGAAGTAGGACTTCGCCTGCGCGTACTCCTCCTTGAATCCGAAGCTCGTGAGATCGCCCGAGACGACGACGATGTCCGGCTGGAGGTCGTTGACCTCGTTGATCGCGCGCTCGAGCAGGTTGGGCAGGAAGTGCGGGCCGCCGCAATGCGGATCCGAGATCTGTGCGATCACGAACGGCCCCGACCCGTCACGGGCGGCACTCATGCGCAAAGTCTAGGCCGCGCAGAGCCATCCGGACCGACTGCTACCCTGAATCTCGTTGATGCTGGAAACGCCGGATTTCCAGGCATATCGAGGCCAGGAACCTCCAAAGTTCGCCAATCGAGCCGAGCTCGAGTGCGCGAAGGTCCTGGACTACTACGGCGTTCCCTGGGACTACGAGCCGACGACGTTCGTGCTCGAGGAAGACGAGGAAGGGCGCGTGGTCGAGGCCTTCAAGCCCGACTTCTACCTGCCCGAGCAGGATCTCTACGTCGAGGTCACCGTGATGAAGCAGTCGCTCGTCACGCGGAAGAACCGCAAGCTCCGCAAGCTCCGCGAGCGGTACCCCGACGTGCGCGTAAAGCTCTTCTACAAGCGCGACGTCGAGCGCCTGGCCCAGCGATACAGCCTCGAGCTCGCGTCCTAGCCGAGGACCCGAGCCTCGGCGAGATCTACCTCTCGCGGAGGGAGATCGCGAGCCGCGTGCGCGAGCTCGGACGTGAGATCGCTCACGACTACGCGGGGAAGGAGCCGCTGCTCGTCGCGGCGCTGAAGGCGAGCCTCGTCTTCCTCACCGACCTCTCCCGCGCGATCACGATCCATCACGCCGTCGACTTCGTCGAGCTCGCGAGCTACGGCACCGACGCGGACACCGGCGGGCACTCGCGGATCCGGTTCCTCAAGGACCTCGACGAGGAGATCGCTGCGCGCGACGTGCTGATCGTGGAGGACGTCATCGACACCGGGCTGACGCTCAACTACCTCTGCAAGACACTGCGGCTGCGCGAGCCGGCCTCGCTGGCGGCCGTGACGCTGCTCGACCGTCCCTATCGACGGCTCGTCGACGATTTGCCGGTCCGGTACGTCGGCTTCACCGTTCCGGACGAGCTGTTCGTCGGCTACGGCTTCGACCTGCGCGAGCGGTACCGGAACCTGCCGGACCTCCACGTCCTGCGCCCGGAAAGTTAGTCTAGGCTAAACTTCGAGGGCATGATGGCGACGCGGGTCGAGGAGGTACGGCGGCGTCCGGGCCCGGGCGAACGTGTCCTGCGCGGCGAGCGACGCAGCATCCTGCCGTTCCTCGGCCCGGCGTTCATCGCGTGTGTCGCGTACATCGACCCCGGCAACTT
>Ga0187779_10000617_pt1 | contig 23900 bp, 14 predicted proteins | sample 1015_Q2_SP10_10__FD_132435 | JGI IMG/M metagenome (GOLD analysis project Ga0187779, IMG submission 132435) | Tropical peat soil microbial communities from peatlands in Department of Meta, Colombia - 1015_Q2_SP10_10_MG | ecosystem: Environmental > Terrestrial > Soil > Wetlands > Peat | place... | reverse complement strand
GCGATCGCCAGGCAGGCTGGAGTAGCCCCGGTACCACCGTGTCGCTGGACGACGACCTTTCTGTGCTTCGCCGGCAAATTTGGCGCGAGACAGACCGCCAGTACCGCGCGGCATCGGAGGCCCTGATCAAGGTCAAGACCAGCCAGAAGGTGCAAGTGCAAACTGCCGAAGCCACGGCACCGGATTTCTCCGCCGAAGCCCCGCATGTTTCGATTGGTTCCCCGGCACAGGTCCAGGTCGACCGTAAGCCCTGGGAAGAGCGCGTGCGCCGCTACACCGCTTCCTTCAGCAAATCCCCCTACGTTCTCAATTCGATTGCCACGTTTACGGCGCTAGGAATGAACCAGTATCAGACCGACACGGCCGGGACGAAGATCGCCTTCGGACAAGTTCACTATCGCCTCGAGCTGTTCGTACAGAGCAAAGCGCCGGATGGTATGGACATTGAGCGCTACACTAATTTCGATTGGCTCGAGCCGAAGGATGCCCCCGACGAAAAAACTGTCGCTGCAGCGGTTCAGAAATTGATCGAGGAAACCGAGGCGCTCGACCAGGCACCGCTGGCCGATCCCTACGCCGGGCCCACACTCCTTACCGGCCGAGCGGCGGCGGTTTTCTTCCATGAGGTTTTCGGCCATCGCGTCGAAGGCTTCCGCCAAAAGGACATCACCGAGGGGCAGACCTTCACGAGCAAGATCGGCGAGCAAGTCATGCCGGATTTCATCTCCATCAAGGACGATCCGACCGAGGCGACACTGAACGGCCAAATGCTGTTGGGCTATTACCCATTTGACGACGAAGGCGTGGCCGCGACCAGTGTCCAGCTTGTCGACAAGGGCGTCCTGAAGAGTTTTCTGATGTCGCGTTCGCCGCTCATGGACATTTCCCATTCCAATGGACACGGCCGCCGCCAGCTTGGCTTCGTTCCCGTGGCGCGCCAAGGGAACTTGATCGTGTCGAGTTCCGATGGCGTTCCCTTCAGCGAGCTTCGCCAGAAGCTAATCGATCTGGTAAAGCAGCAGCACATGCCCTATGGTTTGTTGATCGACGACATCGAAGGTGGCTTCACCTTTACCGGCCGTGGGCAGCCGCAAGCCTTTCAAGTAACTCCGCTGGTCGTGTACCGGGATTTTGCCGACGGTCGTCCCGATCAGCTCGTGCGCGGCGTGAATATCGTAGGAACTCCCCTGGTCTCGCTTTCCAAGATCGTTGCTACCAGTAATAAGCAGGAAATCTTCAATGGCTACTGCGGTGCCGAATCCGGCTCTGTTCCCGTCTCAGCGGTTGCTCCGGCGATCCTGATCTCCGAAATGGAATTTGCGAAAAAGGAGACCTCCACCGACCGGCCTCCGATCCTGCCACCGCCGGCGCACGATCCGGCCGCCAAAGGCCAGCAGCCGTGAAAAACCTGGCCGTTGCGTTGCTCGCTGTTCTTGCACTGGTTGCCCCCCCACCGTCATCGGCCAAAGTGCCCCAGGCACCGGCCGCACAACCGGAGCTCAAGCTTCCCGCGGGAGACAACGACCAGACCCTGCACGCCCTGCGGGATGAAATGGAGCGCTCGCGGACACGGCTCGCCCTGCCGGGCGTCGATAAGCCCTTCTACGTCGAGTACCGTCTGCTGGACCTCGACGTCCGTACCGTTACAGCATCGTTCGGCGCATTGCTTGCTAGTTCAACGGCCCGCAGTCGCCAAATGATCGTCGATGTTCGCGTCGGCAATTACCACCTCGACAGCTCGAATTTCATCAGTGAGGACGGCTTTCAGGGTTTTCTCGGTCGCTCGGGGCAGGTGGGCATCGACCGCGACTACAATTCGCTGCGCCAGGATCTCTGGCTTGCCACCGACCAAGCCTATAAAGAGGCCGTGACGCAGATGTCGCTGAAGCAAGCGTTTCTCCGCAGCCTCACCAAGCCACCCGAAATCGACGATTTTGCCCAGGCCCAACCGATTGTGAAAGTGGATCCGCGCATCGAGCCGGATTGGACTTCGCGCAACTGGGAACAAGAAGCCCGGACCGCCTCGGCCGTCCTCAAGAACTTCCCGCAGCTTTACGGCACGCGTATCACGTATTCGCTGGTCTACACAACCTCCTATCTCATGACGAGCGAAGGCACCATCCTTCGCACCTCGCGGCATTTTGCCGGCATCGAAGCGGGCATGGATACCGCCGCCGACGACGGCATGCCACTGCATAACTTCTATGCCGTCTACACGGTGGATCCCTCCAGCTTGCCCGATGCCGCGGCTGTTTCCAAAGCGCTCAACCAAGCCGCCACCGAACTCGTGGCGGAACGCGACGGCTCGCTCGTCCCCGATTACACCGGGCCGGTGTTGTTCGATGCACCCGCTGCGGCTGCGACGCTCGCGCAAGTTCTGGAGCCTTCGCTTTCCGGCGCGCGCCCGCCCCTGGCGATGACGAATGAATTCGACGAGCTGATGGAACGTTACGGCGGCCGGAGCGAATGGACAGGCCGTGTCGGAAGCCGCGTCCTGCCCGTCAGCGTCACGCTCGTGGACGATCCTACGGCCCAGGATTTTCAAGGCCAGCCCTTGCTCGGAGGCTACGACCTGGATGCGGAGGGCGTGCGCGGGGAGCGCATAACCATCGTTGAAAACGGAGTATTGAAGAATCTGCTGATGTCGCGGCGCCCGGGCCCCGATTTCTACATCTCCAACGGCCACGCACGTTCGGCGATGCTTTCCGAACCGCAGCCCCTGAGCAGCAACCTCTTCTTTCAATCGTCGGCAGCGCTCAGTCCCGCCGATCTTCGCAAGAAATTTCTCGATGCTTGCCGAGACGACGGCCATGACTGGTGCCTAGAAATCAAGCGCATGGCCAATCCGGCGCTTTCCGCGCTGCAGCAGGAGGATTTTTCCGAATTCGTCGGCGAAATGGCCGGTGGGCTTGGCAGCGGCCAGCGCATGCCGCTGTTCGTCTATCGCGTCTGGGTGGCGGACGGCCGCGAGGAGCCGGTCCGCGGAGGAATCATCGAAGGCCTCACGTTGCGCTCGCTGCGCAACATGCTCGCCATTGGCAACGACACATCCGTTTACACCTACATGCAGAACCCGCTGGGTGGCCTAGCCGGGACGGCGCTGGGTTCGTTCGGCTCGGCGCAGGATGGGATTCCGAGCACGATCATCGCCCCGTCGTTGTTGCTCGATGACGTCGAAATCCGCGGTTTTCACGGGGAACCACGCCGGCTGCCCTTGGTTCCTGCACCCCCCTTGCGCGGAGAGTGAATTTCCCCTGGCGATACCGAGCTATTTTGCGACGTACACGTATTTTCCCCGCAGTCCGTCGTGGGAGTGGCGCAGCGGCAAGGTAGGTTCCGGGGCACGGCGCAATTCGTCCGGCACAAATTCTCCAGAATTTCCCTTTGCCGGTGTCACACCGCCGTCGGCCAGCAAAAGCGCCCCGGTCACATAGCTGGCCTCATCCGATGCGAGAAACGCGAAGATATTCGCCATCTCTTCCGGCGTGCCGCGCCGTCCGAGCGGAACCATCCCGTCGATCGTCTTCTGCACTTCCAGGCTCAGTGGGCCGCCGGGCCCGCGAGTCCAAGCCGTGTCGATCGCTCCCGGACAGACGCAGTTTGCGCGCACGCCGTATTTGGCTTGCTCCAGCGCCACACCCTTGGCGAAGGCATGGAGGAATGCTTTGCTGGCGCCGTAGGGCGTGAAATTTGCAGAACCGTTGATTCCCGCCTCTGAGCCGGTGAACAAGATGTTGCCGCGCGTCTTATGCAGGTGTGGCAGCGCGAACTTGGTCATCAGAAACGCCGTGCGAATGTTGCTCCGGATGGTACGTTCGAAATCTTCGATTCGGTAGGCGTCTGTCTCGGCATTGGCTATGAAAATCCCGGCGTTGTTCACGAGGACATCAATCCGCCCAAACCGCTGAACTGTGGCGTCCACGCAGGCGCGGGCCTCCGCCTCCTCCGCCAGATCGCCGATCGCGACTTCCGCTTCTTTGCCACTTGCCGCGATCGCTTCCGCCACGTCCTTTACCGGATCGGATGGCAATCCCGCCAGCATCAACCGCGCTCCTTCGCGGGCAAATTTATGCGCAATCGCCTCGCCGATCCCCGTTCCCGCGCCCGTAATGATCGCGACTCTATCCTTAAGCCTCATACGTTCTCCCTTGCCCGGTCTTTGATGGGCGGTTCTGATGACCAGCTGCACACTTCCATCTACAAAGAAACTACCCTAGCGAGGCGCTGCCGTCGCTTGCGGAGCGGCGGGCAGGTGCACGAGACGGGCGTCGGTGACAGACGGAAGCGAGCGAATCTCTTGGACGATTGCCGTCGTGACGTCGCCATCGAGGCCGACCAGCGCCAGCGCCTCGCCGCCGCCGCCCGGTGCCCGCCGGCCGAGAGCAAACGTAGCGATGTTGACTCCCATCTTGCCGAGAGCCGTGCCGATGCGGCCGATCACACCAGGAACGTCAATATTGCGGGAAAGCAGCAGCGTGCCTTCTAACGGAGCCTCAAGGCTCATCCCGTCGAGTGAAACGATGCGGGGCGAGCCGTCTGGCCCAACCGTTCCTTCCAGGGCGAACTCTCGCCCGCCATCGGCAATGGCGACTTCGACAGTATCCGGAAACCCGTGACTGCGGCGTCGCGTGGTTTCCTCCACCAGCAAGCCGCGCGCGGCGGCCGCCTGGGCTGCGTTGACGAGATTCACTTTTTCGTCAAGCACGGAATTGAGCGCGCCGACCAGCACCGCGCTGCGAATCATGTGTGAGCCAAGTTCTGCAGGTTCACCGGCGTAGCAGATGCGGACGCGGCCGAAGCTGCGCGAGGGCGAGGCCTGCGCGATAAACGATCCCAGTCGCTCGCCCAATTCCAGATACGGCCTGAGCCGGCGGTATTGATCGGGAGAAAGCGCCGGCATGTTCACGGCGTTGCGAATCACACCCTCGGCCAGGTAGTCGCGCACCTGCTGAGCGATGGCCGTGCCCACCTCTTCCTGTGCTTCGGCCGTCGAGCCGGCGATGTGCGGCGTCGCGATCACATTGGGCAGGCCGATAAGCGGCGAATTTCTCGGAGGCTCTTCAGCAAACGTGTCGAGTGCCGCGCCGGCCAAGTGGCCGGACCGAAGCGCGTCGGCGAGCGCGGCCTCATCAATCAATTCACCGCGGGCACAATTGACCAACCAAGTTCCCTTTTTCATTTTCGCCAGCGCAGCGGCGTCAATCATTTTGTCGGTGGCCGGGCTGAGCGAGGTATGCAGCGAGAGCACATCAGAGCGCTTCAGCAAGTCTTCGAGTGGGACCAGTTCTACTTCTACTTCGCGTGCCGCCGCGGGCGTGACGTAGGGATCATAGGCCAGCACTTTCATCTCGAGCGCGCGAGCGCGACGTGCCACTTCGGTGCCGACGCGGCCCAGACCCACAAGGCCAAGTGTTTTCCCTCGCAGCTCGGTGCCCGAAAATGCGGACTTTTCCCAACGCCCCGCCTTTGTCGAGGCGTTGGCTTGCGGTACAGCGCGCGCCAGCCCCAGCATGAGCGCTAACGTGTGCTCCGCAACGCTCACGGCGTTTCCTCCCGGTGTGTTCATCACTAGAACACCGCGGTGGGTTGCCGCCTCCACGTCCACATTGTCCACACCCACGCCGGCACGGCCGATCACCCGTAGCCGGATGGCCTTCTCCAGTAGAGCGGCCCCCACCTTGGTGGCGCTGCGGACGATTAGCGCATCCGCATTTAGAACCTCACTCGGCAGCGCCGCCGCAGTCGGAATCAACACTTCCCATCCCGTTTCGCGGAGCAAGGCGATGCCTCGCTCACTGATTTTGTCCGCAACGATTATTTTCATAGGATTCAAGGGTATCGGTGCCTCCGCAGGGTGTCAATTCCGCTCGCCGGCGCCGATGCGTGTGCTATTCTGTTTTTACGCATAAAGAAGGGACAACACAATCGAAATGAGTTACCTCGATCGCATCCAAAGCGACTTGACGGCCGCTATGAAGGGAAAGGATGAACTGCGGCTGAGCGTACTGCGCATGGTCAAGTCCGCGCTCAAAAACAAAGAGATCGAAAAGGTCCGACCGCTCGACGACATGGAATCCCTACAGGTGCTTCAGACGCTGGTCAAGCAGCGGCATGAATCGGCCCACCAGTTCCGGCACGGCGGCCGGAAGGATTTGGCGGAGAAGGAAGAGAAAGAAATCCTCATCATCGAAGAGTATTTGCCACCGGCTCCCACCGATGCGGAGATCCAGCACGCCATCGAAGATGCCATCAACGAAGCCGGTGCGGATTCTCTCAAGCAGATGGGCGCCGTCATCAAGGCTGCGCGCCTGCGTTTGGAAGGCAAGGCGATTGACGGGAAAGTTCTGAGCGACCGAGTCCGCGAACGCCTCACACCGAAGACCTAGCCTTTTGGTGGCTGTGACCCATCCGGTTCGAACAGACCGAAACGAAAAGCGTCGGCGAAAGGCCCCCAGGACCGAAGGCCCGCCCTGGCTGCGCCTTGCTTGGCCGCGCGTGTAGTGCTAGTGTGCCGAGTCCGTTCGACCGCGTCGGTATTTGAAGCCGGCGCTTCGAGCGCGATCAAGGGAGGCACAAAAGTGGCCACCAAGCCCTGGAGCTCGACCGCACCGCCGGGCGAATTCCGTCCGTACGTGGGACCGCAGGAGAGCGTCGGAGAATTTACGTTTCGCGCGATTGTGTTAGGGGCCTTATTCGGGATTCTCTTCGGCGCCGTTTCTGTCTATGTGGGCTTGCGGGCGGGCCTAACGGTTTCCGCATCGATTCCCATCGCCGTGCTGTCGATCAGCATCCTGCGCGCGTTTGGGCGCTCGACGATCCTGGAAAACAACATCGTGCAGACGACCGGGTCTGCCGGAGAGTCTGCCGCCGCCGGCGTGATTTTCACCATTCCAGCGTTGATCTTCCTTGGGTTTTCGCTGAACACGGAATACTGGAGGGTTTTCTTTCTGGCGATGCTGGGCGGGACGCTCGGGGTACTGTTCATGATTCCGCTTAGGCGGCAGTTGATCGTCAAAGAGCACGGGAACCTGACGTTTCCCGAGGGCACGGCGTGTGCCGATGTGCTGGTGGCCGGAGAACGAGGAGGGTCGTTTGCCGGGCGTGTGTTTTGGGGACTGGGGCTCGGCGGAGTCTACACGTTCGCAATGAACACGCTGGGGCTGTGGCCGCCCCAGCCCGATTATCAGCCGACGTGGCTGCCGGGTGCCTCGATGCGGTGCACGATTACGTCCGAGTATCTCGGAGTCGGCTACATCATCGGGCCGCGCGTGGCCGGGTTTCTGTTTGCGGGGGGAGTGATTTCGTGGCTGGTCATGATGCCGGCGATGCGATTCTTCGGCTCGCTCGCGCCCAATGCGGCGCTCTATCCAAGCACCGTGCCGATTCCGCAGATGAGTCCCGATCAACTCTGGGCAACCTATATCCGCCCGATGGGTGCGGGGGCGGTGGCGGCCTCAGGACTGATCACGCTGATTAAAACGACGCCCACGATTTTCGCGGCGCTGCGCGCGGGGCTGAAAGACGTTCGGGCGAAGCGCGAATCGATGCCGGCCGCGAGCCGCACCGACCGCGATCTTTCCATGACCGTCGTGATCGGCGGTTCGATTCTGATCATGGTCATGATCTGGGCATTTTTGAAATTTAAGCCGGTTCCGGGAGCAGAGGCGGGTGCGTTCTCGAATTTGATCGCAGCGTTTTTCATTGTCGTGTTTGGTTTTCTGTTTGTCACCGTCGCTTCGAGGATCAGCGGGTTGATCGGAAACTCATCGAATCCCATCAGCGGCATGACGATTGCGACGCTCATGGCCACCTGTGCGGTCTTTTTGGTCATTCACTGGACGGCGAGCGCGTACGCCGTGCTGGCACTTACCATCGGCGGTGTCGTGTGCATTGCTGCCGCGATTGCGGGCGCGACTTCGCAGGACTTAAAGACAGGTTTTCTGGTCGGTGCGACGCCGGTAAAGCAGCAAATCGCGCTGGTCATCGGAGTGCTGGTTTCCTCCTTCGCCATCGGCGGCACGCTGATCTTAATGAACGTGGGACTGGCGCAGTACAAGCGCCTGGAGCTTCCCCTGGACATCAACAATCTGCCGACGGGAGTAGAACGTCAGGACAACCATTACATCCACGACGCGAAGACCTACGTGCTCGTGAATGCCATCGGCTCAAGTGTGATTCCCGACGGGAAATACCTCTACGATCCTGCCACTCAACAGATCGAGCTTCAGTGGGAGCAAGGAATCGGCAGCGCGAAGGCAGCAGCGCCCCAGGCGCGATTGATGGCGACCGTCATCAATGGGATTCTAAACCGCCGGCTCCCCTGGCGCCTGGTTTTTCTGGGCGTTTTTCTTGTGATTGCGATCGAGATTTTGGGCATCCGCTCGCTGCCATTTGCCGTGGGATCGTACATCTCCATTGGCACAACAATGGCAATGTTTTTAGGAGGCATGGTGCGGTGGCTGGCCGAGCAAGGCGTGGAAAAGACAGGCGGTGCGGAGAGTGAGGTGAGCCCCGGCGCGCTCTATTCGAGCGGGCTGATCGCCGCGGGGGGCGTTTTCGGATTGTTGGCCATCGTCCTCAACTTGCTCCAGGACCCGGAACTGAGTCAACACGTGCCGCATTGGCTGGCCGTTGCCCTCCACCTGCCATGGCCAGCCAGTTTGTTCACGGCGTGGGGCGATCAGCACATGCCAAACCTGCACCAAGCCCCGTGGCTCGGTGTGTTCATGTTCGCGCTGTTGGGTGCGACGTTGTTCGTCTCGGCCCGGAAAAAACTCAAGCAATCCTAAGCGCGGATTGTCTTAAGAGAACCCCGCGTCAATCCGTTGCGCGCGCTTCGCGGAGGAAGCGAGCGGATTCTTCGGGCGGAGTGGGATTGATGTAGAAGCCGGTACCCCATTCAAACCCCGCGACGCGGGTGAGCTTCGGCATCACTTCCAAATGCCAGTGGTAATGGTCGTTGATTTCCTCACCGACCGGCGAGGTATGAATGACATAGTTGTAAGCCGGAAAGTCGAGCGCCGAATCGATCCGGGAGAGGAATTCACGCAGCGTCCGGGCGAGATTGCCGTACTGCGGCGTAGGCATGTTCTCGAAAGCGGAGCTGTGCTGGCGCGGCAAGATCCATGTCTCGAAGGGGAAGCGCGGCGCATACGGGGCCAGTGCAATGAAGTGATCGTCGTTCAGGATGAGGCGCTTTTCGGTTTCCACCTCCTGTCGGATCATGTCACAAAAGATACAGCGCTCTTTCTCATCATAGTAGTGCTTGGCGCTGTCCACTTCCTCTCGGACGCGCTTGGGGACGATGGGAAGCGCGATCAATTGTGAATGGGTGTGCTCGAGCGTGGCGCCGGCCGCTTCGCCGTGGTTCTTAAAGAGCAGGATGTAGCGAAAGCGGCGGTCATTTTTAAGGTCGAGGATGCGATCGCGATAGGCCCAGAGGGTTTCCTCGATGGCTGTATGCGGCATCGTTGCCAGGGTCAGCCGATGGTCCGGCGATTCGATGATGACTTCGTGGGCACCGATGCCACTCATGCGGTCGAACAGTCCCTCCCCTTCGCGGTCGAGACTGCCTTCGATTCCCAGGGCGGGAAACTTGTTGGAGACAACGCGGAGCGACCAGCCCGGAGTGTCCCGGCTGCCATTCTGGCGGCCATAGGCAAGAATCTCGGGCGGCGTCTTGCCCTCCGCGCCGGGGCAGAAGGGGCAATTCTTGGGCTCCCGAATCTCAACACTTTGCCGGATGAAGTCGGTGGGGCGCTTGGAGCGGTCGGTCGAAATGATCACCCAGCGGCCCGTGATAGGGTCTTTGCGAAGCTCCGGCAAACTCCCCCTCCTGATGCGTGTTTCCCGAGAGAATGTAGAGGGAAGCTCGGCATTCTACTACGGCATTCAGCAGGCCCAATATAGAAAACCGCTCAACCGATAGCCCGGCAGGTCCACCGAGGATCCTGCCCCTCTAAAGCGATCGTTCAGCCTCCCGAATCGAGTCGTCGAGCGTGCGAAGGGCGAAATCGGCCTGCTCTTGGTCGATCACCAAAGGAGGCGCGAGTCTGAGCGAGCTGTCTCCGGCTCCCAGCACAAGCAGCCCGCGCTCGAATGCCAGCTGGATCACCTGATTTCGTAGGTGGGGCGCCGGCTCCTTCGTCTTCTGATCGCGTACGAGCTCGATTCCGATCATGAGTCCTCTGCCGCGAACGTCCCCCACGCTCGGGTGGCGCTCACGCCAATCGGCGGTCCGGCTGGCGATGAATTCGCCAAGCTGCCCCGCGTTGCGGATCAGACTGTTTTCGAGCAGGCGGAACGTGGCCAGTGCGGCCGCCACCGAAACCGGGTTGCCTCCGAACGTGGAGGCGTGCGAGCCAGGGGTCCAGTCCATCACTTCCGACTTCGCCACCACGGCACCGAGGGGCATTCCCGAGGCGATCCCCTTCGCGGTGCAAAGGATGTCTGGCTCGATGCCGGCGTATTCCGAGGCCCACCATTTTCCGGTACGGCCCATACCGGACTGAACCTCGTCGACCACGAGCAAAATGCCGTGCCTGCGACAGAGTGTTTCGAGTCCCTTCAGGAACTCAGGCGGTGCGACGACATAGCCACCTTCTCCTTGAATCGGCTCGATGAAAATCGCGGCGACCTCTTCAGGATCGACGACGTGCCGAAAAAGGTCCGCCTCCAGATAGTGAAGCGCGTCGGCTGCGGCATGTTCCGGGCGGACGCCATAGGCTCCGCGATAAGTGTTCGGATACGGAGTGTGGAATACACCCCCGAGCAGTGAGCCGAAGCGCTTCCGCTGGATGGCCTTGCTCGCGGTGAGCGACAGCGAGCCGAGCGTGCGGCCATGGAAGCAGCCGTAGAAGGCGATGAATTTGTCACGTCGGGTGTGGTAGCGAGCGAGCTTCATCGCCGCTTCGAGTGCCTCGGTGCCGGAGTTGCCGAAGTAGACCCGCTTGGCGCTCCGGCCGGGCGTCACGGAGGCGATCTTTTCGGCAAGCTCAACCATGCCCTCGTAATAGAAGTCGGTGCAGGACATGTGGATGAGCTCGGACGCCTGTTTCTGGATGGCAGCAACAACTTCGGGATGGCAGTGGCCGGTGGCCACGACGGCGATCCCTGCTGCAAAATCAAGGAAGGTGTTCCCGTCGACGTCCTCGACCATCGCACCTCGGCCCGACTTCGCAACCAACGGGTAGTCGCGCGTGTAGGACGGCGAGATCACCCGATGATCCCGTTCGACAATCTCTTTCGCTTTCGGGCCGGGCAGAGCGGTGACCCGATGTGGCAATTTCCTCATTTTCTCGGCTACCTGCATGTATCGCCCCCGGAATGGATTTTCTTGGCCGCGCGTTGTGTCGGTGCGCAGTCCGGCACCCAGTGGAGAAATACGAATTTAATCAACGCCGAAGAGGTTCGGCCGTTCCAAACAAGGCGGTCTATGGGTGTGAAGCGGGTGTCCGTGTTGGGGAAAAATGCTCATTTGTACTTCCAGCGAACCTTGCCGTCCTTGGTATCTTCTAACAGAATACCAGAATCGGTGAGTTTTTGGCGAATCTCGTCCGCTCGCTGGAAGTCCCGCATTTTTTTTGCGGTGTTGCGCTCTTCAACCAGAGCCTCGATCTGGGCAGCGGGCATGCGTAGGTTTGGCCCGGAAAAGCCCAGCTTGGCCAGTCTTTCATCGTCATCGTCGGCCAGTAGTGCCAGCACTGCGTCGAATTTCTCCATCGCTGCCATCGCTCGAGGGGCGTCCTGCTGCAAAAATGCCCCGGAATCCATGGCCGTGTTGGTATCCCGCACCAAATCGAAAACGGCGGCGAGCGCGACCGCCGTGTTGAGGTCATTCGCCAAACCTGCGTCGAAATCCTTTTCGGCAGCTTCAATGCGCTGGCACGCCTCCGGGCTTGATCCCGGCGGGAACTGCTCGGTCTTTAGGCGCGCGACGAAGTTGCGCAGACGTTCGACGGAATTGCGAGCCTGTAGGAGGCCGTCTTCGGTGAAATTGAGCTGACGGCGATAGGGCACCGAAAGCAAAAGGAAGCGAATCGTGGAAGGCCGATGTCCTTTGGCGAACAGATCACGGAGGGTGTAGAAGTTGCCAAGCGATTTCGACATCTTCTGCCCTTCGATAATCAAGTGCTCGGCGTGCAGCCACATGCGAACAAACGGCCTTCCCGTAGCCCCCTCGCTTTGGGCGATTTCGTTTTCGTGATGCGGGAACGCGAGGTCGACTCCACCGGTGTGGATATCGAGTGTGTCGCCGAGGTATTTCATCGACATGGCGGAGCATTCGATATGCCAGCCCGGACGACCCGGACCGATCCGGGTCTCCCAAAAGTGTTCGCCTGGCTTGGGCGCTTTCCATAAAGCGAAATCGCGGGCATTTTCCTTGTCATATTGATCGACGTCCACGCGCGCCCCGGCCTGAATGCCGGTCACATCGATCTTCGAAAGCTTGCCGTAGTCCGGAAACTTCGAGATGCGGAAATAGATCGAGCCGTCGCTCGTGTAGGTCAGCCCCTTTTTTTGCAAGCGCTCGATCAGCGCGACCATATCCTCGATGTGATCGGTGGCGCGGACAACCTCCTCGGGAGTCTCGATACGCAAGGCGTCGATATCTTCGAGGAATGCCTGGATGTATTTTTCGGTGTATTCGCGGATGCCGATTCCAGCCGCGGCGGCGGCGTGGATAATGCGATCATCCACATCGGTGACGTTCATCACTTGCATCACGCGATAGCCCTGGGACTTTAAAAAGCGCCGCAGGATGTCCTGGAACATGAAGGTGCGGAAATTTCCGATGTGGGCCGAGGCGTAGACCGTGGGGCCGCACGTGTAGATCCTGACTTCGCCTGGATGCACGGGATCGAGTGGTTCGAGCCGGTTCGCTAGCGTGTTGTAGAGGCGTATCTCGGTCATTGTCAGACAATTCACAAAGGCGTCATTTTATCCGAGGTTTGCCTGGCGACAAAACACGTCGTCGGGTTAGCGGTCTTGGGAAGATGTGTCGTTGTCGGCAACGAGAGGGTTGTCGGCATCGGTCCCGCCCACGCCGAACGAATTCAGGATATCGGGCAGAGCGACAATGCCCACAATCAGACGGATGTCCGCGCGGCTCACGACGGGAAGGATATCTAGCTTTGCGACTCCCATGCGTTCGAGCGCGACATCGAGGGGGTGGTCGGCGTGTACGTGTGGAAAGCCCGCCACTCCGGCGAGATCGATGAGCTGCTTAGCCCCTTCCCCCATGGCGATCGCGCGTTCAAGCGCCGTCCACTGTTGCGTGTTTGTTCAGCGGTTTGCTGTATCGTCAGTTCCCCGGACAGGACTTCCGTCGCGGGCCGCATGACTTGGGCCACGTTGGGTTTGGCGAACTACCTGCGCACCTCCTCTCCAGGCAGGTGGATGCCGTCTTGCACGGCAAGCGCCTGGGGAATCGAGAGAGGTTGCAACTGGCGATCGCGAAGCTCACTAGATTGGCGATCATGAGCGGAACGATTACGGCATAATCCACGGCACGATCGGATCGACCCTCTCACCCATGTCCTCGCATCCTCAGAAACATCATAGTCAGGTTCGAGCGACTTTGCTTGGGATGAACTTCTCCTATGGCAGGAGCTGCACTCGGCGGATGACCATGGTAACGTCTCCACGCTGCGACGCCGTGGCCGTGAGCGGTCTCGCGTGCAATAGAAAGGTGCCCTCCCCGGGCAGGCCATAGCTCTCATCGAGCACGGAGACATCGACGGCTTTCCCCGTTGGTAGTGAGAAGGTGATTTCCACGCCGCTGGCCGACATAGTAGGACAGGAGTACGCCAACCAATTATGGAGATACGTTCTCACGCGAGGAGCCGGTGCTTGTTGCGGCTGCCCCCCCACGGTGACGGACTCAATGTCGATGCCCGGCGGGAAGAGAACCGAAGCGAAAGGTGCTCCGCGCTCGGAACGCAACAAGGCGCGATAGCTCCGCCTGGCCTCGTTTACCGACGATTCCAGGATCGTGAAGGTAGGCGCTGCGAGATCCCGATTCGGAGCGTCGGCGAGGAAGGCTGGGTTCCTGTTCCACGGTAGGTAGCCTCGATCGGCTCGCCGAAAATTAGCGGCAAGCCGAATCGGCTCTGGCAGGCGTCCCGATTCTGGTTCGACGACCCATTGCGCGTTTCCGGAATCGCCATCCACAATGTATCGGAAATTAACCCGTTCGGGCGACTTGGCCGAATAGGCCGGCACCACCAGCGCTGCGAACAGGAGTAGCGACGTGAAGCCTACCAGAATCCACGGCACAGCCAAACCTCGCACGCCCTGAACGCCTCGTAGATCCGCGCAGAATGGTGCGACCGGAGTTAACAGGAATCCGGCCAAGAGAGCCATTGGAACCAATGCCGGTGCGCCCAGAGCGGAATACATCTCGAGAAGTAACCCCATCAGTACGATCCCGGCTCCGGCCAGGGGTAAAATCACGGCCAGGCTCGCGGCAGCGGCCGATTTGCTGGGGTGTATCGCCGCTGCGAGTCCGGCAACGACGGCCACGCCTAGCGGAACCAACAGCATGTAGCTCAGCCCTGGCGCCTTTAGCGAGACCGCCAAGGCCAGAAGCGACCACCATACCCAGACACCGCTCCAGAGTCCCCAGAAGTGCGCGCGGCCGGAAAAGAAAATCGCGTTCGTGACCACGACAACCATCCCCAGCAATGCAAACGCGACCTCTAGCGGTGCGGGATAGGCCACCCAGGTGACGGGTGTTGCCCCGGCCATGTGTACCAGCCGCGCCACAACGAGTGCTACTGCGGCCGTTACTACCATGGTCAGCAGCCATCCCAGTAATCCCCACAAAAGCTCCCTTGGCAGGAGGCGCTTGTCATGCCTTAGCCACAGGATCTGCGCGACGAGAAGAAACGTCCCAATCAAAGCCCACCCGAGCGCACGTCGAGCCGGCCAGTGAACCATCCAGCGCCCGAAAATTGTGAAGTAAACGGCATCTCCTCGAGGCCAATTCGAAAAATCCGCATTCGCCAGAGCGGAGATGAGCGGCAACACTTGATCGCCGTGATCTTCCACACTTGCGGCGCTGACATTTGCAGAGTTGTCAAGCGGTGTGTGATATTGGCTCACTCCCTTCAGATAGGCGAAGTTCATTCCCTGATAGCCGGCTCCCTTGAATATGGTGAAGTCGGTATCATTCGGAAGCAGTTTGTAAATGGTGTAGGCAACCGAGTCGGCTCGGGGCCGTGACACGTAGCGCGCGTAGAACCGGGCGGCCCAGTCATTCGCACTTCCTGTCTCAAACATCATGCTCGGCCCATCGGTGCCGCGATTATCGACGTTGACTGCGACGCGCACCTCCTTCGCCCAGGGGTGCGAATCCACAAATCCCTGCGCTCCAAGCAGCCCTTCTTCCTCACCCTCATCGAGCAGAAAGATGATGGGATGCCGGCGCGGTGGAAGAGATTTGAGCGCGCGTGCCACCTCCACGACCGTGGCCGCTCCCGTGCCATCGTCGGAATCGCCCGGCCCAGCCGGCACGGAGTCATAGTGAGCGGCCAGAAGGACGGCCCCGCTTTCGCCGGTTCCCTCTAGCCGTGCCACCACGTTTTTGACTGTGGCACAGGAGGCGTACTGCGAGCAGGCAAACGTCGTTTGTACCTGTGGCTGGTAGCCCAGCCGCATGAACTCGTCCACAATGCGTTCGCGAACGACGTCGTCGGCCGGGCTTCCCACCGGATGCGGCACATCGTCCTTCAGAATTCGGCGAAGTGCCTCCACCGCGCGCCCGGCAGAGAACTCGGTTTCGGGGGCATCCGATCCCTTGGGAGCCGGGGGCTGTTCGCCCAGAATGGAGAGGGCGAGGATGGCGGCCAGGACCAGCGCGCTGGAAGCGATGCGGCGAATTCCGGGACTGCTGGGAGCGTCCAAGAAGTCTCCTGAGCGGGTCATGCTAGGCTTCGTCGCCATCGCAAGTCAATCGGCGAAAGCCGTCATGGGCGAAAGAACGATGAGTGCCCGTATGCTCTCTCCGTTACAGCTGTGTGAACGGCCTGGCGGAGCCCGAATCTTTCGAGCTTTGTGATTCCAATTCTTCGCCTGGCGAATTACTCTAGCCGCTCCAATTGTCCTTGCGGAGACTGCTCATGCCCCTGCTCGACATTCTGCTCGGAAAGCCTCTGGCAACGTCGGACGAGCGCGCCGAGCAAATCGGCACATCTGCTGGAATTCCCATCTTCGGCCTGGACGCACTCAGCTCCGCGGCGTACGGACCGGAAGCCGCCCTAACGCTTCTCATTCCGCTCGGCGCGGCAGGAATCGCCCACATCGTGCCCATCAGCCTCAGCATCATCGTGCTGCTGACGATCGTATATTTTTCCTATCGCCAGACCATCGCCGCGTATCCTGGCGGTGGCGGATCGTACACGGTCGCCTCGGAGAATCTGGGAACATATCCGGGATTGCTTGCGGGAGCAGCCCTGATGATCGACTACGTTCTCGTGGTCGCCGTGGGTATCTCGGCCGGCGTGGGGGCATTGGTTTCCGCGGTCCCTAGGCTTGAGTCACACACCTTGCTGATCTGTCTCGGGATCCTATTGGTGATCACTGTTGTGAACCTGCGGGGCGTCCGCGAAGCAGGCGCCTTTTTCATGGTGCCCACATACCTTTTTCTCGGCACGCTGCTATGGGTGATCCTGGTCGGCTCAGTCAAGACGGTTCTTGCCCAGGGGCACCCTTTGCCCGTTGTGGCGCCTCCGCCACCGCCCACGAGCACGGTGGCTCTGGCAACTACGTGGCTGCTGCTGCAGGTTTTCTCCAACGGCTGCACGGCGATGACGGGTGTGGAAGCCGTCAGCAACGGCGTTCGCGCTTTTCGCGAGCCGGCCGTGAAACAGGCGCAGCGCGCGCTAACCGTCATTATCGGTTTATTGATCTTGCTGCTGGCCGGCATCGCCTATCTGATCCGGGCCTACAGCATCGCGGCAACCGATCCGGGCCGCCCGGGATATCAAAGTGTTCTCTCCATGCTGGTGGGCGCCGTGCTCGGACGCGGATGGTTCTACTACGTCACCATCGGCTCGGTTCTGTTGATCTTGTCTCTTTCGGCGAACACGGCCTTTGCCGATTTTCCGCGACTTTGCCGAGCCGTTGCGCAAGGTAACTTCTTGCCGCACGCGTTCGGATACCGCGGCCGGCGCCTTGTTTACACCGAAGGAATCCTCGCGCTGGCCGTGCTTTCGGCAGTCCTTCTCATACTGTTTGGGGGCGTGACGGATCGCTTAATTCCCCTGTTTGCCATTGGTGCGTTCACCGCGTTCACATTGTCGCAGGCCGGGATGGTAGGCCACTGGAGGCGGCAGCGAGGGCGGGGGTCGACCCGGAGCATGATCGTCAACTTTCTGGGGGCCGTGGCAACCGGAGTCACGACTCTCGTCGTTCTGGTCGCGAAGTTTACCTCGGGGGCCTGGGTCAGCGCGCTCCTGATCGCACTGCTCGTCATGGCCATGCTCTGGGTGCGACATCACTATCGCCAGGTTGCCAAGGAGGTCTCGAGTTTTTCTCCCCTCAGAGTAGAGGATGTGGAGCCGCCTTTGGTGTTTGTGACGGTTCAGAATTGGGGAAAAATCGTGCAGCGGGCGCTGCAATTTGCTCTGACCCTGTCGCCCGATATTCGTGCCGTACACGTTACCACCGAAGAAGAGGCCGAGCCGCTTCGCGAGGAATGGAGCAAGTACGTCGAGGAGCCCGTGAAACGAGCTGGGCGCAGGCCACCACAACTCGTCGTGCTGCCATCGCCGTATCGCTTGGTTCTGCGTCCGATCCTGGACTACGTGCTCCGGGCTGAAAAGGAGCATCCAGACCGCCAGATCGCCATCATTGTCCCGGAGCTCGTCGAGCGCCATTGGTATCACTATCCGCTCCACAACCAGCGCGCCGAGATTCTGAAGGCGCTGATCCTGTTGCATGGGAGCGATCGCATTGTGCTGATCAATGTACCTTGGTACCTGAAAGCCTGAGAGCTCACGAACACGCCATCCGAGTGACGAGGGGACAGGGAGGGTTCGATTTCTTCGATCCTCTTTGCAACATGGGCCAAACGGCGCTTTACACGCTCTAGTGGCCGTGCTACCTTGTAGTCCCGTAACCGCCGATTCTGCAGCGCCAGGCGGAAGGGCCACGGACATCGACCCTCCGAACGTTTCTGTCCCGAAATAACTCAAAACAAAAACGAGGCTTCATCCCCTGAGATTGCATCAGAGGGTGTAGCGATCGTTGCGAGGACCGGGTGCTCAAACTTCGCAAAGTTGAACTGTTTGGCTTCAAGTCGTTCTGCGAGAAAACGCCGATCACGTTCAGCGGTACGGGCGTCACCTGTATCGTGGGTCCGAACGGCTGCGGCAAGTCCAACGTCGTCGACGCCGTCTCCTGGGTCCTCGGCGAGCAGAGCCATAAGATGCTCCGCGCCGAGCGCATGTCGGACTGCATCTTCAATGGCACCGCCAGGCGCCCGCCCATGGGCTTGGCCGAGGTGACGCTTACGCTGGTCGATCCTGAGCTCTCCGAAGCGGTCGCCAAGGTGATCGAGGTGGATCCGGAATTGACTGGCGAACCAGCTGAGCCAAGCACATCGGAAGCGATCCCTGCCGAGGAAGTCTCCGAAGGCCGCAAGGTTTGGAAAAAGCGCGCTCAGGAAAAGCCTCGGATCACGCTGCGCCCCGGAGAAGTCGTGGTCGGACGTCGCCTGTATCGTTCCGGACAGAGCGAATATCTCATCAACGGCCGCGTCGCCCGGCTGCGGGACGTACAGGAAATCTTCATGGGCATTGGTCTGGGTCCGGACAGCTACGCGATCATCGAGCAGGGCCGCATTGGTCAGGTCCTGAATTCCAAGCCCATGGATCGCCGCGCCATCATCGAAGAGGCTGCGGGAATCACCATGTACAAGACCAAGCGGCGACTGGCCGAAGCGAAACTCGAAGCTTCCAAGGTCAACCTCTCGCGTGTAAACGACATTTTAGTGGAAGTTGAAAAGCAGCTCGCCTCACTCAAGCGCCAAGCCTCCAAGGCGCGGCGCTACGCCGAATTGCGGGAACAGATGCGCGGGATACTGCGGACCGTGCTCGCGAGCAAGGCCGGACAACTCGATTCCGAAGCCTCTCGCCTGGAAACGCTCTTAGGCGAACTGGAGGCCGCCGAAACCCAGCAATTCCGTTTGGTACAGGAGCTGGAAGGCGAGCAGGAACGCCTCAGCGCGCGGACCTATGAACTGGACGCCGAGCTCCGTCACACCCAGAACGTACTGAACCAGACAGCGCTCGATTTGGATCGGGCGGAAAACCGCATTACGTTCAATCGGGAACAGGCCGCCCAGCTGCGGTCGCGCGCGGCGCGATTGGCGATGGAGATCGAACAAGCCCAGCAGCAGGCATCCGAGCTCGCCACGCGCGCCGTGGAGCATCGCGAATCGGTCGCTCGGCTCCGCGACGAAGCTCGGTCACATGAATCGGAATTGCGCCAGGCCGCCGAACGAGTCTCGGCGAGTGCCGCCGAACAGGGGCTTCTCGAGACAAGGGTCGCTGAGCTTCGTCACTTTGCAAGCGGATTGGTCGAAAAAGCGGCGCATGCCCAGGCGGAATCGCTACAGGCTCATGAAGCGTCGGCGCGGCACAGTGCCTCGGAGGCGCAGCGGATGGCATCTTTGCGCGCCATCGAGCAGGAGCACACCCATCTCCAGGCCAGCGTCCAAATCGCCGACACGGGCTTTGAACAATCCGAGCTGCGTGCGCAAAAGCTGGCCGAGGCAGTTCAGCAGACGCAGTCTGATCTCGCCCGCCTGCGTCAGTCACATCAGGAAACGGCCCAGCACGTCGAGCGGGCCCGCCGGGAACTATCGGCCGAACGCGCGCGCCACGCCTCGATTGAGCAGATTCTGCGCGAACGCACCTACACGGCCGACGCCGTGCAGAAACTTTTCAACGCGAGCGGCGAAGGCAACGCCCATGGCTTCCGCGCCGTCGGTCTGCTGGCGGACTACGCGGAGGTGCCGGAACAATATGAGGGCGCCATCGAGCAGTTCTTTCGCGACGAGCTCGAGTATGTCGTCGTCGAATCGTTCGATCAGGCCCGCACGGGGGTCGCCCTGCTCCGCAACGAGATGGGTGGCCGAGCTACTTTTTTCGTCGACTCAATCCACGGTCTCGATGTCGACAAATCCGAGATCGATCTCGGCTCGTCGATGCCGGGCGATTTCATCGAGCGGCTCGATCGCCTCGTCGAGTTTCGCGAGCCGCTGGGCCCGAACACCAAATATTTTCTAAAAAAGCTGCGCACCGCCTACCTGGTCGAGGGATCGACGATCGCCGAGCGCATGGCCCGCGATAATCCCCACAGCTATTTCCTGACACCGGACGGCACGTGTTATCACGGCCGGATGGTTTCTGGCGGACGCAAGGGCGAGGCCGGCCCGCTTGCGCTCAAGCGCGAACTGCGCCAGCGCGAGACGGAATCCGCGAAACTCGAAGCCATGATACGGGAAGGGGAAGCCGAGCTCCGCCATTTGGAATCAGAGATCGCTGCTGCCGAGCTCGCTCTTTCGGCAACGACTACGGAACACCTCGAAGCCGAGAAAAACCTGGTCGCAGCGATCCATCAGCGCGAACAGGCCTACCGCGAATTGGCGCGCGTCGAACAACGGGTTGGGACCGAACGTGAAGAAGCTGCCCGGCTTCGAGCCGAAGCGGAAGCCGCGCGCATCCGCGCCGAACAGGCGCGATCTGAGCATGCCGAGGCTCTGCGTTCTCGCGCTCAGGCCGAAGCAGAGGCCGCAGAGACGGCGGAGAGGTTGGTTGGCCTGCGTCGCGATTTCGAGCAGATGCAAGAACAGGTGGTGGCGCGCCGGGAGGAGCTGGCGGCGATGACCGAGCGGCTCAGCAGCGCCGAGGCCGCCGACGAGCGCCTGAACAACGAGATCCAGCAGGCCCAGGAACGCGTCGCTGGGCTCACCCAGCAGCATGCCGCGCTGCTGCGAGAGGGAGAGGAAATCGACGCCACCTCGGAGCAGGTTCGACAGCAGGTCGACGATCTCCGCCGCGAAAAGACACGATTGACCGATCACCAGACGACGCTCGAGGGCGAATGGACAGAGGCGCGATCGCGGGGCGGAGAAATCGACGAATCGCTGCGCGGCCGCCGCCAGTCGCTCGATGAGCTTCGTGCGGATCGCGGCCGCCGCCAGGTCGAAAAGGCCCGCAACGATTCCGATCGCGACTACCTGCGCCAAACCTGCATGTCCGAGTTGAACGCACAGCCGGAAGAGTTGATGGCGCAGGAGCCCGAACTGCTCGCGGCCGAGGAGCTTGCGTCGGCCGAAGCAAACTACAACGAGATGAAGGCACGCGTCGAGGCCATGGGTCCCGTGAACATGATGGCCTTGGAGGAATTCCAGGAATGCGAACAGCGCGAGGCATTTCTTCGGCGCGAACGCGACGATTTGGTGCAGTCGATCGAAAACACGCAGCTCACCATTCATGAACTCGATGAAGTTTCGCGCAAGAAATTCGAAGAGGCCTTCCACTCCATCAATGCGCATTTTGCCGTGGCATTTCAGTCGCTGTTCGGCGGCGGTCACGGCGAGATGCGCCTGAGCGAGCCCGATAGCTCGGGTGAGTCCGGGATCGACATCGTTGCTCAGCCGCCCGGAAAGCGTCTTCAAAACGTCTTTCTCCTCTCCGGGGGTGAAAAGGCTCTGACCGCGCTGGCGCTTTTGATCGCTGTCTTTCGCTATCAACCGAGTCCGTTCTGTATCCTCGATGAAGTGGACGCACCGCTGGACGAAGCAAACGTCGGACGCTTCAATAAAATGCTGGCCGAGATGTGCGGGCAGACGCAATTCATCGTCGTCACCCACAACCGCAAGACGATGGAAATGGGTTCGGTTCTCTACGGCGTGACCATGCAGGAGCCCGGCATTTCCAAGCTGGTTTCCGTCAAGTGGGAAGAAGACGCGGGAGCTCTGCCCGAGGCTGCGAGCGCCAGCAACGCTGCATAACGGGCTTCGTCGAACCTCCGAAAACCTCGCGATCGTGCAACGAGGTTCCCTCATCCGATCAGGTTCTTAGCAATTGACAACACCTCACCCTGCGCTAGAATACCCGCCTCCGTAAACCGAGGACTCAAAGCTCGTGGCTTCTTCATCGACACAAGCTCTCATCTCGCAGACAAATTTCCCGCAGCTCAAACTCCGCGGACGCGGCAAGGTCCGCGACATCTATGAGTTAGACGGTGGGCTTTTGCTCATCGTGGCCACGGACCGCCTCTCGGCTTTCGATGTCGTTCTCCCTACGCCGATTCCCGATAAGGGGCGCGTGCTCACGCAGCTCTCGGTTTTCTGGTTTGATTACCTAAACGATGTTGTCAAAAATCACCTGATCGCCTCGAAATACTTCCCGCCCGAACTGGAACCCTATGCGGACGAGCTGCGAGGCCGCGCCATGTTGGTTCGGAAAACCGAACCCATTCTGGTCGAGTGCGTTGTTCGCGGCTATCTCTCCGGGTCGGGCTGGAAGGAGTACCAACAGTCGGGAGGCGTCTCGGGCGTGCGTCTTCCCGCCGGTCTGGTTGAGTCCGACCGCTTGCCGGAGGCGATTTTCACGCCTTCGACCAAAGCCGCGACCGGCCACGACGAGAACATTTCATTTGACCAGGTCGTTTCTGCGATCGGTCGCCCACTGGCGGAGCGTTTGCGCGAGGTGAGCCTCACGCTCTACCGCCGCGCTGCCGAGCACGCCTCCGCGCGGGGAATCATCATCGCGGACACGAAGTTCGAATTCGGTATGCTGGGGGAGGAACTGGTCTGGATTGACGAGGCCTTAACGCCCGATTCATCGCGATTCTGGCCTGCCGACCGCTACGAGCCGGGTAAGGCACAGTCCTCCTTCGATAAGCAATACGTTCGCGATTATCTCGAGCGTGTGGCTTGGAACAAGCAGCCGCCGGCTCCGGCGCTTCCGCCCGAAGTGGTCGCCGGCACACAAGAAAAATACCGAGAAGCCTATCAGCGCATTACCGGCCACGCACTCGACTGAACCCTGGGGGAGCCCGTTTTCCGAGCGGTTTTGCGGAGCGTGCACACGTGAAAGAGCAACTGGAATCGCTGGTCGGAATGATGGTGGATCGCGGGATCCTGCTGGAAGAGGCACTCACCGAATTTGAGAAAAAGTTCATTAAACGCGTGCTGGAACACGCGAAAGGGAATCAGTGCCGCGCCGCCAAGGTTTTAGGGATTCACCGCAACACGTTGAGTCGCAAGATCTCCCAGTATCATCTGGACTCCTCCAACCGCCGTTGACGACTCTCTGAGCTTACCGGCAGAAAAGCTACTCAGGTTTGGCAGCGGGCTTATGCGCAGGGGCGCGCTTGGGAGCGCCCGCAGGAGGAGGAATGGTCGTGGGATCGACCTTCACCTGGTCCCAGTGCAAAAGGAAAGGCGCCGGATCGTAACTCACCAGGGCGCCCGAAAATCGAATCGGGTCGTCCTTTTGGAACCGCACGACGTCAGGTTGCGGGGTCACCGCGTTTCCTGGACCAGTGGTGGAGCCGGCTGGCGGCGGTGCCGTCCAGACTTTCACACTCATGTTCGCGGTCGTGGCCGCCTGCATCTGGTCGGCATTATCGCTGGTGAAAACCATGAAATTGATGGCGCTGTCCGCCTTCTGAGTGTCGATGATCTTGCCGACCACTTCAGGGAACTCGGCGCCGCAAATAGCCAGCCAGGTCATCTTGGCTTTGTCCCCTCCGCCAGAAAGGTCGTTGATCACGGTGATGATCGTACTCGACTGGCTGATTTTAACCAACTCGTCGTGGCTTGGAATCGTATAGCTAGCGGGTCGGTCCGGTGAGTTCGCCGCCAGTTGCAGCAGCTCATT
>Ga0187779_10000616_pt1 | contig 23906 bp, 22 predicted proteins | sample 1015_Q2_SP10_10__FD_132435 | JGI IMG/M metagenome (GOLD analysis project Ga0187779, IMG submission 132435) | Tropical peat soil microbial communities from peatlands in Department of Meta, Colombia - 1015_Q2_SP10_10_MG | ecosystem: Environmental > Terrestrial > Soil > Wetlands > Peat | place... | reverse complement strand
GCTTCTTGGTATATCCGGAGCAGATTCAAACATAAGTGGCTACCTGGATTCGTAACGTTATCCCTTACATCGGACGTGATGGTAAATGCAATCGCGTGGGGCTCGAGAAACTTCATGCCCTGGCTTCGTAATTCGATGGCAAAAGAGTGCCAGTTGAGGTCTTCTCTGTCTAGACTATACATGAGGTTGCGTATCTCTCCCATCCCTTCCCGTGCAAGGTCTGAGATTGTTTTGAGCGCCTTCTCAATATCCTCCAGACTGGATGCTTTCCTTGCTACTTCAGAGAGCAGTGAGATGTTCGTAGTTATGCCTCCGATGCCATCATGAATATCCATGAGCACTTTATCCATCGCCCGTTGCAAGCTTTTTTGTTCAATGCGTTCCTCTTCAAATTGCCTCTGCTCGGTGATGTCTACACCAATCCCGCCGACGTATCGTTGACCAGAGGTATCCTGGAAAGGGAATTTGACGATCCACCAGAAAGATCGTTCCCCGTTACGCTCTGTCGCTTCTTCCACGACCTCTATGGGTTGGCCACCATGAAGGACCTTAAGATCGTTCTTCCGGAACTGGTCGGCAATTTCCAGGGGCCAGATTTCGCTATCTGTTTTTCCTCGCACACCTTCGAACCGAATGTCGAACCGTTTTTCAAAGGTCTTACTAATATAGGCATAACGGCCCTCTTCGTCCTTCATCCAGGCAATCGAGGGACTGTTATCCATAAAAGCCCTGAATCGCTCTTCGCTTTCCTCTAACGCCATCTGGATCCGCTTGCGTTCAGTGATGTCAATCGCAACGATCGCGACCTTCGAAATGTTTCCGGCTTCATCAAAAATCGGCGAAAATATATGGTCGTTCCATACACCGGCCCGTTCGTCCTCAAAGCGAACCGCTTTTTTCGTTGTCAAAACTCGATCCAGGTAAGCCCTTCGTCGCGAAGCGACATCGGCGGGGATGAGGTCCCAGGCAGATTTTCCGACAATATCCAACCGGCTCCTGCCAAATCGGCGTACCACAGTCTCGTTGACATCTAGAACAATTCCGTCAGGAGAGATCAGAATGGTCACGGCATGAGGAATGTTCAGGAGCTCACGAGCCATGGCCTCGCTTTTATGCAACTGGTCGGCCATTCCATCCGATTGTGGGCTGTTTTCTGCCGTATGGGCTTTGGGATCTGCCTGTGCATGCTTTTCCGCTGATGGGTGTTTTTTGGTATAGTTTGTACTTCTCCCTTGTTTATTTCCCGTTTTTTTCATTTTGGATTCTCCAGACAGCCTGAAATCGCCGTTTCTGCGTTAGAAGCATGTCGTTACTCTCCAAAATATATTATCAATGATAGTATACGCGTCCCGTTGACCTCTATCCAGTAAATTCGTAAGAACGCCGAAAGTCACGACAGAAAATTATTAGTGCCCATTCACACGATGAAACGACAAAAAAGTTTTGCTCTTATACTGTATCATATCGTTTCCATTTCATGCACCGAGCTATCATTAAATAAGACTAATCAAGGACGTAAAAATTTCATTTTTTAATGTGCAGGTTATCCTTTTTTTTAAAAATATATGCAAGATAAGGGGGTGTCAACAATAATGAAAGGGTATTTTAAGGGTATAACAAAAAAAATGCTGAATCTGACCTGATAAGTTTAAATTAGCTTATTGTAGGAGGTAGACAAGAAACATGGCAACCTCCTGTCTGTTAAAGTTTATTTAGCGAAATAAACCTCTCAGGGGAAAGGAGAGTTTGCCATGTTTTGATAATGAAGATAGCAAAGGGTACAACAAATGCCATGACCCCTTGATAAGTTTGGTAGCGGGAAGAGGATTTGAACCTCTGACTTTCGGGTTATGCTTGTATGTGTAGATCGCTGTCGTTATCTGTTAAAATCATAGAATATGCCTTGAAATCGATGGTTTTTTGCTCTGTTGGAAGGGGATGCGGAAAGCTAACGAAGGTTTAGAGGGAGGCCTGTTTTCCCTAGCCTCTTCAGGAGTACCTCCCCCGTGTGGGGATAAAAAAGGATCTTTCGTCCCCCGTTCCCGCCGATATCCATGGCGAGAAGTGTGAGGCCTTCCTGCTTAAGAATTTTTCGGGCTGCTTGTATGTTCTCCCGGCCGATCGAGACTGCTTCCCGGGTTTTATCGTTGTTCCGGGAGAACAGCTCAGCCCCCCCGAAGCATTTGACTTCAATCTCGCTTCGTTTGGCGCCTAACCCCTCGAACTGTTTCACCATCCTAAGGATCGAACAATCCACATACTTGAAGCCGCTTTTGCAGGCCTCGATACACTGTTTCATGTAGCTGCAGGTAGGCATGAGCCCATGGCAGATGCCACCGACTCCGAGACGCCGGGAAAACATCGTGACGGAAAGACACGAGCCTAAGATCGTAACGATGACAGACGGTCTATCGGTAACTTGTATTTCTCCGACCTTGAGGTATCGGACAGGAAGCCGCATGGTTCCGATATTCATAGGACCTTCCTGTAGATCGTGGACGCAATGCGCACAAGAGGAAGCGCGAATCCGTGCACCGTTTCTGAGTGTCCGAGAAAAAGATGTCCTCCGGTCTTGAGGGAACGGCAGAGCCGTTCCAAGAGAATCTCTTGATATAGCCGCTCGAAATATATGATTACGTTCCGGCAGAAGATCACGTCTAGGGGCTCCGGCAGCGAAAAGTCTTCGCTTACGAGGTTGGCCTGCTTGAAGCGGACTTGATGCCGCAGCTCCGGTACGATCCGTACAAGTCCTTTGCTCCGGTCTTTGCTCCGCATGATGTATTTTTTCTTCATCTGTTCCGGAACCATCGCAACGCGCTCTTCTTCGTAAATTCCCAACCGGGCCTTGTCGAGGACCCTCGTCGAGATATCCGTGGCAAGTACCGAAAATCGGAAGCCGGCATGCAATTCCGCATAATCGCCGAGCACCATGGAGAGCGTATACGGCTCTTCGCCTGAGGAGCAGCCGGCGCTCCACAGACTGAAAGTTCTCTCCGTCATCGCTTCGTTGGCTTTATCAAACTGTGGCAGGACGACATCTCTGAGGTAGTGAAAGTGGGCAGGTTCCCGGAAGAAATCAGTCTTGTTTGTTGTGACGGCATTGATCATCTGTGAGGTCTCCTCGTCGCTCTCGAGGGAGTTGAAGAGCCGCTCACAGTACTCGTCGAAGGAATGCATGCCGAGGGATCGAAGCCGCTTTTGTAGCCGCGCCTCGAGCATGACCTTCTTCCCCGGCGGAAGCCTGATCCCTACCTGTTGCCTGATGAACTCACTGAGCCGCTTGAAATGCTGTGCGGTCATGGGAGGAGCGCACTGAGGCGTTCCTTCCGGCTCAGTCACCGCAGTAAATGACATCTGTGCCTTGCCGTGCTTCCCGATCATACGGTTTTAGCGGCGTTCCTTTTCTCCTGATCCTGTACCGCCCTCACCATGGAGAACTGCTCGGTGGAAAATATCCTGTCGATTTCGAGAATGATGATGAATGAGTTATCCCTCATCGCTATTCCCCGGATGAATTCGGTGTTAAGACGCATGCCGATGCGGGGTGCCGGTTCGATGCGGTCGGCCTCAAAGTCCAGCACCTCTTGAACTGCATCCGCAAGCACACCGAGGACCGAGGTCTCGTCGTCCACGGTCACTTCAGTGATGATGATACAGGTGTTAATGGTCCTTTCGGTCTTTGACAGTCCCAACATGAGGCGCAAATCCACGACCGGCACAACGTTTCCCCGCAGGTTGCTCACACCGCGCATGAACTCAGGTGTCCGCGGCACCTTCGTCACCGGTATAAAATCCAGCACCTCGCGTATCTTCGTTATGTTCAGGGCGAAGACCTCATCGCCGAGCTTGAATGTCAGAAATTGGGTCGTCTCCATGATGCCTGCATCGGCCATCGGAACCTCCCGTTACGCATTTAGGATATCAGCAGCCGAACAGTGACGCGGACTGAGACGCCCTTACGGGCATTCCGGGTCCCGTGTTCTCCGTTCTTCATCATTCAGAATCTCTCAAACTCTGCATCCATTGAGTCGCCGTTCCCTTTCCCGGCGCCCCTATCCATGTCGAGGGATACGGCAGTCGGCTTGACAAAGCGCTCCGCCCTGGCTTCCTGTCGCTTCTCGGGAAGAAGCTCGAAGTTGGCCCGGCGGGATACGGCAGGATTCACCCGTGACGTCATATGCTCCAGCCTTTGTTTCGGCGTGCCGTCATCGCTTACCTTGAAGAACGCAACGGTGCTCTGGAGCTGCTCCGCCTGCGAAGCAAGCTCTTCCGCCGTCGATGCAATATCCTCCGTTGCTCCGGCATTCTGCTGAACGACCTCGTTCAGTTGCTGGATCGCTCCGTTGATCTGGTTGGCGCCGACCGCCTGTTCCCTGGATGCCGAGCTGATCTCCTGAACGAGCTCCGCCGTCTTCTGGATGTCCGGGACCAGTTTCGCCAGCATGGCGCCGGCGCGTTCAGCGACCTCCACACTCGAGACCGACAGCCTGCTGATCTCCGCTGCCGCCACCTGACTGCGTTCGGCAAGCTTCCTGACTTCCGCCGCCACTACGGCGAAACCCTTACCATGCTCGCCAGCTCGTGCCGCCTCGATTGCTGCATTCAGGGCCAGAAGGTTCGTCTGGCGGGCAATCTCTTCGATGATCGAAATCTTCTTCACGATGTCCTTCATGGCGGTGACCGCTTCGGACACGGCTTTGCCGTTCTCCATTGCATCGCTAGAGCTCTTTAATGCGATCTTCTCGGTCTGCATGGAGTTGTCCGCATTTTGCTTAATCGTTGCGTTCATCTCCTCAACGGCTGACGACGCCTCCTCGGCGGACGCCGCCTGCTCCGTTGTTCCCTGGGACATCTGCTCTGCTCCAGCGGATAACTGCTGGCTGCCCGCGGCCACGTTGTCTGAAGCGCTCTTCACATCGGCAACCACCGATCGGAGCCGTTCGACCATATTCTTCATGGAAGCGAGCAGCTGCCCCGTTTCGTCATTGCTTGTTACCGCGATCTCCTGCGTCAGATCGCCCTCGGCGAGACTGTTCGAAGCCCGCACGGCCTGAGCGAGTGCGCGGTTCACGCTTCTTACCAGCAGTACACTTGTCATGACGATGACAGCAGTGATCAGAACGGTAACCAGCACGTACTTTCTCACCTCGGCTAGGAACACCGCCTGAATGTCATCAAGGTAGATCCCCGAACCGATCACCCACTGCCAGGGTGCGAACCCCTTGACATAGGACACCTTGGGCACGGGCTCCTGAAAGTTCGGCTTTGGCCACAGGTAGTCGACAAATCCAGCCCCGTCCGCCTTCACCGCGTCAACGAATGCCACGAAAAGCCTCTTCCCGTTGGGGTCCTTGTAGTCCGTGATGTCCTTGCCATCAAGCTCGGGCTTGTAAGGGTGCATTACCATGTTGGGATGCATGTCATTGATCCAGAAATACTCCTTTCCCTCGTACCGCAGCGTCTTGATGAGCTGAACCGCGGCACGCTGTGCCTCGGCCGCGGTCATATGTCCTTCGGCGGCGAGCCGCTGGTAGTATTCCAGGACGCCGTAGGCCGACTCAACCAAGTGCCGGGTCTTCACCTTCCGGTCCTCAAAGAGCTCGCGCTTCATGTTGGCGAGCGAGAGGATGACGACGACAACGATGCCAGCCGTCATCAGTGCCGTAATGAACAAGATCCTGCCCCGCAATGTGAAGTTCCGAAAGAATTTCATAGGCATCTCCTTTTTTGTCTCTGTCCGTCCCCTGTTCGACTTCCAGTCGTATTCCACCGTCATGCAGCTGACCCGCCTACGGCCATCGGCTCCTCGCGTCCCGCTGCCTGCACCAACCTCGCCACATCGAGGATGAGCGCCACGGTCCCTTCACCGAGGATCGTGGCGCCGGAGATGCCCTCCAAACCTCGGTAGAAGGCCCCCAGGTTCTTGACGACCGTCTGGTGGCTGCCGACCACATGGTCCACGACGAAACCGACGCGCATATTCTCAACCTTGACGATCACGATCTGTTCGATTGCCGGCGGCTCGCCACCGAGTTGGAACTGGTCGCGCAGCCGGATATAGGGGACGAGGTGGCCGCGGACGTTGATCACATTCCTTCCGCCGCTTACGGCCTCCTGCCGACGGTCCAGTTCCACGCACTCCTCCACGATGGCGAGCGGGAATATATAGTGCTCGGCGCAGACATTAGTCAGGAAGCCGTCGATGATCGCGAGGGTCAAGGGCATCCGGAGCGTGATCGTCGTCCCGCTGCCGGGCTCACTTGTAATCTCGATCGTGCCTCGAAGGGCATCGATAGAGCGTTTGACGACATCGAGGCCGACACCTCGGCCGGAGACGCTTGTGACCATCTTCGCCGTCGAGAATCCCGGCATAAGAATAAACCCGAGTAGCTCCTTGTCCGGAAGCCTTGCCCCGGCCGTTATCAGACCCTGTTCGATCGCTTTGGCGCGGACCGTCTTTAGATCTATGCCGGCGCCGTCGTCCCGGATCTGTATGATGACGCTTGCATTCGCGTGTGCGGCGGCGAGATTGATCGTGCCGCGCCTCGGCTTTCCCGCGGCATTCCGCGCCTCGGGCTGCTCGATTCCGTGGTCGATGCTGTTGCGGAGAAGATGGACAAGTGGATCGCTTAGCTTTTCAATCACAGTCTTGTCCAGTTCTGTATCGGCGCCGGTGGTCACCAAATCGACCTCCTTGCCGAGTTCGGCGGAGAGGTCCCGAACGAGCCGGGTGAACATGCTAAACGTGGTCCCGATCGGCAGCATACGGATGCTCATCGTGTTGTCCCGAAGCTCGGCGGTCAGCCGTTCCATATCTTCGGCGATAGACAGGAGATCGTCTCCACCACGGGCAAGGGCACTCTGACTGAGCCGCGCCTGAGCCGTCACGAGTTCCCCGACGAGGTTCACGAGTCGATCGAGACGTTCGGTCGATACTCGTATGCTCGAGGCCGGCTCGGAACCTCGGCGCTTTTCCCGAAGTTCTCGTACGAACTGCTGCTCGATGAGAGCGGACTGTACCTTGCTTTTGCTCACCACGCCGCTCTCAGTGAGCATGTCACCCACGCGTTTTTGCGACCCCAGCACTTTCATGAGATCTTCGGAGGAAATGTCGCCTCGCTCCAGGAGAATCTCACCGACCTTTTTATAGGAGCCGTCCCCTTCAGTGTCGCCTTCCCCATCGATGACGTCGATCGTGAGCTCACGGTCATCCTTGACGAACGGGAACAAGTCGCGGATCGCTTTGAGTCCCCGGGACGTCGACAGAATGGCATCCCACGGGGTGTAGCGCTTATCGGGCTGATGGCCTTCGATGCAGGGGATGTTCTCCGTATGAGGCACGACCTTGCACGGTCCGAGCTCGCCAAGCTGCTGCATCAGACTGATGGGGTCACTGAGCCTCGTGGCAATGTCCTGTTGAGGTCGAAATCGTATGCGGTAGATGACGGATTGCGCGTTTTCTGATTTCTTTGCCGCTTGCGAATCACCAGCCTGCGGAGCTTTGGCGGCCCCCTTCCCTGAGCCCTCCGCGGTCAGTCCCTTGAGCATCTCCACGATTTCCTGGGACTTTGATGGATCGGCGGTGCCGCCTTTGTAATAGACATCGAGCATGGCCCTGATCTGATCGCTGGCCGCAAGGATCGTATCGATGATCGCGCGGGTGGCTCTGAGCTTCCCCTTCCGCACCATGTCGAACCCCGTCTCCACATCGTTGACGAACGAGGCAATGTCACGGAAACCGCATGCCGCGCCGGAGCCCTTGAGGGTGTGCGTGGCCCGGAAAGCCCTAGCGACCAAGTCCATATCGTCGGGGACCTTTTCAAGCTCCAGGAGGGTCGATTCGAGTTCGACAAGCAGCTCATAAGCCTCCTCCTTGAATGTCTGCCTGAGTTGATTAACGATGTCATCCACGATTCGTCTCCCCGGAAGCCCCAGACCCTCTGCCCGCTTGCGGCAGTAGAGCCCTGCCTCGGTGCTTAATCTGTCCCTCTTTTTCGGACCGTAAACCAGTTACTAGTGATAACCCTGCTTTATCAATCAGAGCCTTTTTCAGTATCTATCTGTTGCATATCGTCTGCGTAGCGGAGAAGCGCTAATTCATCTTCAAGCGTGTCTCGGTTTCGGGTTCTACGATCATCACTTTTACCGGCATATTTCATTTCCCCTTCTGAAATCTATTTCTGCATGTCTGCACAGAATAAGATAGAAAATGACGAGCAATAACCATGCCGCGAAAAAAGCTAAATAAATTGAATGGTTATTTGGCAAAAAGGGGTCCAGATTCAGTCAGAAAACCTGCATTGACGGATTCCTGACGTTTGTACGCTTGATGTAAAAATCGGACTTATCGAGGCTATTATCGAGTCGGTCGTTGATTCTCTTGTCCCATGATCTGAGCACAAATCATGTGGCCGCAAATTTTCGGGGGTAGATTCGCTTTTCCGTCAGTTTTCAGAGGAGCTTTTCACCGGGATCGGGTTCGTGCTGCACTGCCTGTTCTGCCTTTTAGCTCACCATCTTTCGTCTCCGGTGATAAGCAGCTGGCACGGGAAGCCGTTATATATCGAGTGAAATTCTCAGCGCATTGGCTATGCGAATCCGCTGTAAACACATCAATCCACAGCGTGTAATACCATTTTGGACTCAACTCTGTTTCTTCCGGCCGCCTTAGCTCGGTAAAGGGTCTGGTCCGCGCGATTGATCAAAACTTCATCGGTGTCATCGTGGACAAATTCGGCAACGCCGAAACTGCATGTCAAGTGTCCCACTTCTGGAAAATCGAATTTCTCTATCATTGAACGAAGTTTCTCCGCAAATATTGTAGCCCCGCGTTCTCCCGTATTTGTCACCATGATCACGAACTCCTCGCCTCCCCAGCGAGCAAAGACGTCATGCCTCCTTACGAACTTCTCAACTAATCCCGTAAGATATTGTAATGCGCTATCGCCGGCATTGTGACCATATGTATCATTTATTATCTTGAAGTGGTCGACATCGAAGATGATTAGCGAAAGCGGCAGTCTGAAACGTCTTGAACGCATGATCTCAATGCTTAAAGCTTCACTGAACTTCGAGCGATTTGAAATGCCAGTCAAAGGATCTGTAGAGGCCTGGCATAACAGAAGCTCATTCAAGCGTTTCAGTTCCTCTGTAGCTTTTCTGCGCTCTGTAATGTCCGTTAAAAAGGCTACGCTGGCCGGACCTTCAGCGAGGTGCACAAGGCCCACAGCAACATGCAAGGGGAATTGTGAGCCGTCCTTGCGCTGGCCAGTCCCTTCATATTCAATTGGAACCTCTGAGCCCAATCCACGCTGCAAGGCGCGATCAGCTACCCTATCCCTGTCCTGCGGTGCCCATTGCTCTATGACAGGCCGGCCTCGCAGTTCTTCGCTATTCTGAAAGCCGAACATCTCACAATACTTCCTGTTTGCATAAACAGTCACTCCGACAACACTGATCCTGATAGCCACAGGCGAGTTCTCTATAAGAGCTCGGAAGCGGGCCTCACTCTCACGGAGCGCCTTCTCTGCCAGACTGAGATCGTCATTTTTCTTCCGTAGAGAACTATTTGCTTGCGATAATTCAAAGGTCCTTTCTTCTACGCTTTTTTGAAGCTTATCGCTGGCTTGAATCTGTGCCTGTTGCAAGCCTCTTAGCTTCATGAGAAGTACTGATACTCCCCACCCTCCAAGAATACCTGTAAAGCGGTTTACGGCGGCATGCACTAATTGTGAACTGTCTGGTGCTGGGAAAAACATACCCGTAAAAACGAGAAGTGTAACAATTACGGAGTATCCATACGGCCGTTTTGAGGTCTGGTATATGAAAACCAGTGGAATCAGGTACAACACCCAGACTTCATACCAAAGCGGAGTAAGAACATCGACCATAAAGATCACAATGGTCATAAGAACCGCGATGAATGTCTTATGTTCTTTAAAAATACTAAATGTCACTACTCTTTCTCCAATTTCGTGGCAAGAATGTCCTCGCGTATTCTTCTAATAAGGCGGTCTATCCAAAAAGTTTGTGCTCTTGAAGCATACACTCTGATTATCAATGTTTTAGCTGCATGCTGTCTTTTAGAAAACTTCTGAAATCTTGTAAATATTCTTATCGGAGTCTTATGATATATCTTTAAAGAAGTAAGCGAGGATTAAAGGAGTTTTATAAGGATAAACAACCTTTTTCGAATGGGCTTAGGTTTTAGAACCTGAGGGCACAAAGCAAAAAAAGAGGCTACAGCTTATGCTGTAACCCCTTGATAAGTTTGGTAGCTGGGAGAGGATTTGAACCTCTGACCTTCGGCGTTCTTAACTCGAAGGGCGTGTTAGAAGGTTAGATCAGTTCATCTTAATGACGACTAAGGACCAAATGCAGTCGAGTAATAACCTGCCGTGGCGCTCACTCTTGCTTTTGACCTTCGGGTTATGGACACGATGGCAAAATATCTTTAAATGATCTCCTTCATTTCGGCGAATGCCTTCGGCGCCTCTTGCGGCAGATTGCGCCCGATGATGCCAACGGTGCACCACATCCCGACTCCAGTTTACATGCAGACAAATGGCCCTTTCCTATCCCTTTGTGAAAAACGGGCATAGTAGGGCGAGGTGAAGACTTCCATCAGCAGGTGTCTGCTCACGAGGCCCACATATTTCCCGTTGCGGACGATGGGGATAACAGCGCAGCACCGGTTGCCGAGTTGCATCGATACCAATTCCTCCGGTGTAGAGTTTGCGTCTGCTACAAGCGGGGGTTTCACCATGAGTTGCTCCGCGGTAATAGTTTCAAGATCGACGCACTTCTGTATTGCTTCGAGTATATGCAGTTCATTCACTATCCCAATGAGTTCCTGCGATTTATTCACGACAGGAAGACCCGGAAAGCCGGACGAAGTAATGCGGTTGCTAATCTCCACTGCCGGTGTATCCGGACTGATGCTGATCTTCTCCTTCATGATGTGCCAGGCATTGATTGACATGAATGTTTCCTCCTTTGCGAAAGCGGTTCTATCGTACAATCTTAACTTTATTTTGTTGCCTTTTTTATCGTTGAAATACGGAACGGCGCGTACAGCGGACAAAAACCGATGGCTCCTGTCACAAGGAAGATAACCGCCAGGACACTAAGTACGACCGATGCTGTGCCGCTGATGAAACCATAAAGATGGAGTACCCATACCACAACTGCGAAAGTGACGCGTAAAGCCCGGTCGATTGTCCCCATATTTCTTTTCATAGTTTACTCCTCCTCGAGATATATATCATTCAGTTCGCTCAGAAAAGCCGCTTTGCTACAATAACCATACCCGTGATCAGTACAACGCAAAGAATGCAGACAAGCACGATCTTAAGATACATCGGCATACAACAACCTTTCCTCATAATCCGCAAGTCGTCAAGGCCATTCTATTTGCATGGTTTGCAAGTTTTGCAAGTCGAAATTCCGAACAAGACATAGACCGGGCAACATCCAACGATACCAGTTGCAATCGGCAACAGTCCTAGATAAGCCCATTTCCAAGTTATGACGGGACCAATAAATGCCAAGGAGCTTAGTCCTATTCCCGTGAGAATCCCGATTATCCTCTCAATATGCCCGATATTCTCTTCCATTCTTCATTGCTCCCTGAATATGAATATGTCCTGCCGATAATTGCTTGCTATCATTGGTGAGCCGTACTATTGCCGAATCAAGAGGGAACGTGCAGTATTTTTTTCGATGATGATGGCAGAGCCCCTCGCTCATACCGCTCCATCGCGTAAAACATGGCACCAGCAAGCGCATACAGGATGGCGATCATGACCCAGTGGTTCATGCCCGTCAATTCCGGCAAAGTCGATTTTCCCATGTCAGATGTTTTGTAGAACCCCTCGAGGAAGGGGAAAAGTGCCGCAAACAAGAGGGATCCGCTACCGATTCCGATCATCGTCACAAGTGCGTCCAGTCTGCCCGAAGCAAGGCCTGCTACCGCTGTGCCGGGGCAGTATCCGCTCACGAGATATCCGAGCCCGAAGAGTGCGCCGCCGGCAATTTGGGGCCATAGAAACGTTGGTATGATCCAGACCTTGCTCATGTCCAGGAGCTTCAGGTCCGCCAAGAGGCAAAGCCCTGTCGCCGCAACCAGAATTGCACTGAACATGGCCTTCGGTACGGCGAAATCGGTCAGATAGAATACTCCGGTAAGTTTATGAGGGTTCCCCAATCCTCCTCGTTCGAGAAAGAAACCGAAGAATACGCCGAGGATCAGGGCCATTATTAGGTTGGTATTCTCACTCAAGATAAGGGGTGCGTTCATGACCATAACCTCCTGAATAATGCGGCGAACAGGAAACCGCTCGCGAACATGGCGACGACGAAGACCCAGCCTGACAGGGCGAACTGGGAGCTGCCGGTGAGTGCAACGCCGCTTGTGCATCCCCGTGCGAGCCTGCCTGCAAATCCGAGGACCGCACCTCCGCCGAAGGCTGTCAGCACTCTCACGCCGGTGGTCATGTGCGCCGCCTTGTCGAACCGGAACTTGAAGCCGCCGCTCAGCAGGACGCCTATGACTGCGCCAACCAGTAGTCCGCTCACCTCAAGCGTGGTCCAATCCCTGAACGGAGAAAATTCCAGATATTTCGAGAGGTAGGAAAGCGTTGCGGTATATGCTGGGAAGATTTCTTTCATGCAAGTGCCAGCAACGACCGTAAATGCCCGTGACGCGCCAAGCCCCTGTCCCGCAATGACGAACGATGCCAGGAGCGTCAGTCCGAGCCCGATTCCGGAGATATAGGGAGACCAGAAACTGTTTTTTTTCATAGTCACCTCCATTTTTAGAAAACAACTGAGTGGTTCCGTTGGTCATGGAGTGCAGCACAACATCTTCCAATTGATGCATGTGGGCATTTTCCCCTACTCATGTGGAAATAGCATCGTCAACACTACAGATTTAAAGTTATTTAGTTTAGAATATTAGCATTTATTAAATAATATATCGTTAGCCCGTAATTTGTCAAGCCCAAAGACATTAAGAACGATTATAATAGAACAATGTTTGCGTGGAGAATTGACGACGGTTTGAGTCCCCTGCCCCATAGCAAGCAAAACTTAAGTATGCGAAATTCGAGTGACCTTTGTATGTGATTCTATTGACTGGGATTCGCTATAATTGAATTAGAGAAATAATAAGAAGGAAGTGATCGATCATGACATCTGCAGAGATTTTGGAATGGGTAATGGGATGGCCATGGCCTGTTATAATTGTTTTTGTTCTCCTGATTGCCGGAGGCATTGGACGACTTGTATACTGGGATAAGGAGGACCTGTCAGAGCATCAATCGCCCGGCCGAATCCCGGGCAAAGAATGTAGCTGTACGTGCAAGTAGTCATAATAACAATAACGGATACAAGCGGTAACAGCGAGTCCTCTTATAAAGTACTCTTTCGGCATGACCCCGTGTTCGGAAGGTGTCAAATAATTTGTGCGAATCCTGCTTCTGTAAGCTTAGCATCGGATCTTCAAATGCCATCGTGGAATGATACTATTTATATATGCTTTTGTGTGTTCATGCTACCTCAGCAGCACTCGCCTTTTCCCGAGCTTTGTTTATCACTGATTTCCCGGCCCGCATCATGTATTTTGCCCCCCACTTATGCATTGCGTCCAGGATCGGGCTCAGACTCTTGCCGATTTCCGTTAGAGAATATTCGACACGGGGTGGAACCTCCGCATAGACCTTTCTGTGAATCAGATTGTCCTCCTCCAACTGTCTTAACTGCTGGGTCAGCATCTTCTGGCTGATACCCGGCACGCCCCTTGAAAGCTCACCGAATCGTTTGGTGCCCTTAAATAGCTCGCGCAGGATCAACAGTTTCCATTTGCTGCCAAGCATTGCTATCGTCTGTTCCACCGGGCAACTCTGCTGTTTTGTGTCGTTCATAAGATTTCCCCTCCCGCGTTCTCCTTACTTACTAAATGGTAAGTACATAACAAAATAGTGCCTACTTGCATTTAGTTTGTTACGGTATTATCATCATACAACAAATCAAACAGGCAGTCAATGAGGATCCGCGTGATGCGTCGAGAGGGGATTTTTCAGCAACCCAACAAGGAGGAATCGCAAAAATGAGCAATCCATTTATTAAAGAGTTAGAACCGGGAACGTATTATTGGTGTACATGCGGCAGGTCGAAGACATCTCCATTCTGCGATGGTTCGCACAAGGAAATGGGCAAGCAGCCTTTGCATTTCGTGGTTGCTGTTAAGAAAAAAGCTGCAATATGCAACTGCGCCAAGACAGATAGACCGCCTTTCTGCGACGGTTCACACATGAAGAAATAATCCTCATGGGCACCATTACTCAAAAGATCAAACGAAAGGAAAGGATAAAATAATGAAAATAATAGCGTATGTGGCATTTATGACTGCGGTAATATCTACGGGCTTCACGACACCAATCTTTGCCGCTGAGTCCACGGGAAATTATTCGCCGGAAATGCAGGCAAAGATTGATGAGGTCAAAAATAAACTCAAGAAATACACCGATGAAAGGACCAGAATAGAGAAGGATCTAAAGACATTCGACGAGCTGGACTTTGTTGTTTTCAGCAATCAAGAATGGACGCGTCTGCATGAAAGCCATTCAAAAGACGTAAAGGTCAACTGGCCTGATGGACATTTCACAGTGGGCATCGAAAAGCACATTGAAGATCTCAAGGCAATGTTTGTCTATGCTCCTGATACTAATATAAAGGTCCATCCGGTCAAATTCGGATCAGGCGAGTATACATCTGTCATCGGCGTCATGACTGGAACCTTTTCCAAACCTATGCCGATTGGCGACGGGAAGTTCATACAGCCAACCGGCAAGAAGTTCTCCATTACTATGTGCACTATAGGTCACTGGAAAGACGGTGTCATGATTGAAGAATGGCTGTTTTGGGACAATGCCGCATTCATGAAGCAAATCGGGCTGGCGAATTAGGCAATTCGTTGATAGCGATACACAGCCCTTGGCAGGGGTCGAGCATTCAGTAAATTTACAAGAAAGAACGCTTCGTTAATTTATCAGGTCATTCAAGCTGTCTCGTGAAACAGGAGGGAACGCATTTTATTTTTGCAGAAACACTTGCCGCTTGATGTCGTCGAGAATGAGAGATTATCTATGAACAAAAATACAAAAACTGATCTGATGCCGGCCATATTTGTTGGCCACGGTAGCCCGATGAATGCGTTACTAAGGAATTCCTATTCACAAGGCTGGTCGAAGATAGGAGAATCAATCCCTCGCCCCAAAGCCGTGCTTGCAATATCTGCACATTGGTATATTCTTGGATGCGCAGTGACAGTCTCTGCCGCCCCCCGGACAATCCACGATTTCGGCGGCTTCCCGGGCGAACTATATCGGGTAGAATACCCTGCCCCAGGAAGTGCCAGGCTTGCACGGCAGGTAAAAGATATTCTTTCCCCTATTCCCGTCGGTCTTGACGAAAACTGGGGACTTGATCACGGCACGTGGTCTGTGTTAATGCATGCTTTTCCAAAAGCCGATGTTCCTATCGTGCAACTCAGTATAAATGAGGCGGAGACACCGCATTTCCATTATGACCTGGGCAAGCGGCTTGCGGTCCTGCGTGAGGAAGGTGTCCTGGTTATCGGCAGCGGCGGTCTCGTTCATAATTTGCATGCTTATACGTGGGGCGCACAGGAAAGCAAACCGTATGACTGGGCAGTCCGGTTCGAGAATCAGGTTAAAAAGTGTCTGCTTGACAGATCGGATGAGCAACTAATTAATTACGGGAATTTCGGTCGCGATGCGATACTTTCAGCCCCTACGCCGGACCATTATCTGCCGTTGCTCTATATTCTTGGGCTTCGCAGAAAATATGACGATGTCAGTTTTCCCGTAGAAGGGATAGATGGTGGATCGGTGTCCATGCTCGCAGTTCAGATAGGAGGACTCCGGTAAGTCTTTAGTAGACTTAAAAAGTAATTTTTTTGTAGCACAATTCAAATCAGAATAGTGAAAGGAGAAATTCAATGAAACGCATCATTATCGTAACAGCCATGATACTCGCCATTCCTCATGCAGCTGTCGCTTCAACTTGGAACATTGATCCTGATCATTCCAATCTCGGGTTCAAGATCAAGCATCTGATGGTGTCTAACGTCAAGGGCAATTTCAATATATACTCCGGTATTGTTGAAATCAACGACAAGGATACGACGAAATCAAAGGTCGAGGTTACAATCGACACCAACTCAGTCAACACCAATGTCAAGAAACGTGATGACCATCTCCGGAGTGCCGATTTTTTCGATGTTGCCAAGTATCCAACCATGACCTTCGTCTCGAAAAAAGTGACCATCGTGGGCCAGGACAAACTGAAGATAACGGGCGATTTCACTCTGCACGGCGTGACAAAGGAAGTCGTTCTCGATCTTGAGGGCCCGACAGCGGAAAGTAAGGACCCGTGGGGCAACACTCGTAAAGGCATTACAGCCACGACCAAAATCAATCGCAAAGACTATGGCCTGATGTGGAACCAAGCCCTCGAGACGGGCGGGGTACTCGTGGGGGATGAAGTGGATATCACGTTGGAAGTGGAGATGATCAAGAAGCAACAGTAATTACGAACAAAAGACAATACCTGACCGACGTCCACTTTTTGTATGCAGTGAGTTCCGCGTAAGGTTGCATGAAATAAGAAAGGGGTTAGGCTATAAGCCTAACCCCTTTCTTCCATGGACTCCTCCTTGACTTACGGAGGGGAAGCGAGGAGCCCGGATGGCGCACTACCGGTGTCCGAGCCGAATTAAGAAGGCCCATCCTATTTTTCCACGCCGATTACTTCAATTTCGACGCGGCGGTTCTTTGCGCGACCTTCTTTTGTGCTGTTATCAGCAATCGGATTGGTCATGCCTGCGCCGCTGACTTCCATCAATTTTGGATCGACCCCGAGACCGAGTAGATAATCGCGGACCGCTTCAGCACGCCGCAGCGACAGCTTCATGTTGTACTCAGGGGTACCGGAACTGTCGGTGTAGCCAGTAATCTTCACCTTGCTAGCGCTGCTTAACGCCTCTCTCACCTGTTCTCGGTATGCTTTAATCTGCTCCTTTCCTTCCGGCTTCAGGACAGATTTGTTTACATCAAAAAGTGCTGCGGCACCAAACACCATGGTTTTCGGACTCCGTGGAGTCACGCTGACCGTCGTGGATGCCGTCCCGGCTCCCCCATCACCTGCTACACTGATCGTATATTGTGTAGTGCTCTCGGGACAGACCTGCTTGGATCCGCTCGGCTCAACATTCCCTACTCCTGGCTCGATTGAGCCCTTGGACGCATTCGTTGAGGACCAGGTCAGGGTTGCACACGTTCCTTGCTTTACAGAGGTCGGGTCGGCTGAAAAAGAGACCGTTGGGGCAGGTGGGGCGGGTTTCGGAGACGCTACTGCTACGGCTGCTACTGCTGCTTTCGGACAAAGCGCGTTTATCTTGTCTATCCCATCCTGCGCCATAGCGATTGCTTCATTTGTATGGCATGCAATGTAGGTTGCATAGGCTTTGTCTACCGTATCCGCTGCGGATTTGAACTCTGCGGGGCACTCTTTGTCCTTCCCTGTCGCGCGGGCTTCGTCTACTTTTCGTGATGCTTCAGGTAATGGCTTGTGAATAAACGTATATGGCATCTTTCTATCCCGCGGAGCTGTCTCCATATGAGCACAGCCAGCTATGAAACTGATTGTGAATATGACAATGACCGTCACTGCCACGTACACTAAAGAACGAAACAATCTGATACTCATGGCGATACTCCTTTCTATGTTGCTTCTTTAGTTTCAGTTCATCCCGCTGCTCTTACGAGCACATCTCTCTTCCTGTCCTGGTTCTGGCAGTGCCGGCGCCCTTCACCGCCGTAATGGGTATCTTGCAAGCATAGAATGACACTTCGGCAATCTTAGCCTTATAAAATCCACAGCTTTCCTCCGCCCATCTCGTGAAGGGTTTGACTTTATCGCGATCGACTAATTGATGGATATTGCTAAAGTGAGTAATTTTAGTATAACAGAGATCATGAGGAGCATCGATGATATAACGAGAGTATTTTAAGGCTATTGCACGTAATGGCAATAAGTTGCAACAAAATAAACAAGATTATCAAATGAAACATTGATTGTTGCCAAAGATAGGAACTTCAATGTTACAGCTTGCAATGCATGTTGAATGTGACTACTAAAAAGTGTGAATTTCCAACCCATGAATTTTTATCGACACCACCTTGTTGTTAGGACGGCCCGTAAAAGTGACCGCGTATTGCCGGTTAAAATCAATCTTGTGATGATCTCGGGACTGCTACTGCCACCGCCTACTAAACACTTTCGTAGACTTGAAACCGTCTTAATTTATCGCTGTCGCACGAAACCATCCGGACTGCCAGTCCGGATCACGAACAATATCATGTGCATCCCGCTGGCTGAGAAACGCCTGAATATCGGCAGGCTCGTCTCATTGGAGAATTGGGGAATAAAGCATAGAGATACTTGATAGTGTACAGTTCGGCCCCTTCTGTTTTATTCAGTCCTTTAATGATGACCTTTGGCATAGGCACGGACTTATACCGCAGATATACTCTCTGATGAAACCGATCACCCGCCAATGCGTTTCCGAGAGCTCAAGACCGTCGAGCTCAGCGAGATGATCGGCAAGGTCCTCGGACCAGTCATTCTCATTCACCAGATGGCCATCCTCGTCCAGCGGAATATGCTTCCCCCGAAAAAACATCGTTCTCTTGTCAGGACCTCCCAAGGAATCGCAAATTCAACATAGAGCGCCGGTGAACCCAAAAACGATCAAACTGCTCTGCGGTTAAAGTGAGTTTACGTCTGTATGTTGTAGACTTCAAAGCTCTTCTCTTCTGCTGGCTTAGTGAAGCCGCCTTTTATGCCACGTTGCAGTCGAGGCATCAGGACGCCGTCACGGAACCGCTCCCAACTCTCCTTGGAGTCATGAATCGCAATCACTACCCAGCCACGTGCTGACGCGCCAGCCGCATGGAAGATTTGGCCCTCCGGCAATTTGTCCCTGCTTGGATGAACTACCGCTAATGACGCCTCATACTGCTCCTTAGTACCGTCCGGAAAATAATGCACAATTCCGTATGCCATTTTCGTTCTCCTCTCATATTGGTGGGACCGTCTATTGCGACCCTCTTAGCACATTATATATTTAAAATAAGCTGATGCCAAGAGTGAGTACGCCGATATTACATGATGAATGATTGGATCAATATGTCAACCAGGTGTGCGACAACCCACCTGGGAGGAGGAAGTGATTTCCCACATAAGATTTGACGACTTCAGAAGGGAATATTACGTTATTGGCACTATATTGCATAATGACAACTATTGTGGATTACAGGAAGTATGTCTCGGCGATAGTTACAACCGAAAAATAATAATTCAAATCAAAACGTGCATGCCTGGCATTTCGGGCACGTTGAGCGAACGAGGTCATGCTCAGATTTTCAGAATCTGCGTCTCCATTGGTAACAAGGTGACGCGAACCGTATTGACCGGCCCCGCTCCCGTGGTCCCGTTCACTTCGGCCACCTTGATTTGGTTCAGAGACCGTACAGGATCCGGAGGCGCTGGAGTCGGCTTGTTGCTGTAAAGCACCCGGAGATTGTCGCCGGGCGAGCTCAATGTTCTTTCCAGAATCACATCCACGGACAGGCTCTGCACAGTGTTCGTGTTGGCCGCAATCAGAACCTCCTGATCATTCAGAATGCGCGACCATGCCAACATCCCGCCGGGATACGGTGAGATCCCGAAGTTGACGCTGTCGCCGGAAATCGGGCGGAAATAGAATCGCCCGTAGCGAAGGGCAGGTTCAGAGTTCCGCACGGCGACAATTTTTTGAATTTCCGAATAAAAGAAGCTGTCTTGAGGAAACTTCGGCGCGATGCCCCACAGCGCTTCACGCACGGCCGGATCAGTGCCGCTGCCGTGCAAACCCTGCTCCGTACCGTAATAAAGGCAGGGAACGCCGGGTAATGAACAGAGGCACGCGAAGCCCATCGATACCTGATCGTTGTACAGATTCTCTTCACCCGGTTGAATATACCGGATTCGTGCCTTCATGTCATGGTTGTCAAGAAACGTAACAAAAAAACGCGAGGCATCCCCGTGAGAACTGAGAATATATTGCTCGACCTGTTTACGAAGGTTATATACGCCGACCACCGCCGCAGGAGCGCATAATCCCTTCACTGTCGGCGTGAGGACATTAAACAGCGGATAATCCAAAGCCGCGTCCACGCCCACCAGGCTACTGGAGTCGCTGCCGGTGGTCGTGTTTCTTCCGATGAAGCGCGCGATGTCGGCCTCTTCGGTGCTGTCCAACACCTCGCCGAATGTAAAAAAGTTTTTCTTACCGATGCTCAGGGCGAACTCGCGCATGGAATTACCGAAGAGTTGGGGCAAATTGCCGCCAAGATATCGGAGGGTGTCTATTCTAAATCCGTCGATGTCATAACGGGCGATGACATATTGATAGGCTCGGATCAAAAAACCCTGCAAATCGGGGTCTGCTGTCACCATTTGTTTCAATGAAGCAAAGTCGCCCACCGTGTCCACTCCTTCCGGATCGGGCATCCCCTGGCGGCGGAAATATTGATTCTGCTGAAGTTCCGCCGGCCAGACTACGCCGTCCGCCGGCGGAGTCGGAATGGCGGCAACATCAGCCCACTGTGACTGGGCATTTCCGTTGGCATCGCGCCATTGCACAGCAATCGGCACACTCGAAAACGGCGCTGTGGAATTGCCCGCGTAGGCAAAGGCGTCGCCCGTGTGGTTGAGCACAATGTCGAGAATCACGTAGAGCCCGGCTTGGTGGGCGGCGTCCACCAAGGCGCGCAATTCGTCGTCGGCATTGGCTGGATCAGCCGCAAAGAGCGGCTCTGCACGAAGAAAATCATGGATGCCGTACCCGTGATAGCTGCCTGCGTCAAAGGGGAGATTTTTTAATACTGGGCTGAGCCAAATGGCGCCGGCTCCCATGCTCTTGATGTAGGAGAGTTGCTGCTGAACGCCGGCGAATTTGCCGCCCTGATACTGGCCATAATTCGGGTCGTCATAGGGCTGGTGCACTGGCGGCGCGGCTGGATTATTGAACCGGTCTACCATGAGAAAGTAGATCACTTGATCCCGCCAATCCGCGGGCGATGGAAACGGCCCGTTCGCCCGTCCAACAGCCGACTCTGCGTTGTCCAGAACCGCTTGGACTTCTGGAGCAAAAAGCGATGTGAACATGATGCCTCCTGATTTAATCGCCGGCTGAGAGGGCACTGTTTTCACGACTCTCTCGAGCCGAATGGGTAGAATTAGTGGATTACAGCGTTCTGTTCGTCCGCGTCATCGTGAAGGAGAATAGATCTGGCAATTTAAGCATTCTATTACAGCTGCGGCTTGGCATTGATTTTTTTCAATCTGCGGTAGAGAGTGGCGCGGGATATGCGCAAATGACGGGCGGCCTCGTTCACATCCTGACCGAACCGCTGGAGCGTGGCCAAGATGTGAGCATCTTCGACCTGACTCAGCGTAGTCGAACAGATTTCATCAGTATCAGCCCGAAGGCTCAGACCTGCGAAATGCATGGGCGTTAATGGCCCTCCGCGAGAGAGCATCAGTGCTCGCTCCAAAACATTTCTAAGTTCCCTGATATTGCCCGGCCAAGGGTATGTCGCAAGCAATTGCAGTACGTCATCTCCGACGTCCACCTGCATGGCCCTCAAGCTTTTGAGCAGATGATGGATTAGTCCTGGCAGGTCATCGAGCCGGTCACGAATAGGCGGGATGTGTATCGTGAGCAGGTTCACGCGGAAATAGAGATCCTTGCGAAAAGCGCCCTGCTGAATCGCCGCGCCAAGGTCTCGGTTTGTCGCGCAGATGAGGCGGAAATCGCTTTTGCGCTGCTTCACGTCACCGAGCCTTCGAAATCGCTTATCCTCGAGGACCTTGAGAAAGGCAGCCTGGACACCAACGTCCATGTCCCCAATTTCATCGAGGAACAGGGTCCCGTTGTTCGCGATGTCGAGCAGGCCCTGCCGGTCCAGGTCCGCTGACGTAAAAGCTCCGCGCACATTACCGAACAATTCCCGGGCAAGCAGTTCACCTCGCAGAGCAGAGCAGTTCACATCCACAAACTCGTCTTTCGCTCGGTCGCCCCGGTCGTGGATCCATTTCGCCAGCAAACCCTTTCCGGTGCCCGTCTCCCCCGTTATCAATACAGGCTTGTCGGTCTCAGCTGCAATCTGTGCAAGCTCGGCGACCTTTCGTATGATCAGGTTTTCCCCGAAATGGATAACCTCCCTCTTTTCGAGCCGCTGACGCGACGACGAAACCTTCTTAAGTGAACCGAGTTCCAATGTTTTCTTAAGAAATACGTCTAGGCTGGCCATATCCACTGGCTTGGTCAGAAAATTGTCCGCACCTCTGCGCATGGCATCCACAGCAATGGGAATCTCGCTCGATCCGGTAATAACGATAATCGGTGTTTCCGGCGACGTCTGCCTGATATAATCGATAAAATCAAGGCCATTCCCGTCAGGCAGGTTCAGGTCCAGGAGGATGGCGTCGAACGTCTGCGATGCCGAAGCACTCCTTCCCCCGGCAAGATCGCCGGTTTCCGTGATTTCATAGCCGACGTTCGACAGATACTTGGCGAATCCGAAGCGCGTGCCGGCCTCATCATCTATCAATAGTATCTGCGGTTTCATACCGGTGCACCTTTGTCAATATTGAGCTTAATTTCAGCAGTACAGCCAGGCTGCTCGTCATTGTTCAGGACCCTAACGACACCTCCCATGTTTTCCACGATGTGCCTGACAATACTGAGGCCGAGTCCGATGCCCCCCTTCCTGGTTGTAAAGAACGGATCGAAGATCCGGTTGATCTTCTCCGTCGGGATTCCCATCCCTTTGTCCGTGATTTGAATCATCGCCTGGTTATCCGGGGTCTCTACGATTCTGACATCGATCGCGCTTTCAAGAGGGCTGTGCTGGGCCGCATTGTCCAGCAAATTGATCAGAACCTGCTGAAAACGCACGATGTCGACAAGCACGATCGGCCCTTCACAACTGCAGTCGAAAAGGACCCGAACAGGATGGCCTACGGCGGTATCCGTTGACGCCCAGATATTCAGTATCTCCTGACACGTTTGGTGCAGGGGGACGGCGTTCATGTTAGAAGACACAATCGGCTTTCCCAGCTCCAGCAAATCCTTCATCAGATTGGACAGACGATTAACCTGTATCCGTATGTGCCTGATATAGGGTTCATAACTGCTGTTATCCTTTATCTCCGGTTCATTGAACAGTGCTTCACTGATCGAGAGGATTGCGTTGAGAGGGTTTCGCACCTCGTGGGCAACACCTCCCGCAAGACGACCGATTGCCTCAAGCGTCTGCGCCTCTCTGAGCTTCTTCTCAAGGACCGACAGCTCCGTAATGTCGCTGATCGTATGGACAATATGATGGATGCGGCCGTCCTCATTCAGGATTGGATCTGCAGTAACCAGATTGGTCCGACCCGCCATGGCAAGAACCATGGACTCCCGTTTCCCCGTTTTCAGCATACGCTGTGTAGGGCATCCCTCGATGGGGCAATTCGTCCCGTGGACGAGTTCCCAACAGTGTCTGCCGATGATATGCTGGTAAGGCATCCCCATTAGGTCCCGCACAGCCTTGTTGCAGCGGATGACCCGTTGGTCACGATCCAGAATCATGATGCAGTCCTTTATGGCGTCAAAGGTGCTTTTCCATTCCGTTGCCGCGGCCTCGATCTTCTGCGCCATTTCCTTTCGGTCGGTGATGTCATGGGCCACATAGACCATCCCGATGGGAGATCCGTTTGAATGATCCGTC